>Ga0233425_10001675_pt1 | contig 47967 bp, 56 predicted proteins | sample Watercolumn_Towu_2_FD_181712 | JGI IMG/M metagenome (GOLD analysis project Ga0233425, IMG submission 181712) | Freshwater microbial communities from Lake Towuti, South Sulawesi, Indonesia - Watercolumn_Towuti2014_140_MG | ecosystem: Environmental > Aquatic > Freshwater > Lake | place...
TTTCTTCTTGATGCTGGCAGGATTTTGCATTTTTTATCTCGCAGAGAAACATTTGTATCATCACCAATCTTCGAAACGCGAGAGTGAATTAACGAAGACACACCTGTATGCCTTCTTCCTGTATCACTTCTTTTTGGGCTTGGTCTTGGCGCACATGACTTCCACCACGTTTTTGAGGGGTTTATTGTTCTTCTTTCCGTTATTGATTCACACCATGGCAAGCACTGCGTCGTTAAACGAAGTGCATCCCCGATTTAAAGAACATCCTTTTGCGAAATCATTATTGGCTAATTCCAGCTTGTTGGGCGTGTTGTTTGCCATCTTTTTTCCTTTGTCGCCCGTGACGTATTATGCCTTGTTGAGCTTCATCATCGGTGTGTTGCTGTATGTGGTGATCCGTGATCTTTTACCTGAAGACGAGGGTGGAAGCCCTGCTTATTTTGTCATGGGAATCTTGTTGTATAGTTTACTGCTTTTATTTGCCTGATTTCGAAACCTTTAATTAGAACTTCTCCCCTTTCCCGACTATGAAAAAAACGGTGATTCCTGTTTATGGTCTTCGTTCTGCGCGTTCTGTGTTTGAGATCGAGAGGGCTTTACGGCACGTTCGAGGAGTCAAGAAGGCTGTTGTTAATCCTGAGACAGGGACGGTTTCCATTGATCATTTTGATGTTGATGAGGAATTATTGAAACAAGCTGTTCAACGTGCGGGGTATGGCGTTGAAGAGGAATCTGAAACTATGCCTGTTGTTGCACCGCCCTCTCTTTCCACGACGGTTTTACATGTTAAGGGCATGGGAAGCGCACATTGTGAAGGGATTGTGCAGAGTTCACTGAAGAGAGTTCCTGGAGTACATCAGGTTACGACCCATTTGGCTTCTGGGACGGCTGTTGTGCAACATAGTTCTTCTGTTACGCCTGCGATGCTTGTTGATACCGTGAAGAAGGCAGGATATGGGATTGAAGAAGAGGCTCCGAAGAAAGAGGCAAACACGCCTGTTGTGGAAGATGTATTTGACGTGGAAGCACGACGGTGGAAATCAAAAACCTTCTTTGCTTTTTTGTTTACGTTGCCTGTTGTTTACCTGTCGATGGGGCATTTGATGGGTTTGCCTCAAATTCCATTATCGCCTATAATGCTGGTGATTGTTTCTGGGTTGTTCACGACGATGGTCGTGTTATTGTCATGGCAGTTCTATGTGTATGGATTACGAGCACTTGCTTTTAATTTCCGTCCGACGATGGACACACTGATTGCATTGGGAACGGGAGCTGCGTATGTATATAGTTTATATCTTAGCGCGATGATTCTTTCCGGTAGATCATCTGATATCCACCAGCTTTATTTTGAAACGACTGCGTTATTGTTGTTTTTCATTCTTCTTGGGAAATATTTAGAGAGTGCTGCAAAAGGACGAACGAGCTCTGCGTTGAAACATCTCATGAAACTACAACCTGCCACGGCATTAGTGTTGCGTGATCAGAAGGAAGTGGAAATTCCAATAGCTGAGGTGAAGGTGAATGATATCCTGCTGGTGAAACCGGGACAAAAAATTCCTGTTGATGGTATTCTGGTCAAAGGACAGAGCAGCGTGGATGAGCATATGATGACAGGAGAGAGCATGCCTGTCGACAAGGTTGTAGGAAGTGAGGTCATTGGCGGGACGATCAATAGAAACGGTAGTTTTGCCTATAAAGCAACCCGTGTGGGACGGAAAACCTTGTTAGCACAGATCATTCGCTTGGTCGAACAGGCACAATCAAGTAAAGCTCCGATTCAGAGCATGGCTGACAATATTGCTGCTTACTTTGTTCCTTTTGTTGTCGTCGTTGGACTTGCTGCGTTGGTCGTTTGGTGGCTCTTAGGAATGGGCCTGTCTTTTGCTTTGACGACGTTCATTGCCGTACTGATTATCGCTTGTCCCTGCGCGTTGGGACTAGCGACGCCTACTGCGGTGACGGTCGGCATTGGGAAAGGCGCGGAGATGGGTGTGTTGATTAAGAAGGCAGAAGCATTGCAACAATTGTCTAGTGTGAATACCTTGGTGTTTGACAAGACCGGAACGTTAACTCGCGGGGAGCCAAAGATCACTGATTTGTATGCTTCTCAGGTGTATGACAAGAAGAAAGTATTGCAGTTAGCAGCGATGGTAGAACGCCATAGCGAACATCCTTTAGCTGAAACGATTGTGCAAGAAGCGAAGCGGTATGACTTGTTGATTCCTGAAGTGAGCAATTTCATTGCGTATCCTGGCAAGGGAGTGGTTGCTGAGTATAAACGCAAGAAGATTCATCTGGGACCTGCCCGCTTCATGGAGGAGTTGAAGATTGACTTGAGCGGCGTTGAACATGAACTTGAACGGTTGGAACACCATGGAAAAACCGTTATTGTTCTTGCGATTGGAGGAAAGGTTGCCGGGTTGATTGGATTTGCAGATACCTTGAAAGAGCATGCACGAGAAGCATTGAACAGATTGTATGGTGAAGGATTTGAGGTGTATATGATGACTGGGGATAACCCACGAACTGCCGAGGCGATTGCACGTGAACTAGGCATTAGGAATGTGTTAAGCCACGTGTTGCCTGCTGATAAAGCGAAAAAAGTTCAAGAATTGCAACACGAAGGACGAATTGTTGCGTTTGTTGGAGATGGGATTAATGATGCGCCTGCACTGGCACAGGCTGATGTGGGCATTGCCTTAGGAGGAGGAACTGATGTTGCAATGGAGACCGGTGATGTGGTACTGGTGAAGGCTGATTTACGGGATGTAGAACGTGCGGTTGGATTAAGCAGATATACGATGAAGAAAATCAAGCAGAATTTATTTTTAGCGTTTGTTTATAATATTGCTGCCATTCCGATTGCTGCTGGTGTGTTATATCCGTTGACTGGTTGGTTGTTGAATCCTGTTATTGCAGGGGCTGCCATGGCCTTATCGAGCGTGAGCGTGGTAGGAAATGCGCTCTTGATGAAAGGAAAGAACTTATAGCATTATTGCTTGTCTTTATGGTAGAGATCTAATATCTTTACTTTGTTTTCGTTTGCAATATATATGTATGATAATCTGAATGGTGGAATGTAAAGCTCTCTTGTTCCTTTTCTTACATAACGCATAGGCTTTCCGACTTCTGGATTTTCCTTTAGTTTTATAATTTGTTTGATGATTTTTTCTTTTAATGCAACATCTCTAATTTTTGAGAATGTTTTTTGAAAATAAGGATCAAAATCAACAGTCACCATTTTTTCATTTCAGCGATAAAGTCGTCAAAATCCATACTTTTGAACTCGCCCTTTTCATATCTTTTCCACGCTTCTTCTGTTCTTCGTGCAAATTCTAAGTCTTCTTTTAGTTGCTTATCTAACTCGCTTGCTTTCTTTACGATTAATTGGTGATTGGCCTTGATGATAATCAACTTTTCACCTTCTTTGATATCTTCTCGTAGTTCTGAGGGAATAACTATCTGTCCTTTTGAACTCATTTTTGTTAATGCGACTTCCATATCGTAAGATTTGTCTTACTAACTATATAAATCTTGCTCTTTTATGTTACTACTTGATAGTTAGATTTATAAAGGAGGTCCTCTTCGTAGATTGATGATATCTGGCTTGAAACTTACTTTATTTGTTATCTTGGTAGCATTATTTGCTTTCAGTCAGGATGTTAGTGCCTGGTATGGATCACCTTACTCTTATGGCGGATACTACGGATATAATACCTATGGCTATGCAGGACCTTACAGTTATATTTATACACCTGGCAGTTTTTGGGGACATTATTACAACCCAGGATTGTATTATTCTAGTTTAGATTACTCGATGAAGAACAACTTACTTGATTTCAGTCAAGATACGTTAAGCAAAACGTATGGATTTGTTGGAAAGAACGGTTGGTATAACTAATTTATTTCTTTCAGATTAAGTTCAGCAGCTGCTACTGGGACTTCTATGCCCATGTTTTCTAGCACTTGAGGGTGTATTTCTCCGAAGATGCCCGCTTCTTGGTTGTCTATGATCAGCGAAGCAACACGTCCTTTGACAAAAGAAGGATGTTCTTTTTCTTTGATTTTATAATTTGTTATGTTTAATGTGATAAGTAATGCTTCTACTTTTTGTCTGATTTGGGTGAAGTTCGCAATGGTGTCTGCTGTTGCCAGTGCTATTTTGTTTTCTTCTGTGTATTCTTTTCCTTGCTTCTTGAACACAGCGCCGATTTCGAAGAGGTGCTGTGGATATTCGTGATGTTTGTTTCTTTTGATGACGTCTAATAAGGAAATGAGAAGAGAAGTTCTTAAGGTGTCGTATTCCTCGCTCTTCGGATTGATAATGGTGATGCAGTTCTGATCGGATAACATAACTGCTTTTTCGCGTTCTCTGTTGGTGAGGTGGTTAGTGCTTACCTCAGTCATGCCGCTACCGACTAAAACTTCAGCTATTTTATTTTTGAGTTTATTCGTGGGGTGTTCTTGAGCAATGGTTGCTATCTTGGGAATATCGGGAATGAAGTTTTCGAATCCGTAGGCTATCGCGATATCTGTTATAACATCATAGAGATGGAGAATGTCTGTTCGGTAGGGTGGATAGATGACTGCGTTTCCTTGAAGAGACATACCCATTCTTTCGAGGAGTTTCTTTATTTCTTGTTCTTTTATGTTGAGACCGAGCAATTGGTTGACTTTTTTCAAATCTATCTTTATTTTTTGTGGTTCCATATTGGGGAAGTTGTTGATTTTGACGATCTTTCCTCCACGGTCTGATAAGTTAGCTACAATGATGTTGAGTGCTTGTTCGACTGCTACCTGATCAGTGCCGGTGATATCGATGAAGAGATTCTTGGTGGATGATGTTATTTTTGTTTCTTCTGCGTTGATGACGGGAGGCATGGAGAGTACTTGGCCTTTCTTATCCAACCACAGGGGGAATTCTTGGAACTTCTCTATGATGTGGCCGAATTCTTTTCCTTTGGGGTGGAGTTTTAAGATTTGATCTAGAGTGTAGGACTTGTTGGTTCCTAGAGGGGTGAAGGAGAAGTTTCGTGGTTTTGTCGTGTAGATCAGAGGGAACGTGATGGCGTCGAGATTGTGGATACCTATTGCAACTTTCTTTCTGTTTCTCCCATGTGTTAAGGTGAGCTTATCCTGCATGTCCATAATGGATTTGATGGTTGCACTGTCCATGTTGATGTCTTTGATGATGGCAGCTGCGACTGCTGGACGGACGTTCTTGACTTTCTTATCGATAGTGAATTTGTAGGTGGATGAGTTGACTTTGTAGTGACGTAATCCTGGCTTGATGGAGAGGAAAGACGATAGTGCACGAGCGAATCCCTCTTCTGTCAACATGTCTGGTCTGTTAGCGAAGACCTCGATCGTTAGTTCGTTTCCTTTCATTTCTTCAAGGGGGACACCTAACATCGGAATGCGGTCATGGAGAACATTATCTGGGATTTTCCTGCCTGCCAATTTCAGTACTTCGTTTTTATTGAGTGTTATGGTAGGCATGTTATCTCATCCAGACTTTCATTTCTCGCACTTGTTTGAGATCATTTCTGTAAATATCGCGAAGATCGGTTATTTTGTAGTAATCTGTTAAGATTCGCTCTAATCCTAGACCCCATGCCAGGACAGGAACATCTTTTCCTACTAAGGGTTGAACGACTTCAGGTCTGAATATGCCAGCTCCGCCTAATTCGACCCATTGTTTCTTGATGGGATGGAAGACCTCTACTTCGGTGGAGAAGTTCGTGTAGGGAAAGAAGGCTGGACGGAAACGTACTTTGTCGAAGCCCATCTTGCTGAAGAATTGTTTTAAGTAACCGAGCAATTGTCTGAAGTTCAGACCTTCACCTGCAACGATACCTCCGACTTGGTAGAACTCGAAGAGGTGTTTCCAATCCACGGTTTCGTTTCTGAAGACTTTCATGATTTGGAATGTTTTGATTGGGAGATCTTCTTTCTTGATACTTGCTAGTACTTTTGCACTCAGATAAGTATCATGAGTGATGAGCATCATCTTCTTTGCTAACTGTTCGGACCAGGGAGCTTGCCAACCTTTGCTTCCCGTGCTGCCCCCGTTTTCATGGACTGCTTTTATTCTTTTGACTACTTCTGACGGTAATTTGACGTTGTCCGGATCTTTCAAGAAGAAGGTGTCCTGCATTTCACGTGCTGGATGATCTTGCGGAACAAATAAAGCATCTAAATTCCAGAAGGCTGTCTCCATTGCCGGGCCAGTTTTTTCCGTGAATCCCATGTCCAACCAGATTTGACGCACGTAATTGATGGTTTGATTGACGAAGTGACGCTTTGCTGGGTAGACTTGGGGAACGTTGATGGTAACGTCATATCGTCTGAAGGGTTTTGCTTTCCAGGATTGATTTTTGATGATGGCCGGAGTAACTGCTTCGATGTAATCTCGTTTGATATCCATCGTGAGCAGTTGCTTTCCTTTATCGGTGAGAGAAATGGTTCTGACCTTTCGAATATCCACGTTGATGAAGTCCTTTCTTTTTCTTAGTTCTTCACAGATCTGCTTCTGTTGTGAAGTTAAGGACGCTGCTTCTAGAGGTAACTTTTTTAAGAATTGTTCTTCGGGAAACTCTTTTTGTAATAACTGTTTTCCTTTCTCTGTTACTGAGATCTTTTCTCCGACGTTGATGGCTTGATTTCTTTTTAATAATCCAAGTGAAATCGAAAGTTCGTTATTATCCAAGTTTGCTTTTTGTTGAACTTCTCGTAAGGTAAGGGGATGTTCGAGAACCTTTAGAAATCTTTTTTCTGGTAATCCCTCTTGTACGTATTTTTTCCCGTTAGATGCTATCGTGATGAGTTCTTTGGTGCTTTTGTTGATACGAAGAACTTCTTTGTTTTCCAACCATTGTAATGCACGGGTTGCTTCTACTTCCTGGAGATTGGAGAATTTTGCTATATCTTCGAAGGAGAGATGATCTCGTAAAACTGGGAGGACAGCTCTTTCTAGAGGGTGTAATTGCTCGATAAGACGCTCTGCCTCTTTCATTGACTAGATAAGAAGGAGGGAGTTATTTAAAGGTTGTTATAAGCCACTATGCAACTGATTGGCTGAGCCTGAGTGAATCTTGACTTACGATAGGCAGTCCTTCTGAAGTGGAATTTGTCATATCATTACCTTCGTCTCAGATAGTATATAGATTCTGATCGTCGATGTTCTTCGCGATAGGATTTTACCATGCTTGGCGTCAAGGGAAAACGAAGTGATCCCACTTCTACATCTTCTTCGTTGGTGGAAGCTCGGATGACAATTTCGTCAATGGACTCTGGAGGAAGGAAACCCTCTTGGTAATTATATTTTAACAAACCAAAAGGGATGAGATCTTCAACCATTTTTTCTTCAGAATTTTTTTCACCTTCTTCGATGTAAAACATTCTTTCCTGCTGGGATATGATTTTTCCTTTCTTGTTTGCGTAGACCGTGACGTCGATGTGGTCTGATTCTGGTGCTGGTCCATATCTTGTCAGAGACACAGATACTACTCTTCCGGTTGCGAACTCACTTGATGTTGTGAAAGAGTATACTGGTTTTTGAGAACAAGACAAGAGAGCAAGCGCTGCAAGACCGAGAAGCCCTTTCATAGGATTTATTCCCCTTGCACGGTTACTTCTAAGGTTTTCTTTTTTCTTAATCTGTAGATTTCATAACCTACGCTGAGAGCGTTTGTTGCGAGAGGAATAATGGCATACCTGTTCCATTCGTGATTGTTGATAGCATTAGTGACATTCGCTGCGTGATCGAGTGTGCATCCGAGCCAGCTTAGAGCTGCAGTTGTCGGTGCTACCCCATGAGTGGCGATATCGGTCATTCTTTGCAGTGTTGAAATTGAATAATCTGGTTCTCGTGTCTCTTCTGCTATTACTTCTGCTAGTTTACGTCCAACTCTTAATGCAGTAGGTGTAACACATGATCCTGCGAGTCCCAGCATTCCACCAACTACGCCCCCCCACACTGTTCCCCAAAAACTGCCTAGGATAACTTCACCTAGTTTGTTTTTTTTATAATATCTGTTTGTCATAGAGGTTTATCTTTTTATTCTCCATTCCACGTATTATTAAACATTTTGATCATGGCCTTGGTAAAGAATGGCGTATTAACCCAGACGGCTGTATCGTAGTTTTCGTGCACGTCTTTGTCATCAGAAACCGTAAAGATCATTTCGTTCTCGTCAACAATCATAAAACGGCCGTTTAAGCCACTTACCGGTTTGATTTGAGCGAGACCTTTGATTTCGGATCTATTGATAATATCTTCTGTTATGGGGGCGCTGATTCTAACTTTAACGCCTTTTTCGTTTAATTTCTTCAACAAGGACTTGAAGCGCTTTGCCTTTCTGATAAATCCTTCTTTGGTGGTATGAATGATAACGGATTTTTCAGCACGTTCCAACATAGAACGCATATGGGCGTAGATGTTGTCTCGTCCTTTGATAGAACCGGATAAGGAGTAAGGATCGATCTTTTCGACTCCTTGCTGGTATAACACTTCTAATTCACTGAAAATATTTTCTTTCTTGACGTCGTCCAAGAATTGTGATTTTTCAACAGCTTCCATGTTGATATAATCTTTCAAACGGGTGATGATTTCTTCTGGTTTGACAGCGATGTATTTGATAGGTTTGCCTAATTTCATAATGACGAAGCCTTTCTTTTCTAAGGATTCTAAGACGTCATAGCTTCGGGAACGAGGAACGTTGGAAATATCGGATAATTCACCTGCGGTGGCTAATCCCCTGGATAAGAGAGAGGTCCATATCTTGACCTCGTAAATGTTCAAATCAAAGGCTGCGCGCAGCTTTTTGAGAAAGTCGTCTTTCAGTATCATGTTACCACTTTTGCATGGTTAATTGTTTATAAACCTTTCTGTTAAGTAGTAATCAGGTAGTAGTAAAGAAACATCCTTTTAGGAACGTTTTTAAAGGAGCTTTACTAAGCTGTTTATTGTAGGAACAGACTGAACTGTCGTTGCCCGCAAGGGTGATGAGGAAAGTCCGTCCACTTCCTTACTCGGTAAGGACCGTAAAGGACTCACTTCCTTCGGGAAGATCCGGAAACGGATGGCAACCGTACAGAAACGGCACGGCCTGTGTTCGCGATGAGGCTGCAAGGGTCACACCTTGACATCTGGAATGAGATGGAGAGTTGTCCTGCGAAGGACATTAGATAACCAGCCGAGCTTGCTCACAGGATACGATGAAACGACGAGCCCTGAGTGGTGCAAGTCTGATGACAGACGCTTAGTCGCATGTTCACTGTTCTGTCGATGAACGCATGTTGCGGGAGAGAACAACAGAAGATGGCTTATGCTGTTCCTACACTTTTCTTTAACACTATCATTTCAGTGCCATAGTCCTTAAAAACTTTGACGCTTTTCTTTTTCTCATGAAAACAGGTGTGAAAGTTCTGGATGCGATGACGAGAAAACCCATCATTGTAACGCCGAAGGCGAACGTGATGAAGTGTGCCCAGACAATGGCCAAAGAAGGCGTGGGCAGTGTTTTAGTCAAAGAGGGAAAGGAATTACGCGGCATTGTCACGGAGAAGGACATGCTGAAAAAAGTGGTTGCCAAAGGGCTGCATGGAAAGAACCTTTCTGTCGAAGAGATCATGACGAGAAAGATGGTGACTATTGCGCCTGATGAAGACCTGTATGATGCCTGGATGAAGATGAATGATGAAGAAGTGAGAAGATTGCCTGTTCTCCATAAGGGGGAATTGATTGGGTTATTGACGATGAATGACGTGTTGAAGATTGAACCTCAGCTCTTTGATTACATGGTGGAGAAATTAGAGGTCAAACATAAACCTGTTCTGCAGGGACTGAAACACGGGCGATGTGAACAGTGCGGAGACCAAGCTAGGCTGGTTCGCGTAGGGGATTCTTTGCTGTGTTCGATGTGCCGTTCTTCTTGACGAAAGCTTAATTAAGCTTGGATGAGACTCTGTAGCCATGGGTGCGGAAAAGAGCGAGAAGAATTATGGTTTAGGCGGTTCTATTGCGTGGGTTCGTTTGAAGTATTCCGGCATTTATGATTTGGATGCGTTGTTGGGGGCTGCCCGCGGATGGTTTAAGACTATGAAATACTTTGTTGTTGACGCCGAGCATACTGAAGCAGTCAAGAGCAGCGGCAAGGAAATCATCATTGTGTGGAAACCCACCAAGAACGTGAATGATTACGTGCAGTTTCAGTTTGAATTTGAAATCTCTATCTCGAAAGAATTTGACGTTTTGGTTGAAGAGGATGGCAGGAAAGTGAAGAAACAACAAGGAGACATGGAGATTCGTTTTAAGAATGCCATGAGCAAGAATTACCGACAAACCTTCCGTGGAGCGGGCAAGGAGTTCTTACGCAGGACGTACGAAAAGTATTTAATACGATCAGAACTGGATGACTATCGGAAAAAGTTAGGTATTGAGGGAGAAGAATTCTGGACCCTCATCAAAAAGACGGTTGGAGGATTTACGAAATAAGATGTCTGAGCGAGATTTTGTTGCGGATGTGTTGCAGGTAACATACCAGGGCGTCTTTGATTTTGACGGCTTGTATAAGGCGTTGTATCGCTGGTTCCAGAAATACCGCTATGGGTTTAAGGAGAATGATTACAAGGAGTTCAAAGAAGGTGGAGTGAAGAAACTTTCGTTGAAATGGTCTGCTTCTCGGAGAGTTACGGATTATATTAGGTATGTGTTTGAAGTAGGACTGAGTGTTGATAAGATGCAAGACGTGATGGTAAAAAACAAGAAGAAAATGAGTGGAAGCGTGACGTTAAACATTGCTGCTTACATTGAAAAGGATTATGAGGAACAATGGTCAAATACCAAGATGATGAAGTTCATTCGCGAAGTGTATGATCGATTTGTGACGGGAAGCAAAATACAAGCGATGCAGAAAGAATTATTAGGGGAGATGAATGCGTTGAGAGCGGAAATGAAGTCTTTTTTAGATTTACAGAAAGTAGGTGAGAAATGATGGATGCGATACCGCCACGAGATGATGATAGAAATTATGCAGCTGATGATCGAGAGGTACCTCCTTCTCGTCCTTATACGCGACGAACAACTTCTCCTCGTTCTTATCGTTCCTCGTCTGGTCCACGGACGTATTCTCGAACGAGTAGTTCTGCACCCAAGAGAGCACCAGCACGAAAACCTCCTGCAAAACCCGGACAGTATACCTATAAATCACGGGGAGAGACTTTAATTGCTGCTTTCCTGAAAGATACGGGCATTAAATTTCTGTATGAATATCCTTTGATTATTATTGATGATGACAATAAGATTAGAGTGTGGTATCCTGACTTTTGGCTGCCTGAATTAAGCATTGTCGTTGAGTATTTTGGGATGGTCAATGATGAACAGTATCGAGAACAGATGGTGAAGAAACAGGATTTGTACAAGAAATTAGATATTGATTTCATTGGGTTAGATACGAATATGGTTCAACTGGATAAGAACTGGGAAAAGTTCATTGTCATGCGCATTATGGAAATTATGGATAGCAAACGACCCATCTACAAGCGATTAGAAGAGTTAAAGAGAAAGTATACCTGGTAATCATGGTTCCTCTTATTTCGATGACTGCTTTGAAACAGTTGATTGATAGTAAAGGAAATTATCGTTTGATTGATGTCAGAAATCCTGATGAGTTAGTTCATGGCATGATTCCTACTGCGAAGAACATTCCTCTGCCTGAATTCGAAGAGGCGTTGGAACTCCCTGAGAAAGATTTTGAGAAGAAGTACGGCTTTCCGAAGATGAAAAAGGCAGAGGTTCTGATTGTGCATTGCCGAACGGGTGGACGGAGTGCTGTTGCTGCTGCGATTGCAGAGAAGAGGGGCTACCAGGTGAGAAACTTCTTAGGAAGCATCTGGGAATGGGCAACGATTGATCCGAATGTTAAACGATATGGACCTTCACCTTAACGCCTGTAGCTTTCTTTTACGCATTTTCTTGATTTTTACAGCAAACTATATATAGGGGCTTTACTTTCCTTCTTCCAAGCCCGCCACGAGAATACTCAATGGAGTACGGCGAGACGCCAATGCTATGAGCTTGGGGGTTAGTGTCGCGGGCAACAACTATTATATTCACGAGGCATTGCCCAGAAGAAACAAGGATTATATCAAACATCATTATTATTCACGATCATTACCCTGAGAACGGGAAAAGAGGAAAGAACGGGAAGCTTTTTTGAACCTTCCAACCTTGTTTTCTAGAGGCTGCTTCTTGACCGTATATTTCAGAAAGGAACGTGAGACTACATGCATACGTTGGGAGGAGAACACCATGGGAAAAATCAGTCCTGTTTCAGCAAAATACATTGTTCACGCACGAATTCGCATCGAGGGGGTAGTCGATAAACCCGATGTTATTGGAAGCGTTTTCGGTCAAACCGAAGGTTTGTTAGGCAGTGATTTAGAATTACGAGAATTACAGCGATCTGGACGCATTGGCAGAATAGAAGTTGAATTAGAAACCAAGGGCGGAAAGACCGAAGGCGTTATTACTATTCCTACATCTACTGATAAGACAGAAACTGTGCTTATTGCTGCTGCTTTAGAAACGATTGAACGTATTGGACCCTGTAATGCACAAGTTGAGTCTGAGAAGATTGAAGACGTGCGCATTACCAAGAGAAATCTAGTGGTTCAACGTGCTAAAGAATTATTGAATAATTTAACCCACACTATTCTACCTGATTCGAGAGACATTAAAGAACAGGTAGCTGAGGGTGCACGAGTGATGGATGTCGTTCTGTATGGACGAGATCGATTACCTGCTGGACCTGCTATTGAGGAAAGTGATGAGTTAATTATTGTTGAAGGACGAGCAGATGTGTTGAATCTTTTGAAGTGTGATATCAAGAACGTTATTGCACTTAATGGAACGAATGTGCCTCAAACGATCATTGAGTTAACCAACAAGAAAACGGTTACCATGTTTGTTGATGGTGATCGCGGTGGTGACTTGATTATTCGTGAGCTAGGCATGGTGGCTGAGATTGATTATGTTGCCAAAGCACCCGATGGCAAGGAAGTCGAAGAGATTACCCAAAAGGAAATCTACAAGGCTTTACGCAGCAGAGTTGCTTACGAACAAGTTAAAAATGATTTAGTCAAATTAACTGGTAGCGCTCGCTTGGATGATCGTAAAGTAGAGCGTCCTTCTGCAAAGCGTGATGAACGCGTCGAGAGACCGGAAGGTGCTGACTATCGAGGACGCCAAAACTTCCAACGAGGAAGCCGCTTACAGAAAACTGATGGAGACAACTTCAAACGTATGTTGGATGATCTGATTGGTACTCGAGGAGCGTACATCTTAGACGAGGGATCAAATATCCTAGGTAAGGTACCTACGAGTGAATTACCGAGTACGTTAACGGGATTACAATCTGGCGTTCATGCCATTGTGTTAGATGGTAGCGTGACGAAAGATATTTTGAGCGTTGCTGAACGAGCTCGCGTCAAGTATGTGGTAGGACAGCAAGCAGAAGCCGGCAGCGATAGAGTCCAAGTGGTAACGAATCAAGATTTACTTGCGTGATAGGACATGAAATATTCGAAAAAGAGGTTGACTTTACTGGCACGTTTAGCCTGTGTAGGCTGCGTGTTCTTTATTCTTTTTGTTATTGGTTATTATACTGGATATTTACGAGAGAACTGTGAAGAAGATGTAGCTTGTTTTAATGAACGAGCACAAGATTGTCGACCGAGTGATGTTGTAGTTAGTAAGGATAACAATGTGTATGAGTACATGGTAGGAAGCAGCGTTGGTGATTGCCACCTTCATGTGACGTTACAGAAGGTGGAAGCAGGTGCGCCTGCTGAATTCCAGAATTTAGAAGGGAAGAAGATGATATGCAGTATTCCGAAGGAAGAATTAGAGGGATTTTCTGTTGAGGGATTTGACCGTTACATGACGTATTGCCATGGGTTGTTGAAAGAAGGTCTGTATGAGATTATTTTGACGAGAGTGTATAGCAACATCATCGGACAGATGAGCGACGTGCTGTCTGCTGCACAGAAGGCTGTTGAAAACGAGTAGATATTTACTTCTTTTTGATAGTAGTTTTTATAAACCCCTTTTTGACTATTTTCTTTTATGAGTACTCTTCGAGCATTAGTGGAACAAGAAATGGCACACGCACGAGAGCAATTTGGTCAAGAATGGGCCTCACGATTCCTCAACAACTTTCCTCAATATCTTCCTGGTGGATGGATGAGAGAACATATACGAGGTCCTTATCTTTATGCTCAGGCAAGCGATTTGTTGCAACATAGGACTTATGAAGAATTTTATGCGGATATCGATCGCACTTTAGCTGAAATGGAATTTGATGTTGCTGAACTTCACCGATTGCAAGAGCGCATGATCCTCACCCGAGAAGATGCTGATGTCAAAGCACTTTATACTCTAGTTCTTCCCGTGTACATTCGTTTACGAGAGAAGGGATATCATCATTATCCTGATTTAACTATTTAATTATATCTTTCAATTTTTCTTATTGTGTCTTCTGCCCATTTTTTTCCGAAATGATAATGACCATACAATACCACACCACCTTGCCCTGTAGGACACCACTCTTGAGATGGTGTTGTAGAGATGTACTCACTCAATTCTGATGGCGTCGCTGGAATACATACGATATCAATTGCATCAGAGGGTCTATCTCGTAGTGGTCTTTTTCTCATTCTTTTTTTCAATTCTTCTGCGGTTACCTTTACTTTGACCCATCCCATGAGACAGGGTTTTCCTTTGAATGTTTCTTCGTCTCGCACGATTCCCATGAGTCTTAGTGTCTTCAGATCTGTTTCTGATCTTCTGACGAGAATTTCATCTTCCATCTCGTTTAATTGATGTTCGACAAGATCTGTGTAGGGATGTTCTGGGTTGCCACCTTGTCCGTATATCCTTCCTGGATACATTGCAGTGTGATTTCCACGAAGAGTGAACACCATCCTATCGTCTACAGTAATGGCATAGGTACCAATTCCTAATGCAGGTAACGGTTTTTTCATCTGATGTCCCTCATACAGTTCAGTGACTGGTTGTTCTCCCAGTGCTCTGATAAAAGGGTAGGTTGTTTTGCCGACAAAGAGATCAACATATTTTCCGTTTACTCTCACTGCTTTGAGTGAGACAACTGGCCCCGGCCACATAATTCGTTTTGGTCCTTCATAGAGAGAAGGCAAGGCACCTTCAACTCGCCGTATGCTGGTTGGGTGATCGATATCACGTAAACCTCGTTGTTTTCTTCTTAATTGTTCAAGCCAACTTCTTCGTACTAACTCTTCAACACCTGGAGGAACCTCTAATGGAGCCTCTCTGAAGTTTATTTCATCGCTCTTTTTAGGTCGATCAAATAAGTACTCTATTTCCCACGTTACTGTTTTCATGTTGTTACTGTAGTTGTAAAATAGACACGCTGAGAGATGGATCATATCATCGAATCCAAGATGCTCTCGATCTTTCCTCCACTCTGCGATCCTGAAAGCGCCAATGATTATGATAAAGGCTGCTTGGTTCCCCACCTGACCTGGTTCTCACAAACGCTGACCCATCAGGACAGAGCTTCTTTGTACGGATCAAGTCTTGTATCCAACAACACGACCGCTCCCCCAGCTTCGATCCTGCCATGAAGCCCATTTGCAGTGACAAAGCAGGGCTAGCGCTCCGATCTAGTCCATATACAAAGAGAAATAAGAACTTTTAAGGTTATTGATAAGAAGAAGGTTGATAGGGTTGAGCTGTTTTAGGATTTATTCCCCGTTCGATCATGCGTTCACGCGCCCTTCTCAGAATTCTCGGCTCGTCATAGAATCTACATCTTAGATTTAACCAGGCATTTCCCAGATATTCTACCGTTCTATCCCAGCCAGTTTTTTCAGCATTTCTTCTGTCTATGTCTGCCAATGCTCTTTCGAGATACGTGCTAAGATTGTCGGTCGTCATTAGTAAAAGAAAATAAAATTAGATGTCCTCGAAATCGCTTGCAAGGTCATCTAATTCATCGGTATTAATATCTTCTGCTTCATATTCGTCCAGTTCTTGGACTGCTTCGTCTCCGACAGGAGGCATCATGTCCTCTATGTCTTGATCATCGGACATATCCGGCGCAGGCGCCGTTTGTGGCGTACACCCGCTCATGATCAATAGTGCTACTATCAGAACGAAAGCTGTTGAGAACTGAAACCATCTTTTCATTTTCATGTCAACACCTCGAGTAGTTTATCCCTTTTGATCTTTAAATACTTTACTTTTTTATAAGAAAGGAGAAAGGGGCAAGGCCCCTCCTCAATTAGTTGTCCATAGCCTTCTTTTGAATAACGTTTGCCTTAGCGGTAACGCTCTTCATTTGGGCTTCAACGCGAGCTCTCAAACCAGGGTTTACTTTTCCCAGTTCGTCCAGTCGCATCTTCACTCGTTCATCAGATGATCGCTCAGAAATACGCTGGGCGACTTCCTTGGAACGGTGCTGACGCCATTCGTCGATAAGTGGTCTTTGCTGACTACGCATGTCCCCTATCATCGTATGTATTTTTCTCAAGGTTGGCATGACGGTATTCATCCACTCATCGCGCGTAACTTTGTTGTCACTGGCGACGCCGTAGAGCGCTCGGTGAATCTCGGACCAACCCATGATAGCAGAGTCCAATCGTGCTATTGCATTAGGGTGGTTTGCCATGAAGTCCGTACTGTCTTCAATACGTCCTTTCATTGCTTCGAGTTTTCCGATGAGCTCTTCAACAACAAGAGCAGCATAGTTGACTACTCGAAGCGCTCGGTCTGCCCTAAAGTCGGCATCTCCTTTGCTATCTCGTAGTTCAGCAATGTACGCTCGTACATTCTGTTTGCTGCGCAATTGTTCGCGCTCTTCCTCTACTTTTCTTAGTTCCATTGCACGTGCTTCAGTGGTGGTAGCACTTCTCACTGCAGGCACTTCGCGAATCTCGATCATGTTTGTTGCTTCAACAGACATGGCTTCTTGAGCGAAGGTTGCAGGAATCATGCTCAACACTAAAACCATCAATGCGATGAAAGCTCCGGTTTTTTGTATTTTCATAGTCTATCCCTCCTTCGGATGATTATGTTTATGCTGTTCATTTTGAACAACATCTGACTCGATCTATGCCGGGATTTGTTTATAAACATACTTTCTTTTTTTGTTAACGGAACCTTTAGAATACTTTATTATTCTTTAGAATGCTTTTTTTTACTTTATTTTTAGAAAAAGAATCAATTTAGGCTTTATTTATGCCATTACAGCTTTTTACTTCTTACTCTCTATGACCTCTGTTCCACAGAACTTATCAGAGAATCGTTGAGTCTTTGACTTGAAAAAGTAGAGCGAGTCGATAAGAAGGAGAAGACCATGAGCTCTTGTTATGTTGCGGAGGAACGCTTGTTTAAAGGTGAGATCTCCTGTAAGGGAGCGGACTTCGATACCCATCAAGAGCTTTCCTAGTGTTTTTCTCCATCCCTTTTCAAAGATGACCCAGTAGAACACCGTTGCTATGGGGTTGATGATGGCCATCTTGGCAATGAGACCGACTGGAGGATGCTGGAAAGCTGTCCATAAACCTCCTGTTCCCATATAGCTGATGATGAGGATGAAGTTAATGATTGCTAAGAGCATGGAGACGATTAAAGAATCAATGATATAGGCAAAAGCCCGTTTCCATAATGGGGCTGGACTTGTTTTACTCTTTTTCATACTTTCTTTCTCTTATTTCCCTTTAAATAACTTCTTGTATTTACCATATCCTTCCTTTTCTAAGTTTTCTTTTGGGATGAATTTTAGGGCTGCTGAGTTCATACAGAATCTCTTGCCTGTTGGTTGAGGACCGTCGTTAAAGACGTGACCTAAGTGGGCATCGCTTTTCTTGCTTCTGACTTCTGTACGAGGGAGAACCATTTTGAAGTCTTTTTTTGTTTTGACGTTTTTTTCTTCTAGGAGTTTGGTGAAACTAGGCCATCCTGTGCCGGAATCATATTTATCTTTTGAGGAGAAGAGAGGGTCTCCTGAGATGATATCTACGTAGATGCCTTCTTTTTTGTTGTCCCAGTATGCATTATCGAAGGGACGCTCGGTGCCTTCTTCTTTGGTGACGTGGTATTGCAGGGGAGTTAGTTTCTTTTTTAGCGGATCGTGCTTACTCCAGATGTCTTTGAGATATTGTTCTCTTCCCGAAGCTGTTTTGTAGATGTTGTATCGGACGGGATTCTTTTTATCGTAATCTTGATGATATTCTTCTGCCGGATAGAAGTTCGTGAACGGAAGGATAGGCGTTGTTATGGTATCAAATACTCCTTCCCGTTCTAATGTCTTTTTTGATTGTTCTGCTTCTTTCTGTTGTTGTGGAGAATGATAGAAAATAGCTGGTTGATATTGAGAACCTCGATCGGCAAATTGACCTTGCGCGTCGGTTGGATTGATCTGATGCCAGAAGGTGTCTAACAGTTCTTTGTAGGATGTTTTCTTTGGATCATAGGTTATTTGGACTGCTTCGAGATGACCTGTGCTTCCTGAAGATACTTCTTCGTAGGTAGGATTTACTTTCTTTCCACCTGCGTACCCAGCGATGACGTCTTTCACGCCTGGAAGCTTTCTAAATGGTGGGATCATACACCAGAAACATCCACCTGCAAAGGTTGCTTTTTCCATCTACCTATGTAGGTCGGTGGTTTTTTATAAGTATCTTTTCTCTTGTGCTTATGGGAACTTCCTTGAATCAAGTAAAATTAGATCTTTCGAAAGAGATGCACCTCTCGAAGGTTCCTAAGAATATTGAAGTTCGCTTTCATTCTGGACAAGCGTTGTTAACTAAACCAACGAGAACGATTAGTGGGGTGGCACCTGTTGCTATTATGACGAAACCTTTTCGTTGTCCTGAACAGGCACAATGCACGTTTTGTCCAGGAGGACCGGGAAGTGTTTATGGGGATACACCCAAAAGTTATCCGGGTGGAAGTCCTGCACATATGCGTGCGATGAGGAATGATTATGATAGTTATCTGCAGGTGTTTAATCGATTGGAACATTACGCGTTGTTGGGACAGGATTTCAGTAAAGTTGAATTAATTATTATGGGTGGGACGTTCTTGAGTTATCCGAAAACATATCGAGATGAATTCATTACCTATGCGTTGAAAGGAATGAATGACTTTAGCGAGATGTTCTTTGTTGATGGTAAATTACAATGGGAGAAGTTTTTAGCATTCTTTGAGTTACCAGGTGATGTGAAGAGCGAGGAACGATTGAAAAAGGTGCAACAGAAGATTTTGAAGATAAAAGGAGAAACTACCTTAGAAAAAGAACAGTTGAGAAATGAGACTGGACAGGTTCGATGTGTGGTGTTTTGCATTGAGACGAGAAGTGATTGTTCACGTATGGTTCATATTGATGAAGTGTTGCGACTAGGCGGGACGAGAGTTGAGATAGGGGTTCAAAGCTTATCTGATGATGTGTTGATGAAGGTGAAGAGGGGCAATAGCAATCAGGATAATATTCTTGCTACGCAATTGCTGCGTGATTCTTTTTTGAAAGTGGGTTACCATATGATGGTGGGGTTACCTGGCAGCACGAGAACAATGGATGTGGATATGTTTGAACAGGTGTTTAGTGATTCTCGTTATCGACCGGATGCACTGAAGATTTATCCGTGTTTAGTGTTTAAAGGAACGGAATTGTACGAGGAATGGAAGCGGGGAGAGTTTACACCTATCGATGCGAAAGAAGCAGCTGAACGCATTGTGGAGATGAAGAGATTTATTCAACCGTATTGCAGAGTGATGCGCATCCAGCGTGATATTCCCACGCAACTGGTGGAAGCAGGTGTTGAACGGACCAACTTGAGACAGTATGTTCAAGATCTGATGAAAAAGAAAGGTATTACGTGTCGATGTATTCGATGTCGGGAACCGAAACAACAAAAAATTGATTGGAAGCATGTGAAGTTACAACGACTGGATTATGAAGCTTCTTATGGACAAGAGATCTTCTTAAGTTATGAAGATAAGAAACAGGATTTGTTGTTAGGATTCGTACGAGTGAGAATACCTTATCAACCGTATCGAAAAGAGATTACTTCTGATAGTGCAGGTGTTCGAGAGATTCATGTGTATGGGAATGCGGTTGGTGTGGGTAAAGAGAGACAGGAAGGAGATATCCAGCATCGAGGATTGGGTAAACAATTAATGGAAGAGGCAGAGAAGATTGCTGTTGAGGAATTCGATAAGAAGAAGATGCTTGCTATTAGCGGTATTGGGGCGAGGGAGTGGTTTAAGAAGTTAGGATATCGGAAAGACGGGGTTTATGCGAGTAAACTTGTTTAATTCCATGGGAACTTATTCTTCTTAGAAATGCTTTTTCTTTACGACGTAATATCCAGCTAGCAAGAGTAATGTCATTACCACATTGAACCAGTCAAAGACGGGTAATTGCGCAGGTGATTCTATCTTGACACAAGGGATCTTAGTAACTGGGCTGTAGGAAGCACAACTGGATGGGCCTTTGTTAACACAGGATCTTTCTTTGAAACCGTCAATACATTCTCCGATCGTACATTCAAATGCTGTTGAACAGACTGGAGGAATACAAGAAGCATCACCATAACTGGATGAACAACTCGTACCCGAGGCACAGTTTTGTGCGGTGCTGACATCGAGACAAGGATCTGCATCATACTTACCACAAAGTTTAATCTTGGTTGTTCCGTCACACACGCCTAAACCATCGACAGGACATTCGTTGCTACATTGCGGACCAAGGATTCCTTCCAACGTGCAATTGGAGGAACATCCGTCGTTATTCTTCGTGTTGCCATCGTCACATTCTTCGTCGTTGGAACCTTCTGTGAATCCGTTACCACAGGCAGAGTTGGCGTTAGCAGTAACTGTTAAGGTGTTTGAAGATAAGACGCTAATAGCGGAACCGTTGATAATGGCTGTTGCTTGGAAGTCATATTTATTTTCATTTGCTTCTGGGTGATATTCTGCTGTCCAGGTGGAACTTGCTGAACCTGACGTGAAGGTTGCTGGTTGTGGGTCTAAGGTGCTAATCGTTGGATCTTCGTTCATGACGTTGAATTGGAAGGTTAATCCGTTGCAATCTGATCCGCCTTGTACTTTTGCTTGGACTGATGTTCCTTCCTGGGCTGAGGTGGACGACCAGGATGCGGACAATGATGAGGTTGCACAGCTCAAGAAACCAGGACAGTTATCATTGGGTGTAACAATGGTACAGGAATCGTCTGGGTCGGTATCACAGACATCACCTGCTCCATCTCCGTCACTATCTGATTGAGCAAGATCACAGGTGGAAGATCCACAATCGCTATCGCTTGTACAACTTGTTGTTGTTCCGGCACAGGTTCCTTTGGTCGGACCGTTGGGTGTGGACACACAATTATCATCACAATCTGTTGTTTCACCGGAAAGACAAGGATTATCATTGGATAAACCAGAACTGTCTCCATCATCGGGGACGCCATCCACATCGCTGTCAAATAAGACTGATGTTTCAGTTACTTTACAACACAATTGAGTTGAGTAGGTTGAGTTAACACAATCTGCAATATGTGCATTCGTTGGACCAGAGAGTTTAGCAAGACAACTGTATCCTGCACCTAAGGTTGCACAATTCTTTGGGAAATTGACGGTTTCACAACTGACTCCTTGGAAACATAAGGTGGATGCGTAAGCTGTCTCACTTTTCGTAGCAGCGTGACCACAAGGATTAGTTGATAGTTTCAGGATGGCATTACATGCTGGGCTGCTCACATTCGTAGCACAAGCAGCACTACAGAGGTAATCAGATGGGCTTCCTGTTCCACTACCTTTGAAAGGACAAACTGCATAGGGAACAGTAGGATCGTCGATATCGGGAGTACAGGGATGAGCGTTATCGGTTCCGGTTGCTTTGAAGAGAATATCATCAGGATCACAATCAGAGATATCTTGAATGGCTAAACCCGTTACTTTTTGAATGGAGGGAATTTCCTTGATGATTGGAGAGGGGCGCGAATGGGTAGCAAGAAAAGCTGCCAATACTATCAAGGCAACAGCGATAAACAAGTGAATTTCTTTCTTTTCTGACATGCCGACCCCTTTTCTGTCTTCCAGGAGGGTTGTTTGTTTATAAATGTTATCAAGACCTGTTTTAAGGCCTTATGCCTTCTCTCCCCTGCCAACCGCAAGTTTTATATAACGTCTTTCCTGTATTTTCTTATTAGCCCACTTCTTAGTGGATTTACAGTTCATTTTTACATGGGGGACATATCATGGCACAACAACAACCACAACCTATCTTCATCTTACCAGAAGGTTATCAACGAACGATTGGGCGAGATGCTCAACGTAATAACATTCTTGCTGCTAAATTAGTAGCTGAAACTGTACGTACTACGTTAGGTCCAAAAGGCATGGACAAGATGATTGTGGACAGTTTGGGTGATGTGACGGTTACGAATGATGGGGTTACTATTTTACAAGAAATGCAGATCGAACATCCCGCTGCGAAGATGTTAGTTGAAGTTGCCAAAACACAAGAAGATGAAGTGGGAGATGGAACGACTACTGCTGTTGTACTTGCAGGTGAGCTATTGAAGAATGCTGAACGCTTGTTAGAACAAGAGGTTCATCCTACTGTTATTGCTCGAGGATATCATATTGCCAGTGAAAAATCAATGGAGATTTTGAATGAGATGGCTGAAGCTGTTAAACCCGATAATAAAGATGTGCTGAAGAAAATAGCGATGACTGCTATGACAGGTAAAGGTGCTGAAAGTCATAAGGATTTGCTTGCTGAATTAACGGTTAAAGCAGTGCAACAAGTTGCTGATGGCAAAAGTGTTGATATTCGCGATATTAAAATTGAGAAGAAGGTTGGCGACGGTGTTGATGAAAGTGAATTAATCCAGGGTGTTGTTCTTGACAAGGAACGAGTTCACTCCGGTATGCCTAAGAAGATTGAAAACGCCAAGATTGCCATTTTAGACGTTGCTGTTGAAATTAAGAATACGGAAACTGACGCTAAAATTCAGATTAGTGATCCTAGTCAGATGGGCGCTTTCTTAGAACAAGAAGCCAAGATGATTCGAGATATGGTTGATAAAATCGTGAAGAGTGGTGCTACTGTGGTAGTTTGTCAAAAAGGCATTGATGACTTAGCACAGCATTACTTGAGCAAGAATAAGATCTATGCAACTCGACGTGTCAAGAAGAGCGATATGGACATGTTGGCTAAAGCTACGGGTGGACGTGTCGTGAGCAGCTTGGATGATTTAAGCAAAGAAGATCTAGGACATGCTGGTGTTGTTGAAGAGTTGAAAGTCGGCGATGAAGACATGACGTATGTTCGCGAATGTAAGAATCCTAAAGCAGTGACGATGTTGTTACGTGGCGGAACGCAACATGTGGTTGATGAAATCGAACGTGCTGTGAAGGATGCTGTTGGAGATGTCATTGCCGGATTGAAAGTTGGCAAAGTTGTTGCTGGCGCAGGTGCTCCTGAAGTGGAACTTGCACGCAAATTGCGATTATATGCTAACACCTTAAATGGAAGAGAACAACTTGCTGTCTTGTCTTTTGCTGATTCGGTTGAAATTATTCCGAGAACACTTGCAGAGAATGCAGGATTAGATCCTATTGATGTGCTGACTGATTTAAAGAATCAACATGACAAGAACATGAAATTTGCTGGCATCAATGTCTTTACGGGTAAAGTGATGGATGCTTGGAAAGAAGGTGTTATTGAACCTTTGAAGATTAAGACCCAAGCAGTGAAGAGTGCCAGTGAAGTTGCTGAAATGATTTTACGTATTGACGACGTGATTGCTGGCGCAGGTGATAAAGGACCTAAGATGCCTGCTGGCATGCCACCCGATATGGGTGGAGCTTACTAAACTCTTTTTTTGTGACTGCATTGTAACATTAACGGTGGGTGAAATATATTCTCAACCATAGAAATATTATATAGTATAGTGTATATGGTATAGTATGGGAAATAGAACAATAGATTTGGGGGTTGCTAAGATTAAGTTTGAAGAAATACCAGAGAAAAAAATAGTAATTGTTAGCAAATGTCCTTTTTGTGATAAGAGGGTAAGAGGTTCTACACACCATCATGTTGAATGGAATTTAGCTTTACATATAAAACAGAAGCATAAAGATAATAATGAAGCTCAAATATTATTAAAACAACTTGAGGAACACAATAAAACAAAGAAATAATCATAATAAATAAACGAAGCCCCGAAGGGCTCCGGGATTCAAAATGCCTTGCGGACAGATTAAATCCAAAACTAAGAAGAGTAAGAAGTATAAAAAGGTAACGTGTTCTAATTGTAGTTCTAACGATATAATTAAATGGGGAAAAAGAAAAACAGAAAATAGAGGAAAAATACAACGTTATAAGTGCAAGAATTGTAGCGATACTTTTGTCGCTGATGATGGATTTTTTAGAATGAGAACAAATGAGAATAAGATCACTGCTGGATTGGATTTGTATTACAAAGGAGTCTCACTGAGAAAAGTACAAGAACATTTCCAAACTTTTTATCCTAACAACTCAAGCCATATGTCAGTTTATAGATGGATAGTAAAATATTCTACTATGATTGGCAATCTAATCGATAACTTATCCATACAATCCGGGAATGAAATGATGAGCGATGAAATGGAGTATCACAGAAGATTGTATCATCAAAAAGGAATGAAAGGAGTAGAACAGAATTGGTTTGTGGATACTTTTGATTTAGAAACTAGATTTATGATAACTGGAACATATATGAAAAGTAGAACGATTGAGAATTTATCAAATGTTATGAAAATATCCAAAAGTAAAACCTGTAATCAAGTAAAAATAGTTACAACTGATGGACTACAAGGCTATCCTAGAGTTCTAAGGAAAACTTTCGGACTAAACAAGCTAAAAGCTAAAAGTAAAATAACACACAATGTTGTTATCGCTTCTGAACGAGGTTTTAATCATCCTATAGAGAGGTTACACAATACAATCAGAGAAAGAACAAAAGTTATGAGAGGATTTCATGGTTGCTTAGAATCTGCCTATGCAATTATGAAGGGGTTGGAGATTAATTATAACTTCAACCGAAAACATATGGCTCTAGAAAATAGAACGCCTGCAGAAATAGCAATTCCTAGTTTAGAGTTAGGAAAAAACAAATGGTTGAGTTTGATAAAGCTTTCAAAAATTAAAAATTGTAAAGAGAAATAACCAATAAGACGTTTTTATTTTATATCAAATTTTCTTTCAATTGTATCTAACTCAACGCAAGAGTTATTTTTCCTTATCCAGTCGTAAATTGCAATACTTCCAGCGATAGAAGCATTTAAACATTCGACTCCACCATATTGAGGGATATAAACTTTGGAAATAGAGTTATCTAAAATTTTATTTGGAATGCCAGTACCCTCATTACCAATGACTAACATTGTATTCTCTGGGTACTCATATTCAAAAATATTCCTAGAATCTTCTCCAATTTCGACAGAGACTATATTGTAATTATTTTTTCTGCAATAATCAACAAATTCATCAGAAGTTCTCATTTTAACAATTTTGGTCCTAGAATGTGCTCCTGTTGCTGCTCCCCTGTTCCACTTTTTTCTTCCAACAATAACTATTTCTTTTAGAGCAGAAGCACTGGCTGTTCTTACTAATCCACCCACATTCATTTCATTTGAGAGATTCATCACAGCTATGGCAAGATTGTTATACATTTTTCTCCCTTCTATAATCTTTAATAGTAAAATTTTTGAAATATGTTTTTCTGTATAAGGCTTTTTCTAATACTTCTCTTAAGAGTTCTTTATCATCATCCCATTTAATTATTTCGATAAATTTATCAATGTCCAACCATTTATATTTTGAATGTTCTTCATTTAATGTAACTTTCCTAGAATTTACAAAAGAGACAAAATTATATTCCTTACAAATTTTATCATTCCAATTATATATAGAACCCCAATTTAATGGAAAAATTTCTTTGACTAATAAGTCTGTTTCCTCTTTGATCTCTCTTCTAACTGCCTCTTCAGGAGACTCTTCATTCTCAATAGCTCCAGTTACTATAAACCATCCGCCTTCCCCGTGTTGTGGGTGTGGTGCGCTATAAAGGGCCAATATCTTTTTTCCATGAATAATAAAGGTTAATATTTTCTTTTGCATTTTATTATAAATAATTACTAATTTTTAAGTCCTTCTAAAATAAATATTGGAACTGATGAAGATTCTTCAGTCTGAGAAAAACCTCGTTTAATGACGTAGGGAATATTATTTTCTCTTAGAATACCTTCAACTTCCGGAACACTCCATAATTTTATTACGTGTTTATCTACATGCATATCTATTTCCCCTGTTTGTTTATCTTTAATTAAATAAAGAGGATTCCAATACGAAAAGCCATCATGCGAATAAGAAGTATACAATTCTGCAACATCATGTCTTTCGTTACTGTTTGCAGTTATATTGGTATATCCTTCTTTCCATCTTTCAGCGCAATATGCTAAATCAAAAATTACTTTTCCATTAATGGCATGTTTTCTCATTGAATGAACAGTTTTTTCAAAATCTTCTCTAGAAATATTATATTGTATTGAACTAGATAGGCAATAAGCAAGATCAAATTCTTCTCTTAAATCAAAACTCCTCATATCTGCCTTAATAAGTTTTGCATTTAATCTTTTTTCAGCTGCTACATCTAACATACCTTGATTTAAATCTAATCCTATTAATTCTGCCTTTGGCAATTTTCTTCTAACTGCTTCAAGATGGCTTCCTGTTCCACACGCAACATCTAATAGTCTTGGGCTTTCTATAGAAGGAAGATTTCTAACAAGAAGATCTGTTTCTTTACCATAATCTCGATATGAGTAAAGTAAATCATAAAATTTAGCAAGATTATTATATAATTCCATTATTCTTTTACCCCTCTAATTATTACAGATCCCGGAACTTTCCTTAAATGATCAAAAAGAAAAATATCTTTTTTGTTATACTTTCCATATCTTGATTCAATTCCAAAGTTATCAAATGAGTCATCTCTTTTTATTGGCTCTGGTTCAAGCATTGTTTCAAGCCTAAATCCAGATCGAATGAAAGCATTAACCATATCAGAAAGCGTCCAACAAGATCCTCTGAATTTTCCATTTATTCCACACTCTGGAAAACTATAATCCCAATTATTTTCCGTTCTATCAAAATAATTATCAAAGATGAATTGATTATCTTCATTCCAATGTCCTTTCCTACATGGATGATCCATGCTAAAAACAAAAACCCCTTTATTTTTTAAGATTGAATTAATTCCTCGAAAGGACTTTTCTAACATTGAAATATTTCTTGCATATTGCATAGCAAATACTGAGTAAGCAGAATCAAAAGTTTCTGAATTAAAATATCTTTCAATTTCTTGAAAATCTCCATGAACGAATTCTAAATCAACACCTTGTTCATTTGCCAGTCTTTTTCCAATTTCTAATTGCTTTTTTGAAATATCAAAGGCAGTAACCTTAGAACCACCCTTTGCCAAATATATTGCTTTTTGGCAAGCTCCAGCTCCGATATCAATTATTCTTTTATCTCTTTTTTCCCCAATTAAGTTAAGTTCTTCTTCAGTTGGTCCAAATGGACAATAAACTATCGGAGAGACTTTTACTTGATATCTTTTTTGATAAGCCTCTGCGATATCATCCCATCCTTTAGCAAGAAATTCATCCATTACAATTCCTCCTATAAAAATTTGATAATTTGATAGTTTCCTCAGAGGCAGGCGTTACTAAATTTATCCATGAATCGTCTCCTAAATGAATTTTTCTTCTTATTTCAGTTCCACTAATTTTATCATATCTAGGTAACCATAAAACAGGAATTTCATGATTTGAGAAATCTTTTTTTATATCTTCATTACCTGTAGCAATAAGGTCTACTTTTCCTACAATCCCCAATACATATCTTCCCCAATCTTCATAAAGTGAATGGCCTTCTTCGAGATCTTCTAAATAAATTGGCTCTATTTTGGTGTTTTGAATTACCATATTTCTTCGTTCACTTAAAGTAAAGTAATCATCTTTTCTTTGTGCTCCAATACCAATTTTTATTTCATCCACAAAACTTTCTAATAATTCGTATGCTCTCAAATGACCTAAATGAAAAGGATCAAATCTTCCAATGTATAAACCCATCATTTTTCGATTCCCCATAAAATTTCTTTAAATTCGTCATTTGATGAAAAATATTGTAATCTTAATTCATCAAGTAATTCTGGAGGAAGAGTTCCGTCAATAGTTCTTTTATCGACTAAAATTGGAATGTCTCTTCCCAGATATTTTTTATGATATTTTGTATATGCTATCTCAACAAGAGTCCCTGGAGAAAGACCGAACACAGTTATTAAATCTCCCTTTAAACTTAAACAAGTATTTAGTCCTGACCAACCAACATCAAACTCTTCTATTTTATCACATAAACTAAAATATTTTTCTAAAGGAGGATGCCCTCCCCTTGGAATATGACCAACAACTAACCCTCCACTAGCCATTTTGTAAGCTTTTGCAATATCAAGTGGAACTCCATCATCAGGAACTATGTTTATTTGAGAAATATTTCTTGCTAACATCATCCCCCTCTCTTTTAAAAAAAGAGGATATTCTTTTTCAGAAATACTACCAAATCTAAAGATCTTTGTTCTGTCTGTAGGTCCTGCTATTAAAGAAATCATTCGTGAGCCTCCTCAAGTCTTGATTTTAATTTCGAAAGTGCATCATCTAAAGAATCCCCAGCAGAAACTTCCCCATGTAATCTGAGAATTCCAAATCCGTTATTTCTTCTTAAAACATTTATAATTTTATTAGATTCTCCAAATACACCATATCTCACATATTCCTCGCTAGCATATGATTGTTGCATTCCATAATCATAAGTAATCCTTGGGCAATGGCTATGAATAATTGCATTTGTTTTTGGCATTAAAGAATATAATTCTAATAAGAGTGGAGTTTCGGAAGAGGGTTCTTTGTATCCTTGCCACATAACCTTTTCGCCAGCTCTTCCTTTAACGAGAGTTAGTTCTTCTGATGAGAGATTTCCTACATGTACACCGGTTGAAGAAACGAGATAACCTTCCTTAACTTTCTTACTTAAACATCCTGCTGAACCTCGTGTTAAATCTAAATCAACTAAAGACTCTCCAATTCTCCTAAATTCGGCATGATTCTCTTCAATTAACTTTTTGTATTCATCATTAATATCTATTCTTTCTGATTCATATCTTATTTTTGCTAGATTAGAAAAAACAGTATCAGCAATTTTCTCAATAGGAGCCATTGTAACTCTTTCTGAAGAAATTTCCGGATAAACAATTTTGCATCTCCAAGATTGAATTCTTTTTATTGATTCTTGCGTTTGAGGATGTTCCCACATTGCAGAGTTCATAGCCAGTGCAATAACTATCTTTCTTTTATTGCCGATTGAACTTGCAATAACTGTTGTTGGATAGGTGTCGGCTATACCTGCGGAAATTTTATTCAATGTATTAAAGGTACATGGAGCAACAAGCACCAAATCTTCTAGGGGCAACCTTTCACCCTCTATTGAATATCCTGTTACCATAATATTCCCAGCAATTTCAAAATCTGTAAGGCTTGAGTCACATATTTCTCTTCCCATATTAGACATTATAGTATATATGTTAGCTCCAGCTTCGGCAAACTCCCTAATTGCTCTTGGTAGTTGAACTATCTTTCTTGCGCCAGTTCCTATTACATAGATATTTTTTCCTTTAAGAGTTTCCACTTTCTTCCTCCAACAATTGTCTATAATATTCAAATGCTGTTATTGGAACTATTACGGGTAAAGTAAGGAATTTACAATTATTCTCCATTGGGATAGACACTATTTTATCCAATAAAGATTGTTTTCTCCCAGTTAATCCAGAGGCCTCAGTACCAAAAACAATAACAGAGTCTCTTTCTAAAAGATTGGTTTTATATAAATTTTCCCTTGCATCTACTGCTGTTCCTATAAGATATTTTCCTAAATCATGTAGCCTATAAACAGCTTCTTCAAATTCCCCTAATTTTTCAAATTTTGGGATATTTTTTATCCCCCAAGATCTAACTTTTGTTATGATTTTCCGATGGTTCGTATCGATACAGTTTCCAGATAAATACAAATCGCAATTCCCCAAAGCCGAGGCTACCTGAATTATATGAGCTACATCATAAGGGGCCCTTAGGCAATCAAATAACATACTTATTCTTCTTTCCATTCTGACCTCACAAAAGTATTAACATAATACTCTGCTATCGCACCTTCTCCAGAAGCAACAGCAATCATTTTAACACCTCCATTGACATCTCCAGCAGCATATATTCCTTTTCTTGATGTCTGCATTTTTCTATCGACTTCTATGTATCCTTCATTATCTAAATTCAATCCAAGTTTTATTGCCAATTCATTATTTGGAATATATCCAATACATCCAAATATTGCAGTTGGCTCAATAATTTTGGATTCTCCGTTTACGATAAGATGAGCTTCTGTAATTACCCCTTCGCCAACAATTCTCTCTAGACTTGAATTTGTCAATAAGGGAATTGAAAGTTCTTTTATTTTTTCTAGATATCTTTCTTTTGCTGTTGAATGTTTAGATTTTTCTATTATAATAGGATTTGCTCCAATTTCTTTCAATCTTACAGCTGTAACGACCCCAGAATTCCTTCCTCCAACGACAAGGACATTGTGGCCTACATAATGTGAGAAATCTTTATCAATTCCATAATGAACCATCTTCAGGACATTTTCTATTCCAGGAATTACCAATTTTCTAGGTCTAGTTCCCGTTGCCAAAATAATTGTCTTTGCCAAATATTCTTCCTTATCAGAACTTATATAAAAAAGATTATTAGTAGATTTAATTTCTTTTATTTCTTCTTCAAATATATGAATTTCTCTATCTTCCAGATGTTTCCTAAACATTTTTGCCACTTCTGTTCCTGTTAAATCATATAATCCAAGATAGTTTTCCAAGTTAGTAAAATTAGTATTTATTGTTTCTTCAACAAATTGACAAGGGACGCCTTTATTGCTCAATCTAAAATTAAGATTATCTCCCTGTGCAAATAGTGCTGCAGACATTCCTGCAGGGCCTGCGCCAACTATTACGGCATCATAGATTATCATTTTTTTCTCCTTGCAACAATGATTAAGGGATCTGATGTAATTTCCTCTAATGGGCTATTAAACCTATTTAATATTTCTTTTTCATCTCTCTCAGAAAAATCTTCAATAAATGGAAATGATTTAATCACTTCAATTAATCTTTCTGGGGAATAATATCTTTTAATTTCATGTTGCTCTGCGATCTCAATTTCAAAATCATTTTCTTTTAATATAGAGAGATAATAATTCAAACTTCTGGACCTAATCAATCTTTCTCTGGGAAACAATGTCGAAACTTCAACAAGTCCCTTTCCAGGACCATATTCTCTAAAAACAAAATATCCTTTCTCGTGAAGAACTCTTCTTATCTCGGGGATGCAAATTGAGGTTACATTTTTTGCAGTGACTAAATCAAATGAATCATCTTTATAAGGTAATTTGGAATTATCTCCAAAATGTATGAGTGCTCTTCCTTCAAGTAATTTTCTGGCTTGATTGATCATCACACAAGAATTATCAACCCCAAATAAATTTAAATGATATTGTGGAAAACGACTTAGTAATTCTGACAATACATACCCATTCCCAGTTCCAATGTCCAGTATAGTTTGATCCTCTTGAAGATGTCTGCCAATAAGCGAGAAAAAAAAGGTTTCAGCAAAAGCCGAAGATTTTTCTCTAAATAAAGAATCTCTAAGCTTCGCTATTTTTTCATCATAAAATTCTTCTCTATTCATAAAATTAAAGAGATGTAAGTATTTTTAACTTTTACTATTTGATAGTTAGAACAGTAATTTAACTTTATATGATAATTGGAATAATTTACCAACCGTTAAGGTTACAATGCATTTTGTGACATAGTTTTATATATCTGAATGATGTAGAATGTATTGGGGGAATATGGTGTTCGTTCAGCTCTCTAAAAACGAGTACAAGGTGATTCTTCCACTTCTACAGCATTTGTTTACTTTAGAAGGCAAAAATCTTTCTTTACCTGACGTGAAGAAGATGGTTGCTTCTGAGATAAGTTCCCGGTATGAATTATTTGCGTTGAAAGAGGGAGCAAGTGTTGCTGGATGTGTGGGAATAAGAATTCAGGGTGGGCATGCTGATCTTCATTATTTTGCTGTTGCACCTTCGTATGCTGGAAAGGGGTATGGTGAGTTATTGTTACAACACACGTTAGATCATTGCATTAAACAAAATGTCCTGAGTTTATCTTGCACTGTTCCTCGCGTGTATGAATTGTTGTTTGTACAGAAAGGATTCTTTGTGAATAGGGAGAAGATTCACATGGAACTGAAGAGACAGACTACAGATCAACAAGTTAATTTGAAAGACACCTTCCAAGATTTGACTGCTGTGCAAGATATAGCAGGTGTGACGGCACAGAAATTGAGAAAATTAAAAACACGTTAACATTTGATCGTGTTGATGTCTTCGATGGTTATCCAGGCGCATGCACTTCCAAAACCTTTTTTGTTGATGTGGAAAGGTTGGATTGCTTCTGGATTTTTTAAGAAAACTAAGATTGCGTATCTCTTTTCTTTTGCCCATTCAATTACTTCTTCTTGGCTGGATCTAAAACAGATTTTTCCTTCTCCACCATAGGTTGTGATAATCTCTTTTAATTGATCGTGATTGTAGTTTTCGAATTCTAGTACTTTTTCTACTTCGGCTTTGATCGTGATGGGTTCACCACTGTTTTTGAAATAAACGGTGTCGCCTGTCGCGATGCGATTCCAGGGCGCTACTTTTGCCTTGTACCATCGGGATTCAATCTTCTTTTGACCTGTCAGAATCTTTGACAAAAGACCCCATGATTTCTTCATGATGGCAATGTGATCCATGGTTTCACTTTTTCTTTCGCAAGGGAATGAGCAACAAGAGTGAAATGAGAATATATGCAATAAGCGTGTTTATTACGATACCAAGACTTCCCTGTAGAAGGATATCATGATATTCTTGATCGGGAACGAGGCGTGTTTCTCCAGTAATCATGGGAGAATGAAGCGGCCAACCGTGATACACGATGCAGTATCCAAAGTCTGGACCGTCTTTGCAGATTCCGGTGGTGGGAACTGTGTTCATTAAGACTGCTAATGCAAGAAAGACAATCAGCTTGCTTCTGGTCCATCGAAAGAATGCTTTCACGATTATATGATTTCTTTCTTCTTCTTAAAACTTCTGCATGGCAAGGTTTAAATATGGGGGCTCCTTTGTTTCCGTATTCAAAAGGGTGATATAATGCCAACAGCGATCGTAAGCAAGAATTTCGTTGATGAACTCATTAAAAACAATATTACTCTCCAAAAGGCAACTCTTGAATTAACTGATGCCGTGACGAAAATGACGGAGAGAACAGATCGTTTGTTGAGTTTATTTGAGGAAGCTGCCAAAAACATTGAAAAGAGCGAATTAAAAGAGCCTTTATCCAAACAGTTAGAATCCTTGTTAGAACAGAATAAAGTGATTGCGCGCGGATTGGTGTTGTTGGAGCGATATATCCGCGATAAAACAACTTTAGGTTTACAATCTTCTTTAGAACAACCAAAACCCTTGCCTAAGCTCTCACCATGACTGCCGAAGATGATTTCTCTTTACTTGAGAAGCATCTGTTAGATGCGGATGAATCTCCTGTTGCACCTGAGGAACCTTTACCTGAGGTGGAACCATCCACGTTGCCTGCTTTTTCGGTGAAGAAGGTAGAGGAGAGGCCATCGGAAGAGATTCACTTCTTGGTGGATGAAATACGCGCGAAACTCGATGAGGATATGGAACGTTTGATGTTTCAACTGCGCAATCCGTTGGCTGGAAAGAATGTTTATGTCCTGAAAACGTTTGTGAAGTCGGTGATTCATGCACGTGCTGAACAATTACACCCGTATGATGTGCCTGAAGACATGCAGCCGTCGGCACCTGTTGAAGAAGTGCCTGTTCATGTTGCTTCTGTGATGGAACGTTCGGTGGAGTATATTCCTGTTGCGGAACAGGTGATACCTCCTGCACCTCAAACGTTACCTTCTGTTGGACCTACGTTTCCCGAGATTCCCAAAGAACAAGAGTATACGTTATCTGCTTTAGATGCGGAAACACACACACCTGATCAGTCCAATGAAACAAGAATTCGCGTCATTCACATTCCATTGATGATGGATGAAGATACGAGAGAAATTGTTGCACGCGCTGATTATGATGAGGATGAAGGAACTTATAGGGTGTATGAGCCTGAATTAGATGATGGATTACGTGCGCTGTTACAACAACTTAAGAAGGATATTACTGATTTGAATATATTGAAGGATATGCGTTCTTTACAAAAGCGTATTGCGAAGAGTGCTAAAGTAGTAAATGCCTTGTACGATGATCAAGATTATTTTACGTTGAAGTATTATTTAACGAGAGATTTAGCCTTATTAGGACCGGTAACTCCTTTATTGAATGACCAGAATATTAGTGCGATTGTGTGTGAAGGACAAGGTATTCCCTTAACGATTATTCGAGAAGGAAAGAAAGTTAAGACGAATGTTCTGTTTACAGGCAAGGATGAACTAAACCAATTTGTTCTTCATGTGAGTAGAAAGACATTCCAAAGTGTAAGCTTGGATGATCCTGTTTTGGATGTGGTGTATAAGAACTTTAGAATTCAAGGAACGCTGGGAACGGATATTGTGCCGAGCAGGTTTATTATGACGAGAGTGGCTTTGTAACTACCAGATCACTTTAACATCATCTGCACGTTCGTAAGGATAAATATCATTTTTCTTATCTCGTCGCCCTGCTTGATATTCTAACAATCCTTGCCAGGCAATCATGACGCCGTTGTCACCTGCATATCTGATGGGTGCTGCATAGAAACTTGCACCACGTTCTTTGCACATGATCGTTAACATCTTACCTAGACGTTGATTGGCTGCAACACCACCGATTAACAAGAGTTCTTTTTTTTCAGTATGTGCAAGCGCACGTTCTGCTATTTCTGTTACCATGGCAAAAGCAGTTTCTTGCAAGGAAAAACAGAGATCTTCTTTGGAAATTCCTTTTTTGACGAGATTGCTACATTTGGTGATTAGACCAGAGAAAGCTGCGTCCATTCCTTTGACGGTGTAGGGAAGTTGCATGTATTTTCCTTTCTTTGCTAATTGTTCGATCTTAGGACCGCCTGGGAAACCTAAACCTATTTCCCGTGCGAATTTGTCTAATGCATTTCCCAATCCGATGTCTAGAGTTTCTCCGAAGACTCGAAAGTACTCACCTTCGATGGAGATTACTTGCGTGTTGGCACCAGAGATGTAGAGAAAGACGGGATTTTTTGTTTTGGTGAAGAGTTGACCTGACGTGAGATGGGCTGCTGGATGGTTTACACCAATTAAAGGAACTTGGAGATCTTCTGCATATTCTTTGGCTGCTTGTAGACCAACATGAAGGCAGGGACTTAATCCTGGACCGTGGGAATAGGAAATGAGATCTATTTTTTGATTGGCTTCTTCGAGTGCTTGTTTGATGATCGCATGATAGAGTTGTTTGTGGTGTTGAGCTGCTTCTGTTGGAATAATGCCTGCTTTTTCACTTTTATACATATCACGCACATCGGAAAAGATTTTTCCTTTTGAAGAAAGAACACCTGCAGCAAAGGTATGTGCTGTTGATTCGATACCTAAACAGATCATGGTTAGAAGGATGCTCGTTGCACTTTCAAATCATCAAAGAGTTTCATATATTCATTGTGGTTGGTGGTATGTTTTAAGAAACGAGCTTTTTCACAGAGTTTTCCCATGAACTTAAAGAGCTTTTCTTCGATGGCATCTTCATCATAAAAATGAATAACAAAAATACTTCCGAGAAGATCGTCAGATTCGCTTAACTCCAGTTTGCTTCTCGACTTTAACTCTTGAATAATTTGCTTGGTTAATTCGTTGGCATCGGCAAGCGTGAAGTCTTTGTACATGGATTCGACTTCATTATCTCGTTGGTAGGAAATCTTCAACGAAGCCAGGTTGTTTTTTGGCTGATAGTTCTTCATTTCTATCTGTTTTAATGCCACGGTCGTCTTTTTCATCTCTCTTGTTCTTGTATGCGACTATAAAAATATTTCCTGCCTTGAGTTATTATGATAAACTATTTAAGAAGACCTTCCCTCCTCTCTGTATGGGAAATGAGGAGATTGTTCGCATTTTGAATGATATCGCCGATATTCTTGATATGAAGGAGGTAGCGTGGAAGCCTGCTGCCTACCGAAAAGCCGCTCGCGTGATTGAAGCCCTTGAGGTTGAACTCAAAGAATTGTATAAGGCGGAAGGAAAAAAAGGATTATTGGAGCTTCCTGGTGTTGGGGAAGGCATTGCTGCGAACCTGGAAGAATATCTTCGTACGGGCAAGGTACGTGAATTTGAACGATTACAGAAGATGATACCGCGGGGATTGTATGAGATCATGCATGTGCAAGGGATGGGGCCTAAAAAAACCTGGAAGTTGTATACTTCCTTGAAGATTGATTCATTGAAAAAGTTAGAGATTGCTGCGAAGCAAGGAAAGATTAGGAAACTTGAAGGGTTTGGCGAGAAGAGTGAACGAGACATTTTAATGGGATTAGGCATGGTGCACAGCGGCAAGGAAAGAAAGTTATTGGGTATGGTGATGCCTCTTGCACGACAGTTACGGGAACAGCTTCTTGACCTTCCTTCTGTTGAGCGGGTAGATATTGCAGGATCGTTGCGACGAATGAAAGAAACGATACGAGATATTGATTTGTTGGTGGAATCGAATAATCCGAAGAAGGTGATGAAGGCGTTTACGTCTTTTTCTCAGGTGAAAACTATTCTTGCTCAGGGAGATACGAAGGCTTCCGTGGTGTTACATGATGGCGTCAACTGTGATGTTCGTGTGTTGGATAAGAAATCCTATGGATCTGGACTGCAATATTTTTCGGGGAGCAAGGAACATGGGGTTGCGTTGCGGGTACTTGCCATTAAGAAAGGTTACAAGTTGAGTGAGTATGGTTTGTTTAAACGAATGAAAGGAAAAGAACAGTTTGTGTGTGGAGAAACGGAAGAAGAGATTTATCATCGACTAGGCATGCAGTATATTCCACCAGAATTACGTGAGTATCAAGGAGAACTTGAGACTGCACAACATAAGAAATTACCCGATGTTGTTCCTTATGATGCGTTGAAGGGGGATCTGCATATGCACACCGTGTGGAGCGATGGACAGCATAGCACGGAGAAGATGATTCAGGCTGCCGCAGAGAAAAAATATTTGTATGTTGCTTTGACCGATCATTCGAAGAGTTTGAAGATTGCGAATGGATTGGATGAGAAGAGATTAGCTACCCATATCAAGGAAATCCGAACCGTTGCCAAGAAATTTCCGAAGATACGCGTGCTTGCGGGAAGCGAAGTGGATATTTTACCTGATGGACGGTTGGATTATGCAGATGAAACGTTGAGACAATTGGATTTGGTCGTGGGAGGAGTACATTCACGGTTTAAATCGACTTCTCAAGAGATGACCAAACGTTTGTTGAAGGTGCTGGATAACAAATATTTACATATTCTTGCTCATCCGACCGGACGATTGATCAATAGACGAGAGCCTTATCCTTTTGATTTTGATAAGGTGATTGACAAAGCGATTGAGCGAGATATAGCGTTGGAAATTAATTCACAACCTTCCCGATTGGACTTGAAGGATGTGTTTATCAAAATGGTTGTTGAACGTGGTGGAAAACTTTGTGTTAATACCGACAGCCATGCAACGCAGGAATTGTCGTTTGCGGAATATGGTCTTGGACAGGCACGTCGTGGGTGGGCGACATCAAAAAACATTATTAATACCTGGACCTGGCAAAACATGGAGAAATTCTTGCAACGATGATACACGAACAGAGTTTTGGAGCTGTTGTTTATCGGAAAGAAGGACCAAAGATCTTGTATGTACTTTTGTTATATGAACGAAACGGAAGGAAACATTGGGATTTTTCGAAAGGACATCGTGAACTTGGAGAATCGCCTCAAGAAGCTGTTCGACGGGAGATCAAAGAAGAAACGGGGTTGACGCAGCTGGATTTTGCTTCCGGTTTTGAAGAAAAAATTCATTTTATGTTTCGTAATGCAGGTGAATTGGTGTCCAAAGATGCGACGTTCTTTATCGCACGGACGAGTGAAGAGAAACTTACTCTTTCTTCTGAACATGCGGATATTCAATGGCTCTCGTATGAAGAAGCCTTGGAGCGATTAACATTCAAGAACAGCAAAGACGTGCTTCAGAAGGCTCACGTCTTTATTACGAGCGGGAAAACTACGTTTCAACAGACCTTGATGTAACGCCTTGCTTCCACAAACTATAAATAGATCTTTCTCCTGTTATTCCTTATGAAAAAGAGAGCAGCAGGCTTGCGACGCTATCGTGCTGTGCACACTACCGACGCCCCTTCCTTAAGCAAGCAACAAGCCTTTATCGTTCTTGGTTTGACTGTTTTTTCGCTCTCTCTTTTTTTGACGTTGGCAGGTGATCCAACTCTTACTGGGGCTGCTGTTCAATTACAATCTTCACAAGAAGTTCCTGTCAGCGGAGTGGAGAAGGGTTCATTATGCAACAGCAAACGACCAACACCTTTGGTGGGAGGATCAGTGCAGATCTATAACTTGCTGGGAAAAAATCTTGCGAAGGGAACGACGTCGACTGTTCTTGATCCCACTTTATGTCAAGAAACAAGCAATTTCGTCTTGATGAAGAAGTGTGCTCCACCTGCTACCACTGAGGCAGGCATCCGCGCCAAAACCTATTGTGGAGACACGGGCGGGTGCAGATATGCCAAATCTACCCAAGGAACAGATAAGGGGAATGTGTATTGCGCGTACTTCATTCCCAAGAAAGGATAGATGATTGATGAAAACCTGGCTTGTGTTGTTATTGAGTATGGCTGTTCTTTTCCTGAGTTTCTTCGCTTCCCACGGACAGTCAGGTCTTACGGGATTCAGCGTGAGTGACGGCAGCGTGATTACCTCGCGCTTCATTGAAGATCCTGTGTTTACTCCTTCCACAGAAAACCAGGTTACCCGACTCGTGGCTCCCCGGACGTCCATACCACGAGGAGGCAAGTTCATCGTCTATCTGGATCCACCTGTTGATGGCGGCGTGTACAGCAGGGCTTATATTTATGATAAAGCAGGCGATCTTGTCCAGCAGGTTTACTTTTGTGGCATGAGCAGCAAGAAACAATGCACTTCTCCAAAGAGAATTGTTCTGTCTGTTTCAAGGACTGCGTATCGTCCAGGGGATTATAATTTAGTTGCCAAAGAATGGAATGAGCGTTTGATTACTTTACCTTTTACGGTGTACTGATTATTTCTTGGTCATAATCTCGATGACATCACGATGATGGAGAAGATGATCTTTTCCGACTGCTTTTTTTGTTTTGACGTCCATGGCCTTGACAAAGTTCTTGCCTATGTCGGTGTGAATGCGGAAAGCGAAATCCAAGGCTGTTGAGGATGGCGGTAGTAGGAAACAATCGGGCAGAACATTCCCGTATTGATCGGTTAATTTGTTTGCTCCACCCGGGAAGATTGCTATGTAGTGGAGGATGTTGAACACGGCAGTGTTGAGAATGTTTTGAATGCCTGTCGATTTCCATTTTGATAAGACTGTTTCTTGGATAAATCCGAGGGCTTTCTTTTGTTGGTCGGTAAGAGTTCCTTTAAGAGTGAATGATGCATCTCCTGGAAGATAGTTGATGAGTTCTTTCTTTGCTGCCTCTCGCAATGCTAACTCTGCATCACCAGAACAAGGAATAATCGTGAGATGGGAGAACTTTTGCTGCAATCTCTTGATGTTTGCTTCCGAATGGGGAAGATCTGCTTTGTTGGCTGCAATGACCATGGGTTTAGATAACTTTCTTAAGGATGTACAGAGCGTTAAGAGGTGTTGTTCGGTCCACGTGTTGAATTGTTCGGGTAATTCTTTGATGGCTTGCTTGACGTGTTCTTCTGTTACTTTTAAGCCTGATACTTGCTTGGCAATGACTTTGATGATGTTTTGTTTCTCTGCTTGGGCTGTTCGGGCGAGCTTGTCCCATCCCTTTTTTAAAATACCAAGATACCAAAAGTCTAATTCTTTTTCCAAGAAGGCGATATCATTTTCGGGGTTGTAGGAACCTGGTTCGACGGATTCTCCTTTTTCGTTGGTTGCACCGGCTGCATCGATGACGTGAATCAAGACATCTGCTTGGTTAAGATCGTCTAAGAAGGATAAACCCAGACCTTTGCCTTCGTGAGCTCCAGGAACCAAGCCGGCAACGTCGATTAATTTCACAGGTATGAAGCGTTGGTGATTGATGCAGTACCCTTCCCGAGGGTTGCATTGGGCGTTGAATTCTTTGTCGACACAATCAATTCTGACATAGGCAACACCTTCATTGGGCTTGATCGTGGTGAAGGGGTAGCTTGCGATCGCTACTTCTGCCAGTGTTAGTGCTTTGAACATCGTACTTTTTCCTGATGATGGCTTACCCACGATACCAATAATCATAATCGAACATTTTTTGAGATACCATAAAAAGCTTTGCATTTAGAAACTTATTTAAACGATGAGAGCCTCTTAAGAAGTACTATTTTTCAAACGGAGGTGTAGTGCAATGGCAGCTCGACGAAGGTCAGCAGCACGAAGTTCTGCTCGACGTTCAACACGACGACGCAGATAAAACTGCTCTTTGTTTTTTCTTTTCTTTTTTTCTTCCAAATCTTTATAAAGTCTTGATGTGTTTTCTTCGTAGAGGTGGATGGCTTGCGAGATACGTATCTTTTCTTATGTGCGCTTGTTCTGTTATTATTGGCTTTTAGTGTCTATACACCCCCTTATTCTGGATTTGCAACGAAACAGTGCGTTGATGGAGATGGGAAGGATTATTATTACCAAGGAACTACGTCAGTGACGGGAGGTCATGACGTTGAAGATACGTGCGATAGCAGTGGAAAGATTTTACAAGAATTCTTTTGCAACAATGGGAAATTAGATTTCACTTTTTTCACGTGCTCTGGTAGTTGTGTGAACGGAGCTTGTTCAATCCCCTCTTCACAGGAAGAACCCTTAGATGGAGAATCACTTTCATTTGGCACGAATAGCGATAGAGTTGAAATCAATGAATTTTTGGGAGAGGTGCAACAAGCCTTCACCGAAGACGATATAGGGTGGCTAAAGAGCGGAACGATTTCCACCCAACAAGGAGCAACTGGGTTCAATCAATATTTGCGTTTTGGAGATGATTTTGATACGGGTAAAGTTGTTTTTGATGAGAATGATGAGAATGATGTCGGGGACTTTTTGTTTTTTGACCATGGCGACTTTTTGTTTGAGTATGAAATTCAATTCGAAGATGGATTGCGCAGCGAGGTGGATGGCACTTCGTTGTCAGATTTGGATGATCAACATTTGATTTTTTTTGGGCAGGAATATGAGGTTGCTTCCGCGCGTAAGAACAAGCAAGCTATCACGCTTCGTTTGGTTGGCGGAACTTTTTCTGAATTATTGTATGAAGGAGACACGAAGACGTTTGTGGTGAATGGGAAGCCTCACTTAGTCGAGGTTTTTACGATTGATGACACTCAACATGAAGTGATTTTGACTGTTGATGGTAAGATGCTGAATGAATTGGAAGAAGGGGAGTTTACTTCTGTTGGTGGCATTACCCTCGCTATCGGAGATATTTATGTCCAGGAATCTGCTGACGGCAAGGACTTTGTCCGCCTGTTTGTTGATGCACGCACTGTTGAACTGAAGGATGATGCTTCAGATACTAGCTTTACCTCTGGCGTGAAGGTGAATGGACAATCCTTCAGCGAGGGATTAGTCAAGATTCAAGGGCAAGGCAATGATGATGAGTATACCATAAGTGATATCTCTTATAGAGTCGTTCCTGAAAGTGAGACAGGTGGAGATATCTATGTAGGAGAGGGAGATAGTTTATTGGATGTGCTAGATGAACCTTCAGTGTTATTAGGCAGCATTGACATCGTGTATAAAGGATTGGAATCTGATGGCGTGAGTGAGGTGACGTTTGATCCTCATGGCAGCGGATATGACTTGACCTTTACCAATATACAAGGCAATGTCTATACCGTTGGATTGGTGAAGAATGCAAATGGTTTAGTGATTGGGGATGATGACACCTTACACTTCTTAGAAGCAGCTAGTTCCAGCACCTTTATTGTTGATACGGGAGATTATTTGGTGTTGAGTGAGGATAATGATCACACCGGTGTGACGCATATCGTTCGCTATCAGAGCATTGATACTACTGGTAAAAACCTTCAGTTTGATGATGATGCAGAAGGAAGCAAGACGGTCACGTATACGGGAACAGAGGGAAGCGATTCGAGCGGAGAATTAGTTCTTTCTGGACACCAGTATCGCGTGTTTGTGGGTGGTGCACCTGATTACAATCTGGCTGTTGATTTGAATGGTGATGGAGACGTCGACGGAGCAGAGACGAAGATTATTGTGCAAGGTGGAGGAATTTTAGATTTAGGAAGCAGCCAAACACCGGGAAGCAGCTTTGAAATGACGTTAACGACAGAAGCGAGCCAGTTTGATGAGAACAGCAATGATGAAGTGATTACGATCGATATTATAGCAAGCGGTAGCGAGATCGATATCGGATTGGACAGTCAAAGTAGTTTAAGCATTAAGAGTGATGATAATAAAATCAAAGCGATGAGTACGTATGGTGTTTATCTCGAAAAGAATAACGGCAATCCCGATCGGTTGGTTGTTGAGTATCCTTTATCACAACAACTTGCTGATGTGCGGGTTGTGTTTACTCCTTCCTTGATGAGCGATCTTCCGAAGGGAGAATTATGCGGCAATAACGTGTGTGATAGCGATGAAGGATATCAAAACTGTCCACTCGATTGTGAGATCATTCAACTTGATGAAGAAACCACATCCCCTGCTGTTACCACGACGTGCGGCAATGGCGTATGCGATGAGATGCCTTCTACCTGCATTCAAGACTGCGTGAAACAGGAAAAACCAACGCCTATTGTGGTGGAAGAGAAGAAAGGATTTTGGGCACAACTATGGGGATGGATTGTCGCTCTCTTTTGATTTCACATAATCTTTAAAAGTCTCCTTACCTCAGATTTTGTTGGGCCCGTAGCTCAGCCTGGTTGGAGCACCAATTCAACGAGATTTTTTCGTTGGTGTGTAGGTCTTATATGACTCTCCTTCGCTACTTGAGAGGGAGAAGCTAAGCCAGCTGGTGGTCGGGCGTTCAAATCGCCTCGGGCCCATCTATTTTATTAATATTTCTTTCATTACTAAATCCCGCTTTAGTCAAATAGTCATTAAATCTTTCATAACCAGAGATATAGATATGATGTTGCTTATAACGCCTATTATTTCTTTTATCGACCTTTTCAACATCGAAAACAGTAGCGTGTCCTATCTTTAATTTATTTAAAAGAATGGACAAATCCCTTACAAGATTTTTCGAACTAAAAAAAGCATACATCTGCCTGTATCCATTTGCTTTAATTCTAACATAAAAATCAGTATCTACTATGCCCCTTAAGCATGAAGCTAAAATCTCCTTTTTATTGCTGTCCAGAATTAGATTGGGTATTCCGACTATATCACTTTTCTTTCCTATTGGAAACCTCAATACCTTATGGTAGAAAGTAGAAATAGCCAATGAACAAAATCTAAACTGTATCTCGTTACCATATTGGTACATTCTAGTTTTAGAGAGCCCATAAAGTTTCTTCTTTAAATCTGCGACGTAACTCCTATAACTCTTTTCTTCTACGTGGAAGGAATAATCAAATTCGGTGCTCACCTTCGCTTTGTTGCACCAGTAGAGAGAACCGTCTCCAATATGTATTCCTATATCTTTTGCTAAATCTGGAGTCAAGGTTTTAGGGATTTTAATTCCTTTTTCGTGATCTCTTTGACTGTATCTTACTTCTCTTAAATCCATATTCTTTAGAAACAACTTTTCTTTAAAAACGATTGTCGCGCAGATGACCAGTAATACCGGAATATTTACGGAACATAAACTATTTCTAATTTTATTCTATCGGGATCTTCAAAGAAAACGCCATAATATCCTTCTTTGTATTCTGGGAAATGCTTTGGTGTATTGTAGAGTGTTTTTATCTTTCTTTTTGTGAGGAATTCTTTTATGAATTTATCTACGTCCTCTTTTGATGATACTTTAAAGGCGATGTGATTTAAGCCCGTTGTTTTTCTATGAAATTTCCTTTCTTGATGGGTTGATTCCGTTTGTATAATCCAGAAATCGGTTGTTCCATTCGTAGCACCGATATGTTCCTTGCTTTCGTCGATGATTTTATATTCAAAGTAGCTTAAAAGCTCCTTATAGAAAGGTAAGGATATCTTAGCGTCTGAAATGTTAATTTGCAGATGATAGACTGACGTTTTCACTGGGTTGAGGAGGGTCGTTACCTTTAAAAATGTACCTAGAACACTTATTCTCTAAGCTCCTGTCGTCTAGTCCGGTCTAGGACATCGGATTTTCGATCCGATAACTCGGGTTCAAATCCCGACGGGAGCGCCTTTTTCCTCATCATACTACGGTGTATATATAATATACGACTTATGACTCTCGAATTTCTTTCCATTCGACTTTCTTTCGTAAGATTAATTCTTTGATGCGTTGCTGCAAGGATGAGAGAGAAGATTTTCCTGTCTTGAATTCGATGAACACTACTTTGTCTTCTTCGAAACTTAATCCGTCTATAGGCGTGCCGATGAAACGAAAGTTACGTGGATGGTATGGATAGGTGGACATAAACGGAAATAATTGTTCGAAGGACATGCCGTGCTTGATGTTGGAACTGCGATGTTCGTGCAATAATTCTTCGTGTATTTGTTTTAATTGGTGTAATTCTTTTCGCGTCATCAGATACAGAATAAGAAGAACAATGAGAATACCCATTCCTATGATTATGAGCAGCATCTTTTCAGGAATCTTTTTAAAGTTTAAATAGATTTGTTTCTCTATGGCAAAGAATACAGAAATCTCTCTTCTTGATGATGGCAAGACCAGAGAACAGATGCTTGATTTTGTACGGGGGCTTCATCCCTTACCAGCTTATATCGACCGTACAATTCATTCTCATATTTCCACGGAGATGAGAACTGCCTTTCCGCAGAGTGGTTGGTATGAGGTTGTTCGTGTTCATGCTGATCCAGGCAATGTGAGTTATGACATCAAGACTTCTGAAGGCGTTCTGGAACGTGTTTGTTATACGTGGTTTACGAAAGCGACTTGTTAACCATAATGATATCTTTTTAAGGCGTTCTCCTTAGAGGTCCCTTATGACTTTCTCTATCCCTAAGGAAGTGCTCTCTTTCCGAGATGCCGCTCTCGCAGACCTTTTAGAGAGGGCAGAGCGAGTTGCTGTAGGGGATGAGGTTTTCCTTGATCGTCATCAACTTCCTTTACCTTCCCCAAATCCGCTTGAAAAAACAGCCCGTGCGACGTGGTATACGGTAGTAGAAGTTATCCATCGTCGCCCTGACGAATATAAGTTTGATATTGCTACTCCTCACGGTGTTGTCCACGAAGTGCCCTATATTTACTTCTCGAAAGCACGTGTTTCCGTGCGTGAAGGGATTCTGGTTGCTTAGTTCCAGCACCCTTATTAATCTCCTTCTCTTTTTTGATGTATGCTAAGCGTCTGCATGATTGTCAAGAATGAGGAGCAGATGATTGCTCAAGCGTTGGATTCTATCAAAGATTTAGCTGATGAGATCATCGTGTGTGTTGACAACAGAAGCACCGATGCTACGAAGAAGATTGTTTCCCGTTACACGAAGAGGGTGTATGACTTTACATGGCAGGACAATTTCAGTGACGCACGAAATTTCTCTTTGAGTAAAGCTACTGGTGATTGGATCTTGGTGTTAGATGCTGATGAGGTGATTGCACTTGAGGATTATGAACGGATTCGCGAGTTGATGAAGAAAGATGTGGTTGCGTATGCATTTCCCCAGATCAGTTACACCAATGATACTGCACAATATCACTATACCCCTTTACTAAAAAATAATTCTCTTCATGTTCGTTATCATTCATATTGGAAAAACTTTAGTGGATATATCTCTTGCCACATTATCCGCTTGTTTCGGAACCATCGTGGCATTGTGTTTGATGGGGCTGTGCATGAAAGCGTGGATGCTTCGTGTAAGGACAAGGGAAAGGTAGAACAGATTCCTGTGTGGATACATCATTATCAATTTGCGCGTGGACTTGAGCATTTGAAAGAGAAGCAACTGCAGTATTTGCACATTTACGAAAAAAACATTGCTACTTATCCTGATCAGGCACGAGCTTATCGTGATATGGCCAGCATTTATTATACGTATACTCCCCACTATGAGAAAGCACGAGAATATTTTGAGAAATCTCTTGCACTCAACAACAAAAATAAAAAAACGTACGTGGGCTTAGGTCTTTGTTACTTGAAATTAGGTGGTATAGAACGTGCACGAAAGATTTTTGAACAAGCACTCCATCTTTTTCCTCATGATCAGCAACTTCGGATGCTTCTTGAGGTGACACATGAACAACAGAAAGATTTATAAAGGACTGGAGTTCAAGAATGAGCATATGGAATTTCAGATGATAAAAAGGGGGGCCATCACTTCCATCTTGGCCATTCTGTTTTTACTTTCCTTATACGGGATTTACGTCTTTGCGGTTGACACTCCATCCGTTATCTTTGCCGGAAACACACCCAATAACTTTACCAACATATCTGGAACCATCCTTCTTCAATTGAACGTGAGCGATGGCGTCAACTTCACCAACGTCACCTTCTTTGTCATGAACTATACCAACTCCGTCATTGAGATAGGGGTCAATACCTCTCAAAACCAAACGAGATATTTCTTCAATTGGAACACCAACAGCGGCAGTTTCCGTGATGATATCAACTATCGCATCATGGCGAACGGCACCAATGTCACGGGAACCTCCTTCACCATCATCGATGAACGACGAATCTTCAACGTGACGATTGACAACACACCACCTGTCGTTACGTTTGTCAACGACGCTCCCTTAACGAACCCTGACGAAACTGACTTTATCACGAGCACCACGCAACAGATCAATTTCAGCGCCTCTGTCGTGGATGCGATTGCACGACACATGACTGGTCCCTGCCTCCTGAAGGTTAATCCTACCAATAACACCCAAGGCGGCATCCTTGCCAATTTCAGCGTTCTGAATCCTGGAGCAGGATTCAACAACGGCTTCCAAAACAACACCATCGCAAATTTCACTCTCGCTGCAGGCAACTTTAGCGAGGGTGTCAACACCTACCGCGTTGAATGTCGACAGAATCCCGGCACCAATATTACCGGCAACAGCACCGTGAAGACTCTTACGTTGGACCTCAACAATCCGATGATTAACATCACCCTTTTGGATATCAATGAAGTGGAACAAACCCAGTTTGGCGCAGGTTCTGAGATCAAAGTGAAATGCCTGCGAGCAGACACCGCCAGCGGCGCGAACTCCACTGAAATTTTCACGCAAAATCCTGTGGAAACTGCTTTGGTTCTCCAGAAGAGAGATACCTCTTTAGTTTCTGCAGGCAGTAGCTTGCAAGCTATTGAATTTGTGATCCCTTCCACGGATACGTTCCAGCTGGGCACCTATCTGGTCGGATGCGACGTGCGCGATCGAGCAGGCTTCCGCCAAACCAGAAACGTCACCTTTGAGATC
>Ga0233425_10001676_pt1 | contig 47924 bp, 31 predicted proteins | sample Watercolumn_Towu_2_FD_181712 | JGI IMG/M metagenome (GOLD analysis project Ga0233425, IMG submission 181712) | Freshwater microbial communities from Lake Towuti, South Sulawesi, Indonesia - Watercolumn_Towuti2014_140_MG | ecosystem: Environmental > Aquatic > Freshwater > Lake | place...
TGGTGCCCAGGCCGGTGGTGCCCAGGCCGGTGGTGCCCAGGCCGGTGGTGCCCAGGCCGGTGGTGCCCAGGCCGGTGGTGCTCAGGTCGGTGGATCTCTGGTCGGTGGTGCCCAGGCCGGTGGTGCCGCGGCTGCGGCCCAGGCCGGCGGGGGCGCTGCAGGTGTTGCGGCAAAGGGCAGCGAGCCCTCGGGCGGACTCACCCCCAGCGACTTCGATGCTTCGGACGTGCAGTCCATCTACCGCAGCCTGGTCGAGGAGAAGCGCCGGGCCGGCGAGGCGGTGGACAAGCTCAGCCGCCAGGTCGTCGAGAAGAGCATCGAGCGCATCCTCCAGCAGGTCGGGCGCACCGACATCCGCTTCCGCATCCTCAATCGGGACGGCAAGGTCAACCTCACGGCCGTCGTCAAGAAGACCACCTGAATCCCGGGGTACTCCCGGCGGTCAAGAACAGTGGAGCCGACGATACCTGCCGGTCATGGATTGATCGATGGAGCAGCCAGCAGCAGCGCCTTGAGGTCGTCATCCGTGAAGCGGATGCCGGCAGCAAGGAAGTAGTCCCGGTAGGAGCGGTTGAGCAGATCGTCGGCACCGCCGGCCACGAAGAAGTGGCGGAAGACCTCCCACTCGACCTGGGAGCGGAGCCTCGGGTTGGTGTTCATGGTGAAGTCGAACAGGTCGAACTGGAACTGGAGGCGGTCCTGGAAGAAGTTGAAGTCCAGGCCGATACCCCCCGTGTTTTCCATGATGCCGAAGCGGCCGGCCAGGAAGTAGAAGCGCTTGGCGAACTGGAAGGAGAACTTCAGGGAGTGGGTGGTGGTTTCTTCCTGCTCCTTGAGGACGGGGGGCTTGTCCGGGTCGTTGGTCTGGGTGACGACGAAGCGGTCCGTGGTGTAGCCGCGGGGGTCGTCGATGACCTGGAACAGGTAGTACTTGTCCTCTTTGGGCTTGAACTTGATGGAGAGGACGTTCTTCATCGACTCCTGGTACCAGTGGTAGGAGGAGGCGAGTTGGACCTCGGTCTGCATGAGGGTGTAGCTCTTCACAAAGCCCTTGGTGTCGGAGATGACCTCTTCGATCTCTTCGACGAGCCGGTCGTCGGTGAGCAGGCGGCCGATACTGCCCTTGCCCTCCCTCAGGTCCGTGGTGATCTGGCGGACGTTGTCGAGCGACTCGTCCAGCTTCTGGAGCGAGAGCTGGGCGGACAGGAGGGTTCCCTTGACGGTCCCCATGGCCTCGTCCACGTCGCCTCGGCTGCGCTGGAACAGGGCGACGGCCTGTTCGGACACGTCCCGGAAGTTGACGAGCGTCTGGTCAAGTACGCCGCTGTTGCGGTCGGCAAAATCGGCCACGGTGAGCGATACGCGCTCGAAGTTCCGGAAGATCCGGTCGAGCTGTGACAGTCTGGGCGTCACCCCTTTCTCGACCAGCTCGTTGAGCTGGGTGCCCACTGCGGCAAGCTTCTCGGACGTGGCGGACAGGTTGGTGACGAGGGTCTGGACGTCGCCGGCGGACACGATCTGCTCCAGCTTGCGGGCGATTTCGCGGGCATCAGCGCTGGTCCCTTCGACGTTGTCCGCAATGCGGGAGATGGTCCCTTCCTCGACCAGGCGGCCGATCTCCTCGGACACGCCCTGCGCCTGCTGTGCGATGTCGCGCGTTTCCCTGGAGATGGACTTGAGATTGGACACGATCTCGGTGAGGTTCTCCTTTCCTTCCGGGCCTCCCAGGGCCGCGGCCAGCCCGTCGCTGATCTTCTCGACGTTGGCCAGGATGGACTCGAGTCTGGGGTAGAGCCGGGACATCTCCTCCATCTGCTCGAAGATCGCTTCGACGCCGCTGGTGCCGACCACGATGGGGATGTAGTCGCCATCGGCCAGCGGTTGCCCGAATGCGCCCGGGGACAGAGCCAGGTAGAAGTCTCCCAGGATGCTCGACTGCTTGCGGACCACGGTGGCGGCCCCCTTGGGACGACCGGATGGATCCTCCTCGCCTGCGTAGAGGGTCACGTCAGCGGCAACCCGGATGGTGACGCGGGCTCTCATGCCTTCGTCGGTATCGACTCGTTTGATCGACTCGATGACGCCGACGGGGGTCCCGACCATGGTGACGGTGGAGGCCTCGACCAGCCCGGTCACGTCCTCGAACAGGGCGTGGACGGCATAGGAGCCGGGGCCGGTAAAGACCGAGGTCTTGACCTTGCTCACCATGTAGAGCAGGCCGAAGATGCTTCCGATGACGAGCAGGCCCACGAGCAGCGGGGCCCGGGCCGCGGTCAGTCTCATGAGTCACCTCTCGAGGCCATCGCCTCCCGGTGGGGAGACGAGGCAGCGGCCAGGAAGCGCCGGACGTAATCGTTGTCCGAGCGCAGGATCTCGTTTCCACTCCCGCGCTCGACGATGGTGCCCTGGTGGATCACGGCAATGTGGTCCGAAATCCGGAATGTGCTGGCCATGTCGTGGCTGATGACGATGGAGGTCACCTTGAACTTCTGCTCGGCCTCCTTGATCATCTGGTCCACGTTCTGGGTCATGATCGGGTCCAGTCCCGTGGTCGGCTCGTCGTAGATGATCACCTTGGGGTTGAGCACGATGGCCCGGGCAAGCCCGACGCGTTTCCGCATGCCGCCGGACAGCTCGGACGGATACTGCCGCTCGATTCCGGCCATGCCGAGCAGCTCGAGCTTCTCCCGCACGATGTCCCGGATCTTGCGCCCCGACAGGCGGGTGTGCTCCACCAGCGGAAAAGCAATGTTTTCCTCGACCGTCATGGAATCGAACAGGGCCGAGTGCTGGAACAGCATGCCGAAGTTGCGCCGGACAACGGACAGGGCCCGGACGCCCAGGCGGCAGAGGTCCCGTCCCTCGAAACGCACCTCCCCTTCGTCGGGCTTGAGCAGGCCGATGATGTGCTTGACCAGCACCGACTTGCCCGAACCGGAGCCGCCGATGATCGTGGTGATCCGCCCGCGGGGGACGTCGAGATCCACGCCCTTGAGGATCTCCTTGTCCCCGAAGCTCTTTCGGACTCCCACGACCTGGACTATGGCATCCGTCGCCATCAAACCCCTCAGAACATCAGCGCGGTCAGGATGTAGTCGAGCACAAAGATCATGACCGAGGCCATGACCACCGCGCTCGTGGTGGCCGTTCCCACCCCCCGGGCACCTCCTGCCGCATTGTACCCTTTGTAGCACCCGATGACCGACAGCGTGGTGCCGAAGATCGCCGCCTTGATAATCCCGCTCGTGAGGTCCGAGACCGACATGAAGTCCGAGATCTTGGCCATGAACTGCCCCTCGTCGACCCGCCACCAGACCACGGCCACCAGGTAGCACCCGACCATGCCCACGAACGTGAACACCACGTTGAGCAGCGGCAGCATCAGCGTCGCGGCCACCACCCGCGGGACCACGAGGTACTGGATCGGGTTGACCGCCATGGTCTCCATGGCATCGATCTGTTCCGTGACCCGCATGGTGCCGATCTCCGTGGCCATGGCTGAGCCCACACGTCCCGTGACCATGAGCGCGGCCAGCACCGGCGACAGCTCCCGCGACAGGGCCAGCGCCACGCTTCCGCCGACCATGGTCTCCATCTCCAGCAGCCCGAACGCGTAGATCCCCTGCAACCCCATGACCGCACCGGCAAAGCTCCCGGTCAGCACGATGATGAACATCGACCCCACTCCGACAAACTCCATGGCCCGCAGGAGCAGCCCGACCCGGTACGGCGGCCGGACCATCCAGACCAGGACCTGCAGGAGCATGAGGACGATGTTCCCCAGGTCCTCCAGCATGGTCACCAGCGGTCGCAGCATCGTTCGCAAACCACACCCCTCCCCGTCGAGCGAATGATAACTCCGGGGGCCGCGGGTGCAACTTTCGCGGCCGGAGCTACCTCTCTTCTTCCGATTCGTCGATTTCGACCTGGGTGGCTTCGTAGTCGCCGGACTCGGTCAGCTCGTCGGAATCCTCTACCGCCGGCTGCGCAGGAGCGCTCGATCCAGTCTCCGACAGGTGCTTGCTGCCGCCCTCTGCGTCCGCAGTGACGCCCGCCTCCGAGGGAAGCTCGCCGCTGTCCTCGGAGCAAAGCTCACCGCTGTCTTCTCCGAAGTTCCGCGGAGTGTCCTCGGTGTTTTCCTCTTCGGCTTTCCGGTAGCGGTCGAGCATGGCATCGGCCAAGGGAACCGACTTGTGGATCCAGAGAGCCCGGAGTGAGGTCAAGTCTTCCTCGGGAAGGTCCCCGTTGGTGCCGAAGATCTTCACCCGCCGCGACACCGCAAAGTACAACCCGATGGCCGAGGCGACCGAGATGTTGAAGCTCTGGGCAAAGCCGAGCATGGGGATGTAGAAGACGTGGTCCGCAAGCGCCAGCAGCTCGCTGCTGACGCCGCTGTGCTCGTTGCAGAAGGCCAGTGCGACGGGCCGGGAGAAGTCGAGATCCTGGATCGGGACGGCCCTCTCGTCGAGCGCACCGACGGCCAGCGTCATTCCGTGGCTCTTGAGGGTCTTCACGCAATCAGCGGGCGACCGATGGGTCCGCAGGGTCAGCCACTTGTCGGTCCCCTGCGTCACCTTGTGGGCCGCACCGAACGAAGAGCGGCCCGCGATCACGTGCACGTCCTGGACGCCGAGCGCCTCGGCGCTTCTCAGGCAGGCAGCCACGTTGTGCGGGTCGGTGACATCCTCGAGCACCAGCGACAGGTTTCGAGTCCTGCCGGACAGCACGGTCTCGATGCGGGCCAGTCGCTCCGGGGTAAGGAACTGCGAGAGGTATCGGGTTTCGGGGTCCATGGGCCTCCTGGTCTACGGGAAGAACTTGCAGTCGTTGGTCGCCATGCACGGGTCATCCACCAGCCACGGGTACTCCGGCGTCGATTCCTTGCCCGACGCGATGCGGTAGAAGTAGGTCGAAATGAGGTTGGCAAAGTAGGTGTTCATGTCCACCGGCCACGACGGGGAGGGCGGGTCGAACCCGTGCCGATCCGACAGGTAGGCAAAGAACAGCCGCATCCCGAACCTGCCGTCGTCCCGGGTCACGCGCAGCGGCTTCCATCCGAGGTCGGACAGGGCAGGGGCGTGGGGCGTGTCGGTGCAGACCTCCCCGTCCGGTCCCTCGCTGCACTCGGGCCAGAGGAGCTTCCCTTCGTCCAGGTCATCGACGTCGAGCAGCACCTGCCGGGCATCGTTCCACGGGGGCACATTGTACCGGAAAAGGCGCGCAAGCCCTTCCGCCACGTAGCCTCCCAGCAGCACCTGGTTTTCGGTGAGGCACGTCCCGATGCCGTACCGGCAGAACCCGTTCCTGCGCCCGTCCGGGCCGGCCTTGTCGCAATGTGCGCTCTGGACGCACCGCTCCGTGGACGGATCGAGCAGCTCGATGGCACCGGCTGCCCTTGCCAGGGCCAGCCCGGTATTGACCGGCACGTTCATGTCTCCGGCCGTGGGCACGAACAGCGGCCAGGCTTCGGCATACACGCCCGACGATGCTTCGGCCTTTGCAGCGGGCAGCGGATCCAGCACCAGGTGCGGGGCATAGCCGACCGGGTCACCCGGTTCGATGAACATGGACGCAAACGACAGGAAGCGCCGCAGCTCCGGCGTTCCACGTTTCAACCCGAACCCGGTCACCGGTGCCACCAGGGGCGAGCCGGTCACGTACCGTACCCCCTGGAACACCACTTCGAGGCGGAAATCCTGGATGCGCTCCACCAGTGATTCGGTGGGACCTTCGTACAGCTCCAACTCCAGCGTGTCCCCGATCGAGGGCGTGTCGGTCACCGTGACCGGGCAGTTGCTGCACGTCTCGTCCATGCCGGCGACGTCGTGCTTTTCGGATGGGGAGAGCGCATCCGCCGGTACCGCCAGTCGGAACCGGCGGTCCGCGTCGACGACGGCCTCGTCGGTTTCCCCGTTGACCGTGTTGCGCAGCAGCACGCGGTCGCCGGGGTCGAGCCGGACTTCGACAAACGACAGCTCCCTGCGGATGGGGAAGTTGTCCTCCACGTCCTGGACGATGAAGCTCACCCGGACGAGGTCGCCGTCCCCCACGGGGGTACCGACCACGAGCGGGCCGAACACCGGGAGGAACACCGCCTCGGGTACCCCCGGGTTGGTGCTGCGGATGGAAAGATCGAACAGCCCAGCGCCTCCGGCCACCGGTGCCACTCCGTCGATGGAAGGCTCGACCGCGGCAAGGACCGACGAGACGATGCCTCCCAGGCTCTGCCCCCAGGCAAAGTAGCGCACGTCGGCTCCGCCCAGGTCGGGAATCCCGTTGCCGTCAAAGTCGCCTGCCAGGTTCGGCTGCCCGTCGCCGTCCGTGTCCAGGGCCAGCACGGATTCTCCGTTGAACGAGCGCAGCATCCGGATGAACTGCAGGTGATCGATCACGGTCTGGCGCACCACGTCCCGGGTATGGAACACGTCGTACGTCCAGAAGTCCGCAGCGGGATCGGGCACGCCGTCGTTGTTGAGGTCCCGCGCCCGCTGGTCCTTCAGCACGTCCATCAGCCCGGGGATGTCCAGCACGTCGAGGAACGGAACCAGCAGATCGGAGACCAGCAACTCTCCTCCGTCCCCGCCCAGGTTGATCGTGAGCCTGGTCAGGTCCACGCCGTGGCCGTGGGCATCGAGCGCACACACGGCCAGGCCGTGCGCTGCCTGCCGGCCGGCAAAGCCGAGCGCTTCATACTTGAGGGCCCCGTACCCGTGGATGTAGAGCACCACCGGGTAGGGCTGGCAGCGGCAGACCTCTTCTTCCTCGCACTGGCCGTCCGTGCAGGTCCTGCGCAGCTTGCAGAGAGGCTTGGTCCCGCCCGCGCAGTTCTTGGCCCTCTTGGGAATCGTGCAGATGAACGGGACCCAGCGGTCTCCGGGGTCGGCCCGGCCCGTAGCCCGGTCGATGTCGAATGCCTCGTCCTCGTCGGACGGGTAGTTGGCGGTGGCGATCCCGTCCCGGTCCTCCAGGAAGAACGGGGATCGGAACCTGCCTGCAACGGCAAAATCGATGTTCTTGAGGTCGGCCACGAGCTGGTCCGCCCCGGTAGGATCGGTCGTGGCCACGGAGACCAGGGGGGAGAGGGCATCGGCCAGTGTCTGGAAGTTGATGGCAAACGCAGGCTGCCCGCCCTGACCGCGAATCCTCTGGAACTTGATGCCATCGGTCGGGAAGCGCTCGGCGAGCCAGTGGAACGGCCCTCGCCCGTACAGCCCTTCCCGCAGTGCCTCGAGGTCCCGCGTGACCGACTGGGTGGTAAACGTCCACGTGAACGCGACGTCGTCCAGCGTCACGCCGAAACCGCCGCTTTCGAGCACCCCTTCCAGCGGGGCCAGGGCATCATTCTGCTGAATGTGGTTCACGTGGGGGAACGGGGAGGCCGCCGGCTTTCCGTTCTCGCCGATGAGCCGTTTGGTCAGGACCACCGCGTATGTGGTTTCCTGCCGGAGCGGAACCACCGGCCGCATGATCAGGGTGTTGGTCTCCTTCTCGTAGAACACGAGGAGGTCATCCACCGGGTCGCCGCCCGCAGGGTGGACGTTGGGGACGTCGAGGGTGCCGTCGTGGTCCGTGTCCTCGCCCGGATCCAGGAGGCCGTTTCCGTTCACGTCCTCGCTCGCCGTCTCGAAGAGCAGGTTGCTCGTCCCGGCCCTCGGGTCGTTCTCGAAGTACCGGTCGAACTCCGGCAGGATGAGAGGGAAGTTGCCGGCACCGAAGTCGAGCTGCACCGGCTTGCCGAAGCCGGGGGACGACGGGGTGACGTCGACCACGAGCACGGCATCATCGGAGAAGTCGACGTTGTTCGTGTGGCGCTTGACCAGGTTGTCCACGCTGAGCGGCCGGGTGAAGCTCACCGTGATGGGCATGTAGACGCCGAAACCGTTGTTCAGCAGGGCACGGCGCCGGACTTCGCGCTCGACCCGGGTCGGCGCTTCCACGGTGACGTTGAGTCGCCGCCCCGTGCCTGGCTCGGTCGGGTCGAGCCGCGTGGCCAGGTCGTTGGGGAGCGGGATGTCCGGCAACGGTTCCCCTTCCAGGTTGAACACGACGACCGGCGATTCCGGATCGGCCGTCGCAGGGGCAATACCCCGGGGAGCGTCCTCTGCACAACCTGCGCACAGCAAGGCCGCCAGCACGGCCCAAGCCCAAACCCGGAGCGTCAGCGACGGGCCGCGTATCTCCAGCACGGCCCAAGCCCAACCCCGGAGCGTCAGCGACGGGCCGCGTATCTCCAGCACGGCCGTTGGCATCAAAGCATGGTACCGCGCCATCTTACCACCTCAGGTCCAGGAGGAAGCGAGCCTTCATCACCGGAGACAGGTCGAGCCCGTCCTGGCGGGCGAAAGCCTCGCCGGGGACGAACAGGCCTCCCTGCGCGGCCAGGCTAAGCTCCACGGATTCGGTTTCCACCGGGATGACCCAGAGACCGCCGTCCACCTCGTAGCCGAGCTGGTCCGAATCCGACTGCACGCCGTACGGATTGAGCGGGTATCCGCCATTGGCCACGTTGGTGTTGTACGGGTCTGCAAGCCCTGCCGGAGCCATGGCCCAGAGCGCGCCCACCGCCAGGACGAGCGGGCGCCACGGTCGGTACTCGACTTCCGGTGCCAGGAAGAGGGAGCTCACCACGGCCCCGTTGGTCGGGAGCGAACGGGCTCCTGAAGGGGGGATCGACCGATTGTCCAGCAGCCGCTGCACCGAGTGGGCGCTCAGGGCCGACAGCACGTCGTCATAGAGGATCATGCCGACCCGGTACCCGGGGTCGAACCGGAACCCGGTGGCACTGCCGTCGGCCGCGTTGCCGTCCCCCGATGCCCAACCGCCGCGCAGGTCCGCAGCGATGCCGACCGCGTCGAGCTCCACCCGCAGCAGCGCGGCAATCCCGCCCTGGAGCACGTCGAGCTGCGACGGGCTGTTCTCGTTGGTACCTCGGGACGTGCTGCCGAACACCAGCGCCCCTTCCGCAGCGAGCTCGAGGGCTCCCTGCTCAAAGCCCAGCCGGTAGCGGAGGAAGAGGTCGGTGGCAAATATCTCCAGAGTGTCCCCCGGCACGTCCACCTCCAGCGTGGTCCCATGAGGCTCCCACGACAGGAAGTGGGAATCCCGGTCCTCCTGGGTGCGCCAGGCACCGTAGATGCCGGCAAACAGGTCGTCATCCTTGTAGTAGGCGGCAGCGACTGCCTGGTAGGCCCTGTCCCCCTCCATCCAATCCGCGTTGTCGTCGCGAAACACGGCATCCGCGGCCAGGGCGAGGATGAACCGGCGGGCCAGGGGAGCATCGGAAAACCAGGCTCCCGGGGCGGTAGCGAACAGCACCCGCTCGACCAGGTCCCCCCCTCTCGAGTCGGAGAAGGGACCGTCCTGCTCCCCCGCATTGGCCAGCAGCCCGAGCCCCCAGTGGCTGGCATCCTGGCCGACCTGGAAGAGCCCGATTGGCGATTCCCAGCGGAGGTGGAGCTTGCGCAGCAGGAGGGAATCGAGCCCGTGGTTGTCATCCTGCGGCTCGAGCAGCAACCCCGCTGCATCTCCGCTCGTGTCTCCAAACAGGTGCCCGTCGAACAGATCGACTTGCGATGCCAGGCGCACCTTGCTGCCGAACCCCACCTCGGGCTCGAGCCGCAGCCGGTGCGAGAGGTACTCTCCGATGTCGCTCTCGTCCCCGGTCTCGTCGAGGAGGAAGCGGGACTGCTCCACGAACCGGATCCGGTATCCGCCGTGCAGCGAGCCGGACAGGCTCTTTCCTCCATCCCGCCAGAAGACGCCGTCGCGTTCCTGGGCCACAGCGCCCGTCACGCTCAGCAGGCACAACGCAGCAATGATCCCACAGGTTCGTCCGTGCTCCATGTCGCCCCCGTGCTCACGACCGGGACGCATGATAACATCGCCCGCGCAACGTGCCAATCCAGTTGACAGTCGTGTTTGCTCCGGGGGAGGGAGGCAGGTATACTCCCGCGCCAAGGGCCGGCCGGAGCTGGCGAACGGGAGGTGCCCATGACCGACGTGGTTGTCCTTCGAGAAGTGAGCAAGGAGTACCCGCTTGGCAAGCTGGTGGTCCCTGCGCTCAAAGGGGTGTCGCTGGCCATTCGAGCCGGGGAGTTCGTGTCGATCGCAGGGCCTTCCGGGAGCGGAAAGACCACGCTGCTCAACCTGGTCGGTTGCGTGGATACGCCGACCTCCGGCGCCGTGCTGGTAGACGGGCTGGATACGGGGCGCCTGTCCGAGCGGGAGCTCACGAAGCTGCGTCTCGAGAAGCTCGGGTTCATCTTCCAGTCCTTCAACCTGATTGCCGTCCTCGATACGTTCCAGAACGTGGAGTTCCCGCTGTTGCTGCAAGGGCAGCAGAACCGGCGGGAGCGCCGAGAAGTGGTGAGCGAGCTGCTCGAGCGTGTCGGGCTGGACAAGCACCACCATCACCGTCCCAACGAGCTGTCGGGCGGGCAGCGGCAGCGGGTGGCCATCGCCCGGGCCCTGGTGACACGACCCCGCATCGTGCTTGCTGACGAGCCCACCGCCAACCTCGACACAGGCACAGGCGGTGCCATCATCGACCTGATGAAGTCCATCAACGAGACCCAGGGAACCACGTTCATCTTCTCCACGCACGATGCTCGCGTCATGAAGCACGCGGACCGCGTCATCCGGCTCGAGGACGGGTGCATCGTGAGCAATGGAGGAGAATAACCCATGATCCTCCTGCGGATTGCGTTACGGAACATTGCGGCCACGAAGATCAGGACCCTGATCATCGGGTTGCTGATCACGTTCGGGACCATGCTCGTTGTGGTGGGCGGGTCGCTTCTGTCCACCCTGGATCGGAGCATGGCCCGCAGCATCATCGGCAGCGTGTCGGGACACCTCCAGCTCTGCGACGAGGGGGCCAAGGATTCGCTCGAGTTCTTCTCGCCGCCGACCGGGACTCCCGATCTCGGGCAGATCCGCGATTTCCCAAAGGTCAAGGCCGCGCTGGAGGAACTGCCGGAGGTCGAGGCCGTGGTCCCCATGGGCTCCGACTTCGCCATGGTGTTCTCCGGCAACGTCATGGATGTCAAGATCGCGGAGCTGTCGGATGCCGTGAAGCGGGGGGACCGGGAGAAGGCGCAGGTCCTGGCCGACCACGTGCACAAGAACGTGGTGCTTCTCCTGGAGAGCCTTGCCGGCCTCGAGGGGTTCGTCAACCTCGACTACAACAAGGAGGAGCGGCAGGTCGATCTCGGCAACCTGGCGACTGCCGCGTCGGATGAGTTCTGGGCCGACTTCCTCGATTCCCCCGAGAAGAAGCTGGTCTTCCTCGAGAACAAGGTCGCCCGCCTCGCCATGGACGCCAAGATGCTGTTCCTGCGCTACCTGGGCACCGACACGGAGGTATTCCGCAAGAACTTCGACCTGTTCGAAGTGGTCAAGGGGGAGATGATCCCGCCCGGCCGGAGGGGATTCCTGTTTTCCGACTTCATCTACGAGCGCCAGGTCAAGAACCAGGTGGCGATGCGCCTGGACTTCATCAGGGAGAACCTCGAGGCCGGCCGAACGATCCTGGAGGATCCCAAGGTCAGGAGTCGGGTCCAGCAGAACGTGCGGCAGTACAAGGAGATCCTCTACCAGATGGACCGGCAGCAGACGGCAAGGCTCGTGGCCGGGTTGCAGGAGCTGCTGGGAGTGGAGGAGAAGGAACCCGAGAAGCTGCTCGAGCAGTTCCTGGACATGGATGACCGGAATTTCGCTGCCCGGTACAAGTTCTTCTACGATGAGATCGCCCCGTCCATCGTGCTCTACCAGGTACGGATCGGCGACATCCTGACGATCCGGTCCTACACGCGAAGCGGCTATGCGACTGCGGTCAACGTCCCGGTGTACGGCACGTTCCGGTTCAAGGGGATGGAGAAGTCCGCGCTGGCCGGCGTGTACAGCCTGATGGACCTGATGACGTTCCGAGACCTCTACGGGTACATGTCGCCGGCCCGCCAGGCGGAGAACGCCGCGCTCAAGGCGGAAAAGGGGCTCGAGGACATCGACCGCGCCTCGGCCGAGGATGCCCTGTTCGGAGAGGACGAAGAGGAGGAGCACAAGACCCCCACGGTCGATGCCTCCTCAGGCAGCGGCTTCGACGAGTTTGCCGGAATCGACATGTCCGAGGGGGGGCAGCGGTACGGAGAGGCACTTCTCGAGAAGGTCTACCCCCAGGAGGAGATCGATACCGGCGTGGTGACGAATGCGGCCGTGAGGCTGGCGGCGGGAGTGGACCTCGAAGTCGGCCGGGCCGCAGTGGAAAAGGTGGTCCGGGAGGGCGGGTTCGGGCTCTCGGTCATCGACTGGAGGCAGGCGAGCGGGCTGGTCGGGCAGTTCCTCGGCGTGGTGTGGATCGTGCTGTTCACAGCGATCCTGATCATCTTCCTCGTGGCCCTGGTGATTATCAACAACTCGATGGTGATGGCCACGCTGGACCGGACCCGGGAGATCGGGACCATGCGGGCCATCGGGGCGCAGCGCAGCTACGTGCTCAAGATGTTCCTCATCGAGTCGACGGTGCTCGGGGTGGGGTTCGGTCTGCTGGGGACGCTGCTGGGCAGCATGCTCATCGTGTTTTTGGGGCAGGTGGGAATCCCGGCCGTATCGGACGAGTTGTACTTCCTGTTTGCGGGCTCGCACCTGTACCCGGTGCTCCTGCCGGGGCACCTGGTCGCAGCATTCGTAGTGGTATTCCTGGTGAGCCTGGCATCGACCCTGTATCCCGCACGCCTGGCGGCCCGCATCCAGCCGGTCAAGGCCATGGGCAAGGAGGACTGACATGGGGCGGCTCCTGCTGATTGCGGCCCGAAACCTTCTCCAGAACCGGCGGCGCACCGCGCTGCTGTCCGCTGCCATCGTGGCGGTGACAATGCTGCTTGTGCTGCTCGGCTCGCTGGGCAACGGGATCCAGGCCACGCTGCTCCAGGCCGGCACGGCGATGATCACGGGGCACGTCAATGTCGGCGGCTTCTTCAAGATCACGAGCGGCATGGGTTCCCCGGTGCTGGTCGATGCGGAGCGAACCATTGCCGACGTGAAGGAGCTGGTTCCCGATGCCGCCCGGATCGTGCAGCGACGCCGAGGCTTTGGCAAGGTCGTGAGCGAGTCGGACACGATCCAGTGCGCGCTCACCGGCATCGATGCGACCAACGACGAGGCGCTGCGGGGGATCCTGCGCATCCAGGAGGGGAGCCTGGACAACCTGGGCGCCGACGGGAACTCGATCCTGCTGTTCCAGAAGCAGGCCGAGCGGCTCAACGTGTCGGTCGGAGACGACGTGACGCTGTCGTCGCAGATCGTGCGCGGGCAGTCCAATGCCATCCAGGTGAGGGTCGGTGCCATTGCCAAGGATATGGGGCTGCTCTCGATCATGTCCTCGTACGTGTCCCTCAACGTGATTCGCGATCTGTACCAGCTCGACTCCGACACCACGGGGGTGATCCTGGTCTACCTCGACGATCCCGAGCAGTCCGGCGACGTCAAGGCCCGTCTGCGGGAGGGATTGCTGGCCAGGAACCACCGGCTCATGGAGGACGAGCCCGACGCGTTCTACCACAAGTTCCAGCAGGTCGCCGGCGAGGACTGGACCGGCATGAAGCTCGACATCACCACCTGGGAGGACGAGCTCGCCAACATCCAGTGGACCATGAAGACGTTCGACACAATCTCCTCCCTGCTCATCGGTGTGCTGCTCGTCATCGTCATCATCGGCGTGATGAACACGATGTGGATCACCGTGCGGGACCGGACGCGGGAAATCGGTACCCTGCGGGCCATCGGCATGGGGCGGTTCCGTGTGCTCGTCATGTTCCTGCTCGAAACCGTGATCCTGTCGGTGCTTTCGGCCGTGGTCGGCGTGCTGCTGGGCGCCGGCATCGCATGGATCCTGAACTTGCTCCAGATCCCGGTCTCCCAGGGATTCCAGATCTTCCTGATGTCGGACACGCTGAGGCTGGTAGTCTCCCCCGGGAGCCTGGTGCTGGCAATGGTCGTCGTGCCGCTGCTCACCACCTTCGGGGCATTCTTCCCCGCCTCCCGTGCCGCTCGTCTGAGACCCGTTACCGCCATGCAGCACGCCGGATGAGGAGGAATGCCATGCGCCTGCACATGCTCACACTGACTGCAATCCTGCTGCTTTCCATCGTCGGAACCCCGGCCTTTGCGCTCGATGCCGACGGGGTCAAGAAGGTGCTCCAGACCATCGACGAGCGCCAGCGAAACTCCGGGGACCACAAGTCGTTGGTCTACATCCAGACCAAGGAGAAAGGCCGGGAGGACGTGGTCATGGAGGCCGTCGTCTACAGGCGGGACGAAAGCGACCAGTTCATGATCCTCCTGCTCAAACCCAAGGCCGAGCGGGGCAAGGGCTACCTGAAGATCGACAAGAACTTCTGGATGTACGACCCCACCGTCGGACGTTGGGAGCGCCGCACCGAGCGGGAGCGCATCGCAGGCTCCGATTCCCGCCGTGCCGACTTCGACGAATCCCGGCTGACCGAGGAGTACACCGCCCAGTACGTCGGGGAGGAGAAGCTCGGGAAGTTCGCGGTGCACCACATCAAGCTCACCGAGAAGCCCGGGGCCGACGTCCCCTATCCCGTCACCGAGCTGTGGGTCGACAAGGAGACCAGCAACGTGCTCAAACGCCAGGACCTCGCGGCCAGCGGGAAGCTCATGCGGACCGCCTACACCCCCAAGTGGAAGAAGGTCTACAGCGAGTCGAAAAAGGAGGACGTATGGTACCCCTCCGAGATCCGGATCTACGACGAGGTCGAGAAGGACAACTCCACCGTGGTGCTCATCCAGGAAGTGGACCTGCGCCCGCTGCAGGAGAACATTTTCACGAAGGCCTGGCTGGAGAGCAAGAGCCGATGAAGACGGTCCCCCTTCTCCTTCTCGTTCTGCTCCAGTCGTGGTCGGTGCTGGCTCAGGAGGCCGACCGCGAATCGGACATGTTCGGTGGTGAGGTCGAGGAGACCCGGATCAGCGAGGGGCACCGGGATCTGCTGGAGGAGGACAAGCTCCAGTTGGGCGGCATGCTGTACATGCGGACCCAGGGGCAGTTCTACACCGGGTTCATGGACGACCCCTCGCTGACGATGCCCAACCTGCTCGACGTTTACCTGGACGGGCGGCCCGGTGACCGCGTGCGGGCGTTCGTGCGGGGAAGACTCAAGTTCGACCCGCTGCCCCAGGCTCCGGTGCCCGGGTTCCCCCGCAAGGTGGGCAAGGACCTCGAGGCCATGGCAGACGACATGGGCATGGAATTGCCGGCCCGGGACGCCACCGACGTCCTCCTGGACCAGTTCTGGCTCAAGTTCGATATCGCCAGGACGGTGTTCGTCACGGCCGGCCGCCAGCCGGTCCATTGGGGAACGACCCGGCTGTGGAACCCGACCGACCTCGTCAACCGCTCCCGCCGGGAGCCGCTGGCGCTGTTCGATGAAAGAACCGGCGTGACCGCGCTCAAGCTGCACTTCCCCATCGAATCGCTGTCCTCCAACGTGGTCGGTCTCCTGCTTCTCGACGATGCCGATTCGATCCGTCACCTGGGGGGGGCCCTGCGGCTGGAGGCCGCGTTCTCCACGGTCGAGCTCGGCCTGACCGGAATGGTGCGCAGGGAACCGACGACGGCGGCCGGGGATGGCGACGCAGACTACATCCTCCCCCAGCTCGGCCTCGACCTGTCGGCCGGCATCTGGGACCTCGACCTGACCGCTGAGGCCGGAGTCCGGTTCGCAGACAGCTCCCGAAACGACCCGCTCTTCGAAGCCGGCGACCACAAGGCGGTGCTCCAGGCCGCGGCAGGGCTCAGCTATACCCTGAAGTATTCGGCCGAGGACTTCCTGGTAGTGGGTACAGAGTACTTCTTCAACCCGGAAGGCTATTCGGACTCGAGCAGCTACTCCCTGCTGCTGGCAGAGAGTCTGGCCGGGAGCCTGGATGCCGACGCCGCCGGCGGATCCGGCGGCGAATCGGGGACGGATGGGGAAGGCTCTCAAGGAGGGGCGACCGCAGCGTCAGGTGGTTTCACTCCGTTCTACATGGGCCGGCACTATGGAGCGGTCTATGCCATGCTGCCTTCTCCGGGAAGCTGGGACTACACGACGTTCTCAATGTCCGGCGTGGGCAACTTCTCGGACGAGAGCTACCTCGTGCGGTTCGACTACTCCGTGACGGTGCTCACCTGGCTGTCGGTCCAGGCCTGGGGGGCGGTCAACCTGGGAAAGAAGGGAGGCGAGTTCCGCTTTGGCATGGCCGAGGGCGACATCCCCCTCTATGTACCGTCACCTTCCCCCGAGTTCTACCAGGCCTTCTCATGCGGGCTCAACCTTCGCGTCAACCTGTGAGTGCCACACAGCCCCGACCGCGGCGTTGTAGGGCCCCCGTCTCCCTCGACGTGCCCCAGGGCACGCCTGCGGTCGCCGTGCACCCCCACGCCTTGCGGCCATGGCGCATCGCCGCCCTCTGTGCGAGGCAACCTGTTTCGCGGCAGGCCCTTACCGGCGCTGCCGGAACAGCCGGCCCGCTGCCAGTAGAACCCCTGACCGAGGTAGACGCGGCATGACGAATCCAGGCGACAGCAAACCCCGGCCCCGGCAGGATCGCCCGGAAGTGCTTGCGCCGGGCGGAAGCACCGACGCCATCATTGCAGCGGTGCAGGCCGGTGCCGATGCCGTGTACGTCGGGGTCGGTCCGCTCAATGCCCGGACCAGGGCCGCGAATCTCACGCAGGATCAGCTTCCGGCCGTGGTGCGATATGCCCATTCGGCCGGCGCCGCAATCCACGTGGCGCTCAACGTCCCCGTCACCCGGTCCACCCTTGCCGACGCCGCGGAAACGCTTGCGGCCGCCTGGCTGTCCGGTGCCGACGCCGTGATTGTTCGCGACCCCATCCTGATGAGGCTGGCCGCACAGCATTTCCCCGGCATGGCGCTCCACGCCAGCACCCAGTTCGGCGTGCTGGGACCGGCCGGCGCGCACCGGGCCCGGGATCTGGGATGCACCCGGCTGATCCTGGCCCGGGAGCTCTCCCTCGACGAGATCCGCCGGATCCGCAAAGCTGTGCCGGACATCGAGCTGGAGTCGTTCTTCTTCGGCGCACTCTGCTTCGGCATTTCGGGGCAATGCCTGCTGGGCGAGGCGGTGGCCAGGCGCTCGGGCAACTACGGCAACTGCGCCCAGGCCTGCCGACTCGAGTACTTCACGCAGGACGGGACTCCGTTGGGACGGATCTTCAGCATGAAGGACCTCGACCTTTTTCCCCGGATCCGCGAGCTGGTCGACGCAGGCATCTGGAGCCTCAAGATCGAGGGGAGGATGAAGTCTCCGGCCTGGGTCCGCTGCGTCACGAGCTGGGCTCGGCGGGCATCCGGGAAATGGCGCAGCGGAGGGCTGTCGAAATCCGAGCTGGCGGAGTTCCGGCGGGACGTCGCCCTCCTGTTCTCGAGGCCCCGCACCTCGGGCTTCCTCGATGGAACGACCGATGCCGCCGACCTCACCTGCCCGTCGCTTTCAGGCCAGGCCGGGTTGCCCGTGGAGCGGTTCGTGCTGACTCGGACGGCCACTCGCTCCGGGGGCAAGGGGCACGCGGTCCGCTTCGCCGCACCGGTGGACCTCGCTGTGTACGACGGCCTCCAGGTCACCACGGGCAGAACCGCACCCGGACTGACCGAGGTGTTCTCCATCCAGGAGCTGACCGACGGCCAGGGCCGCGCCGCAAAGCGGATTGCTGCGGGGCAGGAGGCCGTCGTCGTCCTCCCGCTCGACCTTCCCCCCCTGACGCTCGCCATCCACAGTGCCAACTCCGCGGCTGCCCGGTATGCCGCATCCGCTTCCGGGGAGCTGTCGGACCCGACGTTCGACGAGGGGATTCCCAGGCCCCAGGCCACCCGATTCGTGATCCAGGACGGCCGCCTCGTTCTTGCCGGCCGCATCGGGAGGTTTCAGGCGGAACTGGATTTCCCGGTCGAGGTGCAGCCGGCCCGCAACGAGGGGCTGACTCCAGCGCTCGTCCACCGCTATTTCCCTCAGGCCGAGTGCGAGATGCCGGCCGGGCTCTACGTGAACCCCTCCGAGCTCAAGGCCCGGCGGCGGGAATTCGCCGACGCAATGCGGGGGCGCTACGCACAACGCCTCAAGCTCCTGGCGGAGAGCCTCCTCGCATCCCTGGATCCCGAGGCCCTTCCCTTCCAGCCGGAGGACCAGATCCTGCTTGCCCGGGGTCCTGCCTGCGTGTCCCGCGTCACCGGTCTTCCCGCCGGCGAGGTGCGCACTTCCGGCGGCGATCGCTTCCGCATCGAGCCTGCACCCAGAGGAACGCTGGTCCGCCACATCCGCCGCAGCGGAATTTGACACGTCTGCCGGCTCATGGTTGACTTGCCCCGTCCGGGTTCCGGATCCCATCGCACTGATGACCGTGCGGCCCGGCTTGGGGTATGTCCTATGCCAAAAGACCCGATCGACACCCGAATTGATGCCGTGCGACAGCTCCTGGCCCTGTTCCGCATGGAACGCGTGGTCTATGTGATCGTCACGCTGCTTTCGCTGGCCATCCTGTTCTACTGTGCGGTCCGCATGCTCCAGCAGCCGGACAGTGACGTCACCGTCATCGTGTCCATTTTTGCCGGCTCGGGAGGCATCCTGTACACCACCGGCCGGCTGCTCAAGATGTGGTCGGATGCGCTGCACCTGTTGTGCAACCAGCCGCCTGCCCGGGAAGGAGGCGACCATGCTTGACCCCAAGCTGGAGAAGAAGCTGCGCACCAGCTCGGTGCAGGCATCCGTGGCGACGATCATCGGAGGGGTATTCGTGGTGGGGTCGCTCGTGATGGCGTTCGTCAAGCTCAACTCGCTTGACACGGCCATCAAGGCCAGCGAGAAGGAGCTGGCCGCTAACGAGGAGCAACTCGGCGAGCTCCAGGACGAGCTGGTCGTCTCCAAGGCGGAGCTCGGTGACAACCAGGCGACCCTGGCCTCGGTCCGGGCGGATCTCAAGGATACCGATGCCCGTCTTGCCGACACCTCCCGCAAGCTCGAAGAGGCCGGAGACGACCTGCTCGGGAAGACCCGCCAGAAAGAGGAGGTCGAGCGGCAGAAGGCGGCCCTCGAAGCCCAGCTCCAGGAGTTGGACCGCAACCGGGCCATCCTGGAGGACGAGATCCGGGCCCTCGAGAAGCAGTGGCAGATTGCGTCGGAGCAGAACTCCAAGCGGGCCGAAGTCATCCAGGCACTGTCCGATGCCGCAGCGCAGCCGATCCCGCTGGAAGCGGTCATCCAGCCCCGGGCGGTTGCCCTGCCCATCGAAGGGGGCAAGGGGTATCTTTTCAAGCTCTGGATCGGCGTTCCCGAACCGCGCAAGGTCGAGGTCAAGCAGGTCATCTACTACTTCAACCACCCGTCGTTCGGCGAGGACAAGCTGCTCAAGTCGACCGACCCGGTCAACAACTTCGAGGTCCAGTACAAGGGCTATGGCGCCATGGACCGCGTCATCGTGACGGTCCACGACACCGCTGGCAACAAGCACAAGCTCGCTTTCAACATGTACGGGGCGCTCGAGGCCGACGGGGCCAAGCCCCTGGTCGGCGGTCCGGACATCGTTCGCAAGACGGCCCCGGTCAAGGGGGGGATCCCGCTGGTTGAAAAACCGGTTCTTCGGAAGCGCCTGAAATAGACTCGCGAGTCCGCTCGCTATATAATACCGCCCGTCGGACATGGGGTTCGAGCAGTGTGGGGGATGGCGATGAACAACGCATTGTCGACTCGGGTTTGCTGCTTGCTTCTGCTGCTGGGCGGATGCTCGTTTTTGGTGGAGAGTCCCCTCTTCCCCGAGGGGGATGCGGACTCGGCCACCGCGGACGGGAACGCTGGCGGGGACGTGGTGCGGGATGACCAGCGCTCCGACCCCGGGGTGAGCCCCGATGCCGTGCCGGACCTGATTCCGGACGGGACGGCGGACCTGGGCGACGGCACGGGCGGGGAGACCGGGACCGGCGACTCGCACCCCCCGGAATGCCAGAACCACGCCGATTGCGATGACTTTGATGATTGCACCGCGGACAAGTGCGCCGCAGGTCAGTGCGTGCACGAGCCGGTCCCCGGGTGCATGGCGTGTGTCGAAGAGGGCGGGCAGTTCGAAGACCCGGACCCGGACGGCAAGTGCTGCCCCCCGGCAATCCCGGTCGCGGTCGCCGAGGAGCAGGGGGTCGCGTGCTCCGACCGCTTCTGCTGGCCCGACTATACCTGCTCCCAACCCAACTGCCCGTGCTGGGTGTGCGTCCAATGCGGCGACGGCCAGTGTGGCGATGGCGAAAACCGGTGCAACTGCCCCCAGGACTGTGAGAAGCCTTTCCCCTGCATGGACGCGGGAGGAATCTGTACCGAGGAACCCATGTGCGCAAACGGGGAAGTCGGGATCATGCCGTCCGACTGCGGCCCGGACGTCTATTGCTGTCCGCCGTCGGGTGAGTGCGCTGCTGCCGGCCAACCCCAGGGCGTGGGACCGGAGGAACTCCCGTGCTGCGAGGGCCTGTCATCGATCCCCTGGACCGACTGGTCCCCCGGCCAATGTGGGGTTGTCCCCGGCGGCAACATCTGCTCTGACTGTGGAAACGGGTCGTGCGAACCCTGGGAGAACCCCTGCAACTGCCAGGCCGACTGCGGCTCCGGCGAGTGCGTGCCCGAAGGGGTGATGTTCGAGGGAATGTACGAGTTCTCCCCCTGCTGCGATGAGCTCCAGCCGATCACTTATGCCGAGGTCTCCGAGACCGGCGACTGCATGTACGTCAACTGTCTCTGCTTCATGTGCGCCAACTGTGGAAACGGCCTGTGCGGTGCCGGCGAGAACTACTGCAACTGCCCGGAGGACTGCGGCGGTGAACCCCCGCAGGACCCCTGCACCCTGAGCGGCGGCGCCTGTTTCCCCGGCGGTTTCGCCTGCCCGGCCGGATCTCTGGCCGAACCGATCGAATGTCCGGATGACCAGCAGTGCTGCATGCCGACGCAGCTCTGCGCCAAAGAGGGGGAGAAGGTCCCTGTCAGCCCCGAGGCTCCTCCCTGTTGTGCAGGTCTGGAGCTCATGTCCCCGGCTTACCCGTCCGGCGGTGCCTGTGCGCAGCCCGTCGGGGTCATGATCTGCGGCAAGTGCGGCGATGGCCAGTGCCAGAGCGGCTGGGAGAACAACTGCAACTGCCCGGAAGACTGCCCGGAAAGCCAGATCGGCTGCTCGAAGAACGGCGTTTCCTGTCCCCCAGGCCAGTACTGCCAGTTCCCCGCCGGCAAGTGCGTCGACATGACTTTCCCGGGGACCTGCAAGGTCGTTCCGAAGCTCTGTCCCGACTACTACTCCCCCGTGTGCGGGTGCGACGGGCAGACTTACGGAAACCAGTGCGAAATGGAATCTGCCGGCGTTTCGAAGGCCCACGACGGCGAGTGCAAGGTGGACTGCTTCGGCGACGGGACGATGTTCCAGGACTTCGACCCGGCCGGAAAGTGCTGTGCCGGGCTTGCCGTCATCGAGGCATGCAAGCCGAGTGCGGACAACAAGGTCTGCATCTGCCAGCCGGGGGCCTCCCATGTCTGCTCGTTCTGCGGGAACGGACAGTGCGGCCCCGGGGAGTCCTGGTGCAACTGCCCGGGCGATTGTGCCCCGCCTCCATCGGTCACCTGTGTCAGCGTCAAGGGGGAATGCATGCCGCTCGACCCGCTGCCCAACTGCAAGCCCGGGTACTTCCCGCTGCCGCTTCCCGGTTGCGACGGCCCCGTCCCGCTGGCGTGCTGCATCCCGAAGTAGGAGGCCTGCATGACCGCACCTGCCCAGGCATCCCAGCGCCCCACCCACATGGTCCGAATCCTCCAGGCATCCTCTGATGCCGAGAGGGAGGAGATCTTCCAGTTCCGGTACCGGGTCTACGCGCAGGAGCTCCGCAAGGGGCTTGCAGGAATCGACCACTCCCGCAAGAGATACGTGGATGACCTGGACGACAGCGGCTTCCTCCTCTATGCCCGAGACATGGTCTCCGGACAGGTCGTGGGGACGGTGCGCAGGAACGATCTGGTGCGCGGGCGACTGCCGGACAAACTCGCATCGAGGCTACGCCTGGGGCCCATGATCGAGGCGTTTGGAGAGGACCGCATCAGTTACTCCAGCGCGTTCATGGTCGATCCCACCTTCCGGGGACGGACCGTGGCCTCCCTGCTGGCCATGGGATCGTATCGCGACGGCGCTGCCAGGGGGATCTTCCTCGACGTGTGCATCGCAGAGCTTGCGCTGGTTCACCTGTATCACCAGCTCGGATACCGGACCTACGAGGCACCGTTCCGCACCTACCAGGGAGGTGGGCTGAGGGTGCCGCTGGTCCTGTGCGCGTACGACCAGCCCTGGCTGGACAAGGTCGAAAGCCCGTTCCGGCATCTCCTGCCGTCCGGAAAGGACGACAGCGGAACCGCTGCGGGGCGCCTCCGTGCCGCCTACCCGGAATGGCACGACCCGGCAGTCACTCCCATCGAGACCCGGGCGCTGTGGGCCGCACTGGCCCACCAGCAGCCGGAAGGGACCTCCACCGCCCTCTTCGACGGGTTCTCGGAAGAGGAGATCCGGGACGTCCTTGGGAATGTCCCCACCGTGTCTCTGGGCCGCGGAAGCCGCCTCTATCGCGGCGGTGAGCACGAAGCCGGCATGGCCTATGTCATGTCCGGCCGGATTGGCGTGGCACTCGAAGATTCCAACGACCCTCACTTCGTCACCGTGCTGGGAGCGGGCCACATCACCGGCGAAATGTCCGTGCTCACCGGCGGCGACCGCACCGCGACCCTGGTCGCGCTCGAGAGGACCGAGGTGCTGCTCCTGCCGGCCAATCTCCTGGACCGGATGGAGAAGCAGGATGTCTCCAGGGCTTACCGGATGTCCCGCAACCTCAACCGGATCCTGGCCCAGCGCCTCCACGCCATGAACCTGCGGGTCCTGGGCCTCTATGACCGGATGAGGGTCTCCTCGGACGCGTTCGAGCTGACCCGGGAGAACATCCCCGATTCCGAGTGACACGGTGATCATGCCAGTACCGCTCCCCATCGATTCCGCACGGGCCGAGATCCTCGATGCCCTCTCGGTCAACGGCTGTCTCGTGCTCTCCGCCCCGACCGGTTCCGGCAAGTCCACCCGGGTGCCGCCGATGTTGGTGGGCTTTGCCGGCAAGATGCCCCCACCGCTCGGGGCAGGGCCCCTCGCGCCGCCCCCACCCTCCGTCCTCGTTCTCCAGCCCCGCCGCCTCGCCACCCGCCTGGTCGCAACCCGGGTTGCCCAGGAGCTGGGCTGCCCGCTCGGGGGGCTGGTCGGCTACCAGACCCGGCACGAGCGCACCGTCGGCCCCGACACCCGGCTCCTCTACCTGACCCAGGGGCTTTTCCTTCGGATCCTGCTCGACAATCCCAGCCTTGAAGGCATCTCGGCCCTCGTGCTGGATGAGTTCCACGAGCGCCACCTGGACGGTGACCTCGCATTGGCCATGGCCGTGCGGCTGCGCCGCACCCATCGTCCTGATCTCCGCCTGGTCGTCATGTCAGCGACCCTCGATGTCGACGAGCTGGCCGCGGCCCTCGACTGTCCCGTGGTCGAAACTCGCGGCCGGGCCTTCCCTGTGAACATCCGGCACGCAGACGCCGCAGCAGAACGTCCCTGGGATGCAGCGGCCCGCGCGGTGCGGGACATCGTCAAGGGCGGTGAACCAGGGGACATCCTGGTGTTCATGCCCGGTGCGTACGAGATCCGCCGGACCGTGGAGGCCGTGGGGTCCCTTCTCCTGCCGGAGCCCGTCTCCCCTTGCGCGCTCCATGGTGAGATGGCTTCCGACGAGCAGGATCGGGCACTGGCACCATCCACTGCCCGAAAGGTCATCGTGGCCACCAATGTGGCGGAGACATCGATCACCATCCCCGGCGTTCGCCATGTCGTCGATGCCGGGCTTGCCCGGATTGCCCGCTTCGATCCCCGACGGGGAGTCAACAGCCTCACGGTGCAGAAGATCAGCCGGGCATCGGCCGAGCAGCGGGCGGGGAGGGCCGGGCGCACCGCACCCGGAACGTGCCACCGGCTCTGGTCGCTGTATGACCACCAGGGGCGTCCCGAGCATGATCCTCCGGAAGTCAACCGGGTCGACCTGTCCCAGGCACTGCTCCTCCTTGCCGGGCTGGACGTGCCAGATGTCGATGCATTCCCCTGGCTCACTCCGCCCAGGAAGGAGGCGCTCGAGGCCGCTCGCCACCTGCTCGTCACGTTGGGCGCTGCTGCCGACGACGGAACCTTGACCGCCACAGGCCGGCAGATGGCCCGAATCCCGGCCCACCCCAGGCTGGCCCGCCTGATCGTGGAGGGGGAGCGCCGTGGTTGCCGGGACGATGCTGCGCTGGTCGGTGCCCTGCTGTCGGAACGACCGATGCGGGGGAGTGGCGACGGGGATCTCGCCCCCCTCCTCTCCCTCTTCCACGAGGCCCGGACCCATCGGTTCGACGAGGCTTTCTGTGGCTCCAGAGGCATCTCCGCCTCCGCCGCCCGTCAGGTCGACCGCACCTGGCAGCAGTTGCGGCGGAGTGCCGGGGAGATGCCCCCACCGCTCGGGGCAGGGCCCCTCGCGCCGCCCCCACGTGGGGCGGCTCAGGAGGGGAGTGCCGGGGAGATGCCCCCACCGCTCGGGGCCGGGCCCCTCGCGCCGCCCCCACGTGGGGCGGCCGCAGTGCCCACTGTAGATGTGACTCCCTCACTGCGACCTCCCCCATCGGGGGAGGCTAGGAGGGGGGATCTTGCCTCGGCACTGCGACCTCCCCCATCGGGGGAGGCTAGGAGGGGGGATCTTGCCTCGGCACTGCCTCTCTGCCTCCTCGCTGCCTTCCCCGATCACGTGGCGGCACGGTCCAGACCCGGAAGCCCGGTCTTCCTCCTGACCGGCAACCGCCGAGCGGTCCTCGCCCGGGAATCCGCCTGTGCGGACTGCGACCTGGTGCTTGCGGGCGAGATCCTGGAAGTGGAAGGGGCCGGCGGGCTGTCGACTGTCCTGTCGCTGCTGGTACCGCTCCGCCCCGACGATCTCCTCGAGACGTTCTGCGACCGGATGTCGATGACGACCGAGCACGTGTGGAACCGGGAGCAGCAGCTCGTGGAGGAGATCGAATCCACCCGATTCTTCGACCTGCCCATCGAGTCGTCCCGCCGGATCCCTGTCGACCGCCTCTCCGCTGCCCGCCTCCTGGCTCAGCGGATCGTAGCGGAAAGCCTCCACCTGGCCGGCTTCGACGACAAGGTGCAGGGCTGGCTGGACCGGCTCCGCTTCGTCGCTTCGGCCTTTCCGGAAAAGGGGCTTCCGGTCTTCTCCGACGCCGACCGACTCCGAGCCATCGAGGCCCTGTGCGGCGAGGACTACCGGTACGCCAAGGTCAAGGACCGGCCCGCGCTGGAGGCCGTATTCTCCCTGCTGTCCCCGGCCGAACGCCGTTTCGTCGACGAGATGGCCCCCGAGCGGCTCCAGCTCCCCAGAGGGCACCGGATGCGGATCGCGTACTCCGCAGGTCAGCGTCCGACAGGTCGGGCGCGCATCCAGGATCTCTACGACCTTGCGACGACCCCCCGTGTCGCCGGCGGTCGTGTTCCGCTCCTGATCGAGATCACCGGCCCCAACAACCGGCCGCTCCAGGTGACCGACGATCTGGCGAACTTCTGGAAGGTCCTGTACCCTCAGCTCAAGAACCAGCTCCAGCGCCGGTATCCCCGGCACGAATGGAGGTGAAGCATGAAGCTTCTGGCCGCATTCCCTCTCGCTCTGCTCCTGCTCTCTGCTTGCACGGGGACCTCGAGCGCTCCGGACTCCACCAACCCGCCACCTGATGACGCGCTCCTTGACGTCTCCGGGGACGCAGCGCCGCAGGATCTCCCGCTGGCGGAAACGCCCAACGACGACCTGCTCACCGCGGACCTCGATGCCGCCACGGAGCTGCCCGGGCCTCCCGTACCACGAGTCGCCGGAGAGGACGTGGACGAGCAAATCCCCCGGAAGCTCGAGTCCTCCTACGCACTGCCCGATGAGTGGTACCAGGCCCTCGAGGCCATGGGGCTCGATCTCGACCGTCTCGCCATGCCCGACCTGGGCCTCACCGCAGACTGGGACTTGAGCCGCCTGCACTGGACCGACACGATCCGGCACGAAGGGCAGCTCGCACCCACGTTTGCCTACATGGTCATCGAGGACATCGAGGCGGCACTCGGAGCCACGGATGTCACCGTTGCCCGGGAGCTGCTCGTCGCACTGAACACCTACAATACCCGGGACTCGTTCATCGAGAGCCGGTTCGACAAGGCCATTTCCCTCGTTCCCCAGGAAGGTGTCCTCCTGGCCGCGCTCCACGACTTCTGCATCCGGCCCGCGGTTGCCGGCGAATGGACCGGCCCGTCCTGCGAAGAGCAGGAGGCCGTACTCTCCCCCGCCCTGGCTGCGATCCCGCTGGACCGCCAAGCGGCCCTGGCACAGGCCATTTACGGGCTCCTCGTCGCAGTCGACCTGCGCCAGGAAGCGCTGCTTTCCAAGGGCAAGATGACTATGGACGACTGGGCCAAGCAGCATGCCAAGATCGTGAAGGGCGCCACCCCGTACGACAGCTCCGTTCTCGACGGTGCCCATCCGGGCTTCGACTTCGACAAGATGTCCAGGGCCGGCCAGATTGCAGTCCGGTCGGTCGAGTCGCTCCGGGTTGCACTGGCCGGCACGGCCCCACTTCCTGGTGCCTCCTTCGAGATCGTCGGTCCGCTCGGGCGCATCGCCGTGGACCTCACCGACCAGGAGAACACGTGGAAGCACACCGACGGCTTCCTGGTCGTGGACGGGAGCGGCAACGACGCATACATCGGCCGCGTGGCCGCCAACACGACGATCGGCCAGCCCGTCTCGGTCTTCCTGGACCTGTCCGGCAACGACGTCTACTCCCCCGCAAAGACCTGGGCGCTCGACAAGGACTACCTCGTCGGAAACCGCCTTCCCATGCAGGGAGCCGGCCTGTTCGGCATTGCCATCCTGTCCGATGCCGCGGGTGACGACGAATACGGTTGCTTCACGACCTGCCAGGGATATGGGGTCTTCGGCGTGGGCGTGCTGCTGGATCGGGAGGGGACCGACCAGTATCGCGGCTACGACTATGCCCAGGGATCCTCGGAGTTCGGTTACGGCCTCCTGCTCGACCGGAGCAACGGCAACGACAGCTACGAAACCCTGCAGCACAGCCAGGGCTACGGCGGGCCTCGGGGCATGGGGTTCCTGGTCGACGAGGCGGGGGATGACCAGTACGTCGCAATCGAAGAGCCGATCATCTTCGACTGGGCCGGCGAGGGAACCAACTTCTCCGGCTCACAGGGCTTTGCCTTCGGCTTCCGCGGCGGTCCCTACTGGTCCGGGGGGCTCGGCGCGCTCCTCGACCTCTCCGGAAACGATACCTACCAGTGCGCGGTCATGTGTCTCGGCTTCGGCTACTTCTTCGGGACCGGGCTGTTCCACGACAAGGCCGGTGACGACACCTACGTGAACACCCACAAGTACACGCTCGGCTCCGCCACCCACCAGTCGGTCGGGCTCTTCATCGACGGCCAGGGAAAGGACTCCTATGCGCTCGTCGGCGACGACGAGGCCATCGGTCTCGGCTACGACCACGGCGTCGCGTACCACCTCGACCGTGGTACCCAGGACGACACCTACACCGTCGACAACTACGGCGACTTCACGCTCGGCTTCGCCCGTCATCCGGCCCTGGGTACCCTGATCAATGAAGGGGGGAACGACCACTACGACATCGCAGGTACCGGCGAAGTGACGTGCGGCCGTAGCTGGGTCGATGCCCAGGACCGCCAGGGGGCCCTCGCCAAGATCATCACCCTCGCCGTCTTCCTCGACCTGGGCGGTACCGGCGACATCTACGACATCCCACGCGATGAAGTCGGCAATGCCTTGAGCTGGCATCAGACCACCCCGCTGGGCGACGGCTGGACCCCGGACCTCGACTTCGCATGGGGAGAGGACGTGGAGTAGGGGCCGGGGGCTGGGAGAAGGCAACCCAGGGATCGGAGCGCAGTTCATCGACTGTCTTGGCATGGCCTTTCCGTGGGTGCGGTGCACCTGCGGCGTGATGGTGCCCCGGCCCAGCCCGGCCGAGCGAATCAAGGCCGGAATTGCGAATTCAGCGTCAATCTCTCCTGCGTCGTTCCGGGCGATGGGGTAAAGTCCCCCGCAGAGATCCGATTGGGATCCCGAAGGACCTACTTCTTCCTTCTCCGCCACCAGCGCACGAGCCGCACCAGCACATACAGCCCGCCGCCCAGCACGAGGATCCAAGGCAGCGCGGCCAGCGCCAGAATGATGCCGATCTTCAACGCATCGCCCAGCGCATCGAGTGAGTCGATGAACTTGTCTCCCAACTGCTGGAAGAAGGAGCGCTCGACCGGGGGTACGAAGTCGGGCTGCACAGAGATCGTCAGCGTCAGCGTCGAGAACGCCACCCGGTCCTTGAGCACCTTGAACTGGGCGGTCAGCGTCTCGATCTGTTCCCGTACCCGGGCAAGCTCCCGCTCGACCTCCACGATGTCCTTGAGCTCTTTCGCACTGGACTGAAGATGCCCCAGCAATCTCTCCTCGACCTTCTTCTGGTTGGCCAGGCGGGCATCGAGGTCCACATACTGGAAGGTGACGTCTTCGATGTTCATGGCCTCGTTGGTGTAGCTGCCGATGGCCTTGACCTCTTCCACGAACGCGTCGAACCGGGCCGCAGGCACCTTGATGGTGTAGGTCACCTGTCGCACCTCGCTCGGTGCCAGGTAGCGGGCGTGCGGAACCCACGCCTCCGCCTGTTTGCCAGCCACGTAGGCCTCGTGCTTCTCGATGAGTCCCGCCAGCGCTTCCTGGGCCTTTGGTGCCTCGCCGACGATGAGCGTCAGCGACCCGGTCTTGACCAGGATGCGCCCGCTCACGGCCGGCTTGGCAGGTTCCGCAGCCTGCGCCATGTTTTCCCCGGAAATGCGTGAGGCCGACTCGTCACTCGTGCCCGAGGCCTGCTTCGTTGCCATCTCCATCCGGGCCTGTTCTGCGCCCCGATCCATCTTGGCGCACGATGCGGTAACCACCGCCGCCACAGTCAACAGCAGCAGCCTGGAACCTGTCAGCATGGATTCACCTCGCCTTGTTGCGCCCCCTCCCCTCGACAGGCGGGACGGGGCCATCGTACCACCCGGGACCTGCAACCGGCAACCGCGGTGGTGTTCGGGATGCAGGGGCGTCGCCATTGTCCCTGTTCCATTCGGGGCTGAAACGCACCAGATCCCCAGCAACCACTCCGGCTGGCCGCTCCCCCGACCCTTCCCGCCCACCGGATTCCGTGGTACCATGCCCAAAGGTTGAACCAGAAGGGTAGGGCACCGGAATGAAACTCAGCAGAATGATCGCAGTGGCTTGCTTGCTGGCATCGTGTTCCACCGGGGGGCAGGTGGGGGCGCCTGACGCGTCTCAAGATGCGGTGGACGTCCGGCAGGAGGACGCCGGTGTGGAGACGGAACAGCCCGCAGACGCTGTCGAGGTGGCGGACGATCTCGGCAAGCAGGACACGACGCCGGAGGCGGTCGAAGAGGTGACCCCGGCCTGCATCCCCGGCCAGGGTTGCTTCCTCGACCCGTGCGTCGACAGCGGCGACTGCGTGCTCGGGCCGTGCGTCGAGCACCTGGGCGGCAAGGTCTGCTCCCAGACCTGCATCGAAGAATGCCCGGCCGGATGGACCTGCAAGCAGATGTCGTCACAAGGGGGAGACACGATGTTTGCATGCGTCTCTCCGTTCACCCACCTGTGCCGGCCGTGCGCCGCCCCCGGGGACTGCCTGTCGTCCGAAACCGGGGTCGAGGACGTCTGCGTCAGCTACGGTGATGCCGGCAGCTTCTGCGGCGCCGCGTGTCCGGATGGCCAGTGCCCTCCTGGGTACTCGTGCGTCGACTCGGTGAGCACCGAGGGGTTTGCCAGCAAGCAGTGCAAGGCCGACGTCGGCCTGTGCGGCTGCTCGGAGCTGGCCCGCAAGCTCGGGCTGTCAACGCCGTGCCAGGTCACAAACGAGCATGGAACCTGCCTGGGAAACCGCATCTGCACGGACAAGGGGCTGTCACCGTGCGATGCCCAGACCCCGGAAGCGGAAAGCTGCAACGGGATCGACGACGACTGCGACGGCGTGGTGGATGGCGAACTGTGCGACGACGGTGATGCCTGCACCAAGGACTCGTGCGTCGCTGAAACCGGTTGCCAGCACGAGCCGCTATCCGGCACATCCTGCGACGACGGGGACGTCTGCACGCTGGCCGACCACTGCGAGGAAGGCCAGTGCGTTGGCTCTGGGATCGACTGCGACGACGGCAACCTGTGCACGAGCGACTCCTGCGACCCGACCGGAGGCTGCGTGTACACGTTCAACAACAGCTCGTGCGACGACGCCGACCCCTGCACCGTGGGCGATGCGTGCAAGAAGGGAAGCTGCGCCGGAACCGAGGTCCCGTGCGACTGCCAGGAGGACGCAGACTGCCTGAAGCTCGAGGACGGCAACCTGTGCAACGGGACGCTGTTCTGCGACCTTGCAGACTTTCCGCAGAAGTGTGCGGTCAAGCCGGGCACCGAGGTGACCTGCCCCGATCCCACCGGTCTCGATGCCCCCTGCCAGGACCCGGCGTGCGATCCCGCCACCGGCCAGTGTTCGTTCGTTTCCGTCAACGAGGGCAAGGCGTGCGACGACGGGAAGGTGTGCACCACCGGCAGCGCTTGTGCGGGAGGGACGTGCGGGGAGGGCATCCCCTTGAACTGCGAGGACGGGAACCTGTGCACCGACGATTCCTGCGACCCGGTCAAAGGGTGCGTACACGTCCCGAACTCCGTCCCCTGTGAAGACGGCAACCCGTGCACCATGAAGGATGCCTGCGACGCGGGCAACTGCACGGCAGGCATCGCCACGTCATGCAACGACGGGAACCCCTGCACCGACGACTCGTGCGACCCGGCTTCGGGGTGCACGTACGCACCCAATGCCGCATTGTGCGACGACGACAATGTCTGCACTACTGTCGACCAGTGCCAGAACGCCGAGTGCAAAGGCGCCGGCATGCTCAACTGCAACGACGGGAACCCGTGCACCGACGACTCGTGCGATCCGGTCACCGGCTGCCTCCACGTGAACAACACGGCCGTGTGCAGCGACGGCAACCAGTGCACTCCCAAGGACGTCTGCACCAAAGGAGCCTGCCTCGGCATGGGAGTCAAGGACTGCGACGATTCCAACCCGTGCACGGACGATGCCTGTCACCCAACGCTGGGCTGCGTCCACGACCCGAATACCGCTGCATGCAACGACGACAACGTCTGCACCACTGCCGACGTGTGCCAGGGAGGTGCCTGCACCGGGACTGCGCTCCTCCTGTGCAACGACGGCAACCCCTGCACCGACGACTCCTGCGATGCTGAAAAGGGGTGCGTGTACCTCCCCAACAAGATCTCCTGCGACGATGGCAATGCCTGCACCCTGGGAGACATCTGCAAGGACGGCAAGTGCGCGGCCGGGACCATGAAGGACTGCGACGATTCGAACCCGTGCACCAAGGATGCCTGCACGCCGACATCCGGCTGCACCCACGCCCCGGCAGCGGGTGTCTGCGAAGACGGAGATCCCTGCACCCTCGGGGACAAGTGCGGAGCGGGCGTCTGCAAGCCGGGTTCCCCCAAGATCTGCGACGACGGGAACTTCTGCACCGACGACTCGTGCGGAGCCGAGGGGCTCTGCAAGTTCGTTCCCAATTCGCACGCCTGCAACGATGCCAACTCCTGCACCAACGGCGACATCTGTGCGGCCGGCAAGTGCGCCGGGGCCCCCATCGATTGCAATGACGAAAACCCGTGCACCAAGGACTCGTGCGCCCCGGCGACCGGCTGCGTCTACACGTTCAGCACCGCCCCCTGCAACGACAACGACCTCTGCACGACCAAGGATGTCTGCGACTCGGGCGCCTGCGTGGGAAGCGTCCCTCTCCCCTGCGACGATGGCAACCTCTGCACGGACGATTCCTGCGACCCCCTGGCCGGCTGCAAGCACGTTGCCAACAAGGCATCCTGCGACGACGGCAATGCCTGCACCTTGACCGACCAGTGCAGCGGCGGCTGGTGCCAGGGCCTTCCCCTGGCCTGCGATGACGATGACCCATGCACCACCGACGCCTGCGACCCCGCGACCGGCTGCACTCACACGTTCAACACCGCACCGTGCGACGACGGCAACATCTGCACAATCACCGACAAGTGCCAGGCCGGAACCTGCGTCGGAGGGGGAACCTTCTCCTGTGATGACGACAACGCCTGCACCGACGACTCCTGCGACCCGAAGGCCGGGTGCGTTCATGACGTCGCCTCCGGCTCGTGCAACGACGACAACGCCTGCACCAACGGAGACTACTGTGCCGGCGGGCTCTGCGTCCCCGGCGCCGCCGTCGTCTGCGGCGATGCCGACATCTGCACCACCGATGCCTGCCTGCCCGAGTCAGGCTGCTCCTACACTCCGATTGCCAACTGCTGCCACAACGACGCGGAATGCGACGACGGCAACCCGGCCACCCTCGACAAGTGCTCGTCCAACAAGTGCAAGCACCTCACCGACCCCGGGCTTCCCCACAACAGCTCCCCCATCTCGATCGAGTACACGACCAACGGTGGCTGCGGCGACAACTCCAAGTGGTACACCCGCAGCTTCGGCCAACTGACCTTTGCCCAGTGCGAGGCCAAGGCCAACCTCACCGGAGGCCAGTACATCGGCGCTCCCGACCTCTACGACTACTTCGCCCCCTACAAGTCAACGGAACGCTGGGTCGGTGACAAAGATGCCACCAACGGCTACGTCAGCACGGGAAGCTGGAGCACCGTAGGGACCCGGAACAAGAACGACGTGAGCCTCTGCGTCCTCGGCTATGCCAACGGTGCCACGTCCGGCAACTCCGAGCTCTCCGACACCATCGAGGTCAATGGCCACGTCTACGCGTACAAGGACTTCGGCATCATCAGCGAGAAGGTCTGCTACGACTACTGCCGCCAGTACGGTGCCCGCCCGTTGAACCCGAAGTACTTCGGCATCACCGGCATCACCCACATGGTCGAGAACCACAGCTGCCACGGGAGCGTGCAGTACAATGGCGATTCCTACACCTCGGACGGAGGCGGCTCCCACTCCTACCGCTGCGTGATCGGCTACTACGTAGAGTAAGGGCCTGCGGCGAAATAGGTTGCCTCGCACCGAGGGCTGCGATGCGCCCTGGCCGCAGGTCCAAAGAGCTCGGCGCCATCGATCGTGCCCCTGGATCCCGCCTCTCTCACTATTCCTGCGCCTTGCCCGTCATCGGAACGAAGCGGACCGGATACAGATCTCTTTCCACCAGCCCTTCCGGCATCTTCCGGTACAACACCAGATCCTGCCCGTAGACCCCCACGGGAGCGATCAGCAGTCCCCCCTCCTTGAGCTGGTCGAACAGCGGCTCAGGCACCTTGGGCGGTGCGGCCGTCAGCATGATCTTGTCGAACGGGGCCTTCTCCGGCCAACCGGCATAGCCGTCCCCCACCCGGACGAACACGTTCTTGTACCCGAGCTCTCCCAGCGTCTTTTCCGCCCGCAACCCGAGTGGGCGCACGATCTCGATGGTGTAGACTTCCGCCGCCAGCTCGGCGAGCACCGCTGCCTGGTATCCGGAGCCCGTGCCGATCTCCAGCACCCGGTCCCCGGGCTGCACGTCCAGCGCCTGCGTCATGCTGGCCACGATGTAGGGTTGCGAGATAGTCTGGTCGAACCCGATGGGGAGCGGATGATCCTCGTACGCCTGCCCGGCCAGCTCCTGCGGAACGAACCGGTGACGAGGCACCTTCCGCATGACGTCGAGAACCCGTGACGACGTGATGTCCCGGTTTTCCATCTGGACGCGCACCATCTCAGTACGCTCGTCCACGTAGGGATCCGCCTCGGGACCTCCGCTCGAGCCCTTCCCGTCTCCCGAAGCTCCACAATTCCCCGACCCTCCCCCGCCCGCCGAAGACCCGCTCCCACCCGAGGCTTCCCCCCTGCAGGACAGCGCCACCAGGGCCACACAGATCACCAGTGCCGCACATATCGACATGGTTTCGCCCCCGCTTCCTTCCAGCCCCAGTCTAGCCCAAAGACCCGCCCCTGGGCAACCCGGTCGACCGGATCGGGTCCCCTGGATCAGGTCCGCCTTTACGAAGTCCGCCCCGGTGGCTATAGTCACGGAGGTATCTGCGGTGCTTTTCCGCCCCCGGGGAGGTTCACACCATGAGAAGCGTTCCTGCGTTGCTGGGTCTGGCTCTGCTGTCGCTGTCTGTCGCCTGCTCCGGTGGCGGGGACGGCAAGTCGGACGTTCCCGGCATTCCCGAGGTCACGGGAGAACTGCTCGCAGATGTTTCCGGGGATGTTGCCCCGACCCCGGATGTCGTGGAGCCGGACAGCGCGGACGACGCCCCCGCCCCAGACGGTTTCGTGTACCCCCCGCAGGACGACGTGTTCCGCATGGGAGTGGCGGTCGTCGAGACCCCCGCACCGATCGGGATTCCGACTGCAGGCTACGGACAGACCTACAAGAAGGATGATCCGCACAGCCAGTTCACGGCCTCGTTCGTGGCCACGACGAAGCAGCAGTCGCCGATTGTCGCCAAGGCTGCGTACCTGTCTCGAGGCGAGGGGGAGCTGCTCGTCGTGAGGCTCGACAAGATCGGCACCACGGCCAAGCTGCTCGATGAGCTGACCCGCCGGCTCGACAAGAACACCGGCCGCAAATGGGACGGCAAGGTCATCCTCGCATCCAACCACACCCACCTCGGCCCCGGCCGCCTCTGGGAGGATGCCGTCGGCGAGTTTGCCAACTACCTCTACTGGCCCCCCTACTACGATGTCTACGTGGCCAGCCTTCTCGATGCCTGTCTTGCCGCCATCGCAGACGCGGAACCGGCCCGCTACGGTTATGGCAGGACCGAGTGCCCGGAATGCCACAACGATCGCCGCTGCGAGAACCCGGAGTTCCTGGACAATACCCTCTGGGTGCTGAAGTTCGAGCGGGCCGACGGCAGCCTCAAGGCCGTTCTGTTGGATTTCTCCATCCACGGAACCGTGTTCGGCTACCAGGACCGGGTCCTGTCCGGTGATGCCCCCGGAAACATCGAGCTCAAGGTCGAGGAGACGTTCGATGCCGATGTCCCGGTGTTCCTCATCCAGAGCTGGGGGGGGGACGTTTCCCCCGGAGATCCCACCGTGGCGGCCGTCGAGCCGGTCAACGCCAACATCCCCGGGGACTTCGACCGCCTGGAACGCATCGGGTATGCGGCAACGGGCCACGTGATCGAGGCCCTCGCAGACATCGAGACCTCCGACGACGTGACGTTCGCATCCAACACCCTCCGCATTCCCATCGATGCCCAGCTCATCGGGTACGAGGATGGCGTGTGGCCCTTCATGGACAATGGTGCCATGCTTTGCGGGACCAACCAGGAGAGCCACTGCTGGGGCGAACCGGGCGATCCGCCCAAGATGCTCGGTTGCCTGCCGCTGACCCCGGAGGAGGCCGTCCGGCAGTTCACCCTGTCGACCTTCCACATCGGAGATCTCTTCTTCTTCACGCTCCCCGGAGAGCCCCACGGGGACTACTCGCTGGAGGCCGCAGCAACGGTCTCCGAGGCCACCGGGTTTGCGGACGTGGCCGTGGTCGGCTATGCCCAGGATCACTGGGGTTACCTGATGAAGGAGTACGACTGGTACCTCGGCGGCTACGAGCCGACGATCACCGCGTGGGGGCCCAAGCAGGGGGACTACATGGCAGCCCAGCTTCCCCATGTGGCCAAGAAGCTCCTCGACCCCGACTATGTGCTTCCCTGGGAACCGATGGGCTATCGCGAGCAGGCGCTCCTTGCCGGCAAGAAGTACGAGCCGATGGACTCAGCGACCGGAATCGAGGCCCGTCAGCAGCCTGCGGAAACGGTCACGGCGGCCGATGCGGCCGTGTTCACCTGGGCGGGCGGGGACCCGTGGTTCGGGACTCCGTGGGTCACGCTCGAACGCCAGGACGGGGCCGACTGGGTCCCCCTGCTCCGCAAGAACGGCACGCCGTTCTCCAACCGGACCATCTGGATGGTCACGTCCCACGAGATGCTGCCCACGTGGAACGACGACAAGAAGGGCACGACCCGGGAGTTCCTCTGGACCGTGTCCATGCCGGCCAAGCGCAATGTCCCGTCCGTTGACGAGCTCGCGCCGGGGACCTACCGCTTCCACGTGGAGAGCACGGTCCAGAAGGCGGGCGTGGCTGACGCTGCCGTCATCGATTCTGCCCCGTTCACCATCGAGTAGAGCTTCGCCCATGCCCCGCCGTCTGCCCGACTGGTTCAAGGTGCGTCTCCCCGCAGACGACGGGGAGTTGAAGCGGGTTGCAGGCCTGTTGCGCCGGCATCGACTGGCCACGGTCTGCACCTCGGCCCGATGCCCGAACCTCGCCGAGTGCTGGGGTTGCGGCACCGCCACGATCATGATCCTGGGACGCGAGTGCACGCGGCACTGCCGGTTCTGCGCAGTATCGACCAGCGCTTCGCCGCCGGCACCGGACCCCGGCGAGCCGGAGCAGGTGGCCCAGGCGATATGCTCGCTCGGGTTGCGGTACGCGGTGCTGACCTCGGTCACGAGGGACGATCTGCCGGACCACGGAGCGGGCCACTACGCCGCGACCGTTCAGGCCATCCGCCGCCTCTGTCCCGACACGACCGTGGAGCTGCTGATCCCGGACCTCGCCGGCTGCCAGGATCTGCTCCAGGTCATCCTCGATGCCCAGCCGCACCTGGTGGGGCACAACCTGGAGACCGTGCGACGGCTCACTCCCCTCGTGCGGGATCCTCGAACCTCGTATGACCGTTCGCTCCAGCTCCTGTCGCTCATCGCGGGCAGCGGAGTTCCGACCAAGACGTCCCTCCTGCTGGGGCTGGGGGAGACGGAAGCCGAGGTGCACCAGGCCCTGGCTGAAGCCTTCGCCGCGGGGGTGCGGGCCGTTGTGCTGGGGCAGTACCTGGCCCCTTCGAAATCCCACGCCCCGGTCGAGCGCTACCTCACGCCTGCCGAGTTCGATGCTCACGCGGCCTTTGCCCGCAAGCTGGGTTACACTTCCGTCGCCTCCGGCCCCAGGGTCCGGTCGAGCTACCGGGCCGAAGAGTTCGCCGGAATGCAAGGGGGCTGCAAGTAGGGCGGCCCCCCACTGTCTCAGAAAGCTACCACCGCACCGTGTGTCGTTCGGCCAGCCCGAAGATCCCGTCCACCGGGAGGGACTTGCCCGTCGAATCGACCACCCTGCCCGAGAAGGCACCGTACGGCTGGTCGTAGGAAGAAGCGGCCAGCCCCAGTTGGAGCCGCTCGCTGCGGATTCCCTCGGGCTTGAGGGTAAGCTCGACGCGGCCGTCGAGCGTGTGCACCCGCCACTGCTGCCGCGGGTCTTCCGGAATGTCGAATCGGGCAGCGGACAGCGGCTGGAGCGTGTTGCCCACCCAGAGGCAGTTCTCGTTGAGCACGTTGTCGTCGGCAACCACGTTGTGCGTCAGGTTCACTCCCAACAACCCCACATCCGGCCGGAGCGCTGCAAACGTGGCCCAGTTCCAGAACGTCCGGTGCGGGTAGTACGCCTTGTGGAAGTCGAGCAGCGCACAGTCCCGGTCCGGTGAAAGCTCGAACCGCTCTTCCCCCACGGTCACCGTTCCGGCAAGCGGGCATGCCGACTTGTGCGTGTACATGGGACGGTTGGGAGCGAGCGGAAGGACCACGCTCAGCCCGTGCGTGCGATCCGCGGTCTCCGCCAGCTCCAGCTCGGCATGGACGGAAGGCAGCCCGCCCTTCCCGGACATCTCCAGCACGACTTCATGTCGTCCCGCAGACAGGTGGTTGTGCATTCGGATGCGGTAGCCGGATGCCTTCAGCTCCGCCCCATGATCCCACAGGTTGCCCGGGATCCGGACGCTGCCCGGAAGGAGCTTGCGGATGTGCTCGAATGCCTTGCCGCTTCTCCGGAGGTACACGTGGGTCCATGACGTGATGAGGAAGCCGGCATCCACGACCGCCACGCTCAGGTAGAGGTCGGGGTGGATGATGGCCAGGTGCTCCCACTCCTTCAGGCGGAAGCTGCGAAACGCCCTGGGCCCCGGCACCCCCTCGCAATCCAGGAGGTTGAGGTCTCGAAAGGGGGCAGCAAACCGACCGAAGCGCGCAACCCCTCCTTCCACCGCCCTGTCCATCGCTTCCAGGACCGTCGCGCCCATGTTGGCCTCCTATGCGGTGCCCCCCCAACCCACTGCCCACGGCCTTGCCCGCTACCCGCGGCCCGTCGCTTACGCTCCGGGTGGTGTGGCGGGCCGCAACCCACTGCCCACGGCCTTGCCCGCTACCCGCGGCCCGTCGCTTACGCTCCGGGTGGTGTGGCGGGCCGCAACTCACTGCCCTCCGCAGTCCGCCTCCAGCACGTAGTCACCCTTGCCGTAGTCGGGACCGAATTCGGGCGGGGCTTTGCCGTAGCCGTCCACCACCACGTAGTAGCGGGAACCGGCCTTCCCCTCGAACTTCACGTGGTTGGTCCCCCAGGCCAGGCAGTTGGCCGGGTTGCACCCGAACCCCTTGTCCTCGAGAACGAACAGGTCGAGATCCCACCCCGTCGAGTCGAGGTTGAGCTCCACCGATCCATCCGCCGTGGGTTCATGCACATAGGCAAACTCCGGGCCGTCGTAAACCGCGGAGTTGCAGCCGTACCCGGCAATCTTGTCCGTGCTTTCGTCACCGCCGTTGCTCCAGGCATCCGCCTTTCCGCAGGCGAGCGGGTACAGCGCAGTACACGCCGGGCAGGAAGGCGTGGACCCGCAGTCGGCCCCGTCCTGGCAGTCTACAAGCCCGTCGAGATCGTCATCGGCCCCGTCGTCGCAGACCATCTCCTTGTCGGGCTGGCACGTCAGCGAGAACACGTAGGTCCCCATGGCCGCCTGGTAGCCGTCGACGATGATGTTGTACGGCTCTCCCTTCTTGGCCTCGAACGTGACCGTGTCGAGCCCATGCGCCACGCAATCGCCCGGATCACAGAGCTGTCCCTCCACCACGATGAGGTCGGTCGATGCCGTCTCCTGCGACAGCTTGGCCGTGACCTCCATGTCGTAGGGCGGCACGAAGCGGTACGCCACTTCCGGTCCGGAGTACACGTACTGCTTGCACGCATACTCGGAAATGGCCAACGTGCTTCCCCAACCGAAGTTGGCAAATGCCTCGGCAAATCCGCACCCGACGGTTTTGGCCGGGAGGCAGTGGGATACGCACTCCACCGCCTGGTAGCAGTCGTCATCTTCGCAGTCCACCAGCTTGTCGAGGTCGTTGTCCTGACCGTCATGGCAGGCCGTTTCGACAAACGACGGGCAGGATACTTCGATGTCGAACTGCCCCTGCGCCCCCGCATACCCGTCGATCACGAAGAAGTAGCTCTTTCCCGCTTCGGCCGGGAACGTCACCTTCTTGAGCCCCCAGGCAATGCAGCCGCCGGGCCGGCATCCCTGGCCGTCGTCCCGGAGGATGAGCAGGTCGGTCTGTGCGGTCTCGCCAGTCAGCTTGACGGTGACGTTGAAGCTGCCGGGAGAGTCGAAGCGGTAGGCAAACTCGGGCCCCTCGTATTCCCACTCGTTGTCGAGGCACCCCTTGTTCTCCTTCACCTCGTTGTAGAGGACGATGGCATCCGTGGCCCCAAGGCCGTAGTTGGTCCCGAAGTCCTTGGTGTTGCAGGCCAGGGTCCAGATGGGAAGGCACTTGGGAGCCGGGCAGGCCGGCGTGTTTGCACAGTCCGAGTCACCGCAATCCGTGGTGCCGTCCTTGTCCTCGTCCAGCCCGTCGTCACAGTACTGCTCGCTGTGGGGCAGGCAGTCCACTGCGATGCTGTAGTCTCCCCCCGCGGCATCGGCCCCGTCGACCAGCAGGTAGTAGTCCCGTCCGGCAAACATCTCGAAGTTCAGGACCCCCTCGCTCGACGACCGGCAGTTGTCCGCCTGGCAGCCGTTTCCCGTGGCCTCCAGGACTTGGAGAGACATGCCCGGCACCGCCGGCGTCAGGGTCACCGCCACGCTGCCGTCGTACGGGGCCACGAATGCGTACGTGTACTCGGGGCCCGGCAAGGAGGTCTCGATGCAGGAGTACTGCGACACGTTGTCCGTCGCTCCCTCGCCCAGCGTCGACCAGGCATCCGTGGAGCCGCAGAACAGCGCCCACTTGGGATAGCACGTGTCGTCGTCGCACGAATTCGACGGCCCGGGAATGCACTGCCCGAACTTGCAGTGGTCGTTCACCGTGCACCCGTCGCCGTCATCGCACGGATAGGTCGAAAACGAGTTGAGGCAGCCGCTTCCCGCATCGCACGTGTCGATGGTGCACGGGTTCTTGTCGTCGCACGACTTCGGGGCCGAGCCCATGCACTTGCCCCCGAAGCAGAGGTCCGCAATCGTGCACGCGTCGCCGTCGTCGCACGGCCGCCCGTTTTCCCGGACGATCTTCACGCATCCACCGGTGTCGGGATCGCAGACTGCCTTCTGGCAGGGGTTGTCCTCTGCATCGGCACAGACTTTGACCGATGACTGGGGCACCTTGCACTTGCCGAACACGCACTTCACCTTGCCATTGCATTCGTTGCCGTCTTCGAACGGAGCGCAATCGTCATCCGTTGAGCACACACAATCCCCCGTCTCCTCCCCTTCGCACAGGGCCGCACCACAGCGGTCGTTCTTGGTGCATCCGTTGCCGTCGTCGCACACGTTCTCGTTGGGCACGAACACACACCCCTTGTCCGGCAGGCACGAATCGGTGGTGCAGACGTTCCCGTCATCGCAGTACACCGGCTCTCCCCGGCATCGCCCATCGAGCGAGCAGACCGTGGCCTCGGTGCACGCATCCCCGTCATCGCACGCCTCGCCGGGAGACTTCGGCCCGGCCCGGCACTCCCCCAGGTGCTTGTCGCAAACGGCCTTCTCGCACGGGAAGAGCGGTATGGACTTTCCCTCGCAATCCGAGTCCTTGTTGCACGAGAGCCCTGGAAGCGTGTCGTCCTCCACGAGCCCGTCCGGATGGCGCGCACCGTCCCACAACCACACGTCCACGTCCGGGGCCGTCGGCACTTCGGTCGCTCTTTCGTCCCCGCCGGCGTCGCCGCCCACGTCCGGCAGTGGATTCCCCCCGTCAGGCAGCACGATGCCTTCCCCCCGGCCGCTGCCATCGACTTCGTCGCCGGGCTGAGGGACGCTCGTTCCTTCCCCACACGCTCCCGCCAGCGCCACGAGAACAACCGATGCTGCCTGGAACCAGCGCTTCATGGTCTCCTCCGGTCGGGAACCTGCATCCGTTCCCACACCACGCGATAGGCCTTCCAGCCGGCAAACGACCCCCGTGTCTCGCTCCCCTCGAGCTTCACCGAGATCCGGAACGACTCGCCGGAAGCTGCCTTGCCCTGCCGCTTCGGTTCCGGTGCCGCGGATGGTCCCAGCAGGCGGGCGGACATCCGGGTTCCCCCCTCCAGCATGGCAAACTCGTCGATGAAGTAGAGCTTCCGCTCCGGGGCCACCTTGAGCGGGTTGAACTCCTCACGGTAGGCCTCGGACATGCGGGCAAGCATTCGAAGAAAGGAGGTCAGCTCATCCGCCCGTTTCGAAAGCCCCTCGATTCCAGCCTCCTTGCGGTCGGTCCGGACCACCACCGAAACCGAGGCCTCCAGGTAGTTCTCCGCCGAGGCCTTGACCCGCATCTCCTCCACGACAACACCGTATCCAAACCCCGATGCGAGCTGCGCAAGCTGCTTCACCACCGAATCGCGGGGAGCACTGCTCAGGGACAGGAATTCGCAGTTCCCCCCATCGGTCGGGCAGGATGTCTCCGCAACCATCACCTCCCCCTGCACCAGGAGGCCCGCCTTCAGCGAGTACTGTCGAAACGCCTCTTCGATGAGGGGAACGCGTTCCCCCGCCCACGCCGCCGATGCGCTCAGGATTCCCAGGACGAAAACGACATTGGCAAGGTCCGCGCACCCGGGATGTCGTCCTGAGGCGGAGACACGCGTTCGGGCGTTGGTCTTCATGGAAGGAATGCTCCCTGGCAGTTGGATGCCCGTCCGGAGCGGCTCACGAGCCCGTCATCAGGCGCTCGCCGAACCTGGCTTCGAGCCCTGCCTCGGCAATCTTGGCAGCCGTCTTCTCCCGGTCGTACTCGAAACGATGGATCACCAGCTCGCCCGTGTCCCCGTCCAGCGTCGCCACGGCCCCACGAGGATCCCGATCCCGAGGCTGGCCCGTGCTGCCGATGCTCGCAATGAACTTGGCCCCCTCCTCGAACTGGACTGCAGACGGCTGAATCTCCTTGGCCTTCCCCTCGCTCAACCGGAACGCCCGCACCAGGTGCGAGTGTCCCAGCAGAGAAACCTTTGTCAGCTTCTCGTACATCCGCAGGTGCGCCTGGGCATCATCCTTGAACACGACGTAGAAATAGCCGCTCGGACAGATCGGCGCCGAGTGGAAGAACGATACCCCGGCCGACTCGCGACGATGGGTATACGGTAGCTGGAACAGCCACTCGAGGTTCTCTGCCGAGAGCTGCCGCCGGGTCCACTGGATCGCCACCCGGGCCGCATCATAGTAATACTCGGTCGACATGGCCCCCACCACGGCCGCATCGTGGTTGCCCAGCAGCGTCACGCTGGCGTTCCCTCGAACCAGCTCGCAGCACTCGTTGGGGTTGGGGCCGTAGCCGACCACGTCTCCAAGGCAGACGATCTCGTCGACCTTCTCTCCGTCCAGCCACTTCAGCGCAGCTTCCAGCGCTTCCTGGTTGGAGTGTACATCCGACACGATTCCGAATCGCATTGCGCCCTCCACGGACGAATCCGGATTCTACCCCGCCCCCGGCCCCCCCGCAATCCGTTTTTTGGGGGTTGTCCACTTTCTGGACCTCTCCCGAAACCGCGGTACCCTGTTGGCGGAGGGAGTGTTGCCATGCCTGTGCTCCTGCTGTCTGCGCTCTTGCTCGTTTCCCAGCCGCTGGCAGACCCGCTGTACTTCTCGAAGAACAGCCCCGAGTGCGTCCTCGACCGCCTGGCGCAAGGGAATCCGTTGCCGCTGGTCGTGCTGACCGACTTCCCCTCCTGCCCGTGGAATGCCGATGACCTCGCCCAGGTCGAGGTCGGGCGGTCCTACTCGCACTACTCGTGGTGGAACTTCGAGCGCACCGCGAATCTGGAGATCGCAGCCACCCGGATCGACGGCACCATCCTCCTTCCCGGCGAGGTGTTCAGCTACAACGAGGCCGTCGGCGAGCGCACCGAGGAAAGCGGCTTCCAACAGGCCAAGGTCATCGGGGAATCCGGCTACATCGATGGTGTCGGCGGCGGGATCTGCCAGCCTGCCAGCATGCTCTATGCCGCCGCGCTCATGGCGGGGCTCGAGATCGAGGAACGACACCCCCACCGCTTCCGGGTCCCCTACATGCCCCCCGGTCTCGATGCCACCGTCGACTGGGGAAAGAAGGATCTCAGGATCCGCAACAACACCGACTTCCCCGTGATCTTCCACCTCGGGCAGATCGACCGGGGAGAGTTCCTCGTGCGCGTCATGGCCCCCGTACGCACCTACCGCGTCCACTACAAGTACGAGCTGGTCAAGGAAACCCCTTCCGATGCCGTCCAGTTCGAGGTGGACATGGAGAACCGGGACCTCGTCCACTACTACGGCCGCCCCGGAATCGAAATCGCAAAGACCATCTGGCGCAAGGACCTGCGCACCGGCGAGACCCGAAGAGTCAAGGTCCGCAACGACGTCTACTGGCCCAGCCCGTGGGTGCTGAGGGTGACTTCCCTTCCCGGCGGAAAGAAGTTCCGGTCAGGGCTTTCCCAGGGGGACATCGGCGGCATGCTCAAGGGGTCGAAGTACACCCTCCGCATGGCCCGGTTCGCGGACGTGGACCGGGACAACAAGGAGTACATCCCCATCCCCGGAATCCCCGCCAAACGCCTGGCCAGGTTCACTCGGTTCTCGGAGCTTCCTCCGAAGCAGGAGCTGGCAGCGAAGACGGACGTGGCCGAGGGCACGAAGGAGTCAGTGCCAGTCGCTCAATGACCTGCGCAATGGCATCGGTCCCGTTGTTCCCGATCCTCAGCATCGCCGCATCACAAGCCTCCGGCCTGCAATTCCCCATGGCGATCCCGATGCCTACCACGGACAGCATCTCCACGTCGTTGCCGCTGTCCCCGAACACCAGGACCTGAGCCGGGTCGATACCGGCCTGAGACAGCGCGGCCAGGATGCCCACGGCTTTGTTGACCCCGTTGGGAACCACCTCGACGGTCCGAGGGCTCGTGACCAGGGATCGGGCATCGGTACCGACGGCATCACCGACCTGTCTGGCTACAGCGTCCACCTTGCCTGCGTAGGTGAGCAGCATGACCTTGACGGCCGGCCCCGGCGTTTCCGTGCGCGGCGGGTCTTTCACATCCGCCGGTTGTTCCCCCGGTCGCAGGTCCGGTGTACCTGCCAAGGCCCCCTTTGCCAGCACCCCGGTCGGACGGATGAGCCCCGCGGCCAGCTCCCGATCCAGCTCCTCCGTGCTCCGGTCGATCCAGCTTTCCGTCGCCCCGTGCACCACGATGCCCTGCACGTCCGCATTCCCAGCCCCCACCTCGAGCACCCGGGCGACGACATCCGACGGCAGGTGCCGGACCGCCACGATCTCCCGTGTCTTCGGGTCGACCGACAGGCCGCCGTTGTACAGGACCAACGGAAGCGACGGGGCCACATCATCGAGGAACGGCTCCACCTGCTCCAGCGTCCGTCCCGTGGCAATTCCCACCCGCCCCCCGCACGCCTGGTAGCGCCGCAGCGCCTCCACGGTCGCAGGCCGGACCTGGTGGTCGGTCCCGAGCGCGGTTCCATCCATGTCCAAGTAGACCGCAGAAAAACGCACCTCGGGGGCCGTTGCACAGGCCCCGACCATCAGGACGGCCGCCAGGACCGCCGCCCAGAGAGGGACCACGCCCAATCGCAGCGCTGCCAACCGTGAAGCTGCCAACCGGGGCACCAGATTCGAAGGGGTTTCCATCCAGCCTCCTCACGTCCTGCGCAGCATAGGGCCGCACCGGCGAGGCAGCAAGGGGAAAGGGCGCACAAACGGCTACGAAGCGACGGTCACTCCCCCAGCCCCAGGATCTTGCGGAAGAATCCGGTCCGCTGCTTCGCCTGCTGCTTGAGGAACAGGTCTTCCAGCTCCCCGCGATCGAAGAAGATCCCTTCGCAGTGCGTGCACACGTCCACCTGGATGCCCGACAGCTCCCGCTCTTCCATTCCGTGGCCGCACTTGGGGCAACTCATCCAGTGCAGCTTCTTGAGTCTGTCACGCTCTGCAGCCTTCTCCTGGGCCTCTTCTTCCCGGATCCGCTGCTCCCGCTCTTCCCGGAGCTTCTCGATGAGCTTGCGCTCCTGTTCCTGGAAGTAGGATTCTTCGTTTGCGTGTGGTCTCTTCGCTACCGGCATGAGTGCCTCCTCCAGCGTTGCTCGTGTTCGTCAAACCACCCGGCGACCGCGCTTGAAGACCTGCTGGACCGGGTTGTGACCGTACAGGTACAGGATCTCCTGCCAGTCGGTCACGTCCAGGATGAGGAAATCGGCAAGAAGGCCCCGGGAAATGCGGCCGACCTGGTGCTCCATTCGAATGGCCCGGGCAGCTCCACGGGTGATCGCCCGCAGCGCAACGGCCGGAGACAGGCCGCAGTGCGTGCATCCCATGGTCCCCATCAGCCACAGGTTCCGGGTATGGGAAGAGCCCGGGTTGTAGTCGGTGGAAAGAGCCACATCACACCCGGCCTGCGTGAACATCCTCCCGTCCGGGTAGCGCTTCTTGTTGAGGAAGAACGTGGCCCCGGGCAGAAGGACCGCAACCGTCCCCTGCATGGCCATGAACTTGGCGTCATCCGGAGTCGCGTAGTCGAGATGGTCCGCACTGGCGGCCCCGACGCGGGCGGCCAGGAGCGCCCCACCGGAATGCGAAAGCTGCTCCGCGTGCACCTTGGGAATCAGCCCGTACTCGGCACCGGACTCGAGGATCTCTCGGCTCTCGTCCGGGGAAAACGCCCCGTTCTCGCAGAACACGTCGCAGAACCTGGCCAGGTTGCGCCGGGCGATCTCCGGGATCATCTCCCGGGTCAGCAGATCGATGTAGCGCCGCCGGTCCTGACGGTGCTCCGGCGGGACGATGTGAGCCCCCAGAAACGTCGGAATCACGTCCACCGGATGCCTCGTCTGCAGCGACCGCATCACCTCGAGCTGCTTGATCTCGCTTTCCGGGTCGAGCCCATACCCGCTCTTGGATTCCACCGTGGTCACGCCCAACTTCAGGAAATCGTCCAGCCGCGCAAGCCCCGCGGTGAACAGCGCATCGGCCCCGGCCCTGCGGGTCGCAGCCATCGTGCTCGCAATCCCCCCGCCCGCTGCCGCAATCTCCTCGTAGGTCGCCCCCAGCGCCCGCAAGGCGAATTCATTGGCCCGGTTTCCCGCAAACAACAGGTGGCTGTGACACTCTACCAGGCCGGGCATGACTACCCGCCCCTCTGCATCGACGATGCGCGTGGTAGAGGGTTCCTCGACCGGCAGGTCCTGCTCGAGGCCCACCCAGACGACCTTTCCGTCTTCAGCCACGATGGCGGCATCCGGAATGATCTCGAGGATGCGCTCTGCCGGTGCGGACCCCAACTCCCCCGCTCCGGAATCCATGGTCAGGAGCTGGCCGATGTTGCGGACCACCAGGCGTCCCCGGCCGTCACTCTCCTGCATCGTCAATCACCTCCGTCAGCAAGCTGCAGAGCGAGGCTCTCCAGCAACACACTGTCCGGGACCTGCCGCAGCGCCTCCGACAGCACGTCGGCCGCCTCGGAGACCCGGTCGCGGCGCATGAGCCACGCAGCCAGAGCATAACCGCTGCGCTCGCCCGGGGCCAGCGCAAAAGCCTGGCGCAGCTCCCTTCCGAGGTCCGGATCGTCCCAGCCCGCCACTGGAGCCAGCGTGTCCGGGTTCAGCCGGCCGAACCGGAAACACCCGGGACAGGGCTGCCTCACGTAGATCATTCCCAGATCATCCCAGAACACCAGGTTCCAGTTCCGGGAACGGATGACCAGATCCCGGATGTTTGGCCGCCCCTCCTGGAACTCGCGCTCCCCGGGAGTCGTGTACTTCAGCACCAGAGTGCGGATCCCGTACGAGTCGAGCTTCTCCTGCCACCCCGGCTCACCGTAGCGGATGGACTGGTACACGTCGCGGAAGAACTCGAACGAGTAGGCCTCCAACCGATTGTCGTAGAATACCTTTCGCTCCGGGTAGAACTCCCACAGCCAGTGCCCCCCCCAGGCATCGGAAATGTAGGTCGGATCGGGAAGCTCGTGCTGCCGGACGAACGAGAAGATCCTGGCCGGGTAGAAACGGTCGTCCACCCCCAGCCCGAACCGGGCCGTCGAGTACTGCATTCCGAGCGCGCCGACAGAGATCAGCCCCCCCGCAACCAGGAGCAGGTTGCGCAACCGGGACCCCTTTCTCCGCGCCCCAACTTCGACGCTCCCCCGGTCCCCCAGGCCAACCCACCGGGCCAGCACGAAGGCCGCCACCAGCGCATATTCGAATACCATCCGCTGGTGCCGGAACAGCAGCAGCGTGAACCCGCCAAGCAACAGCGTTTCCCCCACCCCCGTAGCCCAGCGGTCTCTGTCCGACCTGTCCGACGTGTCCGACGTGTCCGACCTGTCCGACGTGTCCGACCTGTCCGACCTGTCC
>Ga0233425_10001677_pt1 | contig 47914 bp, 34 predicted proteins | sample Watercolumn_Towu_2_FD_181712 | JGI IMG/M metagenome (GOLD analysis project Ga0233425, IMG submission 181712) | Freshwater microbial communities from Lake Towuti, South Sulawesi, Indonesia - Watercolumn_Towuti2014_140_MG | ecosystem: Environmental > Aquatic > Freshwater > Lake | place...
CTTTGTCCTGTATGGCTATGGAATGGACTCGGCGTACATGCGGTTTGCCGCATCTGCCGATGGAGTTGAGAAAAATGTGAAGGTGAGTGTCCCGTTTCTCTCAGTGTTGGTCACTTCGCTCGTCCTTTCATCGGTCATCACTCTTAATGCTTCCCGGATAAGTGATGCTCTCGGCATCGAAACCGCCAACGCGCATTTGGTGCAGTACGCGGCCTGGATACTCTGCTTTGACGCACTGACAATTGTCCCGTTTGCGTACCTGCGGATGGAAAACCGGGCAAAGTTGTTCGCAGGTCTGCGGCTCTTCAATATCCTCGTCAATGTCGTTCTTACCATTCTCGGGCTTGTTGTCATGAATCTCAAGCTTGAGTCGCTCTTCCTGGCGAATCTCATCGCTTCCTTCGTCACTGCGATCGCATTGCTTGTCGTCGTACTTCCAATGCTGACCCTTCGGTTTTCCCGGAGCCTGTACCGCGAAATGCTCGAGTTCGGCCTGCCGTACATCCCGGCTGGTCTCGCGGGAATTGCGATTCAGGTGATCGATCGGCCGATAATGAAAGCTCTGACAGATGACGCGACTGTCGGCGTCTACCAGGCTGGTCACCGGCTGGGAGTTCTCATGATGCTGGTCGTGGGGATGTTCGACTACGCCTGGCGTCCCTTCTTTCTTACGCACTCGAAGGACGAGGACGCGCCGAAACTCTTTTCCAGGGTGTTTACGTACTTCGTCGGTTTGATGATGTTCGTGTTCGTTTCCGGATCCCTTTTTGTCGAAGACATCGCCAGGATCCCGATCTTCGGGCGATACTTCATCGGTCCCGATTTCTGGGGCGGACTTGGGATTGTTCCAATCGTTCTGCTTGCGTATGTCTTCACCGGAGCGTACGTAAACTTCGTCGTGGGCGTCTATCTCGCGAAAAAGACAAAATACCTTCCGTATGCTACGGGTGCGGGGGCGATCGTGAACGTCGGCGTGAATTTCCTGCTTATTCCAAAATTGGGAATTACTGGAGCGGCCATAGCGTCGCTCGTGAGCTATATTGTGATGGCGGCCGGAATCTATTTTCCTTCCCAAAGGTTGTACCGTGTGGAGTATGAGTGGGGCCGCGTTGTCCGGCTGCTGGTGATTTCCCTTTGCATCGTTCTCGTCTTTGTGGGTCTGAATCTGCGGCCGATGGATGCTTCTTCGGTTATCATCAAACTGTCGCTCATGGCACTCTTCATCGCGCTCGTGTTCATCCTGCGAGTCTTCGACAGCGCCGACATCAAAGAGACGAAGGCGGCGCTGATGAACATGTTCGGGCGGTGATGAAACTGGTTCGGGGAATCGCATCATGAGCTCTTCCGTGTCGTGGATCCATGTAATTGTGCTCGTGTCAATCCTGATCATGACCGTCGGCTGCCGGGCCCAGCGGGAAGCGGTAGCTGATGGCGGGAGTCTCACCGGAACACTCTTCGTGACGGGCAATGAACCCTTCACGGATATTTCCATTCAGACGGTAAACGGACGCATGCATGTCATTCGACGGGACACCAGTGCCCTCTACTCTGCGCTGCGCGGCCTGCAGGGCAAGAAAGTCCGCCTCCAGTACAGGCTGCCGGATGTCAATAGCGATTCGACTATGATCATCGTACAGCGTTATGACCTTGTCACGGAGCGTTAATCATATCGTCGTCACGATTGCGCTGTTGGTCGGGTCTGCAATCGGTGCCTCCGCCCAGGATGTCGGTTTCATGTCTGAAGGCGCACGGGGGGCATGCGGCACGGCGATGGTGAACGACCCGGTCCTCATCCAGCAGGCCTGGGCGAATACGCTTGCCCTTCGCCCGGGAATAGTCGAAGCGGTGCGCCAGACCAACCTCCGGCGGACGACACTTGACTACAGGGTCGGCGACCAAAATCTCTTCTGGGTTTACAACCTTCAGAAAAAAGTCTTCGATACAGTCCGGGCTGAGCTGAAAACCATCGGGGCCGTCAGCTATGTCTGGGTGGCAAATGATGAATGGAACAACAACCACGTCACGGTAACAGAGGTCAACGCGATCTCTGAGGCGCTTGAGCGTAAGACCGGCAGCGGCTCTCTCGATTCGACCAAGGGGATTCTCCAGATTACCCGCCAGACGTTCGGCGAACCGCCCAACGTCAATGCCAGCTTCCAGAAGGGAAAAGGAGACGGAAAAACGCACTTCCTCATATGCGATATCCAGGATGGATGGAGCGGGACCGGGAGCTATGTCGCCGGGTTCTTCTATTCTGTCGATGTAGATCCGAACACCGGTGCCGTGGCCAACAGCAACAGGCGCGACATGCTTTATATTGATTCGTACCCCGGCCTCTATTTCAACGGCCGCCGGAGAACGAGCACCGCGCTTTCCACGCTCAGTCACGAATTTCAGCACCTTGTTCATTGGAACTACGATCCGTTTGAAGTAACCTTCTTCAACGAGGGATTATCGGAATACTCCGAGTTTCTCTGCGGTTTTGAGCTGCGGAGCCCGCTCGGGTACTTCGGAAATCCCAACGTCGCTCTGACGCTCTGGAACAATGTCATCGAAGACTACAGCCGGGCTGCACTCTGGACCAGGTATGTCGCCGAGCAATTCGGGACGACATTCCTCCGCAATTTCGTTCAGAATTCCAACACCGGTATCGCGGCATTTGAGCAGGCCCTGGCACTGTCGGGGGTCTCAAGATCTTTCAGCACGACGCTGCAGAGTTTCTTCGTCGCCAACTGGCTGGGCTCGGGAGCGTCTGATCCGAGCCTCCGCTATTCCACAGCGCTGGCGGGCCGTCCGAAACCACGGGGCGACTATGTCGATCCCAACATCCAACGTTCGGATACGCTCCCGCCGCAGACGGCACAGTACATACGATTCGAAAGTGCGAGGAATTTTCGCGCGGTGCTGAACTTCCCGTCATCGGTTGTTGTCCGCGCCATCGAGAGCGGCCCCGCCGGCTCCGTGGTCCGGGGTGTCGTCAGCGGTATCGAGTTCACGTCGCCGCTTCTGGGCTCGGTCTATTCATCGCTGGTCTTCGTCGTCATGAACACGCAGCCGGTTCAGTCGGCCACATACTCGTACAGCGTCTCCGGCGAGCTGCTGCATTTCATTGTCGAAGAACTCCATGACAGCGGAACGCCGCATGCAAGTTCGGCGGGATTTGCACCGTACATCGGCTTTGGGAACAATGGCCACTCGCGCGGCATGGCCGTGCGCTTCCAGCCCGCGGTCAATGGGAATGTTCTGAGGAAGGCCCGCATGCTGGTCATGTTCAATCAGGAATTCTCCAACGGGACCGCGCTCCCGGCGGATCAGAAAGATTTCATCTTCCACGTCTGGGGTGACCGCGACGGCCGGCCCGGGACCGATCTGATTCCTCCATTCCTGGTTACTGTGGACCGAACCGTCTATCCCATCGACTCGTTCGTCGACATCGATCTCTCTCCCTATCAGGGTGCGTTGACGAACCTCAAAGGTCCGATCTATATCGGTTTCATGGAGGACAGCGACGATTCGGTGGGGACCTACGTTGCCACGGACAATCTTGTCCCTGAGGATTTCTCTTACGTCTATCGAGGGCCGACGCATCCCGTCGCTCCGAACGCCTGGCAGACGATGCGCGAGGTGAGCGCGCTCAATAACCATACTCTCGACGGCTTCAATCTGATGATGCGCGCCGTGTTTGAATACAGCGATTCGAGCGCTGCGCCCGTTCTTACTGTCGGTTACCTGCAAAACCCGCTTCTGAGCGAGTATATCGACGTCATTGCTGCGAGCCCTGATGAACTGAGGTTCGGGAGCCTCACCGGAACGATGACGCAGGGTTCGGCTTCCCAGCCGCTGCGCTTCTACAACGTGCCAGGGACCGCAAAGGTATTCATCGATACGTCCCAGCAGCTGAAGACAAACGGAACGATCTCGCTCAAGGTGCGCGGAGCGAAGAAATTCGGCATCTTCTACGCCGATACGACCGTGTCGCTGAGTGCACGTCTGCTGAAAGCCGACGAACCGGCGTCGCTATCGACGCCAGGTGGCGCAGTGACTGTGTCGTTCGATCCGGGCACGGTGAGCAGGCCGTTGTACGTGACTGCATTCGACGGTCCGAACAATCCACAATCTGCGGTAATGCCAACTGGCGCTCAGTCGATGATGTTCTTTCTCGGTCCAGCCGACGCGAGGCTCGAGCGTCCATTCACGATCCGCGTCACGGGAACGGCGGTCGGTGAATCGATGACGCTTGCACGGCGAACGAACGGGGGGTGGTATTCGCTTCCGACAACACTTTCATCCGGCAAGGATGCCATGACCGCGTCGCTCGACCGTCTCGGGCTCTTTGCCCTGATGAAGAAAGCCGACGTCGATGGTCAGTCCGACCTGCTCCCGTCTGAGTACGCGCTCCATCAGAACTACCCGAATCCGTTCAATCCGACAACGACGATCGAGTTCGACCTGCCGTTTGCGACACGGGCGCATCTGGTCGTTTACGATGTGCTCGGAAAAGTCGTCGCCCGTTTGCTGGATGAATATCGCCCGGCCGGTCACTATCGGGTCAGGTTCGCTGCTGACGGCATACCATCCGGCGTCTATTTCTACAAACTGACGGCGGGAGAATTCTCCCGTGTCAGGAAACTGATGGTTTTGAAGTAAGGTGTTCATGAAGAACGTCAAAAAAATAAAGCCGCTCTGGATCCTTTGTGTTGCACTGGGCCTGACCCTGTTCGCATGCACGAAAGATTCTTCGACCGGCCCGGGCCCGGCACCGGTGGACAAGGACTATCTGGCTCTCGGTTGGTCGAACTTTGAGTCGCAGAAGTACGATTCCGCTGTCGTGAACTTCACTGCAGCGTATAATCAGGCGACGACGGTCCCCGTGCGCGGTGAAGCGCTTGGAGGTCGCGGCTGGGCCTACATGTACAAACGGGAAATCTCGAAAGGGAAGGCCGATTTTGTTTTTGCCACCGGACTTACCGGACTTGCGCCTTCAATCCTGAACGATATCCGCGTCGGGGGCGCATTTGCGCTCTACTCACTCAATGATTTTTCGACCGCGGCTTCCTATGCCAGCGCTGCGCTGACGGAAAATCCTTCATATTCGTTCTCACATGATTCCAAAGTCACCGCAAAGCGCGTTCGCCTTCTTCTCGCGCAAAGCTACTACGCTGCAGGTCAGTTTCCTCAGTGTGCTGCACAACTTGATCTGCTCGATGCGGCGCATGCTCCTCACGCCGCTGACCCCGCCGGCCTTCTCACTGTCATCACGAGCCTCCTCTCCACGCTCTAGTGCTGTCCGAACTCTGCAAGGCGTCGCTGCCAGCGTCATTGAAAGTGGCGGCATTCTTTGGTATATTGTCAAACAGAACTCAAGAAACAGAAAGGTGAAGTTGTGCCGATGGAAAACGAACGATCGAGCTGGGTCCCTACGAATCCTCTCTATGACCCGTCCAAGCCAATGCAGGTGGGTGGACAGGCAGTACTCGAGGGTGTGATGATGCGTGCTCCCGGTTCAGTGGCGACGGCAGTCCGACGGGCGAATGGCGATATCGTGGTGAAACATGAGCCATACGCCTCGGTGGTCGAAAAGTATAAATTCCTGAAGCTTCCCGTCCTGAGGGGGGCTGTCGGACTCATCGATATGATGTATCTCGGTATCAGGACGCTCAACTATTCCGCCGAAGTCGCGATGCTCGATCTTGAGACCGAAGAAAGCAAGAAAAACGGAAAACCGCGAAAGAAAGGACAATCCTCCCTGGCGCTTGCAGGTACTCTGATCTTAGCCCTGGCGCTCGGTATCGGAATCTTCTTCGTCCTCCCGCTCGTGATCACGACAAACGTATTTCAATTTGAACAGAACGCCCTGGCCTTCAACTTCACGGCCGGTGTGATTCGCATTGCCATTCTCCTAGGCTATCTCTCGGCTATCGTACTGTCGAAGGAGATTCAGCGCCTCTTCCAGTTCCACGGGGCGGAGCACAAGACAGTCTTTGCGTTCGAGCTTTCCGACCGCCTCGATCCGCAGACTGTGCTCGGACACAGCCGGTTCCATCCGAGATGCGGGACAAGCTTTCTCCTGATAGTCATGTTTGTGGCAATCCTCACGTTCAGCCTGCTTGATGCTGTTCTGATCAGCATCCTTGGCAACCTGACGATTGTCACCCGCCTGCTTACGCATATTCCGTTTATTCCCGTCGTCGGCGGCATCTCGTACGAAGTGATCAAGTTTTCTTCACGGCACACCGCCACATGGTGGGGAAAGCTCCTGATTGCTCCCGGTCTTTGGCTTCAGCGAATCACGACAAGAGAGCCCGACCTGTCTCAGGCCGAGGTGGCAATCGTCGCTTTGAAATGTGCGCTGGGTCTCGAAGATCCGGCCAAGTACCCCCTTAAGGAGAACCTGGAAACCCGGGTTCTTCAACCGGTCGAAAGCCGGTAAGCTCCTGGGAACCAGAAGGACCAGTGTAGTCGGATGTTTGACAAACTTGAGAAAATCGTAGAGCGGGTACTGGAAATCCAACAGTTGCTTTCGGATCCCGCAATTGTTGCTGACCAGAAGAGATTCCGCGATCTGGGCCGGGAGTTGCGCACACTTGAGCCGATCGTTGCGTCGTATCAACGGTATAAGAAAGCGAACAACGATTTCAAAGGCAGCAAAGAGATTCTCGAGACCGTCAACGATGCAGAACTGAAGGAGCTGGCGCAGGAAGAATACGACAAGCTGAAGACTGTGGTCGTGGAGCTCGAGGAGGAGCTCAAGCTGCTCCTCGTTCCCCAGGATCCCAACGACACGAAGAATTTCATCATGGAAATTCGCGCCGGAACCGGCGGCGAAGAGGCGGCGTTATTCGCATCGGACCTCCACCGGATGTACACGCGGTTTGCCGAGCGCAAGGGATGGAAAGTCGATTTGATGGACTGGAATGAAACCGGCAAAGGCGGCTTCAAGGAAATCGTCTTTGCGGTCTCAGGAGATGGGGCCTACGGGCTGATGAAATTCGAAAGCGGCGTCCATCGCGTCCAGCGTGTGCCGGAGACTGAGGCGCAGGGGAGAGTGCACACATCGGCGGCGTCGGTTGTCGTGCTGCCGGAAGTAGAGGATGTGGAAATCGAGATCAATCCCGCAGACCTCCAGATCGATACGTATCGCGCGGGCGGCAAGGGTGGGCAGAACGTCAACAAGGTCGAGACGGCAGTCCGGATCACCCACAAGCCGACCGGCGTTGTTGTGGCCTGCCAGCAGGAGCGCTCACAGTTCCAGAATCGCGAACGGGCAATGAAAATGCTGCGTGCCAAGCTGTACGAAGCGAAGATGCAGGAGCAGACTGCATCGGTTGCAGCACAGCGAAAACTGATGGTGAAGAGCGGCGACCGCAGCGACAAGATCCGCACGTACAATTTTCCTCAAAACCGCATCACAGACCACCGCATCGGTCTGACGCTCTACAATCTTGCCGGGATCATCGATGGCGATCTTGACGAGATGATCGAGAAACTTCGAGTGGCCGACAGGGCGGAAAAACTCCAGGCGGAAGCCTGAGTCAGCGTTCTCTCCTGCGCGGCACGAGTTTCCGGAGCTGTCCGAAAAACGACTTCAGCAATTCTTCACTCTCGCGGTCGCACACGCCCGAAACGACGTGTACGGTGTGGTTGAGACGTTTGTCGTGGGTTATGTTGTAGAGGGTACCGCAGGCGCCTGCCTTTGCATCGAAGGCCGAGAACACAAGTCTCGGGATGCGAGACAGCACCACAGCTCCGGCACACATAGGACAGGGCTCCAGCGTAACGTACATCGTACACTCTTCCAGCCTGCGGGATTCAAGATGGTTGCAAGCCGCCGTCAACGCGATCATCTCGGCATGAGCAGTCGGATCCTGAAGGCGTTCAATCTGGTTGTGACCGCGGCCGATAATCGCCCCTTTGTGCACAACCACCGCTCCGACCGGGACTTCATCTTCCTCGTAGGCAAGCTTTGCTTCACGCAGGGCTTGCTTCATCCATTGTTCGTGCTGTGTCATGTTTCTGGCTTGGAGTGATCAGGTCGCCGACCGGAGAACCCACAGTCTCGATCCCCTGTGCATGGGCGAATTCATGGAGGACGGCGGAGATGCGGTCCGCGCTGTTCTTTATTTCCGTCAGACTCTCCTGAGTCCCCGCGCTGAGTGTCTCCTTCCGGAGCGCCCGCTGAACGTAAAGGAGGATTACCGTGAGCGGATTGTTGATCTGGTGTTGCAGCGTCCTGATCATTTGATGGGCGGTGATCACCTGTGCGCTCTTGATCTCCAGCTCTTTCTGATGCTCGAGGCGGAGCCGCTCCTGTTCCGTCAGGCGCTTGCGATATTCGATCACTTTTACCAGGACGACAGCCAGAAGCCACATCCAGATCAAAGCGTCGAACCGCTCGACGATATTGAATGACTTGAAGTGAGTTTCTTTCAGGTCTTTGTAGAACCCCATCGTCGTGATGAAGAAATACGCGTAGATGATGTACCCGGATAATACGGCCGGATGTTTGATGAAGAAATCCCGGACAGGCTTGAAGAGCTTGGTGAGCATTCGCATCGACGAAGCCATGGTGGAAGCTGCCGATTGTGAAGGGGGTTTCAGGCAATGTGCGGAAAAATTGATGGGGATGCAATTTTGCGAATCGTTCCTGATGTCAGTCCAGCAGGAGGGTAACCATTGTTCTTTATCGAATCGTTTGCTAATCTAGCGGGCACGCTGGCGCCAGGAGCGCTATGGTGATATTCGCAAAAAAGTGAATCGACTTACTCTGTCATGGGCAAGCGAAAAAGTATCTCACCGCAGTCACGGCAATCGAAGAGACGATCCCCCCTGGGACCGGAGCCGATTTCGTCACCGCCTTCCCTTGTCGACCTTGTCAACGAACAATTCGAAATTGTTCGCGGACATCCGCTGCCTCTCGGGGCGACGCTCGTCCGGGGCGGAATCAACTTCTCTGTGTTCTCCAAGAATGCGACAGAGGTTCGCCTGGTCCTGTTCGCCGTCGGCCGGTCCGAGCCTATCGCGGAGTTTCCTCTGGATCAGCGGTATAACAAGACCGGAGACATCTGGCACGCGTGCGTCCGAGGAATCGATCCGGGAATCGAGTACGGCTTCCGCGTCGCACGGCAGGCCAACGGCCATGACTCCGTTCATCGCTTCGATCCCTCCAAGATCCTTGTCGATCCCTACGCCCGTTCGCTGAGCGGCGGAGAAATCTGGGGTGTCGGGCGGACTGATCGCCGCGCGCCATCGCTGCGAAGATCCCGGGTCGCTGACGCGAAGTTTGACTGGAAGTACGATCATCCTCTTAACCGGCATTTGGCCGAGTCGGTGATCTATGAGTTGCACGTACGGGGATTCACCCGGCATCCATCGTCGGGGGTCAGGCATCCGGGGACGTTTCTCGGTCTGACAGAGAAGATCCCGTACCTGAAAGAACTCGGTATTACTGCCGTAGAACTGATGCCGGTAACCGATTTCCTCGAGACGGATTCAACGCTGACCGATCCTGACAGCGGCAACCTTCTCCATAACTTTTGGGGATATCATCCGATCACCTTCTTTGCGCTGAAAGCATCTTATGCTGCCGGCTCGACAGGAGGAGGGGAGATCGCCGAATTCAAGTCGATGGTCAAGGCCTTTCACGACGCGGGGATCGAGGTGATCCTCGATATGGTGTACAACCATACGGGTGAAGGGGACAGCAGCGGCGCGACGATCTCATTCCGGGGTCTCGATAATTCGGTGTACTACATCGTGGATCCGGAGACGGGACGCGATCTCAACTTCTCGGGGTGCGGCAACACGATGAACTGCAACCATCCTGTCGTCCGCGATCTGATTCTCGATTCGCTCCGGTACCTGGTCACGGAGATGCATGTCGATGGATTCCGTTTTGATCTGGCGTCGATTCTTGGCCGGGGAACCAATGGGGAGGTTCTCTCGAATCCTCCTCTGCTCGAGCGCATCGCGGGGGACCCGCTCCTCGCAAATGTCAAGCTTATCGCGGAAGCGTGGGACGCGGCCGGGCTCTACCAGGTCGGGAGTTTCCCGAATTGGGGGCGGTGGGCTGAGTGGAATGCCAGATTCCGTGATGATGTCCGCCGTTTCTGGAAAGGTGCCCCGGACATGGTGAGCGCTCTTTCGACGAGATTCTGCGGAAGCGAGGATCTGTATCGTGGCGGAGGCCGTGCGCCGTACCACAGTGTGAATTTCGTGACAAGTCATGACGGATTTACACTCGCGGATCTTGTTTCCTTCAATATGAAGCATAACGAGGCGAATGGAGAGGGAAACAGGGATGGCCTGAATGAGAACGACAGCTGGAACTGCGGAGTCGAAGGGCCTGCTTCAGATCCGGCGATCCTGGCCCTGAGACGACGACAAATGAAAAACCTCACTGCGACGCTTCTGTTGTCGCAGGGCGTCCCCATGGTTCTTGCCGGCGATGAATTCGGCCGTACGCAGCGCGGCAACAACAACGCGTACTGTCAGGACAACGAAATAAGCTGGGTGGATTGGTCTAGCCTCGAAGCGGAGAACGGCCAGGTGCGATTCCTCAAAAACCTCATAGCTTTCCGGAGACGGCATCTGTTGTTCAGGCAAAGAGAGTTCTTCGGCCAGGGAAGCCGCACGATTCCGAAACTCGTCTGGCACGGGGTGAGGCTCCGGCAGCCTGACTGGTCATGGCACTCCCAGTCGATTGCACTGGAGCTTCAGTTTGAGGGGGAGGATGCGGACCTCTATTTCGTGTTTAATGCTTTCGAGGGAGATCTGAGCTATGATCTGCCTCCGGCCTCACCGGGCAAACGGTGGCACCGGTTGCTCGACACATCTCTCAACTCACCACTCGATATCGCAGAGGAAGGACGTGAAGCGCTTCTGAATGATCAAGGTTCCTACCGGGTCGCGGGAAGAAGTCTCGTGGGACTGATACAACGTTGAGGAGTGACAGAGGAGTACTGGCCGTAACGACCGAAGCCGGGAGCCATCATTTTGGATGACTCCCGGCTTCTTCTATTCTAGCAAAACCAGCGCAAGCTCAGAGGGAATTCGTCACTTCTCGTACCAGGACAAGATCTCGTAGCTGCCGGTTGTCGGATAGTAGGGCGGCGACTGATTCATCAGCCTCTCGTCGTATCGATAACTTTTCGAGTAGCCCGAATTCACGACACCGCCGGACAGAGTTCCCACGGCAGCGCGCTGTTGCTGTGACACACCTCCGAGCAGATTGATTCTTCCTCGCACGACTCCGTTGTTGTACTGTTCAGCCCCAAGCCCTTTTGTCCTGGAGAAAAGGGCTGCCTGAATCGTAATGTCGCTGGAGTTGTTTGCATTGTTTGTAATGACCAGGCTGTCGTCCGCGCAAATGCCGAGGAGGTCTGTTGAAGCCGGATCTGTCAACGGATTGTTCTTGTAGACCACACTGCTGTCGAAATACACTTTCCCCTTCGTGCTCGCGCCGCCGTTCTGAACGGCAAGGGTCAACTGACCGCTGAACTTTCCCTTGATGCGTACATTTCCGCTGTCGATCAGCAAGGCACCGTTCGGTGCATATGATGCGATGTCCTCGACCGTCTCTGCGGCAGCTCCGACCTTGATTTTCATCTTGCCGTTGCCGAAAAACGTGATTGTGACATCCTTTCCCTTGAGATACTTCCCGCCGGAAAGCGCGGCGTTCTTGAGGGGGTTGAAGTCAGTCGGCATCGAAATGTCGATTCCGGTCTGGTACCCTGCGTGGAACTCGGGCTTCGACGATGAGGGATTCTTCGTCATGCCGAGCTTGTTGGTAACCTTGCCCCAGAAGACCGGGTTGTAGTTGACGGTCATCTTATCCTGTGTGTGGAAGGGGCCATAGATCGAGTCTTTGCTGGCCCAGTTAATGGCTCCTTCGACCACGCTGTAGTACGAGAACTTGGAGAATTTGCTCTGGCCCCATACGATGATCACCGTGTCCTTGTAGCCAAGGTAGTTGCTCGTCGCAGTAAGTCGTACCCGTCCCTGAGCAAGCGTATCCGTCCAGAGGCTCACGGTACCACCATCCAGCGGCCTCTCGATCCAACGCGGCCTTGCATTGGGAGTTCTGTAAATGACCTGCGATCCCATATTGGCGAAACCGGCCGCAAGGTTGTGCGATGTTGTCCGGTTATAGTACTGCTGGTAGTTCTCATACGCCTCGGTGGAAACGTACGAAAGATTGTACCCCATCAGCATCAGCATCACGCTGAAGCCCATGACCATCATGAGTGATGTCCGTCCCATACGCTATCGTTCCTCCATTAACGGGCTTTGAGATTGCGGGCGGCAAGCCGAAGCTGGCGCCAGAAGACCTGGAATTCTGCGAGAGAATCAGCTGCACGAACTGAGCGGTATTCCTCCCGGAAGGGATACGGGGCTTCGCATGCCACAGCGATCTGCAGCGTGAAAATGTCTCCGGGAATTGCCACAGGCATTGCCGTGATCGGAGTGCCATCATATTCAAAGTACGTCATTCTGAACTGTGTGACGCCAAGCCGCCACTTCGACGTATCAGTATTCGCAATGCGGTAGATCCACCGGTCCCTTGGATTGGGCGTCGATGTTTCATAGGGGCCGATCATCCACGTGACGGAATCGAGCGTTCCGTACGGCGGGAAATCGGTCCAGAATCTAATGTAGGACGTATCGGCACGGCGGATGGACTTCGACGGATCTGGTATCTTCGTCCAGTCCTGACAGTACCCAATACCGCGGAAGTCATGCTCAATCCATCCAACCAGAGCGACGATATTCTGCTGAAGGATGACGCTGCCGTTGTAGATGGACGACGCTTCGTTCGCCTGCGCGTTGAGGCGGAGGCACATCAGCAGGAGAATCCCGGCAATGATTGCAGATGCGATAATGTCGATTATCGAAGTCGATCCCATAGGCTCACCTGAACCACCAGTAGCTGTAGATGTAGGACATCGTGACTGTGTCTGGACGCGAATGTGCCTTGTCTTCCCCCCACGGAGAAACAGTCGGCCATACTTTGACGATCAACTTCTTGTGCCACGTCCGCGTCGTGAGAGGTGTACGCGGGTCTGCGGTATCAACGTAGAATACAGTCGTCTGAATACGAAATGTATCAACGCCGGGCACGTAGAGTTTGTACGGATTGTTGCCGCTGTAGTAGTTGTAGTCGTCGAAGTCATTGAAATCGGGGTAAGTTTCCCCGGTTTCTTTCCCTAGTGTTGAAGACAACTGCGTAAGTGCAGTGATGACGTTGCCGCTTCCCATCGTGTCAGACGCGCTGTACTGATCGAAAGCCTTGCCTTCAGCTTCTTCGATCTTCGCCTGGGCCAGCGATGAGGCATAGATACCGACCTCGGTTACGGCGATAATGGCGCCATGCTGTAACGATGCCCTGTTGGTGTTCAGCACCGTGAGGCCAAGGATCATGAGGGCCCCAATTGTCAATATGGTTTGACCAGTGTTCATCTAGCCCCTTCCGCCGTCAGTCGTGCTCACGGCACGACTGGCCTTTTCAAGCTGTTTTCTGTAATAACCACTATGACAGCTGTGTCGCAAGTTGCCGTCGAGAGGAAAAAACCCTGCATAATGATAACACATTTGCGAAGTCAAGTCAAATGATCCACATCACAGGCGCCGCGAGTCGCCAGGCACCCCGCTCCAAGGCGTACGGAGCGGTTGGAGCGTTTGGTTCTGACCGGAAAACCCTCTATCATTGCGAAAACTGACACGGAAGAACCGTGATCGATCGACGAAATGTTGACTGAAGGATCCTGATGACCACATCACTTGCAATGCTTCTCCTTCTCATCGCAACGGGCGCCTACACGCTGTTTCAGCGCTCATCGCTGCGGCGGACCCTCCTGGGAAGGAAAGTAAGCGAAGAATGGTTCCGGGGCGTTTTCGGAACCGGTGCCGGGTTCTCCTTGGCGCTCGTGATGAACGCAGTGAGCTACATGAAGCTGAAGGGGACAGAGTTCGAAATCGCCATGGCCGAGGGAATCGCTCTTCCTGACGGTACATATGCAGAGCCTTCGAGTTCGATTCTCCTTACCGGGCAGCTCGAGATACTCGTTGGGACCTTCTCACTTCTTATTCTGCTCTGGGAGGCAATCAAGAAACAGAGCTCGGCCCTCTCGTCTTTCGACCGGAAGGGGCATGTTCAGGTGATGCATTCAGTAGTGCGGAGTCTGCTGCTTCCCTTCTGGCTCGCCACATTCGGAGTCGGATCGGTCTTCGGCGTATCGGCCGGATTTGGGCTCCGCGACATCGTCCGGCACGTGGAGCTGCTCTTTGGGCCGCCCCTCATTCTCTCCGTCGAGTTGACGATCATTTGGCTTGTTCTGAGAATCATTCTCAAACACGAGGAGTCCGAGAGATGATTCGTCACAACACTTCCACGGCGGCGTTCGTTGCCTAACGCGCTCGCCATACTGCTGACTATCGTACTGGCGCTGACCTACTCGGTGAGGCAGGCAACGCTCGTCCGCCGGATGTTTGCCGGCGAGTCGTTGCGCAGCGAGAACCTGCAGCGTCTGCTGTACGGAGGTTTCGCGATCACAGCCGCGCTTCTCCTGAACTCGCTGGGATTTCTCAATCAGAAGATATGGGAGTTCGAGAATTACAATCCCGATGATGTCCTACGACCCGGTCGCGTCATCGAGGAACCTTCGTTGTTTGGCCTGGTGCTCGCCCAAATCGCGATCATCGGCGGTACGCTGGTGCTTGTTGACACTGTGTGGCGCGCAATCAGACGGGGCAGCAGCGAGCTGGAGGTGTTGACGAAGGCATCGATTCTGGGAGTAGCAAGCAGAGCTCTTCAGAGCCTGCTGCTTCCGTTCTGGCTGGCGGCATTCGGCATTGGATCAATCTTCGGGATTTCTTCAGGAGTGGGGCTCCGCGAGATTGTCCGAAACACGGAATTCGTAGTCGGCCCGTCTCTGATACTCGCGTTTGAACTTACGTTCATCTGGCTCGTGACGAAGATCGGGCTTTGGCGGGCCACCCCTTCCGGTGACATCCCTCCTCTGTTTCAGTTTCTGTTCCCAACGGTCAATTCCGGCGATCGGTCAAAGAAGAGCTGAGGCGCTCTGCGGAGGGGGATGGTCTCGGTTAAGCAGTCGTGTGATGGTATGAGTGGGGGCAGACCAGGGCGACTGTGCAGACGCAGGATTGTCAGTTATTCCGCATCGATTTTCGGTTTCCCTGCTTCATGCCGACATTCTCCAATCTACCTTCTAACATCTTCATTATTTGGTGCACCCGGAGGGAGTCCCTGTCCGCCGTAGCTGCTTTGTGGCGGAGGCGGAGAACCTCTACCCGCCGATCTTAGTGGCGGGCCTGCAAAAGGCAGATCCCGCAGTCAAAATATGCGGGATTCTGAAATTGTCATCGGCTCACAAGAGAAGTTCGCCGGACAATTTCGAACTTCCATTTCGACTGAAGTTAGCCGCTTGGTTCAGACGGATGCTAACTTCATTGTCGAAATGAGAATCTCCCGCTTCTGGATTCCGCTTACGAGCGGGATTCTGAAAAGCGGAACCGCCGAAAGGCGGGACCTGACTGCTCCACTAGTGCACCCGGAGGGAGTCCCTGTCCGCCGTAGCTGCTTTGTGGCGGAGGCGGAGAACCTCTACCCGCCGAGCTTAATGGCGGGCCTGCAAAAGGCAGATCCCGCAGTCAAAATATGCGGGAATCTCCCGCTTCTGGATTCCGCTTACGAGCGGGATTCTGAAAAGCGGAACCGCCGAAAGGCGGGACCTGACTGCTCCACTGGTGCACCCGGAGGGAGTCGAACCCCCAACCCTCAGATCCGAAGTCTGATGCTCTATCCAATTGAGCTACGGGTGCAGAGAAAGGAAGAAATGGGAAGGTGGAATGAAGACGTAAATCCGCTGTCAAGATAAAGGTATATGCGGGAAAAAACAAGACACTCTGTGCCGGCCGTCGCCGCGCCGGGCCGGAGAGTCGGAGTACTCCCCGACTCCTTGCCTCGACCCGCCTACGTTGTATTGCGTATTGACAATCTGTCCAATTTCGACCAAAGTGCGTCTGCGCAATCTCCTGTGCGAGTGCGAATTCAAGCCTCACCTCCGTTCGGATGGCGCCGGCACTTCCCGCCACATCCGGCTTCACAGCACTGTTATGCGCAGGTGATCCCTGCACTCTGAACCGCAAGCACCTGGTGCGACTGGATAATGCAGAACGACGTGAAAGGGTACGAGTCGTGAAGTATTCATTCAAAGAACTTGTCGATGTGAAGAAGCTCCAGGAGCTCACCGACGCGCTTCACGCGGCGACTGGCATTCCTTCCGCCATCATCACGATGGACGGCGAGGTCCTTACCGGTTCGGGCTGGCAGAGAATCTGCACGGAATTTCACCGGAAGCACCCGGACATTGAGCGCGAGTGCATCAAAAGTGACACCGCCCTGCATCAGAGCGTCTCTGACGGCCAACCCTACGCGATGTACAAGTGCCCGCGAGGACTTGTCGACGCCTGCTCTCCAGTTGTGATTGAAGGTACACACATGGCGAACGTATTCGCCGGTCAGTTGTTCACGGAGGCTCCCAGTGAGTCGACGGAACAGGAATTTAGGGAACAGGCGAGAGAATTCTCATTGAACGAGGAGGCATACATCAGAGCGTTTCGTGAGATACCGGTGATGCCTGAGGAGAAATTCAGGTCGGCGCTCTCGTTTCTTGCAAAGCTTACTGAGATCGTCGCCTCCATCGGTCTTACCCGCATGCGGGAACTTGAAGCAGGCGAACAACGTCGGACGAGTGCTGAGCGCTACAAATTGCTGACGGAAACGTCACTGGACGGCTTCTGGCTTGTGGACGTGGATGGCCGCATCCTTGAAGTGAATGACGCATACTGCGGTATGAGCGGATATTCCAGAGATGAGCTGACCGCCATGCTCATCTGGGAGCTCGAGGCGGTTGGGAACAATGAAGAGGCGCTGCGTCACATCGCACTGGCAAAGGAGAGAGGATCCGAAGTGTTCGAGTCCTTGCACCGCCGGAAGGATGGAACGGTTTTCGATGTTGAAATAAAGGTCATGCTCGAGCGTGATTCCGGAAGGCTCGTCGGTTTTCTCCGGGATATCAGCAGCCGCAAACGAGCCGAAGAAAAGTACCGTGTAGTAGCGGAGAACACGTACGATTGGGAGTTCTGGGCCGATCCGGATGGGAAATTCGCCTATGTCTCTCCTTCGTGTCTGCGGATTTCCGGCCATACGGCGGATGAGTTCATTGCTGATCCAGGGCTCATGGAGAAGATTATCCACCCGGAGGATCTGGGAGCGTATCGTGTGCACGTACATCAGGCTGCAGCGGTCCATCATCCCGGAGAAGTGGTATTCCGTGTTATCCGGCCCGATGGGCATGTACGTTGGATTGAACACATCTGCCAGCCGGTCGTCAGTGACCACGGTGTGTTCATGGGGAACAGGGGGAGCAACCGCGACGTCTCCCAGCGTCACCGGGCTGAGGAGGCTTTGAGAGAGAGCGAAGCGCTGCTTCGCCAGTCGCAACGTGTGGCAGGAGTCGGCCATTATGTTTACGATATCCCGGCCGGGCTGTGGGTCAGTTCAGAAGTGCTCGACGACATTTTCGGAATCGATGCCGCCTATGTGCGGGACGTTCCCGGATGGCTCGCGATCATCGACGTGGGCCACCAGCAGGAAATGGCGCGATACCTGGCTGAGCATGTCATTCGCGACAGACTCCCCTTCGACAAGGAATACCGGATCAAGCGGGTGAATGACAAGGTGACTCGCTGGGTCCATGGCCTAGGCAATCTCGAATTCGACGATCAAGGTCGCCCGGTGAGGATGTTTGGCACGATTCAAGACATCACCGATCGAAAGCAATCCGATCAGGCTTTGCGGGAAAGTGAAGAGCGCTTCTTCAAGGCGTTCAACACGAGCGGCGTCGTCATGTCCATCACGTCGCTGACGGACGGACGGTATCTGGACGTGAACGACTCGTTCTGCTCAACCTTCGGCTATTGCAAGGAAGACCTTGTCGGCCAACGGGCGTTCAGCCAGCAGATCATTCAGGATCCCGAGGCGCGTGACAACTTTCTGCGGCAAGTGTCTGAGAACGGAAAAGTTCAGAACGTTGAAATGGTAGTTCGCACGCGGAACGGTGACTTCAGGGAGGGACTCTTCACGGGTGTTGTGTTTGATCTGGGCGCCGAGCGGTGCCTGCTTACATCCATGGTCGATATCACCGAGCGCACTCGTGCTGAGGACAAACTGCGTCTGGAGAGAGCTCTTCTCTCCAATATCACCGATACAAGCCCTGTCGGAATTGTCACGGTGGACAGGGATGGCCAGATCAGTTTCGCCAATCCACAGGCTGAGAAGATCCTCGGACTCTCGAGGAGCAAGCTCACACAGCGGTATTTTAACTCGCCTGAATGGAAAATCACCGCTCTCGACGGCGGTCCATTCCCCGAATCACAACTTCCCTTCTCGATCGTGATGGCGACGGGCAATCCGGTCTATAATATCGAACACGCCATCGAATGGCCGGACGGGAGACGTATCCTCCTTTCTGTCAACGCGGCTCCGCAGAGAGACGGCAAGGGCAGGCTCGAAGGGATGGTGTCGGTGATACAGGATATCACTGAACAAAAGAAAGCGGAGGAAGAGGTACGCCGCTCGAACGATGAGCTTTCAGCAGTGTTTCGGGCGCTTCCTGATCTCTATTTCAAGATGTCGAAAGATGGTACAATCCTCGACTACAAATCCGGAGAGAGCAAAGATCTCTACACACGTCCAGAGCAGTTCCTTGGATTCCGGATGCCGGAGGTGCTCCCGCCGGAAGTCGGCGCCCTCTTCGAGGCCGCAATCGGACGCGTGGCCCGATCAGGCAGGGAAGAGACCATTGAATATGAGCTCGAGTTGCCGCATGGGAAGAACGCGTTTGAAGGGAGGATCTATCCGCTGGGTGAGGATCAAGTCATTGCATTCGTGCGGAATATCACCGAGCGAAAACAATCGGAGGAGAAGCTCCGGCGAAAAACCGAGGAGCTCGATCGGTTCTTTGAAATCGGTCTGGATCTGCTTTGCATTGCCGACACCACAGGGCGGTTCCTGCGGCTGAATCCGTCGTGGGAGAGCGTCCTGGGGTATCAACGAACTGAACTTGAAGGCCGGATGTTCATCGATCTGGTGCATCCGGATGATAAGGAGGCCACGCTTCACGCCGTCAGAGAACTGGCTGCCGGGAGGGATGTTGTCAACTTCGTCAACCGCTATCAATGTAGGGACGGATCTTACCGCTGGATTGAATGGCGCGCGTCTCCCTTCGAAGGCCGGCTGATCTACGCCGCAGCGAGGGACATCACCGATCGGAAACTCCAGGAAGCGCGACGGCTGGAGCTGGAACGTCAAATGTTTCACACGCAGAAACTCGAAAGCCTTGGTGTCCTGGCAGGGGGAATCGCGCATGATTTCAACAATCTCCTGACAGCCATCGCCGGCAATCTTGATCTGGCACTTCAGAGGATGCCCACGTCGGGTGCGCGGGCAAACGTCCTTCGCGCCGTCAACGCGACCCACAAAGCGGCCGATCTTACGCGTGAGATGCTGGCCTATTCCGGCCGCGGACGGTTTGACGTGTCGGTGTTCGATTTGAGGGATATGATCAGGGAAAACATCGATCTGTTCCGTGCAGCCGTTCCAAGGACCATTACGTTCAACAGCAGAGCTTCAGAGCAGGAGGTCATCGTCGAGGCCGACTCTGCGCAGCTGCAGCAGGTTGTCATGAATTTGATCACGAATGCAGCGGAAGCGATAGGAGAGGGCGCCGGGATCATCACCCTTGCGACATCGATTGTGCACTGCGACGAAATAGTACTCAGTCAGAGCCGGTTGCCCGAAAAGCCTGCAGCCGGATCGTTCGCATGCCTGGAAATCGCCGACACCGGTAGTGGCATGAGTCCCGAGACCCAGGAACGGATTTTTGAGCCGTTCTTTACAACGAAGTTCACCGGACGCGGACTCGGCATGGCCGCTGTGCTCGGAATCGTCAAAGGTCACAAAGGTGCGATCTTTGTCGAGAGTAGTGAGGGGAAAGGAACGGCCATACGAGTGCTCCTCCCGTTGGGTGAGATCAAAGAAAGGCGATCTGTCCCCGAATCGGCCCCTGCACCCGACATCAGCGTGCACGCGCATCGGAATGAAATACTCGTCGTGGATGATGAAGAGATAGTACGGGAACTCTGTCTCGACTTCGTGAATGAACTCGGCTTTACCGGACTTGCCGTCTCCGACGGAGAAGAAGCTGTTCAGGCCTTCCGTCAGCGGTCCGGAACCATCGCTTGCGTCCTGCTCGATCTTACGATGCCCAGAATGGATGGTGTAGCGACATTTAAGGAATTGGTGCGCATACAGCCCGATGTGAAGGTGATCCTCTCAAGCGGATTTGATGAGCAGGAAGTGGTGCACCGGTTCGGTTCGCAGGGGCTCGCCGGTTTTATTCAGAAGCCGTACAAATTGGAAGTCCTCAAGGAGATGGTCGCGCGCGTTCTTCAGTGAATTAAAAAAGGCGATCTGACGCTTGCGGCGGGACCCTTTGGTCGCTCGAAGTCCACAAACCGCGTCGAGGATCATCCAAATGCGACGCCCTCCCCCTAACAGTCCCATGTTCCCACGACATTTCCGATAAACGTGGAATTGTGACAGATTTTTGGTAGATTTCCCGTCGAAAACGCGCTTTTCCCGGAACTTGAGACCGCGTTCTTCGTCAAATGGGAAGTTTGGTCCGTGACTCAAACCTCTCGCCATTTCCCTTCGATCACATACGGCACCTTGACAGCATGAAGACTTACGTTTTCACACTGGTCCTTCTTTTCCTCTCACCACTTGCCGCGTTTTCCCAGCAAGGAACGTACTACAATCCCCGCGATGATCAGTACAAGCTTCTGGGCCTGAAGCGCGCTCTCGATGCGTACAACATTGCGAAGGCGGACTATGAGAGGACAAAATCCCTCTTCGATCGCGGCATGGTCTCGAAAGTTGAGTTTGAGCGTGCCGATCGAACGTTCCGGGAGTCGGAGGTCAACTATCAGCAATCCTTCCTGGCAGTCATCTACGAGCGCCGGTACATCTCGATCGAGAAGGCGGTCAAATCCCAGCTCGCAAATGGCCAGCGGCGCGTAAAGCTCACGCTGGCGAACATGACGAGCGGCACAAACGAAATCAAGAGACTCCTCAACATCGAGGAGGGCCTCTACGCGCTCGTGCAGCCGGACGTCATCACGGATGTCTATGTGGCGCTCCTGAACGACCAGGGAGCAATTATCAGTCAACCCTACGAAACGAAGATCGAGGCGCTCAAAGTCGGAGAGAATCCGGTCATTGAATTTACGCTCCTGCAGGACGTCGACGTTGCCACCGTCCGTCTGATTTACTCCCAGAACCAGGATCAGAAGAAAATCTATTTTCAGAAAGACGCTGCTTCGAACCGCGTCGCCATTGTCGCGGAGCAATTCAGCCAGGAGGCGCCTCTTGCGTCGACAGCCACGTATCGGATGAGGATGGAGTTGTTCTCGAGCGCCGAAAATACGTTCCGGCTCGAAGTCGCGAATCTCCCGCTCCAGCTCAATGTGTATTTCCAGGATCCCCAGACGCAGGCCCGGTTGACGCAGGTGAAGTACACGGAAGGTGTCAACACGAAGAACGTCTCACTCAACGTCCTCCTCCCGGCCAGGGCGAACGAGGATCTGCGGATCGACCAGCCCATCAAGTTCTTTGTGCTGGCTATTGCGCAGGGAAGTGACATACGCGTTGATCGCTCGAAGACGCTGACAGAAGATCAGGTCCGGAAGATGAACGTCGGTTACGCGCAGCTCGAGCTCGTCCCGCGCGGCATCGGACAATTTCAGATTCGCGCTCAGCAGCTCTACTACGAAATCTCTCCTGACGAGACTGTCTCCATGACGCTCGACGTCGTAAATGAGGGATCACGGTGGCTCGACAACGTGCGCATCGACGCGGACCTGCCGCTGAACTGGACGAAGGTCATTGACCCCAATACGGTCGACCGGCTCGATCCGACATCGGAAAAGCGGATCAGCTTCACGTTCAAGCCGCCGCAGGATGTCGGCGTCGGGAAGTATGATGTACGAATCCGGATCACGGGGCGCTCTGACAACCAACCTCTGGAAGCGGAGCCGAAGACTGTAACCATACAGGTCACGGCAAAAGCAAGTGTCCTGGGAACCGCCGCTATTGTGATTTTGATTGTCGGACTGGTGATCGGAATTGTGGTGTTTGGTATCAGGTTGACCAAACGATAATCGGGCCAAAGCCAAAATTCGAAGCACGAAATCCGAAGGAAATCCTAAATCACAAATTCGAAACTAACGCCGCGAGGGTACACCTTTGGTGTTTCAGATTTCGGGCCTCGGATTTGTCTCGTTTTTCGAATTTCGAGTTTCGGATTTCAAGAGAGGTTTTGTTCATCACACGCACAATAAATCAAAGGTACTTTATGGAACAGAAGGTAATTCTTGAGGCTCAAAACCTGACGAAGGTTTACGAGGACGGTCTCTGTGCTCTCGACCATGTCTCCTACACTGTGAAGGAGGGGGAGATCTTCTGCCTCCTGGGGGACAACGGTGCCGGCAAGACGACAACGATCAACCTGTTTCTGGGATTCATCGATCCGACGGAAGGAAAGGCCCTGATCAACGGCATCGATGCCACAAAGGATCCGCTTGCGGCAAAGCAATTCGTCGCTTATCTGTCGGACGTCGTGATGCTCTATCCCAATTTCACGGCCAGGCAGAATCTCGATTTCTTCGCCAGGCTCGGCGGTCGCCACAACCTCTCACGGAACGATTACTACGACGTGCTGCGGCAGGTTGGATTGCAAGAGAAAGCATTCGAGCAGAAGCTCAAAGGCTTCTCAAAGGGGATGCGGCAGAAGGTCGGATTGGCCATTGCCATCGTCAAGCAGGCCCCCGCCGTGATTCTTGACGAGCCGACGAGCGGTCTCGACCCAAAAGCGGCAAATGAGTTTCTTGAGATTCTCCAGCAGTTGCGGACACAGGGGCGGGCGATCCTGATCAGCACGCACGACATCTTCCGGGCGAAAGAAATTGCCGACACGGTGGCCATCATGAGTGAAGGGAAACTTCTCGCGATCAAAACAAAGGAGCAGCTCCAGCACGAGAACCTCGAGAAGCTCTATCTTGATTACATCCAGGGTAAAGTGGCCGCGTAACAACTCAGGCACAACGTGCCCAGTGACTCATCTCGTACGATGAAGGTGTTTCTATGCTGAAAATACTTCTGGAAAAAGAGCTTCGGGACATTGTTTACTCCACAAAATTCGCGATAACATTCGGAGCGGCAGCGGTCCTCCTCTTGCTGAGCTTCTACGTTGGGATCAGGAATTATCAGGAGAGTATCAAGGAATTCGAGTCAGCAAAGACAACGAACGCTACCAATATCGCATCACTGACCGATTGGCGCTCAGTGCAGCACAGAGTGTTTCGGAAGCCGCAGCCTCTTCAGGTCCTCGTAAACGGTGTGACGAACGACGTCGGCCGCACGACCGATATGCGGGCGTCGGGCGAGCTCAATCTCATTAACAGCCGGTTCAGTGCAGATCCCTTGTTCGCCGTCTTCCGATTCCTCGACCTCAACTTCGTAGTAGTCATTGTTTTCAGCCTGTTCGCGATTCTCTTTGGCTATGACGCGATCAACGGAGAAAAGGAAGCAGGGACGCTCAAACTTGTATTTGCAAACAAGGTCTCGAGAGCGAGTTTCATCCTGAGTAAGCTTCTCGGGAGCCTTCTCGCCCTCGGAGTGCCACTCCTCATCCCGCTCCTGGTGGGATGCCTCATGCTCCTTGGATTCGGCATCCCGTTGAGTGGCGCAGAGTGGATCAGGCTGTTCTTGCTGTCGATCGCCGGACTTCTCTGTTTCGGTGTGTTCCTGACCCTAAGCATTATGATTTCTTCGCTTGTAACGCGATCCAGCGTGTCATTCCTCCTTTCTCTGGTGGTGTGGATTTTCTCCGTCCTGATCATCCCCAAGGGGAGCGTTGTCATTGCTGCGCAGATCATCGATGTTCCCAACCTGGACGCAGTTGAATCGCAAAAGAGGAAATTCACGGCCGACCAAATGCAGAAGCGGATGCAGTCGACGCAAAACTACTTCAGTTCACGCTCAATGTCGGCTGATACCGGATTTGCCACAGCCTTCGGTGCGTTCCAGGACAGTCTCGGCAAAGCGTATGAGAAAGAGCGTTTTGACTTCTACGGCCGGCTGAACGAGGATTGGCGGAACAAGAAAGACTGGCAGGGAAAGTGGGCATTTGGGATCTCGCGGATTTCTCCGACGGCAGTTTTCCAGATTGCAGCGATGAACCTCGCCGGCACAGATGTGGAAATGAAGTACCGATACCAGGAGGAGCTGAATCGCTACCAGGATACATACGCGAAATTCATGACGTCGAAGGTAGGGTCAACGGCCGACTTTATGAGGGTCGTAATCCGCCGCTACAGCGGCAATCAGCCTTCAGAAGAAGAAAAGCCGAAACCGTTGAATCCGGTGGAGATTCCTGACTTCACGGACCAGCAGCGTGACCTCGGCAACACGGTTGCGGCCTCGCTGCTCGATCTTGGGCTTCTTGTCGTGCTGAACGCGCTCTTCTTCGGCGGAGCGTTCTTTGCGTTTCTGAAGTTCGACCTAAGGTGATGTTCACTTGAAAGAAATGGCACACAGAAAACACAGATGAAACGAGATCGCCACAGACAAATCAATCTGTAAGAATCTCTACCATCAGTGGTGCCTGTGGGCTCATCGGAGAAAAAGTCCATGTGGAAAACTATTGCAGAAAAAGAGCTGCGCGACCACCTTCAGAGCACTCGGTTCCTCGTTGCTGCAGGCGTGAGCATGCTCCTGATTGTCATGAGCATGTGGCTCGGGATAGCGCACTACAAATCCAGGGCCGCTCAGTATGAGCAGGCGGTCCAGATGATGTATGACGTCGCCTCGCAGCAAGCGAACTGGATGACTGTCAGAATGGCCGCCTGGCGGAAGCCGGACGCTTCTGAAATCTTTTCGAACGGTATCAACAGCGATATCGGCCGGTATTCGAACGTCGGACCATGGATGGAGGCCCGCCTCGTGAGGAGCGAGTACTCCGATGATCCGATGATGGCTGCATTTCAGTTCCTCGATCCCACGTTTGTTGTGCTCATTGTTCTGAGCCTGATCGCCATCCTTTTCACCTACAATGCGGTGAACGGGGAGAAGGAGGCAGGCACGCTGAAACTCGTCTTTGCCAACAAGGTCTCACGATCGGAGTACATCATCGGCAAGCTTGTCGGGAGCTGGCTGGTGATTCTTGCTCCGGTGATTATTTCGTTCCTTGTTGGGGCGCTGCTTCTGATCCTTTCGGGTATCGGGCTTTCGGCGGTGCACTGGGGACGGTACGGAGTCTTCGTCCTCGCCTCCGTTCTGTATGCGACGTGCTTTATGCTGCTGGGAGTATTCGTCTCGGCACTGACCCATCGCTCGAGTGTCTCGTTTCTGGTGCTGCTTGTAGTATGGATTTGTTCTGTGCTGATCGTCCCGAAAGCGGCCACAATGCTCGCCGGACAGGCGATGCCGGTGCCAACGGTCGATGAAATCGAAAGCCGGATTACGAGCAACTCCACCCAAATACGCAATGAGTTTTTTAGTGACTTGACGAAGCGGTCACGCGAGCGCTTCCGGTCTGCACAGGATATGAAGCCGGAAGATCGTCAGCAGCTGATGGCCTCCTGGCAGAAAGAGAACGATGAAAAGCGGAAGGCGATGGATCAGAAAGTTGCGGAGAATAGCGCCCGGATTTATGAGGATTACTACAACCAAAAAAACCGACAAGAACTTCTTGCGTTTTCTTTAGCAAAGCTCTCGCCGGCGTCACAGTTTCAACTGGCGACAATGAAGCTCTGCGGCACAGATGTCGGATTGAAGAAGCGGTACGAAGATGCGATGAGGGAATACAGCACGAAGTACTCGATTTTCTCACAGCAGAAGAATACCGGATTCAATATCCGCATGACGACGCAAGGCCGCGGCTCGACGAGCACATCGATGACCGGCCCGCCGCAAACGAAGGTCGATTTGTCCGAGGTGCCGAAGTTCACCGATCCTGATTACTCTTTTGGCACGGCGATCGCGGCGTCTCTGATTGATCTCGGCCTCCTGGCCCTGTTCAACATTCTTGCGTTTGTCGGAGCATTTGTGGCCTTCCTCCGGTTTGACATGCGGTAGTTGCATCGTGAAGGTGCGTGGCCTCAGGCAGATCCCCGAAATCCACATTCCGCGAACGGCGAGAGATTTCGGGGATCTCTCTTAGAGCCGCGCACCTCTCTTCGCAAGAAAAGGACCACCATTTATGCACAACGATGTCTATCGCCGCCTGGCGCAGGTGCTGGACGATCTTCCCAATAAGTTCCCCCCGACCGAAAGCGGTGTGGAATTCAGCCTTCTCGCAAAGCTCTTCACAGAAGAGGAAGCGGCCCTTGCCTGCGTGATGCGTCTGGTGCCCGAGCCGGTCGCAGACATTGCCCTCCGGGCCGGAACTGATCCGAAGGAGACACGGAATACGCTCAAGCGCATGATGGCAAAGGGGCTCATCGACATACGGAAAGGGGAAGTGGAGTTTTCGTACGCACTCAGACCTTTTGTCGTTGGCTTCTACGAGGGTCAGCTTCCTCGCATGGATGCGGAAATGGCGGAGTTGTTTGAGAAGTACTTCCGTGAATCGAAGGGCGGTGTCCTGCGGGAAAGCCCTGCACTGCATCGCGTCATTCCTGTCGAAAAAGCTGTCCCCGTCGAAATCAACATCCATCCCTACGAACGCGCGTCTCAGATGCTGGAGGGAGCAAAATCGTGGGGAGTGCGCGACTGCATCTGCCGCGTTCAACAACATCTGCTGGGCAAGAATTGCGGACATCCGGTTGAAACGTGTCTTGTGTTCTCGCATGTGGAGCATGCATTCGATCGCAGCAAGGTAGACCGGGCGCTTACGAAAGAGGAGGCATTGAAGATCCTGCAACAGACCGAAGAAGCGGGACTTGTGCATTCCTCAGGGAATTACAGGGACGGGATTGAATACATCTGCAACTGTTGCATTTGCTGTTGCGGCATTATGCGCGGCATTGCCGAGTTCGGCATTATGAGCGCTGTCGCGCACTCCGATTTCCAGATTGTCGTGCAGGGCGATGCATGCAACGGTTGCGAGGCCTGCGTCGGACGATGCCAGTTCGAGGCATTGACAGTGAGTGAGGGGCTCGCCGGAGCGAACTATCTACGCTGCGTTGGATGCGGATTATGCGTCCTTGTTTGTCCCACCGATGCGCTTCATCTGGAACGCAGAAGAGAAGGAGCCGATTCCGTGCCTCCGAAAGATATCGTAGCATGGAGAGACCAGCGAGTTGCGAATCGTCGGAGTGGCTCATAGCCGCTCACGCCGCTTCAGCTATTCTTGGTTGCGTGATCGAATTACGGATATGAAGCGGCATTCCGGAAATTGCTGACCGGTGTTTGAAAACCGGCACCCCTCTTCATTCTCCCCAGGGCAATTGACATTCCCCCGTCAATTCGCTAGGTTTCCAATAGTTCGCACCGCCCCTGCCTCCATCCCGAGGTGCACACGACCAGGTTACGCCCATCTCGCCGATTGCCCATGAAAAAATCCAGCACCAAGTCCCCGCGTCCGGTGAAACGATCGACCCCGGAAGACATACGCACCGCCCTGACCCCATCTGCCATCAAGCGCGCGATCATGGACAATCTGTACCTGATCCAGGGAAGGGTGCCTCTGACGGCCACGCGCAATGACTGGTATATGGCACTTGCGTACACCGTCCGCGACAGAATCCTCCATCGCTGGATGCAGACGATCGAATCGTACATGGGCGGAAAGATCAAATCGGTCAGCTATTTCTCTGCGGAGTTTCTGATCGGCCCGCAGTTGGGGAGCAATCTGATCAGCCTCGGGATCTACGATGAGGTGAAGGAGGCTGTTGCCGAACTGGGACAAAACCTGGATGACCTGCTCGAGCAGGAGGAGGAACCGGGTCTCGGGAACGGCGGACTCGGCCGCCTCGCCGCATGCTTTCTTGACTCGCTGGCGGCGCTCGAAATTCTTGGAGTGGGATATGGCATCCGGTACGAGTTCGGAATTTTCGATCAGGAAATCCGGGACGGATGGCAGGTCGAAACCACCGACAAGTGGCTTCGGTTGGGCAACCCATGGGAGGTTCCGCGGCCGGAGATAACATTCAACGTGAACTTCGGCGGGCGGACGGAACACACCGTGGATCCTGAAGGGCATCACAAGGTACGGTGGGTTCCCGACCGGGCAGTCAGAGGCGTAGCATGCGACATACCGGTCCCGGGCTATAAAGTGAACACGGTGAACCTGCTCCGGCTGTGGAAGGCCGAGGCGACAGAATCGTTCGACTTTCAGGCATTCAACGTGGGTGATTACTACGGTGCGGTGGAAAACAAAGTCTCGTCCGAGAATATCACGAAGGTGCTCTATCCCAATGACGAGGCGATCCAGGGGAAACTCCTGCGGCTTGAGCAGCAGTACTTCTTCGTCTCCTGTTCGTTGCAGGATTTAATCAGGGTGCATCTCCGCCGAGGCGATGACCTGAAGGACTTCCACAACTCAAATGCGATCCAGCTAAACGACACACATCCCTCGATTGCGGTTGCCGAATTGATGCGGCTGCTCGTCGATGAACACGGGCAAGACTGGGACACCGCCTGGCACATCACACAGAACACGTTTGCCTACACCAACCACACATTGCTGCCGGAGGCGCTGGAGAAGTGGCCGCTGCCGTTGTTTAGCACCTTGTTGCCCAGGCATCTCGAGATCATTTTCGAGATTAACAAGCGCTTCCTTGAGGAAGTCCGGGCGAAGGGATGTGATGATGAAGGCCGTATTGCGCGGTTGTCACTCATTGACGAAACGGACAGCAAGTTTGTCCGGATGGCCAATCTCGCCACCGTCGGAAGCCACGCAGTGAATGGCGTGGCGGCTCTGCACACAGAATTGCTGAAGCGGGATGTCCTGTTCGACTTCTTCGAACTCAATCCGGAGAAATTTCTCAATGTCACGAACGGCGTCACTCCCCGCCGCTGGGTTGTTCTCTCCAATCCCAGTCTCGCCCGGCTCGTGACGGGCAAGATCGGCGATCGCTGGATCCATGAGATGGAGAGCCAGATCCAAAGACTCGAGAAATATGCGGATGACGTGAAATTCCAGAGTGAATGGCGTCAAATAAAATTCGAAAACAAAGCGAAGCTGGCTGCTGTTATTCGCGACCGGACGGGTGTTGTAGTCGACCCATCGTCGCTTTTTGATATCCAGGTCAAGCGCATTCACGAATACAAGCGTCAGCATCTGAACGTTCTTCACATCCTGACACTCTACAACAAGATCAAGCAGTTCCCGGGCGTCGACTTCGCACCGCGGACAGTGATCTTTGCCGGCAAGGCCGCCCCCGGCTATCGGACGGCGAAACTGATCATCAAGCTGATCAACAGCGTGGCGGACGTCATCAATGCGGATCCAGACGTCGCCGGCCGGCTGAAGGTGGTCTTTCTTCCCGATTTCAACGTGAAGAACGCTCATGCCATCTATCCTGCGGCGGATCTGTCCCAGCAGATTTCGACAGCCGGCAAAGAGGCATCGGGCACGGGCAACATGAAATTCTCCATGAACGGTGCCCTCACCATCGGGACGCTGGACGGAGCAAATGTGGAAATTCGCGAAGCGGTGGGAGAGGAGAATTTCTTCCTCTTCGGGCTCGCTGCTGACGAAGTCTCTACATTGAGGGCGGAGGGATACGATCCATTCCGTTGCATGGAGTCAAACAACGAGCTTCGTGAAGTCATCAATCTGCTCCTCAGCGGGGCGCTCTCGGGGGGAGATCCGGGTCTCTTCAAACCGCTTGTCGATTCCTTCCTCTACTATGATCCGTACATGCTCATGGCCGACTATGCTTCGTACATCGAGTGCCAGGGGAGGGTCGACCAGGCGTATCGCGATCAGGCTCGATGGACAAGAATGTCGATTCTCAATGTCGCTCGCATCGGCAGGTTCTCGTCGGACAGATCGATCCGCGAGTACGCGGCCAACATCTGGAATGTGAAGCCGGTCAAGATCAAGATAGCTCAGTGAATTGATGATTGTGGAATGCGGAGTGCCGACTGTGGAAATGGATGGTCTGATCTGCATCCATCAATCCTCGCCCGATCGACGGGAACTTAAGGTGTGGTCTGGGAAGCGGGAACATCATCATTCCGCTCTTCCTAATCCAAAATCCCCAATCCCCAATTGCATTTCACCCCCTCCGTTCCTACCTTCTGAGCACAAAATTGGTTAATTGGTAAAATGGTTGACTGGTTAATTAACCAATCACCAATTTCCGCCGAAGGCGGATGGGCCTCCGGCCCAAACTACTCACCAATTAACCAATCAACCAGACTCAATCGAGCAAAAAGGAGAATGAGATGAGGAGACTCGCTTTAGTCCTGCTTGTCTGCATGCCTGTCATTGCACTGTCGCAGTCAACCGTTCTCACCGCCGATGACTATGCAAGGGCGGAGATGTTCCTTGCACCGAACGTGACGCAGCTGGTCGTGGGGGGCGCGGTTACGGCCCGCTGGACTGAGGGCGACCGGTTCTGGTATCGAAGCATGACCGCGGCCGGACCGCGGTACGTCTTCATCGATCCCACGAGCAGAACACGTGCGCCGTACACGCCCTCGACAGCGGACACGGCCGGTCTCGAGCGACCGCGGGGTCCGCGGGGCGGAGGGGGGGTGACCGTCCTTTCTCCGGATGGCGAGCGCGAAGCCTTCATTCGTAATTGGAACCTCTGGGTGCGGGATGTGGCGACGAAGCAGGAACGACAGCTCACGACTGACGGGGAAAAGAACTTTGGCTATGCAACCGACAATGCGGGATGGGCCACCAGCGATCGCGCCATCCTTCTCTGGTCCCCTGACTCGAGGAAGATCGCGACGCAGCAGCAGGACGAACGCAGCGTCGGAGAGATGTACCTCGTCGAATCCAACATCGGCCATCCCAGGCTCCGTGCCTGGAAATACCCTCTCCCCGGCGACAGCGTCGTTGCGATGATTCACCGTGTCGTCATCGAAGTGGATGGACCGCGTGTCGTTCGCCTGCAGATGCCGCCCGATTATCACCGCGGAACGTTGAGTGACAATATTTCCATGAACGACTACAAATGGAGCCCGGACGGATCGAGGCTCGCACTCGCCTCAACTTCGCGGGACCACAAACAGACGATCGTTCGGGTCGCCGATGCGTCGACTGGTGCTGTCCGAACTGTCTTTGAGGAGACGGTCGCAACCCACTTCGAATCGACTTCCGGTTGGGATGTGCTCTGGGAATCCAATGAGGTGATCTGGTACTCACAGCGGGACGATTGGGGACAGCTCTACCTCTACGATCTCGCAACCGGCAAGCTGAAGGGCAAGATCACTTCGGGGGCGGGCATGGTTTCGCAGATCGTCAAGGTGGACGCGAAAGCCCGCACCGTCGTATTCGGTGCGTATGGACGCGAAAAGGGAAGAGACCCCTACTTCCAGCACTACTACAAGTCCGGTCTCGACGGGAAGAAGCTTGTCCTGCTCACACCTGAGGATGCTCACCACTCAATTCAACTTTCACCCTCCGGACGTTATCTGATCGATACGTACTCACGACCCGATGTCCCGCCCGTTGTTAATATTCGCGACGCAGGCGGACAGCTCGTGATGCCGCTTGAGAGAGCTGATATCTCCAGACTTCTTGCAATAGGGTGGAAGCCGCCGATTCCGATCACCATGAAAGGGCGTGACGGGAAAACCGATATCTACGGCCTCATGTTCCGGCCGACGAATTTCGATTCGACAAAAAAGTATCCGATTGTCAACAACGCATATCCGGGACCGCAGGCAGGGAGTGTCGGAAGCCGCGCGTTCACTCCGGCTCGTGGTGACCGGCAGGCACTGGCGGAGCTCGGTTTCGTTGTTGTGTCGATCGACGGTATGGGAACGCCGAACCGTTCGAAGTCATTCCACGACACGTACTATGGTGCGATGGGTCGCGACAACACACTTCCCGATCAGGTCGCCGGGATGAAGGAACTCGCACAACGCTATCCCTGGATCGATATCGACCGGGCCGGGATGTGGGGACATTCAGGCGGCGGCTTTATCGCAGCGGATGCGATGTTCCGCTATCCCGATTTCTTCAAGGTTGGCATTTCCGAGTCCGGGAACCACGACCAGCGTCTCTACGAGGACGACTGGGGTGAACGCTACCAGGATTTGCTCGTCCGCGCTTCCGACGGCAAGGACAACTACGACATCGAAGCGAATCAGAACTACGCCAAGAATCTCAAGGGCCATCTCCTCCTGGCCCACGGAATGATGGACAATAACGTGCCGCCGTACAACACGCTTGTCGTCGTGGAGGCGCTCATCAACGCGAACAAGGACTTTGACCTTCTTCTGTTTCCGGGCCAGGCTCATGGATACGGTAACCAGTCCAATTACATGATGCGCCGCCGCTGGGACTATTTTGTGAAGTGGCTTCTGGGTGCCGAGCCGCCGAAGGAGTACGAGATCAAGGGGAATGCGGGACGCGGGGGATAAGGAGGGGTTGAATTGCCAATCGTCAACTGCCAGGTGCCGATTGTTGGCGAAGGACTAGTGTCCCAACCACTCTCCGTTGGTGGTCTACTGAATTGACTGATACACATTTATTCTCTTTCGGTGTTTGTCGGTGTGTCATCGGTGGTGGATTCTCTTGACGGAATCCTCTTCCGTTTTAGGTATGGGCCAGTGTGATATCAGTGGTGAAAGTCTTTGAGTATGAACAATCAATTCAGCTACAGGAGCCTATCCATGATGCAAAGATCAACTGTGATCGTTCTCTGCTTCGTCTTCTCGCTATTGTGCCTTCCACTTTCGGCTCAACAAATGAAGGTGGATCCGCCCGCCAAGGTCGGATTATCGGCCGACAGACTACAGCGCCTCACCGATGTGCTCAACGGCTACGTGAACGATGGCAAACTTGCAGGCGCCGTTGCTCTCGTTGCACGTCACGGCAAGGTGGCATACCTCAAAGCGGTGGGTCAGCGGGACATAGAAGCACGATCACCCATGAAGGACGACGTCATTTTCCGGATCGCTTCCCAATCCAAGGCGCCGATCAGCGTCGGTATCATGATTCTACAGGAGGAAGGAAAACTCCTCATCTCTGATCCTGTCGGCAAGTACATCCCGCAATTCGACTCGACGACTGTAGCGGTGCCGAAGGAGGGAGGCGGATATGAGGTCGTCCGGGCAAAACGGAAGATCACAATCAGGGATTTACTTACACACACCGCCGGTATCGGTTACGGGTCAGGCATTGCTGCTGACAGGTGGAAGGCGGCCGGAATTCAGGGGTGGTACTTCGCCGATCGCGACGAGCCGATTGCCGCGATCGTGGAGCGAATGGCGACACTTCCGATGGACGCGCAGCCCGGGGAGAAATTCGTTTACGGTTACAACACCGACATCCTCGGCGTCGTCATTGAACGCGCGTCCGGCAAGCCTCTTGACGAGTTCATGAACGAAAAACTCTTCAAGCTGCTCGGAATGACCGACACGCATTTCTATCTGCCAAGGGAAAAAGCATCCCGGTTTGCCACGGTGTACTCCGCGGCCGCCGGCGGTCCCGTGACACGTGCTCCGGATCCCGGGACCATGAGCGGACAAGGGATGTACGTCGACGGACCCCGAAAGAGTTTTTCAGGCGGGGCAGGAATCCTTTCCACGGCGCGTGACTATGCGGCGTTCCTCCAGATGATGCTCAACAAGGGGACGTACAACGGCAAGAAGATCCTTTCCAGGAAGAGCGTCGAGCTCATGACAGTCGACCATCTGCGCGCTATTCCCTATGCCGACGGCGCAGGCTTTGGCCTGGGATTCGAGGTAACCGATGACATCGGTGCGAGGGGAAGAATCGGTTCGTATGGTGAGTTTGGATGGGGAGGGGCGTATCACTCGACATATTGGGTGGATCCGAAAGAAGACCTCGTCGTCGTGTACTTCACGCAGCTGATTCCCGCCGGTTCGATTGATGACCACGGTAAACTGAGGACGCTGGTCTACCAGGCGATCGTGGACTAGCTCAGGATCGACCGATGAAGAAGGCCGACGTGATATTGGCGCGGGTCCTTTGCTCGGCGCTGATCCTCTGTTCAGCGCGTGCCTTCGCTCAGTCGATTGAACCGTCAACCGCAAAGGTCTCTGACTGGCATTTCTCCCTCCAGTACCTTGGCCTGACGTACCATCCCGACGGAGGGAACACTCCGGAAGTGTACCCCCTGAAACTCGACAAGAAGGCCTACCTCGTGCTCGATGTCGGCCTCGCGGCGAATCTCGACTATCGCCTTGCTGACTATTCCTTCTTCCGTTTCACCGCTTCCTTCTACAAAGATTGCGCGTTCGTCTCGGCAGGAGGCATCCACGCCGGACCGAGGCTGCAATACTCCTGGGGAGACAATCGGATCAACGCGGGAATCGGTCCGATATTCAGTTTCAGGCGGGACTGGCATCGCTTCGGACAATACAGGGATGATGAGTTCTACGGCGACCGGGTGTACAAGGGTTGGCAGTACCGGTTCTTCCCGACTGCAATTGAATTCGAGTATCTGCGAAGGATCAACGACTCGATGGAATTTCAGTGGTCCGTCGTTCCTGGTGCGCCGCTCGTGATTACGTCGATGTTTGGAGTGCGGTTCAGATTGTGAGCGGGTGAACGACCAAAACGTCCACCCGTCCCCGGATACAAAAAAGCAGCCGGCAGCATCGGCTGCTTTCTTTCGTACAAGCCTGACTGGGCCGTCGGTCATCCCGGAGGTTGTGAAAAAGCAGATCCGTCAGGTTCTCGATCATCTCTGAAAGGACCTGACGGACCTGATGAATTCCCGGAAGACTCTCTTGTATGTTATCGCGGCCTGAGTGTGATCACGCCAAGCGACTTGTCTTGTTGGGCGACTACCTGGACGCCTGTGATTGTCGTATCCCGATATGTCGTTAGAGTCGGAACGACCTTGATTGAGTAGGTCCCGGCGGGCACTGCCATGAGTTTAAACGTTCCCGACACCGTATCTGCGGCTGCGCTCAAGGTGTCTGTGCCGGCTGTTGTCCATACGACGACTCGGGCCAGGGCGGGACTGATGGATCCGGAGATTATTCCGGATGTGATATTTGCTGCGACACGAATGACCGGTGAGAGCCTGTACTGATTCCCCGTGAGGCGCAATGACCGCGACGCATCAAAGTCGAGCGTCAGCTCGTAGGTCGTGTTTGCTACGATGTCGAAGTTGTGGTTAAGCTTGAGACCGCTTTGGAGCCCGCCCGGGACTTCAAGCGGCATCGACACTCCGCCTGCGACGACGTTGCTGCCGGCGCCGATCTTCAGACGGATCTGAGTATACTTGCCGGCGTCGAGCCTCTTCGCCCCGAGCAACCCTGATGCGCCGTTCCTGAGCTTCAGCAAATCGAATGTCCGGGTTGTGCTGTCGATGACGCTCCAGCCGCTGAGGCTGTCGGCATTCGCCCGATGGATGCTGACCTCCGTCACGACGATGTTCACTGCATCGAATCCTGCCGGCGAGTCGACCAGTGAGATCCTGATTTCACCTTGCGAAGACGAAGTATCCGCGGGATTGTCCGAATTTGAACAGCCAAACATCACAAGTGCAAGAACAAGAAGCAAAGTCAGTGTGGATTTCATTGCGCTCTCCTCTCAGTAATCGTTCTCGATCCTTCCGGCATCAAAATAGCGTGCGCGGTCAGAGTGTGCAGTGCCCGAGCGCACACACCGGACGAGTTTGGACGGAAAACTCGTAGTGTCACCTTGATTCCGAGGGATTTCCAGCCGAAGAATATTTGCTACAGCTTGTCGACTGATGAAAGACGCAGAGATGAAGAGCGGCGTTCCTTCCTTGAAAACATTGAGCGACTTGCTGTTGCTCTTGGTCGGTATCGGCGTACGTTTGTAGAGCCACTGCAGACACCGCTGAACTCCAATCCCTGGAGGTTCTGAGTTCCGAACGAGTTCCTACCGAAGTGCCACATTACTATCAGATTCATTCGTCCGAAACACGAAGGAGAGAATAGTGATAACAAGCCGCGTTGCCGCATTGATTCTGTTTTGTCTTGGATGCACTTCTCAACAGAGTGGCCAACTGACCGACCAACAAAAGATCCAAATCAAAACCGAACTCAGGACAGTAGTTGACACGATGATGGCCAAATTCGTGCGCCTCGATGGGGAGGGTTTTCTGGCGTATTTCCACGACTCGCCGGAATTTGTGGCGTACTATCCCGACGGCGCACGTTCTGATTTTCAGACGTTCAAGAAGGCGATGCTCGATTTCTGCAGCTCTGGAGGGACAGCCAGGGTAACGAATCAGTCCGAAGAGTTCACTGTGCTAACGAAGGAGTATGTCGTCTGTTCCTTCACCGGCAAGTCGGAGTTGACCACGAATACGGGCGACAAGGTGATCTACAACCCGTATGCGGCCACCTGGATCTTCAGGAACATCAGCGGCGAATGGAGGATCGTCTACAGCCACGAATCGGCAACGATAACCACGGAGAAAGCTGGAAAACAATAGTGCCAACCGGCCTACGATCGGAATAGGTGAACAGGACATAGGAGGATAGAACACACACCGTCTGCATAGGACGCCAAAAAGGCTGCCTCAAGGGCTCTGTTTGTCATTTCGAAGGAGCGGAGCGACTGAGAAATCTGAACCGAAAGAAGGATTTCTCCCTTCGGTCGAAATGACAATAGTATTTTTGGGACAGCCCCTTTTTTTGTCTTCAGTGCAAATAACGCTTCAATCCAAAACCTTTTCAAAACATAGCGTTGCATTCGTGCCGCCGAATCCAAAGCTGTTGGAGAGGGCATAACGGATTTCCCGCTTGCGGAGAACGTTGGGGACGTAGTCGAGATCGCACTCAGGGTCAGGCTCTTCCAGATTGATGGTCGGCGGAATAAGACCCTCCTTCAGGGCGAGAATCGTAAACGCTGCCTCAGCCGCTCCTGCTGCTCCGATAAGATGACCGACCATGGATTTGTTGGCCGTGATGGCGAGTTTCGTCGCGTGGTCCTTGAAAACGGCTTTGATCGCACGAGTTTCAGCGATATCGCCGAGCTGCGTCGATGTGCCGTGGGCATTGAGATGATCGACCTGTTCGGGTCGTAGTCCCGCGAACCTGAGTGCCTGCTTCATCGCGAGCTGGGCTCCTTCGCCGTTCTCGGGGGGAGCCGTAACGTGGTGCGCGTCGCCGCTCATTCCGCAGCTCAGCATCCGGGCGTAGATCGTTGCCCCTCGTTCCCGGGCGAAGTTCTCTTCTTCCAGAATCAATACCGCCGCTCCCTCTCCAAGCACAAATCCGTCACGGTTTTTGTCGAATGGTCGGGATGCGCGCGCCGGATCATCATTCCGTTGGGACAGAGCGCGGGCGGCGCAGAATCCACCGATGCCGAGTTCCGTGATGGGTGCCTCCGCACCTCCAACAATCATCGCGTCTGCCTCGCCGCGTGCAATTGCGTGAAAGCCGTCGGCTATGGCGTGGGCGCTCGATGCGCATGCGGAAACCACCGAGTAGTTCGGTCCACGGGCGCCGCAGCGAATGGCAATGTACCCCGATGTCATGTTGATAATGGCGCTCGGTATGAAGAACGGTGAAACGACCCGAGGTCCGTCTTTCGCCAGCGCGATGGCAGTTCCGTTGATAGTGGACAATCCGCCGATCCCCGAGCCGATAACAACGCCAACGCTCTCTGCACGTTCGGGAGTGATCTCCAACCGGGCATCAGCAAGTGCCTCCATAAAGGCAGCGACTGCAAACTGCACGACCGGATCGTAGCGTTTGACCTCCTTGGGTGCAAAGTACTTCTGAGGATCGAATCCTTTCAGTTCACCGGCGATCCGGGTCGAGTAACTCTCAGCCGGGAATCGCGTGATGCGCCCTATGCCCGATGCGCCGGCAAGGCATTGCTTCCACGACTCCGCTGTTGTGAGTCCAAGCGGTGTGACGAGCCCGATTCCCGTGATGACTACTTTTCTCATACGTTCCTTTTACAGGTCAGGGGGTGCAGCCGGTGAGGAACTCCGATCGCCGAAGATAGATGGTTTTTTCCAGTGACACAACCTGGACTACTTGTCGCAGGTTCCGGAATGCAAATGATTGATCCACGCAATCTGTAACCATCACTCATCAATCCGCAATCCCCAATTCGAAATCCGAAATGGCGAGTGTCTGACGAGCCATTGTTACTCGTCCAGCCGTCGTGTATTGGTCTCCGCCATCGGCCACATGATCGCGAGGCCGATGACGGCATACGTCATGATGTAGTACGCCGGAAAAAGAGGATTGCCAAATGTCTCAATGCGGGAGGCAGGGGCCGCAACAGCAACTCGGGCAGGTCGTGCAACAGGAGCTGCGAGGGCAGCAACTCCAGCCCGAGCAGATAATTCGGGTCGGGCTGCTCGGGCCACTTCTCCGTACTCAATTTGATGCTGAGCGCGGTCGCCGCAATCGTGTACTGACGCCTCGGGCGGCCCGGAGCGTTCCTGCTCATCAGAAGAAGTAGAATACGGCGGCAAGGACACGCAGATTCGCAGCTGTTCTCGTATTCTCCACTCTCCCGTTGTTCGCCCCGTTCGGTGTTCCGTACGCTGCGGATGTGTACTCAACCTCCGCTGCAAGACGAAGTTTTCCTGTATTCCACGCGACCCGCGGTGCGATGCGCAGGAGATTGTCCACGTCGGTTGCACGGCCGTAGAACGGGCCTGCAAGTTTTTCAGCCGCTCCGAGAGTCCTCGCATATGCCGCGAATAGGGCCAGTTCGAGCTCTTTACCGCTGGCGATTTCCCCCCACACCGAGAAGCTTTTCAGGGCGGCATACCGTTCGACCCCGGTTGCCGTGTCTATCGAGGCCACGGCGTAACCGCCGAGCATCAGCAGGTCGGCGAGGTTGCCGCCGTAGGTCACCTCCGCCTTGACCGTCACCGGGTCGATTGTCAGTCTGCCATAGCCCAGAATGGCGGTACTGCCAACTGTGGCGTCAGTGGCGAGGTTTTTTGTGGTTGCGAGGCGCGGGACAAGTTGCTTGTAGTCGAATCCTATCCCGGCCAGTGCCGGCCCGTCGACATACTGCACCTGAGCGTGGAGGCCGGGAACGGCGGCATTGCGCATATACGAGGTGCTCAAACCGGCGGGTCCGTTACTCGCAAAATCACGCTGCGCCAGGGCCGCCGCGATGAACTTCAGCGGGCCTGAGGAAACCGAAAACCGGATCTGCGGGTTCCGCGAAAACGCCTGAAACGGGGCGCCGGTGTTGAAGGAGATCACCCCCGGAAACATCTCCACGACGAACATCGGGTGCCAGAACTGCCCGATCAGAAGCGACGAGCTCGGCCAGTCCAATTTCACGAAGGCGTGGCGTATTCTGAAACCGCTCACATCGGCGTCGGAGGTTCCGAAGAACTCTCCTTCGATCACGCCGGCGGTCTTCGCGCCCAGCGCGTCGGGACCGCTGATCTTCCCCGTCAGGCGCGTTTGGATCGAAAGGATGTTGAAGTTCGCCTTCGCATTGATGTCGGTATTGGCCTTGTCATTGACGACGGGGGCGGGATAGAGAAGGAAATGGCCCTCCCGGGCTGCCACGGTCTGCCGGGAATCGTACAAAACGTCGGTCTTCACGAAACCGGAAAAGGTAATTCCGAATGCGCCTTGTTCCTGCTGTGCCCAGGCGGCGACGGCTGGGAGGGAGAGGCAGGCAACGAGAAAGATGCGACCGATCATAAGACTCTCATCGATAGTGTGAACCGATCCTCTCTGGTGTGGGCGAGACCGCTTGCCGGCACTACTCAGCGCCAATGCCGAGGTAGGTCCTGAGCTTCACTTCTTCGAACTTCATGGCCGCTTCAGGCTCCTTCTTCCTCAGGGAAACAATGATGCCGGCAAGGAATGCGGCGGGCATCGAAAGGAGCGCAGGGTTCTTCAGCGCGAAGATGGCCTCGCGGTTCTTCAGGATGTCGACCCAGACAGTTGGACTGAGAATAATGAGGATCACGGCCAGGGATGCTCCTGTGACAATGCTTGCCACAGCGCCGCGTGTTGTGAACCCGGACCAGACGATGGACATCAGGAGCGCCGGGAAATTCGCGCTTGCCGCAATGGCGAACGCGAGACCGACCATAAATGCGACATTCTGTCCTTTGAACGTAAGACCGAGCACAATGGCCAGCACTCCGAGCAACAGCGTGGAAGCCTTGGCCACACGTACTTCACCACGCTCATCAGCCTTGCCGCGTTTCACGACATTGACGTAGAGATCGTGGGACAGCGTGGATGCTCCGGAGAGCGTGAGGCCCGCGACGACTGCCAGAATGGTGGCAAACGCAACCGCGGCGATGAACCCGAGGAAGAATTGTCCGCCGACGGATTCGGCAAGAAGAAGGGCGGCCATATTCCCGCCCTTGTCGAGGCTGCTGACAACTTCCCGGCCCACGAGAACCATGGCCCCGAATCCGATGATGAAGGTGAGAATGTAGAAGTACCCGATGAACCCCGTCGCGAGGAAGACCGAGCGACGCGCCTGGCGGGCATCGGGAACGGTGAAGAAACGCATGAGAATATGGGGGAGCCCCGCGGTACCGAGCATCAGAGCGATGCCAAGCGAAAGCGCATCCCAGGGGTTCGTCACAAAGCCGCCCGGGGAGAGCACGGCGTCGGAGTACTTGATCGCTGCCTGCTCGAATAGCACGAGGGGGTTCATGCTAAAGTGCGAAAGGGTCATGATCACGAGCAACGTGGCTCCGCCGAGGAGCAGTACGGCCTTGATGATCTGGACCCACGTTGTTGCCAGCATGCCGCCGAACAGGACGTAGGCGATCATGACACAGCCGACCAGCACGACGGCGACCTCATAGGGAAGACCGAACAGCGAGGTGATGAGCGAGCCAGCCCCGACCATCTGTGCGATGAGATAAAACACCACGGTCATGAGTGAACCCGCCGACGATGCGATCCGGACGGGACGTTGCCTGAGCCGGAAGGCGACGACGTCGGCAAAGGTGAACTTGCCAAGGTTGCGCAACGGCTCAGCAACAAGGAACATCACGAGAGGCCAGCCCACGAGAAAGCCGATGGAATAGATCAGACCGTCATATCCCTTCAGCGCCACCATGCCCGCGATGCCGAGAAATGATGCGGCGCTCATGTAGTCGCCTGCAAGAGCGAGGCCGTTCTGAAAACCCGAGATGCTGCGATCGGCTGCATAGAACTCCGACGTTGTCTTGGTGCGCTTAGCAGCCCAGTAGGTTATCATGAGCGTGATGGCGACAAAAACGAAAAAGATGATGATGGAGGCGGTATTCACCTGGCCGAGGGTGGTCGAGTAGGTTTCCAATGCGTCATTCTCCTGGAGTGAGTAATGCGGGTGAGTGGTTCTTATTGCTGGAGGACCTTGTTGCGCAGTTCGCGAACATGGCGGTCGTACGACTTGTTTGCCCACCTCGTGTAGTAGCCGGTCAGGAGCCAGGCAAAGACGATCAAGCCGATCCCGATGGGAAGCCCGATAGGCAGGTAGGGGGCAATCGGGAGCGCAAGAATGTCGCGGTAGAAGGCGATCGACAGAATGAAGCCAATGTAGACGACGAGCATGATCACGGTGAGCACCGAAGACACGAGGGTGCGCCGCCGGACCAAGCTCTTGAACGTGTCTGAGCCGATGATCTCATGAACCTTGGATGCTGTAACACTCATGGTCTGTCGTCCTTTCGCTGTGGTCGAAGTGCGATGATAGGTACGGTAATGCGGATTCCCTGTCGCGGACAGAAACTCGATCGGTGATGCAATATATGGAATTGTGAGCCCAAAGCAAACCGCGAGTTTCGTCGCGGGCCGTGGCCCTGCTACCGTAGGCTGGTCCCCCGGAAGTCCAGACTGAGTCTCTCTCTGAATGCCCCGATGTGCGCCACCGCCTTCCTCACAACGAGGAGCTCGATCTCCGAACATTCTGCCGGATCGACATCGTTGTGTGGGGCGCGCTGCTCCTTCAGCAATGCGGCCTGGTGGCGGAACCGCATGCGCATCAGAAAGGAGTACAGCTCTACCAGGTCCTGATACCATGTCCTCGAGAACACGTTGGTCTCGTACAACAAGCCAAGCCGTTCCAGGGTGTTGGTTGCCGAAATCTGGTGCTTGAGGGCGTACAGGCGGATACCGTCGACAATTGGCATCAGAATCTTCTTGATGTCGAACGGCGCCTTCAGCTTTTGCGCTTGCTCGGGTATTTCCCACTTCAGGACACTCTCGGCGAGGTACACGAAGAACGGGTCATTTCCTGCCAGCAACCCTTTCACCTGGGTCTGGAGCGACGAAAACAGCGATTCGCTCCCGTGGAGGAGCCGGAGATCGAAGAAAATTTTTGCGTCGAGGATGTCCTGGGGCTGAGCTGTCGCTACCCAGTGCGAAAAGTACTCCTTCCAGACCGAAAGCGGCTGGCACCATTTGGGGTTCCTTGCCATGATCCCCCCTTTGCAGTAGTGATAGCCGATCGCGTCCAGTCCGGTGCAGATCCGTTCACCCAAGGCGAGGAAGTATGCCTGAGTTCTCGTCTGTGCGTCCGGCAGGGGATCGGAAAACACGATGGCGTTGTCCTGATCCGTCACGAGAGTCTGTTCTTTCCGGCCGTCACTGCCGAGTGCGATAAATGCGAACGGGACGGGCGGTTCGCCAAGGTCTGCGCATGCCAGTGCGATGATACGCTTCGTGAGCGCATGGGAGATGAGGGTCGTCATGCGCGTGACATCAGCTATGTTGGATCCTCGTTCGATGATTGTCCGCACCAGGAACAGGAGGCGCGTGTAGTACTCCTTCAACTCGCGGTCGGTGCAGAGGGACTCGATCCTCTGCAGGAAGTACAGATACGACGCATGAAAGGCCTGCTGGAGATCCCGGGCATGGACAATGCCGAGGGCCTTGCCGTCCGGCCGTTCGATAACCGCATGGGAGATTTTTCGCTCCATGAACACGTGCAACAGATCGAAGACGGAAACGGATGCGGGAAGGGAGATCAGCGGGGCCGTCATGACGGTGTGCACAGGCGTGTCGAGGGGGAGTTGTCGTGTCAGGACGCGCTCCCGGATGTCCCGTTCGGTGATGATCCCAATCTCTGCGGCGTCGGCAGTCGTCACGAGAACGGCGTCCCGTTTGCGCCGGGTCATGATCTGGATTGCGGCACCGACCGTCGTATGCATGGCGCAGGCGGGATAAGATTCAACGAACGGACGTATGGACTGGTTGAGGAGGACGATGGACGCCTGGAGGTCGGACAGCAGACTTTCGCGCTCTGCGGATGATCGCTGTTGTTCCGTGATATCCTCCACGACCCCGTCGCAGGCGACGGGCCTGTCCTGTTTGTCGCGGCTGAGGATGGCGGAGAGCGAGACGATGGCCTTCGATCCATTCAGTCGGCGAACAGCCGTGATGCGGTTGCGCACGATGCCCTCATCGAAGAGATCGTCAAAGAATCGTTTCCCCTCCAGGGGATCATCGAACAGCTCGAGAAGGGTGGCGGAGATCAGCTCTTCGGCACTGTGCGCCCCCAGGATTGATCCGGCGGCCGGGTTTACGTCAAGGAAATCACCATCGCGCGTTGGCGCAGTGCGGAACACCCCGATGGACAGTTGGTTCGTCAGCGTGCGGTACTGCTCCTGGCTGCTGTCGAGTGCATCGGCCATCTTCTTGTGCAGGCTCATGTCCTTCACGCTCAGAACGACTCCCTCCCTGCCAAGCAGGCTGATGGGAGAGATGCTGATCAGGACGTCGAGGATGCCGCCGCCGTGCATGCGGAGCTTGGTCTCCAGTTGCTCGGTTCGTGCCTCCCGTCCCTCCACAGGCGCAAAGCTATCGAAATCGAAGGTCTCCGCCCGGGGAAGTGTCAAGAACAGATCGCGGATCCGGATGCCGCCGGGAGGCTCTTCCGGGTATCCGAGCATGCTGTACAGGGTCTTGTTGGTGAACACTTCGTGGTCAGTCAGAATCATGATCAGGCCTTCAGAGGACGTTTCCACGAGGGCGCGGTATTTCTCCCGCGATTCGTGGAGTTCCTGTTCGGCCCGTTGCCGCTGATTCTCTGCCTTGAGGTTCTGGAATGCGATAAAGAACAGCAATGCAGCAATGACAATGCTGATGCCGACAGTGATATTGATCGTCTGGCGTTCCAGTTCGGCAATCTCCGCCTCCACATCCTCGAGGTAGATCCCCGTCCCGATGACCCAGTGCCAAGGGGCAAAACCCCTCACATACGAAAGTTTGGGGACAATGCGTGTGGAATCGTCTTTCCACTGCCAGGTATAATCGACATACCCCTCACCTGCGCGCTCGACCGTGCGGGCCATTTCCACGAACAGCCGCTTACCGCGCGAGTCCGTGAAGTCCGCGAGACCCTGCCGGTTCAGATCCGGCCGATACGGATGCATGATCATGGTTGGCGTGCTGTCGGTAATCCAGAAATAGTCCTTCCTTTCGTCCCCGTACCGGAGTGCCTGAATCTGTGATATCGCGGATTGCTGGGCCTGCTCCCGGGTCAACGAACTGCCGAGTTCATGCTGGTGCCAATGATCGAGGATGCTCCAGGCATTCAAGGTGAGTTCCCTGATCATCTCGCGCTTCCGTCCGTAGATCAACTCCTCGAACTGTGGGATCAACACAAAAAACAGCGAAGTGATGAAGAGCCCGATGGTGAGTAGCGTGGGCAGAAGAGTCTTCACGATGAATCGTGATCGATGTCCGACAAGGAGTGTCATGCTGTGCCTCCGCGGCGGGAAAAGGAGGTGCCCGGCCTGCTGGGTTGTTCGGGATTCGTCATTGTTGTGCCGACCGCGCGTTACGCAAGGGAAGAACCTGGACCTGCCGCTGCTTCGTGTCCAGAACCATGCAACCGTTGGCGCGAGATGTCCGCGCCACCGAGGGGGCGACAATCCATTGCGGTTCGTCCGTCAGGGTGATGGTGCCAAAAGGATGCAGCACGAAGCGGTCTTCATCCACGATCAAGCACCCCTCAGGGTGCCCGTGACCGGAGACCCCAATGCGGCATCCATGACGGCGCATGAATTCGAAGTGCTTCCGGAGATGAAAGGCCTGACTCGGAAAGTACATGGCCGAGCCCGACAGGTCCGGGTAACAGAAGTGCGAAAGGAGACAAGAGGTCCCGCCAAGAGCGATACGCTCCGTTTCCCGGAGACCGCGCAGGTAATCGGCTGCGGTGGTGCTCAAGGTGGACGGAATCTCGTTGTCCTCGTAGAGCCAGACGCGGTTGCGCGCACGGGATGCACGAACATCATAGTCGAGGCCGTACCAATCTGGCCCGTACTCAAAGCCGGCTTTGAACTCGGGGACGCGCCGAACTGCGTAGAGGTCGTGGTTGCCCGCAACGGCTAAAGAACAGTGCACACGGATCCTGGCGATGCAGGTCTCGGCACTCCGCGACTGAATATACTGATAGAAAGGAAGCGTGAATCCCACAATGTCACCTAGGCACACGATCGTGTCGCAGTGTTGGTCGGAGAGAAGCCCGAGCGCAAGATCGAGACTGGTGATATCCTCGTGGATATCTGATAGGAAGCCGATGCGCATGGAAGGTCGTGTGTAGGAATGTCGCCGTGAATTCCCGCCGTCCCGCTTCAATATACAGAGAATTCGAGCGAGGGAACAGGATTCCGTCCCGCAACTCTCAGTGACCAGCCCCCAGTTGTTGTGCCAATGGTGAGTGAGCTTTTTCCCTTTGGGAACTTGCCCGCACTCCTTCTCACTCATCCAGTCGTCGCGTGTTGGTTTCCTCCATCGGCCACATGATCGCGAGGCCGATGATGGCATACGTCATGATGTAGTACGCCGGCAACAGAGGATTGCCGAATGTCTCAATGAGCCACGACGAGACAAGCGGAGCCGACCCTCCGGCAAGTGCCAGTGTGAGACTGTACGCGAGGCTCATCGATGTGATGCGCGTACGGAGAGGAAAGATCTCGACGACCATCGCTCCCTGCAGCCCCAGTGCCATGCCGATGGGGATCGCAACCAGAATTTGCCCCAGAACGAAGCCTGTCGGATTGCCATAGAGCATGAGGTTTAGAGCAGGGTAAATCAACGCCAGTACTCCGACCGTGAGTGCCATCATTAGCCTGCGGCGTCCCACCTTATCTGAAAGCCACCCCCCGAACGGCTTCGAGAACAGAACCACGAACAAGGCGATCGTGTTCGCGAGGAGAAAGAGTTCGCCGCTTTCTGTCGCGAGGCTCTTGCGGCGCTCGACGGCATATGTGAAGGTCAGGTAGTACGCCGCGTTCGTCATCGCCACGATGCCGAACGTTTGAAGAATAGGCAACCGGTCGGCAATAAGCGATGGAAGAAGCTTGGGTCGGATGGCCCGGGCTTTCTCGCCCTCCGCGGTCTCAATGATCCCCCGCCGCAGCAGGTAGCCACCGATGAGGAACAGGACACTGCCGATAAAGGGAATACGCCAACCCCACGTTGTGACCTGGTCGGGAGGAAGGGCCAGGTTTACGAGCCATGCTGATGCCGAGCCCAGGATGAATCCGATCGTCGTGCCGACCGCAGTCGAGCTGCTTACAAGCCCCCGCATCAGCGGCGACGACCCTTCGGTGGTGTACACCATAGAACCTGTGAACTCACCACCAAGTGAAAAACCCTGAACGATTCGCATTGCCAGGAGCAGGAGCGGAGCTGCAATGCCGATTTGCTCATATGTAGGCAGGAACCCGATCACGAGTGTGGCGATGCCCATCATTGAGATCGAAAGCGTCAGGAGCGCTCGTCTTCCGATTCTGTCACCAACCCAGCCGAGGACGAGGCTTCCGGCCGGGCGCGCCAAGAAGCCGAGAGCAAAGGTGCCGAAAGTCAAAAACTGCTGAGCGGCGTGGCTTGATTGAGTGAAGAACTGCTTGCCGATGTCGCTGGCGAAGTAACCGTAGACCGCAAAATCGAACCACTCGAGCACATTTCCGATAAGTCCCGCGAGCGCCGTACGAAGGGCCGACTGTGCCCGAACATGTGTTTCCGCCATTTGCTCCTCATAGGATGTACATTATCCCGCCCCTGGGCTCTCACTTCGATCGAGCCGTCGTCGTCTCCTGACATGACGCGAGGTTCACCCCGCGCATTGGAAGGGAACCCGGACTGTTGACTAGGAGAGTGGAGAAAACGGTGAGGCGATAATTGGTGGGCAAGATAGTTGAATTCGGAGAAAGAGGCAAGCATGGAGCGGGGTGACAAGTGGGACCAAGGTAGCTTGGGTGCAAGGGAATCGCCTGCTTCGGGTCGATCTCCCACTTCGAATGCCGCTCATGAGAGAGACTCGGCATGCGGGGGAAGTCCTGCCGATTTCTCTCTAGGTCAATTGGAGCGCGCTACCTCATCCGTCCGCGCAACCGCACGCTGGTCAGCACATCACAAAACGGCACTCGATCTGTCACCTGATCGGCTGTTTGTACCTACGACTATCGTGCCAAGCGGTGTGAATCATCCCGTACGCCTGGTCTGTCTGCGATCCTCGATTCCAAGTTTGTGATGAGTGCCTGCTTCGTTGATACCCACTTGCTGTCGGGCGTCGAATCATCCGCATTCCCCCCCCTCAACTTGTGGTGAGCGCCTGTCTCATTGAAAGGCATCTGCCGGCAGGTGTCGCACCATCCCCATTCGTCCGAGAGTATGTAGTTGATTGTTCGGCAACGGCGCAGTATTATTTGTTCAGGTATCCAATCGCCACTCTCCCCCTCA
>Ga0233425_10001678_pt1 | contig 47861 bp, 30 predicted proteins | sample Watercolumn_Towu_2_FD_181712 | JGI IMG/M metagenome (GOLD analysis project Ga0233425, IMG submission 181712) | Freshwater microbial communities from Lake Towuti, South Sulawesi, Indonesia - Watercolumn_Towuti2014_140_MG | ecosystem: Environmental > Aquatic > Freshwater > Lake | place...
TTCTGCCTGAATCTGCTACGCCGCAATCAGCAATACAACGTTGGCATCCGAGCCAAGCAAAAAGCCGCCAGTTGGTCACACCAATACCGCCTCTCTCTCCTTAACTTCTAAATGCGTTCACCGTGGCATCTTTGGCCTTGTCAATACCCAACAATCAGCACTAAATAGTCTCATGAGACGAATCTCATATCGTATTGGCAAAGAACAAACGAAGCCTGTTCTTTGCTAGGGCGAGATTCAGGTGGACGCAGCACATGACCTGTACTCCTATAAATAGCTATCACAAGTAATGAGCGCGCTTCACCTGAACACCAGCAACCCACCCCAACTAGGAGCCACAATGAATCCAAAATCAGTATTATTCTGTATCATCATGACGATCCTTACCGTTTGTCCTGTGCGAGCAGGATCCTTCGATGGAGACTGGCGTGGTTCTATACGAACATCTACTGGCAAAGAGATGAAAATCAGAATTGTCATAGATGGGGACAAGGCGACGCAGTACTTTCCAGTCAAAGATGGCTGGAAACCGGTAACCCCCAAGAAGACAATCGTTTCTCAAATGAAAGATATGTGTGTTTTGTCTTGGTTGAACGAAGGTGGCGTTTGGACCGAACATCAGGTTTTCTCGTTGAGCTACATCAATAAGTCGAAATTGAATCTGGCATATTTGCGTCACGTTACAAATCGAAAAGAAGATAAAGATGGAGAACCCTTTAATCTAAGGGGCGAAGGTGAACTCACCCGAACGGACTAAGCTTCGAACCGTACGCAGCGGCGAACCTCTCTTCCAGCCACTACTAAAGAAATAACACATCTTGGCGCTTTCCGTTCCTTGAACTTCCCGCGCCCGTTCGCAGCAACGCAGATGGCTTGCGCTCTTGATTCAGTCAAGTTCAGCAGGTTGCTATCTGGTTATAGTGGAAAACCCGCAGATGTTACCGGAAGAGTGCCCGCAACCATCAAGGAACAATACCGGCTGCGCCACCAGATAATTAACACCCTGCCTCAATGCAAACGCGTTGTAAGGGGTCCAAATGCGCCACTTGCCGCGGTTCGCCTTGTCCAAGTTAAGTAGAATTTGCTTTGTCCCACTTGCCGCATGCCCATCAATCGTCGAATACCGTGGAATCCGGCTTGCCACGGGGATTCCTTTACGTCCACCTCCAGCATCGAAGTAGAAATGCACAATGATCTGACTTTGACGCGCCACGTAAGGGCCAATATTTGCAATCCCTTCAATCATTAACCCGGCACGGTTGCTTGGATCCATCACATTAGGTGTGACCTTGAGGATGTGGAACTCAACCGGCAGCACCATCTCCTGAACAACGGAGCGCTTTCGGATATTAGGCTTTGGGCCATCAGGAATGTCATCGGTTCGGCGTGGGGGGCGTGGTTTGTCCGTGTCGGGGGGAGTGTCAGGAGATGGTGGACGACCATTGTAAGCATCCTTGGCAACGTAACCTTCACGCGTTACTTTTGGAAAGAGGTCGTACGAAATCCATCCGTAACCACGATCACCCCATTTCTTTCCCCAAGAGTTAAGTAGTTTGAACGCGTGCTTCTTATCGTCGTAACCGACCAGAATCATGGCGTGGCCATTGAGAGGCTTGCCTCCCTGCTGTGACCAAACAGAACCAGAACTGGGAGGTCCAAATTGGAACACGGTGTCTATCAACGCACCGAACATAACCGGGTAATTCGCGTTGAGATGTGCCTTGACTTCCTTGATATCGGCGGTATTCACGCGGCGCCAGTAATCAATCCGGTACGGTCGAGCGCGGCTCATGACAGTGGACTCGGGACGCGTCTGATAGTCCCTGTCATTATACGGCATGTCGGCGAGGGTAGCGGCGCCCTGTTGGGAAAGAAGGTTTAACGCATCGGTGAACTGTGCACCACCATCCCGGCCATTGTTGATCTGGTTGTAGATGAAAGACGGACTGAATAGATGCGATAGATTCGGTCGCCCATTCGCATCGGTAAACCCCCATTTCATTTCATTCTTTTCATGGAAACTCTTCAACGCATAAGCCGTCGCCCACGCGGTGCAACTACTTTGATTTCCTTGCTCTCCCGGCGGCGGCATATTCGCCGACAAGTCCACAGACTCTGGTAATTCGGCGCCTGCAAACGGCGTTGGAGCCATCGGGATGCTACGCAACTGATCTTCGGGAGTCGGGATGTATCCCTGCGCCCAACCATTTGAGGCTACCAGCAACAAGATCGCCAACACTCGCTTTTTTTTGCTCATAGAAACACCAATGTTATCTAGCTATCACACGCCTCTTGTCTGGGTCAAGCTCCGACTGTTCCCCTCGATTCATCAGCACACTTCTTCTCTTGAGCAGTCAATTAGCGAGACCTCCAAATGGGGGTTGAACCCTCATTCCAAGTCCGCTGGTGTGATTGTTCCTTTTGCGGGTCAGTCTCAGTCTGAAATTGGAGTTGTCTATCTTCTGTGAGCAGTTTCTTGCCTTCCTCATGGTCGGCGGGCAGCATGACAATCTCATCCGGCCCGTATCATACACATGTGGCTAAACGACCCAACTCGTTTTCTCCCGATATGCGTTGGCAAGAAAACTGCAAGGCCCGCTAGCATGCCTCAGCGTCACCATCTGGGACAGAATGGCGTCTTCATATACCGCGAAGTGATCCCCCAACTTCTTCGTCAATCAAGCGGCCGGGTGACCGACGGCGGTTGGATGGGGGGAGCATTCGTGCGGGGCGTGGCGGTTTGTTCAGGTAGCGACGGCCAATTGGGCTTTGGTGGGGGGGGCGGTTCCCAGCCGTCGGTAAGGTTTGTTTCCTTCGCCGCGGCGGCGGGTTCATTAAGGGTGAAGGTCATCGTCATCGCACCGTCGCCTTGTACATAATGACTGCCGGTCCAACCGTAGCAGTGGTTGGCGTAGAAAGAGAGCCGTCCATCCTGCGGGAATGTGAATGTCCATGTGCGGCCCACGACCATGTTGACGGCGACGTTGTGGAAAATATTGAAGGAACCGAAAGCTGCGGGATTGCCCCAAGTGGCCTCGGGTAGCAGGCCGGGCGAAAAGGACGCCACCAAGCAGCCGGCCGGCGCGTTCGGGTTACGCAAACTGGCTTTGCGGCCAAGGTGGTAGTACACGTCATTCAAGCCGCCACGCGGAGTTTCGCGGGAGCCGACAGGTTGTTCCATGGTCAGGCCCAAGAGGTTGGGCTGGTTGCTGGCTTTTTCCTTCTCGCTGAGGTTGCTTTCGGCCTGCATGAGATCAGCCACCTTCTGTTGGTAGACCTCTTCAGGAATGCCCTCGGGTCCATAAGGGGAAACGTTGGCGAACCGCACCGGATCCCATCGACCAGTCAACGTGGCTTGGAGTCGCTGGCCACGCCGGCCGAACACATTTGCCATGTTGCCGTTAGCCTTAAAAGTCAGCACTTCGGGCGGGCGCACAAGGCGGATGGGCGGCGACCAGAGTTCTCCACGTAGAGACCTACTGCTCGCTCCGCTGTAGCAAAGACGGGTCCGCACAACGGCATTAAGCCCGATGTCTACGGTATTAGCTTTGAACTCCGCTGGGTTCTTGGTGAAAACAAATTTGGGCATTCGAAACCACGGGCCGCTTTCCTGAGCTGCTTGGAAGATCTCCAGGGATTCATAGCGATTAGGATTCCAACCGACAACTGGCAGCGTCAGGCTCCACCGGCTGCCGGAATACGCGCCTTCGTTATTGTCTTTTCGCTGCCATTGAGGCGGTCCGAAGCCCGGCGCGGCATCTGCGGAACGCGCGCCATTGAGAATCTCGGTGCTGACAAGCAATTCTTCGAGCGATTCTGGGGGTCTGTTGGATGGGCACCAGTTCGCCACCAACCCCAACCAGCCCCAACCCGGCGCAGCAAATTCGACGCCGTCGCCGACGAAGAAATACTGTGGTTGAGGGCGGGCGGCATTCGCGCTTGATGGTTCGTCCGGCGTGAACATGCCGAGGACCGCGCCGAGTTTGGCGGTGGGCATCAGGGCGCGTGGTTTCTGCCAATCGAACCAGTCGCGTTCCTCGCGCTGGAGTTTCTCGGCGAGAGCTTGTTCATATTTTGGCCGCTTCTGCTCAAACTTCTCCCGGTTCTGGCTGCCCTCTTTTGGGGTCTTGTCTTTCCAGAATTCTTCGGTGATCTTTTGGCGCTGCTGGGCGGAAAACGCTTGGAAGGCGCTCTCGTTCATACCGGCGGGTCCGTGCGGCTGGAAGAACTTGGTGTAGTCTGTGGAGTTGACTTTGTACTGGACCGTTGGACAACTGATGCGCCAGCGTTCCTGCGGGCCGACATAGCACCGCATTTGTAGGCCGGAATAATGATCTGGCGGCACGGTGGCTGTCGCCTCGCCCCAGTCCGAAAACAGGATTCCGTTGGCTGTGCGTACCGCAAAACGCGCACGGAAATAGTAGGAACGCCCTGGCAGCTTGGGGATCACTAAATTGCCCCAAAAATCGAGAGTCGCTTTGCCGCGCTTCGCGGGCACTTCGTCCCAATAGCAATACGGACCGCTGGGCGCGGTGGCCACAAAGATCTGCACGTCGATGTTTTCGTTGGGCTGGAGATCGGCACCCAAAACGGGTGCATCCCAAGTGAATTGGAAAGATTTTGATTGCAACCAAGCTGCGGTCCGCAGTTGTCGTTCGTGGGTCTCGATCTTCTCTTGAAGATTAAGCCGCCAGTAATCGTTGGTGGCCCGCGCACGGGAGGTTGCGAGTTCATTCTCCCAGCGGCGCTGCATTTCGGCTTTCCGTTCGTCGGCCTTGACACGCTCGTCCGGGCTCATTTCGTCCCGGCGCAAATCGTCTTCGGTGCGCAGCGCTGTCCGGAACTTGATTTTGCCAACGCTCAAATCCAGCGTTACAGCGGAGGACTGCGAGGTATCAGGGTTGTTTAGCGTGCATCCCAATTGCTGGGGCGTCTTGGGGATCGCGGCATAATGCCATGTCCTAGACCCAGCTTGGACGGCGGGCTCGGGATCAACGGGCGGCTTGGTCGAATCGGTAACGTCCCTGAAAACCGGAATCCAAGGGCCCTGCGCCTTGGTGGAGCGCAGCAAGTCCCAGCCGGCGGCGTCGGCTTGTTGGGCCGGCGTGATCTTGATGCCTTCGAGTTGGTTTAAGCCTCTTCTCTTTGTGTAACTTTTGTTGAGCACAGGCGGCACGGGTTTCAGTTCAACCGGGCCTTTAGGCAATAAGCCGTAGACGACCGCCTGCGCCATAAGGTAACCGTTCGTGCCGCAAGTGACACGTGGCAGGTGCTCGACAGCCCGTGGGAACGGCAGGGCTTTCGGATCGACCATCTCCTTGGAGAAGGCACTGACGAGCACGATAAGCAAGTCTTCCTTGTCCGACTCGGGTTTAACCCGGCTGAGGACGTTGGTTAGGGCGGTGTGCGCATCCGGCAGCAGCGGGATATCTTGGGTGGCGCGAGCACTAGCGGCCTTGCGTGCATCGTCGTCCTTGAGGTAACAGATCACGTTGGTAAACCGGTTGGAGTCGTCGGGATCGCCGTAGTAGTAGAACGGGTTGACGGTGAGGCGGGTGGTGATTTCAAACTTGTAGCGCTGGTCGGCGAACTGCTTGCCGTCTTCGCCTGAGGTGGCGTTGTTCGAGTTGACCGCCGTAATGTATACATCGGCACGTAGCCGGGGAAGTTGGGGCTTGTGCGTGGCGGTGTACAGGTCCTCGCAAAACAATTGAAATGCGAGGGTCTGTTGTTGTGCCGTGGCCCAAGCACCGGCAGCGGTGGCCTGAAACTCGCGCGTGGCCTCCTCGACATTTTTTGTCTGGCCGGCGTGGAGGCGGGCTTTTTCCCGCTCGGTGTAGTCCTCCCATTGTTTTTTACTGCGCTCAGCGTCGGCAGCGAAACGTTCGGTGAGGTGTTTGATTTCGTCGCCGGTCAACTCGTTGCGGCGTTTGTGGTAGAAGCCGCCGTCGCCGTCGGAACGGCTGAAATCCTCCACAAAACCACTGACAAATCCATTGGACACGGACTCGGCGACAATGTCAGCCTTGTTGCGCTCGTACCAAGTCTTAACGTAGCTTTCGCAATTCGTCGTTTTCAGGTCAGTGTTCAAAGCGGGCCAGATGCTGTCGCGTTGAAATTTGTACATCAGTTCGGGATGTTTTTGCGCGGCGGCAAGGTAATTTTTGGCACGGTCATAACGGTTGCTCTGGATGAGAATCTCCTTGTACTCGGAGTCGGCGTCGAACCGGGCATGGAAGTCGAGTCCGTCGCGGCGCGCCTTGTCGAGCACAAGGAGCCGCGCTACGGCCGCTTCCGGCTTGAATGTGTCGAGCACGCGCAAGTCCACGACGCCGCCGCGGCCGGGAATGAAGGCGACGATCGGTTTGATGGGACGCAGGAGGTAGTTCTGGACAGGCTTTTGTTTTGGCTGTGCGCCCGGACCAAGACCGGAGCCTCCGAGTATGGCCGAGACATCGCCGAGGAAATCGCCGCCCTGCCACGCCCAAGCGGTCCGGTCTTTCTGGTAGGCTTCCCACGCGTCTTTCTTGCGTTGGAGGAACAGGATCATCGGCATCGCTTCGCGTGTGACGCGGTCGAGTTCGGCTTCGACGCGGCCGCGCTCGATGGCTTCCGGCGAGTAGGGGACGTCGAAGGTTTTCGGTCCCTGCCATGCCAGCGTCCTGCCGTACTGGGCTTGCACGGCGCGCAGCCGACCTTCCAAGTCATCGAGCTGCGCTTGTTCCGCGGGGGTGAACTGGCTGGGGGTGTCACCGTAGTCGCGCAGTTCGGGGCCGATGAAACCGCGATAGAGACCGTCTTCGAAGTTGGTGGTTTGCGGGCGGGCGATTTCGAGTTCGTAAATCTCGTAACCTGTCGAGCCGATGCTGTAGGCGAGCATGAAGTGGCCTGCGACAGGAAATCTAATCGCCAATCCCATCATGCTGGCGCCAGTCCAATCACCCTCCGCGATGGACACAGCCATCCCCGCGCCGGGCACCGTGAAGAACAGTTCCTTCGCGGAGGCCTTGGCGACGGCCCAGCCATCGGCCTTGGTCTCGACGGTCGTCAACAGGATCCGGCCGAGGCTGTCGAGCGAGGAAATGTCGCTGAGGCGGTCCCTGCCGTACTGGCTCCAGTTCCAGACGAGGTTTTGCGTGAGTATGATAACGTATTTCGCTTTGCACTGGTTGCGGTTTTCGATGCGGAGTCCGTCGAGGAAATGTTCGGTGACCCGTTCGGTGAGTTCATCCCAGCGAGCGGAGACCAGTTCGCGGTAAGTCAGCTTGTGTTGCTCGACCGGATGCGCGTCGTCGCCGTGGAAATTCGGCACGGCGGCGTCGGGATCAGCCCGCAATTCCTCGGCGGACTCCACGAGATGATTGAGCACCGCTTCCTTGTTGGGATAACGCTCCCGAAATTTCTCCAGCAACGGCGCGGCGCGTTCCGGACCGAGGTCATAGAGGCCGTAGATGATTGTCAGACGCGCTGCGGTAGCAAGGCGTTTCAGAAAGAGTTTGGTGCGTGCCGCGCCGATGCGCTTGAGTCCGCGAGCCTCGCGCAATTTGTTGTAGCGTTCCACGAATTCTGTGCTGCGCGCCTTGTCCACCAACGCCTCGAACGCATCCGTGGCGGTCGCATAAACGGAGTGCAAACAGAACTCGCTGGCGAGTTTCCGATACTCAGCGTCCACCGCCTTGAGATGAGTCGGGTCGGACGGGTTGAACGTCTTGCCCTCCACGGTGCCGATGGCTTGGCCGAGCTTCTCGAAGAGCGCCCGGTTGCGAGTTTTCTGATTTTCGAAGTCGGGCGGCGGCTCGCCCTTGTGAATCAGGCGCTGGTTCATGGAAATCTCCAGCGCCAGCTTGTGCAACTGTTGCTTGGCCGCGTTGCCGGGGAACATCTTCTCAAGAAAGTGATTGTTCATGGTCTCGCGGGCGCCAGGGTCCATCGCGTGGTACTCGCGTTTGTCGCCTTTGCCGCGGCCTTGTTCGATGAGCCAGAGTACCTGCATTCCGTCTTCCCATGTGCGGAGATGGTATTTTGTCTCAAACTTTTCCTTGCCCAGGTACGATTGCAGTTCGTAGTAGTTGGCCAGCGATGCGCCGAAGGCGAACCCTTTCATCAATTCCGGCTCTTCGCCAAACATGGTGCGGATCGCCTCTTCCTGCCATGTTTTGCGCTGCTCCTCGGTCCATTCGTGCTTGTTGTCAGGGGGCCATTTCTTCCAAGTCGTGCCGCCCTCTTCGGGAGCGTAGACGCGATAAGCGCGCGGGTTGCCGGCCATGATTTCGGCAAGCGCGCGCATCTGCATCTGTTGCACGACGGCACCCTGAGTTTTGTAAGCACCGGGAGCTTGCCGTAACTGACGGATCGTTTGCTCATAGGATTTCGCGAAATTCTCCACGGTCAGATCCGCCGGATGAGGGAAACGATCCTTGCCCTCGAAGGAGGCGATGTCCACCGAAGCGAGCGAGAGCGGCGGATCGCGCGCTTTCCAGCGCGACATGAACTCCTCGCACAACGTGCCGTCGTACTTACTGTTTCGCTTCCAGGACTTCGACGTATCGTCCCACTCGAAGACGTAAAAGGTCTGGTCGAGGTCGCTTTTCATGCCGCTGGTCTGGTTGCCGGAATCGGAGCGGGCGATTTTCCATTTCTTTTGCTGGCCGATCTCTATGAGAATCGAGTCAATACGCTGGTCGCGGAGCTTGGCCATCTCGAGGCTGTGGTCCTGAGTGATCTTGCCGTCGGCGATGAGCTTGGCGACAAGTTTGAAGGCGAGGTGATCGTTGCCGGCGGCCTTGTAGATTTCGTACATGCCGCGGTGCGTCATGCCCGACTTGGAAACTTCGTAGTATTTCTTGACGATCTCTGCTTGTTTGTCGGTCAACCCGGCAAGGTTGGCGATCTGGCCAATGTAGGTGCCGGTCGCGCGGAAAAACCGGGCATCAGCCTCGTACCAGCTTCGCGACCGCTCCACGGCGTTGGTCGGCGTCTCGGCGGTTCCAATCCGAACCGGCCCAACCGCTAGCGCCAGCGTCAGCAGGAGACTGAAAGTGGAAAAAGAAAAAACGAAACCATTACCAGCAAGATTGCCTGGCATGACCTGCCACGATGAATTCGTCAACCGCCTTCGCAATGCGCTGTCTCCTGTGTGGATTGTACCAACAACACCAGCCACCACAAGACAAAAAGACATGAATTTCCACGGTTGCCCAATCTGTCCGCCACCGATATGATTCGGCACGATGAAACACTTCTTCGCATTGCTTCTGGCCGCACAGGTGGCATCTGGCGCGCAGATTGTGTTGGAGGAGTTTCATGTCGAGCCGATGTCATTGCGGCTGGGGGAATCGTTCGTGGTGCGCGCGCGGGCTGTCACGAAAGATGTCAAGCTCGGCAGTTTCCTGCTTCGCACAACCGACGAGATGAAGAAGGAAGATGTGCTTCCCGGATTCCCGATCTATTCCAACGGTTTCCGTTACGTCGCCGAAAACAAGAAATATCATCTGCTCGACAACGGCCCGCTCGACCGCGACAAGGCCGAGGGTGCGTTCGCCATCGAAATCAGCACGCGCGGCTGGAAAGAAGGCCGCTATCCGCTCGCGTTCTTCGCCAGCAACCGACCAGCCACCGGGTCGTTCGTTGCAGCACGCCACGATTTCGCCGTTACGGTCCGCGGCGGGCAAGTGACCATCGAAGACCTCGGCGGTGATTCACCGGCCAAGAGCCGCATCATTACGGAGTTCTCGGTTCAGGACAAGTTGTTCGTCAAAGCGACCGCCAGTCTGAAACTCACCGACGCTTATTATGTCGGACAGAGCGAAGTGCTCCCCGGTTTTTCGTATGACGCCGAAAAGAAAAAGTCTTTCCTTGCCATTCCGTCACAGAACGGGATTGCGTCGCTCAAGCTCGACACGCGCAGCTGGCCGCCCGGCGCGCATCATCTGGTGCTCCAAGCGTTGAGCACTTCGGGGAGAGTCTTGGATGATCGTCCGTTCGCCATCAAAGTGGCCGGGCCAAATGACCGGTTGAACGTCACGGTTGAGTCATCGGTCTTGTTCGGGCCGGGAACGCATTTCGGACGGTTCGCGAAGCTCCGCGACGGCACGTTGCTGTGCGCAGAGAAGTTCTCCCGCGACAGTGGGCGCACGTGGCAGGACGGCACGGGCGGTTTCGGCGAAGGCGCCGAGCAACTACGCGACGGAACCGTGATCGGACTGGTCTATCGCTGCCTGCCGATCAAGGAGAAGGAAGGTTGGTACACGGTAACGCGACACACGTCGAAAGACTGCCGTCGTTTTGAAACGGACAAAGCCAGTATGTTCGTCCCGGAAGCGAAAGGCGCGATGGGGCACGGGCCGCACGTCGGGCCGCTGTTCATGCGCTCGATCATCGAACGCAAAGACGGCTCGCTCGTCGCCTACATGGCCGGGTGGTTCAAGGGCGACGATGCGTTGTGCCCGTACGGGCGCGGACGACCGTATTCGCGCAGTTACGTCTGCGAATCCGACGACAAAGGGCGGACGTGGCGTTATCTCACGACCATCGGTTACGAACAGATCGGCAGCGAAGGCTACAACGAAGGTTCGATGCGCCGGTTGCCAGACGGTTCGTGGCTGGCCGTGATGCGCACGGGCAACGCCGGTGATTCGTTCAAACACCAGGACAACCCGATCATGTGGTCGGTCAGCCGCGATGAAGGACGGACTTGGTCGAAGCCGCAACGAACCGGGTTGGAAGGCTGCTATCCCAGCCTCGCCGTGTTGAGCGATGGGTTGCTCGTGATGAGTTACGGTCGGCCCGGCGCGATGATTGCGTTCAGCGCCGATGGCGGTCGCTCGTGGACCGACGTGACGTGCGTGGATGCCACGGTAGGCTCCGGTTACACCGATGTTGTGGAACTCGAACCGGGGCTGTTGCTGGTTGGCTTTGGTACACAGCGGTTTCTCGATTCGCAAACTGATGAGCGCATCAGCGGCCTGCGGTTGGCGCGTGTGCGATACCGTTCACGACGCTGAAACGGTGAGCTTGTTGACGATACCGGATAACGAACGGTGAATTTCTTTGTGGCTTTGGGCCTTCATTCGGATCCGCACGTAGAATTCGCTCTGGAAACGCGGATCGTCTGACAACTCGATTCGCAGGCCGTGCGCGGCCCAGCCGCTGCGGTTGACGGAACGCCCGACGGTGCTGGTCTCGTGCAGCCACTTTTTTCCGTCGGGTGAAATGTCGAGGAAATGATTTGTGCCGAGGCTGCCGTTGTTGGCGCGGCCGGTCGCCTCGACAACGATGTGACGAACCGGCTTCGACGTCTTGAAGCGCCAGATCAATTCCGGCTTGCTCCCGCCGGGACGCAGCCGCACGGCGAGTTGACCTTCGGACCATTCGAGTTTGTCGTCGCCGGTGCGTTGCGTGGTGAACAGGTATTTCTCGGTGCGGAAATCGTCCTCGTACACGGGGCGGTTGAGCGTGACGGTTGTGTCCTTCGGTGGCGGCACGGTCGCCCCGATGCGAAGGTTGTCCACGCGCACTGCTCCTTTCAGGCTGATGCGCGCCCAGAACTCGCGCACGCCGGCGAACGGCGCGGAGCAGGAGGTCGTGCCGCGATGCGACCAATCCTTGCCGTCGGCGGACAACGCGATTTCAGCGCGCCCGTCCAGCGACACGGTCGGATGATGCAACGGGTAGTCGCCGGCAAAATGATACAACAACGTCGCGTTTGCCGGGCGGCCGCGGAATCCCCGCGTCGAGAGTGTTTTGCCGTCCATCACAAGGTCGCGGAAGCCGGTCATGGAGGCGTCGTCAATGCAGCGCGCGGTGCTGAAGTCGTCACGATACGCGAAGCGCGGCCCGATTTCGATCACGCGGGCGTCGGCGAGGTTCGCGGACGGCAGTCCCGTGTAGTCCGCCGGCAACGCACGCGCTCGCGCGGTGTAGTCCCAGACCCATTGGTTGATCTTGTCCCATTCGGTCGTCAGTTGGCCCCGGTTGCAGCCGAAGTGGCAACTGGTTCCGCCCGTGCCGCGTCCGTACGTCCAGTAGAATGCCACGGGAAGGTTGAACTCGACGGCGACGTCCAACTGATCGGTGTTGGCCTTCCATTTCTCCGGCGTCATGGGGGGCGCTTTCTCGCCGGTGGACGCCCACGGCATGATGACCAGCGGCAAACCCGTGACGAGATACTTCCGCACAAACCGGCGAAACTCCGGTTTTGGCATGAAATACGGGTCAATGACCCAACCGTCGGCTGGAATCCAACCGCCCGACTCCGGCACGGAGGAACTGGGCGACCACCATTGCCAGACGGGGATGTCGTACTTGGTTTTGATGCGGCGATACAACTCGGTGAGCACTTCCGGCCGGCCGCCGTAGGAAACGTTCTCTTCGGAGAGGACGATGCCTTGAAACTTGTCGAGTGGCATGGCGCTCAAGAAGCGGTCGAGGCGCTTCCAGTAAACCTCGATGTCGCGCATCGTTCCCTCCACACGTTCCGGGCCGTCCCAGAACTGCACCCGCGGTAAAAACACTTTGCCTTCTTTCGGCGCAGCGCGCCACCGTTGGAAGAATTCTTCGGGGAGATCGTCGCGCAGGTTAATGGAGGCGACGGAGAAGTTCAGGTCGCGCACGCGGTCGGCGCGCGAGCCGGGTTTGATTTCCGCGTCCGCCTTTTCCCACGGTACCGCGGCATATTCGCCGACGTGATGAACGTTCAGTTCCACGCGACCGTAGATGGAAGCAGCGAAGAACAAGGCCAGCGTCAAGAATGGAGCGGGCGATGGGAATCGAACCCACCTCACCAGCTTGGAAGGCTGGCGCATTACCACTATGCTACGCCCGCATTGCACTCCGCAATCTGCCCGAAGCATTCTTTGCCGTCAAGCGTTCTCGTGCTGGGATGCCGTTGACAGCGTGGGGTCTCGCCGGTAGTATGCCGCGCGCTTTGGTTGGACGATTAGCTCAGTTGGCTAGAGCGCTTCCTTGACATGGAAGAGGTCACAGGTTCGAGTCCTGTATCGTCCACCAGCCTTCGCTCGAAGCGAAGCGAGAGCGAAGGCTGTCCGCCGTAGCCCGTCGTTTGGCGAAGGCGGACTGGATCACGTTCGGTGCGCTTCGAGCTACGGCTGGCACGCCAGCAGACGAGGAATCAAACCGTGCAGCTTTATCACGTTTACATCATCCGCAGCATGTCCCATCCCGATGAGTATTACGTCGGCTTCACCGAGGACATGAGACAACGTCTGACTGACCACAATCACGGCCATTGCACCCACACTGCCAAACACCGACCCTGGCAACTGGTCACCGTTTTCATTTTCCGATCGCAAGAAAGCCCTTACCTTCGAGGCATATCTGAAAACCGGTTCAGGACGCGCCTTTGCGGTGCGACACCTACGTTAGTCCAGCGGCTTGATCTTCACGCTGCGGAAATAAATCGGCGCGCCGCTGTGTTTCCCTTGCAGGCCGATGTGTCCCTTGGTCGCCAACTCGGCAAACGGCTTGTTCAGCCACGGGGGAATGTCGCTCCCGTCGGGATTCTTCTTTGCGGAAGTCCAGTTCTTCAAATTGGCGTCGGTGACGACTGCTCCATTCAGCACCACACGAATCTGCTGGCCTTTACACGTCACTGTCATCCGGTTCCATTCACCGGCCTTCTTCACGGCCTGTTTCTTCGGGACGGAGTGGCCGAACAGCGCGCCGCATTTCCAAGTCGGTTCCGCGTTGGCCCACTTCGGCGAACTGTCGTCGAGAATCTGAATCTCCACCGAGTTCGGAATCCAGTTCTTCCTGTCGCTGCAATACACAATCACGCCACTGTTCGCTGCGTCGCCCATCTTGAATTCGAGGTCGAGCGTGAAGTTCTCGTATTGTTTCTTCGTCCAGATGCACTGGTCTTCCGAGGCCGTCAGCAGGCCCTTTTCGATGTACCAGATGCCTTTCGGGAACGTCGCATTTGACAGGTCGGGCGCGAACAGGTTCTCCAATCGCTCGATTCAAACATTGGGTTGGTGATTCGGAATCCCGCCGCCGGCACAGCGCCGGTCGGCAGGACAAAGGCCAGATGAGGAAATCCGTAACTGTTTCCTTCCTTGCCGGAGTTGCCGGGGACCGTGACAACGCCAGCGGGAAATTTACGGCGATACATTGTGTCGGGACCCAACTCCCACTCCAGAACGGAATCGGTCTTCTCCCATTCCGCCGGCAGAACGAGCTTGCCGCGTTTGTGAACGGCGATCCAGACTTCGACAGGCGTGTTGACGGTGAATTGGTAGCTCGGCGCAGGCTTCGCGGCATTGCCGCGTTGCGGAATCACACGGAGAGCGGCGCGCACAGCGGGCGGAACCGAAACGATCTCGTATTTTCCGCGAATCCGCTCCAACTGATCGCCCGGCGCGTAAATCACAATCTGGTTGCGGCGAGCGCTTTCCACGCTCTCTTCGAGCGCGGTTGATGGAGGGGGCAAAACCAGTTGGAGAAGTTCGTCGAGATGTTTCTGATACACGCCTCGCGGTGTGGTCTTGTATTTCTTGATGAGCGCGGCAGCGTAGCCGGTGGCTGCACCCATTTGGCCACACGTGTTCATGACGCGCGGGCCGCCCAATCCGGCGTGCGAGCAACTGAAACATCGGCCCGCCATCATCAGGTTCTCAATGTTCTTCGAATAGAGACTACGGAACGGAATGTAGTAGCGCGGCACTTTCTTGAAGAGCGCAGTGGAGAGGAAATCATACGGATACGAGCCGTCCTTGTATTTTCGCTGGAAGTGAAGATCCACGTCGCGCGTCTCGGTGACGACCGAGTCGGGGAACGACCGTCCCTCGACCATGTCGTTGAGCGTGTAAGTGTGGTCGCCGACGAGCCGGCGCGATTCGCGCTTGCCGCTGACGTAGCCGACGAACTTGAGCACATGGGTGGAGTACTTCGTATTCTTCTTCGCGTTGGCGAACGTGCCGTAAATCGCCCGCAACACGTGGTCGCGAATCTGCTCGGCGTCCTTGATCATATCGAGCTCGTTGCTGGAGTACTCCCAATACCATTCGCCTTTGAGAACGGCGTGATCCATGGCAACCGGCTCCGCCCACGGCACGGACGGAAAGGTTGTCGGCTTGGAAGTCGCAATCGTGTTCCACAGGAGCGACACGCCCATGACCCGGTTATCACGCGCCTTGGGAGACCACTGATCGCCGTGCTCTCCCCAGTTCTCGCCGAACTCACTGCTCGCTTCGCGCCCGTACCGGTATTCCGCGCCGGCCCAATACCCGATCCAAGCGTCGCCTGTGCAATCAACGAACACCGGCGCACTGAACGACCTTACCTCCCCGGTCTCCGTGTGCCGCGCATTCACGTGGACGATCCGGTTGCCGTTCGTTTCCACGCCATACGCGCGCCAGCAGAGGAACTGACGGACACCGGTCGCGGCATCCATCGTGGCGTGGCGCTTGCGGTCGTCCAACACGGAGAGTTCCGAGCCGTTTGGCCAGTGCTCGGAATTGATTCGTTTCAATATCCGGTCGGAATAACCCGTGATACCGATGGTGTGGACGCGAATTTCGCTGCTGGCGTTGCCGCCGAGAATCGCGCGGTCGTGAACGAGCGCAACGGTGAGGCCCTGTTCCGAGGCCGCCAGCGCTGCCGCGCACCCGGCGATGCCGCCGCCGACGATTACCACGTCGAACTTGCCGGCAGACGGCGGCGCGGCGGGAATGCCGAGCAACTGGTCACGCCACGGGCGAAGCGTTTTCAAATCGTTCGGGGGTTGATCAGAAGAATCAGTTGTCAGGTAAATAGCGTCACAACGTCCATCGAATCCGGTCAAATCTTCCAGTTCGATGCGCGTGTCACCTGCCGCCAGTTTGATCGTACCGCCGTCCTGCCATTGCCAGCCGGTGAGGACGCCGAACTCAGGCTTGAGCGGACTGTCGTTGATGTGCACCCTGAAACGACCGGGCGCTTTCCAGTCGCCGGGCACCCAGTTCTTTGTCCGAACCCAAAGCTGATACGAACCAGTTTCCGGTATCTTCACGCTCGTCGAAGCGTTCTTCACCGGCTTGCCGAGGCCGTGTGCCAGTAGGTACGGCGAACCCATTTGCTCGACGAACTGCTGGTCAACCGACCATCCTCCCTTGTCGGCAAACGATTCCGCTTCGATCAGGATTTTGGAATCAGCGAAGCCTGTCAGACTCACAGCCAGGAGTCCCATGGCGATAGTGAACATTGATCTCATGACCGCACCATCGCAATTTCACGCGAGTTTTTCAATCCGTTTCGGGTCGCGTCGCAATCGTGTCAACAGAGGTCTGGATCGTTTCATAGTCGGCTTCTGTCAACGAAGCGAGCAGTGCTCGTTGCTCACTCTCCAGCAAGAACGCGCTCTCATAGACGATCATTCGGGGACGCATCGTCGTTTGCAACAACTGTCGCACGATCATGCCGTCCGAGCCTTCCACGTCCACCATAAACAAATCGAGCACAGTCACGCCATGCTGCTCGAACAGAGTCCGAAGCGTTTTCGACGCCACAGTGATAGGATAAACCTCACGCGTCTCGCCAAGACGAGCGGCTTGGGCATGTTGCTCAGGCCGCAACGAGTAAGTCTGCCGATGCCAATCTGGTTTACCGGTCGCCGGACTCACAAAAAGTTCTGTCGTGCCATCCTTGTCAGCGATCGCCGCATTCTCCAGACGCAGTCCATCGCGCCCGTGATGCGTGCGCTGCAAGGCGGCAAACGCGTCCGGATGTGGCTCCACCAACACGCCCTCCCAACCACCTTTGACGATCAATGGATAGAGCGGATCGCCAGTCCGACCATCGTAAGCCCCAATCTGCACAAAACGAATCTTCCGCCGGCGAAGCTTCTTCAGCTTGGCGCGGATGACTTGATGTGGCGTCCGCGCATCGCCGGGAAGACATTCCGCGATTCGGACCGCCACGCGGTAGCGCCACCAGTCGTTCGCGTTCATCCGTTCGATTGCGGATAGGTCGCGAACCATGCGGGAGCGAATGGACGACAACGCGGTCATGCCGGCGCTCTACACCAGCGTCCAGCCCTTCCGATACGGGCAACGGATGAGTCTGTCGGCTTCGGGACAGTTCTTCGCCTTGAGTGCGACGCTGTCCCATTCCAGTTTCTTGCCAAGGCGGTACGCGACGTTGCCGAGATGATTGGCCTCGGTGAGCGCGCCGGAATAATCGAAGTTGCACGTCGTCGGTTTGCCGGTCTTGCAGGCGTCAATCCACTCCGCGTGATGACCAAGCGACTTCGGAATGAACGGTTCCGGCCGCTTGAAATCCTTGAACTGCGCTTCCGGCAACAGCGTGTGCTTCATGTAATCGGAAAGCAACATCCCTTTGTCGCCGACGAACAGCACGCCGCTCTTCCACGCCGGGATCGTGCCGTCGGTAAACTGCTTCGGTTTCATCTGTCCCTGATACCAAGTTAATGTCACTGGCGGTAAACCATTACGCGCACCATACGTGTAGGTCGCGCTCATCGTGGCCGGCGCAATCTCCGGATGCGGCGGCGGCCCCGCGGCCTCAATCGTCAACGGCGTATCAAGCTTCAGCGCCCAGAACGGCAAATCGTTCCAATGGCTCCCGAGGTCCGACATCGTGCCGTTGCCGAAATTCCACCAGCGATACCACTTCGACCCCGGCCAATAAATCGAGTTGAACGGACGGAACGGCGCAGGCCCGATCCAGAGATCCCAATTCAAACCGTCCGGCACCGGCTCGGATTCCGTTGGCCGCTCTTGTGTGCTCACCTTGTCGCCGAACTTCTTCGCATCCTCCGGACTCTGCCGGCCCCAAGTGCGGTCCACCCAAACGTGAGCCTCGCGCACCGAGCCGATTGCGCCGGTCTGGATCAACTCGACCACACGGCGGTAATTGTCCATGGCGTGGACTTGCGTGCCCATTTGCGTGGCAACCTTCAGGGCGCGCAACGTCTCCCGAATCTGACGACACTCATAAACGTCGTGCGTCAGTGGCTTCTCGCAATAGACGTGCTTCTTGTGCTTCAATGCCCGCATCACGGCCAATGCGTGCGTATGCTCCGTCGTGCTGACCACAACCGCGTCGAAACTCTTCGCGTCGTCGAACAGCTTGCGGAAATCGGCGTAATGTTTCGCCTTCGGGAATTTGTCTGCCGCCTTGGCGATGTTCCCCTCAAACACGTCGCAAAGTGCGACGATGTTCTCCGTCTTGCCGACCTCGGCCAGATTGCCGCCGCCGCGCCCGCCGACGCCGATGACGGCCACATTGAGTTTGTCATTGAGGTTCTGCCCGCGCAGCAACGCCGGCCCGGCGAACACCGCGGCTCCAGTGACACGGACGAACTGACGGCGACTGATTCGAGTGCTCATGTCGCCTCTTTACGCCTTCTGAGCGGCGTGGACAAGGCGAAATTGCCCGCGTATAATGCCGCGACTCATGCACAACCTTTTCAACTCACTTCAGACATTCGACAACGGCCAGTTCTACTCTTTGCCCGCGCTGGAGAAAGCCGGGCTTGGTAAAATTTCACGACTACCCATCTCCATCCGCATCGTCCTCGAATCCGTCCTGCGTAACGCCGACGGTCAGAAGGTGACCGAGCGCGACGTCCGCACCCTCGCCGCTTGGAACGCCAAGTCTCCAGCGCCGGAGGAAATCCCGTTTGTCGTCGCACGTGTGCTGCTCCAAGACTTCACCGGCGTACCGCTGCTCGTTGACCTCGCGGCGATGCGCTCCGCTGTCGCACGGCTCGGCAAAGACCCGAACATCGTCGAGCCACTCGTGCCCGTTGACCTCGTGATTGACCACTCCGTCCAAACCGACTTCGCTGGCACGCCGGATGCGCTCGAAAAAAACCTTGTGATGGAATTCCAACGCAACCGGGAGCGTTATCAGTTCCTGAAGTGGGGCCAGCAAGCCTTCAAGACTTTCAAAGTCGTCCCCCCCAGCATCGGCATCATTCACCAAGTGAACCTCGAATACCTCGCCAAGGGCGTCCTCACCACCGGCGACGTTTATTACCCCGACACCCTTGTCGGCACCGACTCACACACCACGATGATCAACGGCATCGGCATCGTCGCCTGGGGCGTCGGCGGCATCGAAGCCGAAGCCGGCATGCTCGGCCAGCCTGTCTATTTTCTCACGCCTGAAGTCGTCGGCGTCCACCTCACCGGCGCGCTCCGCGAATGCGTCACCGCGACCGACCTCGCGCTCCACGTCACCCAAATGCTCCGCAAGGCGAAAGTCGTCGGCAAATTCGTCGAGTACTACGGCCCCGGCGCCGCCGCTCTCTCCGTCGCCGATCGCGCCACCGTTGCCAACATGTCGCCCGAATACGGCGCGACGATGGGCTTCTTCCCCGTTGACGCCGAGACCATCGCGTTCATGCGCGCCACGGGCCGCACCGACGCCGAGTGCGCCGCATTCGAGAACTATTTCAAGGCGCAACAGATGTTCGGCATGCCGGGCAAAGGCCAGATTGACTACAGCGTTGACCTCGAACTCGATCTCGCCACAGTCCAACCGAGCGTCGCCGGGCCGAAACGTCCACAAGACCGGATCGAACTCAGCGAACTGAAACAGAAGTCCGCCGAGTTTCTCCCGCCGCATACCGGCACCGGCATCACCCACGGCTCCGTCGTCATCGCCTCGATTACGAGTTGCACGAACACGTCAAACCCCGGCGTCATGCTCGCCGCCGGTTTACTCGCGAAGAAAGCCGTCGAGCGCGGATTGCGTGTTCCGTCGCACGTCAAGACATCGCTCGCCCCCGGCTCCCGCGTCGTCACCGACTACCTCGCCAAGACCGGCCTCCAGCCGTACCTCGACAAACTCGGCTTCCAAGTTGTCGGCTACGGCTGTCTGACCTGTATCGGCAATTCCGGACCGTTACCACAGCCGGTCGAGGACGACATCCTCAAGAACGACCTCGTCACCGCCAGTGTCTTGTCCGGCAACCGCAACTTCGAAGCGCGCGTTCACCAGCACGTCAAAGCCAACTTCCTCATGTCGCCGCCGCTCGTCGTCGCGTTCGCGCTCGCCGGTCGCGTGGACGTTGACCTGACGCGCGAGCCGATTGCCAACGGCATTTATCTCCGCGACATCTGGCCGACCGCCGCCGAAATCCGCGACGCGATGGCGTCGGCAATTGTTCCGGAAATGTTCCGGCAACTCTACGCCGATTTCGCCAAGCTCAATCCAGCTTGGAACGATGTCCCTACCTCCGCCGGCAACGTCTATCGTTGGGACGCCAAGAGCACCTACATCCAAGAGCCGCCGTTCTTCGAAAACTTCACGATGCAACCCGGCCACATCGCCGACATCCGCGCCGCCCGCGCCCTTGGCGTGTTTGGCGACAGTGTCACGACCGACCACATCAGCCCCGCCGGCAGCATCAAGAAGGACTCGCCGGCCGGAAAATATCTGGTCGCTAACGGCGTTGCGCCCGCGGACTTCAACAGCTACGGCGCTCGTCGCGGCAACGACCGTGTGATGACCCGCGGCACCTTCGCCAACGTCCGCATCAAGAACCTCCTCGCCCCCGGCACTGAGGGAGGCGTGACAAAGTATCATAGTTGCACAGGCGTCCCGCCTGTGACCGAAGCAGAAGGACGCAGCCGAGACGGCTGCGCAACGATGCCCATTTACGACGCCGCGATGGAATACCAGAAGCGCGGAACGCCATTGGTCGTGTTCGCCGGGCAGGAATACGGCACCGGCAGTTCGCGCGACTGGGCCGCGAAAGGCACGCGCCTGCTCGGTGTGAAAGCCGTGCTGGCATTGAGTTTTGAGCGCATTCACCGCAGCAATCTCGTCGGCATGGGCATCCTGCCATGCCAGTTGAAAGAACCGCTCAAGCTCGATGGCTCAGAGACGTTCGACATCGTTGGCCTGAGCGACAATGTGAAGCCGCGTCAAGAGTTGACGCTGGTGATTCATCGCGCCGATAAACGCGAGTCCCGTGTTCCGGTTTTGCTCCGGATAGACACGCCCATCGAAGTCGAGTATTACCGCCACGGTGGCATCCTGCCGTTCGTGCTCCGACAGTTAGCGGGGGAATAATTACACGCCCCGCGAACGACTCGACATCAGCAACCTGAGGATGTAATCTTCTTGCGAAGGAACAAAGCACATGGCAGCAAAGACAATCACAGTTGACGCCGAGACCTACGATTTGTTGGCCGGCGAGAAGCGCGACAACGAATCGTTGGGCGAGGTTGTCAAGCGTCGCTTGCGCTCCGGCAAGACCGCTGCCGACTTGGCGTACGACTTGAAGGATGTGTGTTTGGCGGAAGACACTTTGGATCACTTGGAGAACGTTGTGAGAGAGCGCGGCGGCTCTGTGGCCAACTCACCGGCGTTGAACACCGAAGACTGACATGTTCCTCGACACGACGTTTTGCATTGATCTGATGCGGGAGCAACACCGCCAGCAGACCGGTGCCGCAACGCAGAAACTCCTCACCCTGGGACAAACACCGCTGCAAATGTCGCTGTTCGTACTGTGTGAATTGCAGGCGGGGGCGAGGCTCTCTCGTCACCCGGAGCGGGAAATCCGGAAAGTGGAACGGCTGGCGGAACGATTGGAAATTATTTACCCCGACGAGGATTTCGCCGTTGCTTATGGCGAGACCGAAGCTCTACTTCGGTCGCAGGGTGTGCCAATCCCGACGATGGATTTGCTGATTGGAGTCACCGCCAAGATGCGTGGTGTGCCGTTGCTCAGCCGGGACCGGCTTCACCTGAAACGGATACCGGGATTGGTGCTGGAGAGTTATTGAGCAGACTTCTGCTCGAACGTTAGCGCTGAGCCTCGAGAAACCCGTCCGCGGGTTTCGAGTAGCCGCAAGTGCGTCGTTTGGCAGTTCTATGTCCAGAGAAACGGCCTGATCTCAATCAGTCGGTGCAGATTCCTCTGGTCTTCTTCATTCCACATTATCTCCATCTGCCAGTGTTTCTTCAGTGCAGTACCGTATGCCGCGTACTTCTTCTTGTCATAGTCCATGAGTTGACGGAGGCCGGTTCCGGGTATTGTCCTCCATCGCATGCGCGGTTTCTTCAAACCCTTCGCGTCCAAGGGGCTCTTCCGTAGCGGCCGCGTGTGTGTCCACCAGCGATAAAGCGATTGTATCTCCTTCCGCGCATGTTTGTGTTCTGGACCAGAATTCCAATCCACGATCTGATCTGGTTTCTCCTGTTCCATGAAATCCACGAGAAGTTGGAAAGCCGCGTGGAGCATGACATGATCCTTGTCCCGCCAGCCTCCTTCCATGCTATGAATCTTCAGTATCTTCACGCCTCTGCCTCTCTGACGAACTCAAGGGAGTTTTTGTCCCTGATTACTTGTCCATGATGGTGAACATCACTTCGGCTTCGCTGACAATGTCGTCGCCGACTTTGCAGACGCCGTTGGCCTTGCCGATTTTGCCGCGCATCTTGCCCATCGTGACCTCGATGATGAGTTGATCGCCGGGGCGCACCGGCTTGCGCCATTTCACGTCATTGGCGCTCATGAAGTAGGCAACTTTGTTGGTATTTTCACCGGGGCGCATCATCAGGACACCGGCAACTTGAGCCATCGCTTCCAGTTGCAGCACGCCGGGCATGATCGGGTGGCCGGGGAAGTGGCCTTGGAAATAAGGTTCGTTCACCGTGACGTTCTTGAGCGCGACGACTTTGTCGGCTTCGACTTTCAACACGCGGTCCACCATGAGGAATGGGTAGCGATGCGGCAAGACGCCCATGACTCGCATGATGTCGAGCGCAACTTCCTTGCTGGGCATCGCGGGCATGGCGGGGACAAACGGCTCGACTGGTGCGATGGGCTTCTCTTTTTCCATCAGCTTCGTGAGCGCCTTGGTCAGTTCGGCGTTGAGCGCGTGGCTGGGACGGACGACGACGACGTGCGCAGCCAATGGACGACCAAGCAGCGAAAGGTCTCCGACGATGTCGAGAATCTTGTGGCGGACAAACTCGTCGCGGTACCGCAACGGCTCGGTCGCGAGAACGGTCTCGTTGCGAATCAACACTGCGTTCTCCAGGCTGCCGCCTTTGATGAGGCCTTTGTCCATCAGGTAGTGGAGGTCCTCGAAGAACGCGAACGTGCGAGCGCCAGCCACCTGTGTTTCAAATGTCTCCGGCGTGATCGCGAGGCTGAGATACTGCGCGTCGAGGCCGGGCTTGCCATACTGAATCGTGCAACTGACTTGCAGGTGGTCGCACGGCAACACAATCGCCAGTGCGCCGTCCTTTTCGACGTAGAGCGGTTGTTGCGGCGCGAATGCTTCGCGTTTGCCTTCTTGCGGCTGGATGCCGGCTTCGTGGATCATCCGGACAAATTCTTTCGAGCTGCCGTCCGCGACAGGCGGCTCGTTGCCGTCGAGTTCGATAAGCAGGTTGTCAATGCCGAACGCCGAGAGCGCCGCGAGCACGTGCTCGACGGTGTGGACGACGACGTTACCGGACTGGATGGTGGTCCAGCGGGTTACGTCGCCGAGGTTGGCGGCGAGCGGTTCGATGGCCGGTTTGCTTTCGAGGTCGGCGCGGACAAACTTGATGCCGTGGTCCACGGGCACAGGTTTCCACGTCATGCTGACCTTGTTGCCGGTGTGGATGCCGATGCCGGAATAACTGACGGCGCGTTTAATCGTCTGCTGTTGTTTCACCATGCGCGAGCTTGTATCACGCCACCAATTCGCTTGGCAAGGGTGTTCCCGTGCGGGTACACTCCCTCGCCAAGGAGTGATCCATGCGCCAACTATTTGCCAAGAAATCCATCAAGGTTTTGCTCGACGAAATGGCCGGTGAACATCGTCTGCACCGCATTCTCGGACCGGTCTCGCTCACGAGCCTCGGCGTCGGCGCGATCATCGGCACCGGCATCTTCGTGCTGACGGGAATCGCCGCGCACGACAAGACCGGGCCGTCGTTGATGTTATCGTTTGTGGTGGCGGGTGTGGCCTGCATCTTCGCGGCGTTGTGCTACGCCGAATTCGCCTCGATGGTGCCGGTGGCCGGCTCGGCGTACACGTATGCGTATGCGACGCTCGGCGAGTTGTTCGCCTGGATCATCGGCTGGGATTTAATTTTGGAATACGCGGTGGCCTCGGCCACGGTGGCGCATGGCTGGTCGCATTACTTTCAGGATTTCATTGGCATCTTCGGATTAAGATTGCCGGTGGCGCTCAGTAATGCGCCATTCGACTTCAACCCGGCAACGGGCACGCTGGCCATGACTGGCAAGCTGTTCGACCTGCCGGCTGTGATCATCTCACTCATCATCACCGTGATCCTCGTGAAAGGGATTCGTGAAAGCGCCGGGTTCAATGCCATCATGGTCATGTTGAAAGTGGTGATCGTGTTGATTGTGATCGGCGTCGGGGCGTTCTATGTCAACCCGGCCAACTGGAAGCCGTTTGCGCCGTTCGGCCTCACCGGCATCAGCGTCTTCGGCAAGACGCTATTCGGGCAAACCGGGCTGGGCGGTGAACCGCTGGGCATGATCGCGGGCGCAGCCACCATTTTCTTCGCGTACATCGGGTTCGACTCCGTCTCGACGCACGCCGAGGAAGCGCGCAACCCGCAACGCGATGTGCCGATTGGCATCATCACGTCGCTGATCCTCTGCACGCTGCTGTACATCGCTGTCGCCGCGGTGCTGACCGGCATGGTACCCTACGACAAGATCAGCATTGATGCGCCGGTATCGAACGCCTTCAAGCAAGTCGGCCTGACGTGGATGCAGTTTCTCGTCTCCCTCGGCGCCATCGCGGGCATCACGTCGGTGCTCTTGGTGATGATGCTCAGCCAGCCGCGCATCTTTCTGGCGATGGCCCGCGACGGATTGTTGCCGCCGAAGTTCTTCGGCGCGGTTCACCCGAAGTTCCGCACGCCGTGGAAGTCCACGATCCTGACGGGAATCTTCGTGGCGGTGACTTCGGCGGTGGTGCCGTTGCGGATTCTGGCCGAGCTGGTGAACATCGGCACCTTGTTGGCTTTCGTGATCGTCTGCGCGGCGGTGCTGATCATGCGCCGCACCAATCCCGACATCCCGCGACCGTTCCGCGCCCCGCTCTTTCCATTCGTGCCGATCATGGGCATCCTGACCTGCCTGTTGCTGATGTTCTCGTTGCCATCGGAGAACTGGTGGCGGCTGATCATCTGGCTGGCGATCGGGTTCGCCGTTTACTTCGCGTACGGACGGAAGCACAGCGTCATCGCGCGTGAGCTGGCGCTGGAAATCAGCAAGCACGGTGTCTCGCCCGCCGGCTCGCTCTCGGACGATACCGGCACGCCTGCTGACAATGAGCGAAAACTCAACGACTGACGTTGATGACAAACCACGTTGTCGGCTGAGCAAGATCGAGCGTCCAACTGCCGGCAGTTTGTTTCAGCGCAATCGCCGGGCCTCGCGGCTGGCCGGAACCATCGAGCGAATGCGCGGTAACGGCGCGCGCTGATTCCAAACCGACAAGCACGATCTTGCCAGTGACGGGTTCGATCCGCGTCGGCACGGTGCCCCATTTGTCGAGCGAGGTGCGTTTGTCGTTCCAGACCATGCCGGTGTTGGCGACGCGAGCGCCAACCGTCAACAACAAGCGCGAGGCGGCAGCGATTGGTTTGTTGTCGAGCGCGCCGAGCGTGACGGCGGCGAACGATGTCTGAAGTTCGGTGCGCAGATTCTTCGTCTGTCCCCCGCCGCGCCCAACAACCGCCTGCGAACGCGGCGTGTCAATCGTCACGAGGCCCTTGCGCCACGTCAGTTGGCGCGTGTCGGACACGAACTCATCGCCAGCGATTGGCTCAAACTGGTCCGTCGGTGGGCCGTCGAAGGAGGCGACGCGCACAGAGTGCACCAGCGGCAACGCCAGCGGAAAACCGGGCGTGAAATACGGTCTCTCACTGCTTGGCAATCGGAGACTCTCGATGACTTGCTCACGGCTGTAGGTGCGGGTGACAGTCCGCTGTGCCGGCTGGACATCACCGCGCAGAAACACCAGCGCGCCAGCGGCGATCTGGCTGAGTTTCACCGGGTCCTTGGCGAAATCGAAGAACGCAAGCGCCGTGTTCTCCATCGTCGTCATGTCTTGATGCGCAAGCGTGTACCAAAAGATGCCGTCCCAATCCTGCAACGCGGCGTAGGCAGCCAAGATCGGCACGCCTTCGGCGGCGAACTCGTGCGGGAACGGATGGTTCGCCTCGGACACCGTGTACGGTTTGCCGGCGACCGCTGTTCGTGAAAGCTGAACGACCGTCGAGTGCAACGGGTCGTCAACCATCGCGGTGTTGGGAATCTTGAAGCCGGTGCGCTTACCCGTCTTCGGGTCGGTGATGTAGTTCGGATGTTGCCAGTAGATGTGGCCGTCCACGACATCGAGTTGCGCCAGCGATGCAACCAGCGGGTAACACGAGTGATAGTGCCCGTGGTCGCTGTTGCCGATGAGCAAGGCTTTCACGCCGAGGTCGTCGCGGAGAAATTTCGCCATGTCACGGAAATAATCGCGTTCGATCTGCATGTAGAACGCCACCTCGGCCGCAAACCGTTTCGCGTCGGCCTTGGTGAACTGCTCTTTTCGCAGTCGCTCCGAACTCTCGCCGGTGGCCTGCTGGAATTTCTTCGTCAGCGCCTCCGCGTAACTCGGTGGTATATCATGCCACGTGCCGCTGGCCTTCTTCGTCTGCGTGCCGTTCGTGCGATTGTTGAACCACGCCTCGACGAGCGAGTTCTCGTTGACGAACTCGACGATGGCTACGGCTGGCTCGTCAGTGTAGGCGCGGCCGGTGTGGGGGTTGACGTGCGTGAGCAACTGGCGGGCATACTCGCGCTGAAGTTCGATGAGCCGCTCGTCGAAATAGGTCGCGCCCTTGCCGATGCCGAGTTGTTCATGGTCGCGGACGCCGTCGCCGGCTTTGTAGGTGCGATAGACGTTGAGGTTGAGGTCGGAGTAGATGCCGCGTTTCTTCAACTCGAAGACGAACCGGTCGAGCCGCGCGAAAGCGTCAGGATCGAGAGCGCGCGTGTCGTTGCGGTCGACGGCGATGAGCGCGCCGGGCTTGTCGAGGAAATGAAAGCGGACACAGTTGATGCCGAGCGCGGCAAGACGCGACGCGATGATGGGCGCGGCGTTCGTCGCCGGCAAGCCGGCTTGGCCGGTGGCGTTGATGCCCCAAATGCGGAACCGCGAGCCGTCGCCGCGCACCAAGTGGCCGTTCTTGACGCTGATCCGTTCGTTGGCAGGTTTCAACAGGAACGACACGTCGGCTGGCGACGACGCGGCCTTGTTCCACTCGACGGTGAACGCTGGCCAATTGTCGTCGGCGCGAGCGACGGCGAAGAGCAGGCTGAGAATCAGCAAGCGCTTCATTTCGTCGCGACGTTTACTCCGGCCGGTTCTTCGCAGATGATGCGGAAACCGACGTTGTGGACTTTCTGGTAGGGCAGATAGGAGATACGGAAACTGGATGTGGCGCGGGACGGACGGTCGCGCCAGGAGCCGCCGCGGACAATTCTCTCGCCGTCCTGAGTCGCGGAACTGGTCCACTCGGCGGCGTTGCCGTGCATGTCGCGCAGTCCCCACGGGTTCGGCGCGTACTTGCCAACCGGCTCGGTCACGAAACCGTCGTCGTTGAATCGCGGGTCTTGCGGAATCCAGTTGTCGAACTTGTTCGGGTTCTTGTGGGCGGCGGCTTTCCAGTCCTGCACATACGGGTTGCCGGAGAAATGAGCGAGCATCGAGTCGGCGCAGTTGGCAAACTTTGAGAAGTCGGTGTCGAGGTCGCCGAACCAAAACGGCGTCGTTGTGCCGGCGCGGCAGGCCCATTCCCATTGCGACTCGGTTGGCAACGTCACCTTCTTGCCGGTCTTCTGCGAGAGCCAGCGGCAGTAGGCCATCGCCTCGTCCCACGAGACGCGGACGACGGGTTGTTGTGGCTGGTCCAGGTCGTAGCCGGTGATTCCAAACTGGTAGCCGTGACGTTCCTCGGTGCGGCTGTCGTGGGCCGGGTTGAAGCGTTTGAACTGTTCGTTGGTGATCTCGCAACGGCTCATCCAAAATCCCTTCTCGATCTTCGCGCCCGGCGGAATCCACGTCATGGCGATACCGGGATCAACGAGCGGCTCGCTGACATTCAACACAACTTTGTCGGCGAACTTCGATGGCGTCATCTGTTCCCAAACGACTTTGCGCTGGGCATCCATGAGTTGGACTTTGGCGCTGGCGAGCCGTTCTTGAAGGCCGGTGCGCGGCCACAACGCGATCCGTTCGATGACAGCGTCATCGGAGATGTCCACTTCCCACCATTCGCTGGCGCCGTTCATCGTGTGCATGATCGAGCCATCGCCCCACTTGCCGCTGACGTTGCCGTCCACGGCGCGCTTCGCATCGGCGCCGCCGTAAATGCTCGACTGCCGCGCCGGTTGGCCACGGGCGATGTTCTGGTTGGCGGAGAAAACTTCCGCCTCGGCGATTTGAAGCCAGCGTGACGGCCCGGCCCAGACGCGAAGATGTTTCGCTTTTATCTGTAGAGGCTGACGCGCTGGTGGGGCGGCGTCCAACGCCAGTTTTGCGCCGGTGCCGGAGGGAGCTGTCTGTTGTTGACGCTGGATGGCCACTTGGGCGCTGAATGACCAGTCGTTGCGAGGTCCTTCGCTTCGCTCAGGATGACGGGTGAAGACGACTGGCGTGGTGTCGTATTTCGGAGTGTCGGGAATCACTTCGGGGTCGGCGATGGGGCCTTGCGGGGCGTATTTCTTCCGAAGATCAATCACGCGCTGGTTCATCGCGACCAGATTGGTCGTGTTAATGCCGGGGATGTCGCTCCAACGACCGTGGAACGGCGCGTTGAGGTCGGCCCACGTTACGAGACGGTCCCAAGATTCGGTGTCGAGTTTGACGCCGTGATGGTTGTTGCGAAGTCGCTGGCCGAGTTCGGTCGTGCTGAAGTGGAAATCCATCGGCGTCAATTGCGGGCGGTCGCTCTCGATGCCGGGGCGTCGGACGTAGCGTTGGAGTTCCCAGTACGACTGCGTGAACTTGCCGCCGTTGGCCCAGCGACCGGCCATTTGCGTGCTCCAACCGGTTAGCGGACGACCGCCGGTGAAATCGGGCAGAGTGTGGAGCAGGTTTTCAAGCTGCTTTCCTTTTGATGTATTGGCAGGTTGCAAACCTGCCCCACTTTGTTTTCCATTGTGACAACTAACGCAATACTTGTCGAGCACGGGTTGTACTTCGCGCACGAAACCGAATCCACGCGTCGGGCCGTACCACGGTTTGATCTCGTCGGGACGCTCGTGCGACGCGAGGCTGGCGCGCGTCAACGGCGCGGCGCTCTGGTCTTCGTGGCAGCCGACGCACGAGAGCGTCTCGCCGGGCATCGCCGTGATCCACGTGCGCATGACTTGAAGGGCTTGGTTCTTGTCGTCGAGCGGCTGGAGCATGATCGGCGTGTTGGCCGGCATTTTGAAACGGGCGGAGCCGTCTTCGCGCACGGGCACGGTGCCGAGGACACGGCGGATGTCCCACGGGCCGTCGGCACCGATGGTCCCATAGAGGCCGCCCATGCCGCGCCGCGAGAAGACGTACTCGACGACGCGCAACGACTTGACTGTTCCCTTCGGCACGCCGGCGAGGCCGGGGCCTTGGTAGATGTCGTGGATGTGAACGATGGCGTCGTTCTTGGCGAGGTCAACGCGCGGCGCGATGACCGGCGGCACCGGCGTCGGACGCAACGGCACCGGCTCGATCAGCATTTCGCCGGGCAGTTCTTTGATGAGCGTCATGTTGTCGAAGACGTCCACGAGGTAAATACCCCACGGCGCTTTGGCGTCAGGCTTGCACGAGACGAGAAAATATTTGTCGCTAAGCGGCCAAGGGGAAAGGAACTGCGGATAGCCTTGGACGAGTTGGTCGCGGATGATCGGTTCGACGGGTTGACCGCGGCGGGGAATTTCCTGCACGATGCCGCGACTTTCGGCGCGTCCCTTGGCGGTATCGAAGATGAGCAGGCGCCCTGCGCGTGCGACGCCATGGTGTCCGCTGCCGATGCCGCAGGCCCAGTTCAGTTTGCCGGGAATCGGACGCGCGTAGAAGATCGAGCCGGGGAACCACGAGCCGCTGCCGCGATAGGCGCGTTGGTCGGTGCCGTCGGGATTCATGTGGAAGAGAATGCGAGAGTTGGAATGTGATGAGTCGGTGTACTCCCAACGCAGGTAGAGGATGCGGCCATCGGGCAGGACGTTCGGATGCCAGTCGTGTTCCTGCTCGAAGGTGATCTGGCGAATCTTGCCGTCGGTTTCGAGGCGGTAGAGGTTGGCGATGTACGAACTGCCAAACACACACGGCACGCCAAGGAACGTGGCCGTTGAGCCGAACAGAATCGCGCCATCGGGAAGATAGCAAGCGTCGTAGTTATCAACGTCCTTGTCGGCGCTGGGCGTGACTTGGCGAAGGCCTTTGCCATCGGCGCCAATCTCGAAGACTTGCCATGTGTTGTCGGCGGCAACTGATGAGAACAGCATCCGCTTCCCATCCCAATGCAAGTCCACGTCGCCGACGAACACGTCGCGTTCCGGTTTGTAGAGCGTCGTCAACGCGCCGTCGAGTTGGAGCAAGGCGATCTCGTTGTGGAACCCGGTGCGTGGGAGCGTTGAGTTGCCCTGCCAGTTCTGTGGCAGACCGTTCTGGCCGCGAACCTTCTTGCCCTTCGCATCAACCCTCTCCGTCTCGCTGCGTCGCACGACCAGCAGTCTGTCGAAACTCAGAAGCGGATTCGCGAGCATCGCTTCGCGCTGGAGCGCGCGGAACTCTGCGTCATCCTTGACGGCGTCGAGCCGTTTCAGGAAGTCAGCGGCGCGTGTGTACTTGTCGGGGAACGACTGCGACAAATCCTGAATCGCCAGTCGCAACGCTTTCGTTTGCGCTTCGTCAGCAAGGCTGATCTGCGCAAACGCAGCCGCGAACAACAGTAACCGCCGCCAGTTCATTTCTTGCCGTGATAGGCGTCGTTCATCTTCTTGTCGAGCAGACGGACGCCGGCATCGTCGTGGACGTTGGCGGCTTCGGTGATGATGGCGCCTTCGGGGCCGCCGTATTGCCAGTGATGCGCGTCGGCGCGGTTCAGCGAAACGAACTCGCCGGGGCTGGTGAGGATTTCATGTTTGACGGTCGCGGTGCCGTTGGCGTGGCACTTCGGAATGATGACTTCCTTGCTGAGGTTCGGTTCACCTTCGCCGACGATGTGGGAGATGCCGTGGCGAACGAGCCAGCCTTCGAGCTTGGTGGGGTTCTTGTCGGTGGCTACGTGCCAGTGCTCGGGCAACATCTGCTTCGGCAACAGGTAAATGTCCATGAGCATATACCGGTGCTCCTCGTTGTTCTTGAACATCATGCAGCCGAGGCCGCATTCGAGGAACTTGCCGGCGCCGAAATCAGTCACAGCCATTTTTTCGCGCAGTCCCGGAAAGACCGGGTAGCCGTGGAACTTCATCAACGTGATGTAGGCGTCCTTGGCTTTCTCGGGGAGGAAGGTGCCTTTCTCGTCGTAGAATTGTTTGTTCGTGAACCGCGGCAGGCGCTCCGCCGCCATCGCGGCCACCGCCGTCAACATGATTACTGCCATCATCAACTTCTTCATTGTCATCTCCTATTTGTTAGCGTTTGTCTTCCGGCACCGGCGACACCATGCTGGTCGCAACGGCAAACGTCGGCGCCGGACGGAAATTCGGATGTTCCTTGTACTGCAGGTTCCGCCGTCCCCAGTACGAACCGTAGTACTGGCCGTTGGATTCGATCCATGTCGTCACTTGTAACAGTTCTTCGGTGCTAAGACGAACATTTTTGTGGGTTTGTTCAAGCTTCTTCACGCGTCCGGCGTCCTTCGGATCGGCAAGCCGTACCAACCCGTGACTAAGCAATGACACCAACACACTCGCGTGTGATCCAACCGACTTCGCCGGCAGGTAATGGACGTTACCCGTCTTCGGATGATTCTCGCCGATGATCGGACCGAGTAAACCCAGATCGCGCCGCGGATTCCGTCGCCGCTCTGGCATCAAGCTCTCGTACGAACGACTGAACAGTGTCGTTGGCATTCCGCTCAGGTCGAGACCGCCCATCGGTTTCTCGCCGCTGTGACACTTGATGCAGTGCTTGTCCCAAACCGGCTGCACATCGGTCGGATAATGAATCGCCCGAGCTGGCCCCGGCACCGATGGCGCACGCTGCGCCGCGAGCGGCACGCGGTTACTGGCAGGCGGAACGCTGTGCGGCATCTCGTGGCAACCGATGCAGGAACGTTTCTCGCCGGGACGATAGTTGACATAGGTGCGTTCGCGTTGGAGTTCCATGAAGTTCTTGTCGAGCACCTGAAAGTAAATGTTACGGTCCGCCGGGACGATGAAATGTGCCGAGCCGTCCGACTCCACCGGCACGATGCCGTGCTGGACCTTCAAGCCGAGCGCGCCGTCTTTGCTGATGACGACGTGTTGTTGGTCGTACTCATCGCCCTTCCACGAGTAACGCGCCGCCCACGGACGCGGCACCTGTTCCATTACGCGAATCCATTTCGCCTCGCCTCGCTGGACGTTCTCCAAACCTTGGTACACGTCCTGCACGACACAGACCGCAAGGTTCCTTGCCGCGAGTTCCGCGTCGCGCGCCTCCGACAACACCGGCGGACAACGCCGTGACCGCAGCGGCACCGGTTGAAAACAACTAATCGCTTCGTCGCGGTGAATCAATTCGACCTTGCCCGCCTCGTCGAGTTTGTAGAGCGCGTAGCCTTTCGGGTCATGCCACGGCGTGCCAGTCGGTTTATGCGCGACAAGGAATGATTTCGCCGAAATTGGATATGGATCTCTGAACAGCGGCCCACTCCCTGTCTTGTCGTGTTGCCAGTTGCCGTCCGACTGGCGGAATGCAAAACCTCCCTCATTTTGGATGTCCACGTCCGGTGTCATGTACGTCATCGGCTCGCGCGTGCGGATGTTCTTCGTCGTGTCAATGCGGATGACGGTGCCCACCGCGCTCTGCGGGTAGTGCGGCGCACCGAGTGCGACGAACTCCGTACTGGAACCCGGGATCACGCGGCCTTGAATCAACGTTGGCGGCAGCGAGATGTCATTCCCGTAAATCTCTGCCGAGCCGCTGCCGTCGGGGCGCATCGCCCAGAGGCATTTCACGCTGACCGCGCCTTTGTCCACGTACTCCCAACGCGTGTACAGAATCCGCCCATCCTCCATCATTGTCGGCGTCGCCTCGCTGACCGAACTGTTCGTCAGTTTCTCCATCCGTTTCCCGTCGCCGTCCATTCGGTAGAGCACCGTAGTCGTGAGAACGTCCGCTCCATCGCAGAGGATTCCGAACTGGCAGCGCGTCGAGATGAAACAAATCCCACCATCCGGCAAGTAACACGGTTCCATGTCGTCAGTGCCGTGGTGATAGCCCTTCTGGTATTTCCGCACCAACTCCGGCTCGTTCGGTTCCGGAAACGTCAACTGCCGCAGCCCCGCGCCGTCAATGCCGCATTCGTAGATTCGATAGCCATCATCCGCGCCCTTCTTCCACGCGAACACAATCCGCTTCGCGTCGAAGCTCAGATCAAACCTTCCGAAGACGCCTCCTTCCAACCCCTTCACCACCTCCGTCACCTTCCCCGTCTTCGCATCGAGGATGCAAATGTTCCCGCCCGGCATGAACTGGCTGTTGATGAAGTCGGTGTAATAGTGGTTCGAGTTATACTGGAACCGCTTGACGAAAATAATCTTCTCCTGTGCCGTCACAACAACGGTCAACGCGAAAGAAAGAAACAAGAATCTCATGTGCGCCACCCAGAGTACGAAGCCGGCACGTCGGACGCAAGCGTAACATCACGGCAAGTCGGTTTGTCCCATCAAATAGCGGTCCACTTCGCGGGCGCAGGCGCGGCCCTCGTTGATTGCCCAGACCACGAGGCTCTGGCCGCGTCGGCAATCGCCGGCGGCGAAGACGCCGCGCACACTCGTTGCAAACTTGCCGTAGTCGGCTTTGATGTTGGTGCGGTCGTCTTGCTGGACGCGGAGGTCTTTCAACAGCGCGGCTTCAGGACCGAGGAAACCCATCGCCAGTAACACCAGTTGCGCGGGGATCGTCTTCTCACTGCCGGGAATTGGTTTCGGACCGGTCGTTGTCCACTCGACTCTCACAGTCTCGATACCGGTGACGTTGGTGTCACCGAGGAATTTCTTGGCGGTGACAAGATAGGTGCGCGGGTCGGCACCCTGAATCGCTTTCGCTTCTTCCTGGCCGTAGTCGAGTTTGTAAACCTTTGGCCACTGCGGCCACGGGTTGTCGGCGGCGCGTTCCATCGGCGGTTGCGGTAGAATCTCCAGTTGGGTGACACTCTTGCAACCGTGACGCAGGCTGGTGCCGACGCAATCAGTGCCCGTGTCGCCGCCGCCAATGACGACGACATCTTTGTCCTTCGCGCTGATGTAGGCCGCCTCTGTGAGGCGGCGCTCTGCTGGTGAAGACGTAACGGACGCCGACTCGCAGAGTCGGCCTACAAGGTTGCCATCGAGCAACGCCTTGGTGTTGGCGGTAAGGAAATCCATTGCGAAGTGGATGCCCTGCAACTGCCGTCCTTCAATCGGAAGATCGCGCGGCACGGTTGCGCCGGTGGCAAGGACGATGGCATGGAAGTCCTCGAAGAGTTGTTTGGCGGGGTAGTTCTTCCCGACTTCGGTGTTGGTGACGAACTTGATTCCTTCCTGTTCCATCAGCTTGATTCGCCGCAACACGACCTGCCCTTTGTCGAGCTTCATGTTCGGGATGCCGTACATCAATAAGCCGCCGACGCGGTCGGCGCGCTCGAACACAGTGACAGTGTGCCCGGCGGTATTGAGTTGGGCAGCAGCGGCAAGGCCCGCGGGACCGGAGCCGATGACGGCGACATTCTTGCTCGTGCGTTTCTTCGGCGGTTGCGGCGTGATGAACGCCTCGGCAAACGCGCGGTCAATGATCTCGCACTCGATCTGTTTGATGGTGACCGGCGGCAGATGCATCCCGACGGTGCAGGAGCCTTCACACGGCGCGGGACAGACGCGGCCGGTAAACTCGGGGAAGTTGTTGGTCTTCAGGAGACGTTCAAGCGCTTCTTTCCAGAGGCCGCGATAGACAAGGTCGTTCCATTCCGGAATTAGGTTGTTGATCGGGCAACCCGACGCCGCGCCCGCGAGAATGCGCCCGACGTGGCAGAACGGGATGCCGCAATCCATGCAACGCGCGCCTTGGGCGCGGAGCTTGTCTTCGGGCAGATGTTCGTGGAACTCCAGCCAGTGTTTAATCCGCTCGCGCGGCGCGGCGTCGGCCGGCAGTTCGCGGTTGATTTCGAGGAATCCTGTGGGTTTACCCATGAGAGTGTTGAAAAGTTGAGGGTTGTCGGGTTGTAGGCCGACACTGCGTGTCGGCGTCGTGAAAAGACCTCGCCGACTCACAGAGTCGGCCTACATTGGTGGCGCGCAGTGTCATCGGTCGCCCTCCCATTCCAAATGGTGAATCTCACCAGCGTAGGGCCATTCCTCCGGCGTCTGTGCCAGACCGGCTCGCATGGGATTTTGGCGGACGTACTCCCACTTGTCGCCGTAGCTTTCGCCGCCGCGCAGGGCGTGGTCGAAAAAACTCTCCTGCCAGAAGGGGGTTTGCTTGCCTCGTGAACGCCAGTGTGCAGCAAGGAACTTCTTCAGGCTCCCAACCCAGCGTGACAGGCTTGACGAGTCTTCCGCAGAGACGAAGACGTGGATGTGGTCTGGCATCAGGACATACCGGCCCACCCAGACTTGAGCGAGTTCAGGTGATTTGGCGCTGAATGCCATGAACTTCTCGTGCGTGTCGGGGTTGTCCAGCAGTCGTACTCGATTGGCCGTGCAAATGGTCAGGAAGAATAGCGGTCGCGCAGAGCCGAAGATCATGTCCAGCCGTCGCAGGCGTTTGGGCTTGTGATCTGTAGGCCGACTCTGTGAGTCGGCGCTTCGGTGTTGTGGAGTGCAACGGCTTTCGCCGACACACAGTGTCGGCCTACAAGAACTGTTCGTCGCAGATTTCGCCGACACGCAGTGTCGTCCTACAACGGCCTTGTTAGGAGCGTTGTTCATTAGTTGCCACCCACTCTGGAAACGTCCTTGACGTTTTCCTCAAACGCAACGCTGACGGCTTCGTCGCCGGTGAGGCCGGCGGCCTTGGCGGCTTTGAGAGCGTCGAGGACGCGCTTGTAGTCTTTCGGCATCACCTTGATGAACTTCGAGACGTTCTTGTCCCACTCGGCGAGGATCTTCCAGGCGTGGGCGCTCTTGGTGTAGTCGCCGTGCCGCTGGACCAGCCGGCGCAGGTCCTCGATCTCGTCGGGGTCCGTCAGCTTCTCCAAGCCGGCCATCGCGGTGTTGCAACGGGTCGGGAAATCACCGCGCTCGTCGAACACATACGCGACGCCGCCGCTCATGCCGGCGGCGAAATTGCGGCCCGTCGGGCCGAGGACGACCACGCGTCCGCCGGTCATGTATTCGCAGCCGTGTTCGCCGACGCCTTCGACAACGGCGGTCGCACCGCTGTTGCGGACGGCGAACCGCTCGCCGGCGATGCCGCGAATGTAGGCTTCGCCACTGGTCGCGCCGTAGAGGGCGACGTTGCCGATGATGATGTTGTCCTCCGGAACAAAACCGGAGCCTGACGACGGATAGACGATGATCTTGCCGCCGCTGAGTCCTTTGCCGAGGTAGTCGTTGGCGTCGCCTTCGAGGATGAGCGTCATGCCTTTCGGGATGAACGCGCCGAAACTTTGTCCGGCGCTGCCTTGGAAGGTGAGTTCGATGGTGTCTTCAGGCAGACCCTCGGGACCGTGTCGTTGTGTGATCTCACTACCGGTGAGCGTGCCGACGACGCGGTTGACGTTGCGAATCGGCAACGTGGCGCGGACGCGGTCGCCACGCTCGATGGCCGGCTGGCAAAGCTCCAACAGGCTGTTGAGGTCGAGCGAGCGTTCGAGGCCATGGTCTTGCGGTTCCTGGCAGTAGCGTCCGACTTCTTCTTCAAGGACGGGCTGGTGGAGAATCTTCGAGAAGTCGAGGCCGCGCGCTTTCCAGTGTTCGATGGCTTTCTTCACTTCGAGTTTGTCGGCGCGTCCGACCATCTCGTTAATGGTGCGGAAACCGAGCCGCGCCATGATCTCGCGGAGTTCCTGCGCGATGAACCGCATGAAGTTGACAACGTACTCCGGCTTGCCGGCGAAACGGGCACGGAGCCGCGGGTCTTGTGTGGCGACGCCGACGGGGCAGGTGTTGAGGTGGCAGACGCGCATCATGATGCAGCCGAGCGTGACGAGAGGCCCGGTGGCGAACCCGAATTCCTCGGCGCCGAGCAACGCGGCGATGGCGACGTCGCGACCGGTTTTGAGCTGGCCGTCGGTCTCGACCACGATGCGACTGCGCAGATTGTTTAGTACGAGCGTCTGGTGGGTCTCGGCGAGGCCGAGTTCCCACGGGATGCCGGCGTGTTTGATCGAGGAGATCGGCGACGCGCCGGTGCCGCCGTCGTGGCCGCTGACGAGGACAACGTCGGCGTGTGCTTTTGCGACGCCCGCCGCGACGGTGCCGACGCCGACTTCGGCGACGAGCTTGACGCTGATGCGAGCGTGGCGGTTGGCGTTCTTGAGATCGTGAATCAGTTCCGCCAGGTCTTCGATGGAATAAATATCATGGTGGGGTGGGGGACTGATGAGTCCGACGCCCGGTGTCGAGTGCCGCGTCTTGGCGATCCACGGATAGACTTTGCGGCCGGGGAGTTCGCCGCCTTCGCCGGGCTTGGCGCCTTGTGCCATCTTGATCTGCAACTCCTGGGCGTGGACGAGGTAATCGCTCGTGACGCCAAAGCGTCCGCTGGCGACTTGTTTGATGGCGGAGTTCTTGTTGTCGCCGTCGGGCAACGGATGGAAACGGGACGGGTCTTCGCCGCCTTCGCCGGTGTTGGACTTGCCGCCGAGGCGGTTCATGGCGATGGCGAGTGCTTCGTGGGCTTCCTGGCTGATGGAGCCGTAGCTCATCGCGCCGGTCTTGAAACGCTTGACGATCTCTTCGACGGACTCGACTTCGTCGAGCGGCACCGGGTTCTCGGCGAACTTGAAGTCGAGGAGGCCGCGCAACGTGCAGAGGTTCTTGGACTGGTTGTTGATGAGTTCGGTGAACTGCTTGAAGATGTCGAAACTGCCGAGGCGGGTCGCGGTCTGGAGAAGCTGGATGGTTTCGGGATTGAAGAGGTGGTGCTCGCCGTCCTTGCGCCACTGGTATTGGCCGCCGGAGTCGAGGACTTCGCCGTTGACTTCGCGGTCGGGGAAGGCGTGCCGGTGCCGGGCAAGGACTTCGCGGGCGACTTCGTCGGCGCCGATGCCCTCGATGCGGCTGGCGGTCCATGTGAAATACTTGTCCACGAAAAGTTTGTTCAGGCCGATGGCTTCGAAGATTTGCGCGCCGCGGTAACTCTGGATGGTGGAGATGCCCATCTTGGCCATGGTCTTGACGATGCTTTTCACGACGGCTTTGCAGTAGTTCTTGACGGCAGTCTTGTGGTCGAGGCCGGGGAGGAGACCTTCGTGGATCATGTCGTCGAGGGTCTCGAAGGCGAGATACGGGTTGACGGCGCTGACGCCGTAGCCGACCAGCAACGCGAAGTGATGAATCTCGCGCGGCTCGCCGGATTCCAGGATGAGACCGACGCGGGTGCGGGTCTCTTTGCGGATGAGATGGTGGTGCAGGCCCGACACGGCCATCAACGCCGGGATGGCGGCGTTGTCTTTGTTGATGCCGCGGTCGGAGATGATGAGGATGTTGGCGCCGTCGGCAATGGCTTTGTCGGCGTCTTTGCAAAGCTGTTCCATGGCCGCTTCCATCCCCGGTGCGCCTTGGGCGGCTTGGAAGAGGATCGGCAACGTGACGGGCTTGAAGCCGGGGAGGTTGACGTGCCGGAGTTTTTCGAGTTCCTCGTTGGTGAGGATCGGGCCGCGGAGCTTGATCATCCGGCAGTTCTGCGGCCACGGGTCGAGGAGGTTGCCTTCGGAACCGATCAACGTGTCGGTCGAGGTGATGATCTCTTCGCGGATGCAGTCGAGCGGCGGATTCGTGACCTGCGCGAAGAGTTGCTTGAAGTAGCTGTAGAGCAACTGCGGTTTGTTCGAGAGCACGGCGAGCGGCGCGTCGTTGCCCATCGAACCGAGCGGCTGGACGCCTTCAGCGCCCATTGGGGCGATGATGATGCGGAGGTCTTCAAACGTGTAGCCAAACGCCTGTTGCCGGCGGACGACGGTCTTGTGGTCCGGCTCGTGGACGTGCGGCGGCTCCGGCAACTCTTCGAGACGGACGAGGTTCTCATCGAGCCAAAGCCGGTAGGGACGTTCCTTGGCCATCTTCTTCTTGAGTTCGTCGTCGGCGACGATGCGGCCCTGTTCGGTGTCAATGAGAAACATGCGCCCCGGCTGGAGCCGGCCTTTCTGCGCGACCATGTTCGGCGGGATGTCGAGCACGCCGACTTCACTGGCCATGATGACGCGGTCGTCCTTGGTGACGTAGTAGCGCGAGGGGCGCAGGCCGTTGCGGTCGAGACAGGCGCCGATGCGGACGCCGTCGGTAAACGCGATGCTCGCGGGGCCGTCCCACGGTTCCATGAGGCAGGAGTGATATTGATAGAAGGCGCGTTTGTCGTCGGGCATGGATTCGTGGTGTTCCCACGGTTCGGGAATCATCATCATCATCGCGTGGGGGAGCGAGCGACCGGAGAGGATGAGGAATTCGAGGACGTTGTCGAACATGGCGGAGTCGCTGCCGTCCTCGTGGATGATCGGGAAAAGTCTTCGGATGTCGGAACCCCAGACATCGGAGCGGAGCATGGATTGGCGGGCGCGCATCCAACTGACGTTGCCGCGGAGCGTGTTGATCTCGCCGTTGTGCGCGACGTATCGGTACGGGTGCGCGCGATACCAGCTCGGGAAGGTGTTTGTGCTGAACCGCGAGTGGACCAGCGCGAGCGCGGTTTCCATCGCAGGGTCGTTCAACTCCGGATAGAACTGCTGAAGCTGCTCCGACATGAGCATGCCCTTGTAGATCATCGTGCGACAGGAAAGGCTGGCGACGTAGAACCATTCGCCGCCCTTGATACCGGAATAACGGATGCCTTTCTCGGCGAGCTTGCGGATGACGTAGAGCTTGCGCTCGAACGCGAGGTCGTCGGCGAGTTTCGGGTCGCGCGCGATGAACACCTGGCGCACGACCGGCTCCGAGAACCGCGCCGTCTTGCCGAGCGCGTCGTCCGCGGTCGGCACGCTGCGCCAGCCGAGGAACTTCAGATCCTCATCGGCCACGATTTCCTCGAATAACTTTTCGCATTTGTATCGCTCCGACGGATTCGGCGGCAGGTACATCATGCCGACGCCGTACTCGCGCGGCCCCGGCAATTCGATTCCGACCTGCCCGCAAGCCTTCTTCAGGAACGAGTGCGGCACCTGCAACAGGATGCCGGCGCCATCGCCCGTATTCGGTTCAGCGCCGGCTGCGCCGCGGTGACAGAGATTGACGAGCACTTGCAAGGCGTCGCGCAGGACGCGGTTTGACTTGCGGCCCTTGATGTCGGCGACGAACCCGACGCCGCACGCGTCGTGTTCCCATTGTGGATCGTACAAACCTTGGGGTTTCATCTCAGTGCGTTCCTTTGCCATTCTTCAGGAGCAAGTCCAGAAACTCGCGTGTGTTGGTGTAAAACCGTTTGCCGCGCCGGTGGACGATGCCAAGCGGTCTCGTGAACTCTTCGCCGTTGAGCCGTGCCGCGCCCAAGGTCCGCAACGCGACCTCCCGCGCCAACGTCGGCTCCGGCAGAATCGCCACGCCTGCGCCGACTTCGACGGCGCGTTTGATCGCCTCGATGTTGTCGAACTCCATGACCACGTCCACGCGGGCTCCGCTGCGACGCAACAAGCGGTCAATTTGCCGACGGATGACGAGGTTTTTGTCGAAGGCCACGAATTTTTCGCCCGCCAAGTCTGCCGGCCAGACCGCCGCGTGTTTCGCAAACCGATGTCCTGTCGGAAACACAACCATCATCCGCTCCGCGCGCCACGGAACAATTGTCACCTCTTTGCGTTGCTGGGGGAACGAGACGATCCCGAAATCCACGGCGTCTTCCAGCACACGCTCATAGACGCGGTCGGGGTGTAGATACTCGACTTGGACACGCGCTTGCGGATGCGATTGCGAGAAGCGCTGGACGTAGCGGCTCATGTCGCTCAATCCTACGGAATAGATGGCGGCGACGCGGACAACAGAGTTCAAGTCGTTTTGAACTTGCCGGACGGCGTTCTCCAAGTCAGTGTAGCCCTGCAGAAGATCGCGGCAACCTTCGTAGAATAATTTGCCCTGGGGCGTCAGTTCAAAAGGGCGGCGGGAACGGTCAATGAGCGACACGCCGAGGTGGCGTTCAAGGTTGTTGATCGTCTGGCTGGCGGCAGACTGCAACACGTTGTTGGCCTCGGCGCCGCGGCTGAAGCTGCGGAGCCGGACCACGTCGGAATAGATTTTCAGGGCTTCGAGCTGCATTAATATTCCTGATAGTGATAGCTAATAGCATCAGCATAACTAATTACGAGGCCATCCCTTGTCAAGTGTGATGTTGACGCCGGCCAGACTTCCGGCGAATATGTCCCAGAACCCAACCACGGAGGATACTTATGAAGACTGTCAAACAACTCTCCCTTTTTCTCGAAAACAAACCCGGCACCCTTGCCGCCGTCTGTAAGACGCTGGCGACGGCCAAGGTCAATGTGCTGGCGATCTCTGTCACCGACGGTGTGGACCATGCCGTCGTCCGCATGGTTGTGGATGAACCGCAGAAAGCGCTTCACCTGCTCGGCGAACGCGGTGTGCTCGTGGTCGAGCGCGACGTCCTGCTGATCGCCTGCCAGAACAGCCCCGGCGAACTCGCTTCCATCGCCCGCAAGCTCTCCGCCGGCAAGGTCAATATCGAGTACGCCTACGCCGCCGCCGTTCCCGACGCGACCACGGGAGCAATGATTCTGCGCGTGGACAATATCCCCACCGCCAAACGCATCTTGAAAGGACATTGAAATGAGCATACGCGAAAACAACGCCACCATGGCGGTCTTCCTCGACCTCGAAAACATCGCCCTCGGCGCGCTCGACGCGCATTTCCCAAAGTTCGATATCCAGAAAGTGCTCGAACGACTCCTGCTGAAGGGTCACATTGTCGTCAAGAAGGCCTACTGTGATTTCGACCGCTACAAAGCTTTCAAGCGCGACCTCCACGAAGGCGCGTTCGAGATGATCGAGATCCCCCACGTCCGCCAGTCCGGCAAGAACTCCGCCGACATCCGCATGGTCGTGGACGCCCTCGACCTCTGCTACACCAAGCAACATGTTGACACCTTCGCCATCATCAGTGGCGACTCCGATTTCTCGCCGCTCGTCAGCAAGCTGCGCGAGAACGATAAGACCGTCATCGGCGTCGGCGTCAAGAATTCCACCTCCGACCTCTTCATCAACAACTGCGACGAGTTCCTCTATTACGACGACCTCGTCCGCCCCGAACCACCTAAGACGCGCAAGGCCGCAGCATCAACAACCGACAGCGACAAGAAATCGCTCGGCCCCGACCGCGCGCTGGAAATGGTGGTGGCGACCTTCGACGCCATCAGCGAGGAACGCCGCGGCGACGACCCGGTCTTCGGCTCCATGATCAAACAGACCCTCAAACGCCGCAACCCCGGCTTCAACGAACGCGCCCACGGGTTCCGCAGCTTCAACGACCTGCTGCTCGAAGCCCAGAAACGCAACCTCCTCAAACTCGAAGCCGACGCCAAATCCGGCGGCTACATCGTGCGGAGCGTCGAGTGAATCGCCGCACATTTATCAAAGCTGTCGCCGCCACTGCAGCTGTCGCTCCGACCATTATCCACGCCGCGGATGCGAAGCCGGTCCTGCTCGGCGGCAAACCCGTCCACACCGGCGGCTGGCCGACGTGGCCGCGCTGGAACGAAGCGTGGGAGCAAGGCGTTCTCAATGTCTATCGCAGTGGGAAGTGGAATCGTAACTCCGACAAACATGTCGAAAACTTCGAGGCCGCCTTTGCCAGCCTGATCGGCGCCAAGAAATGCGTGACCACCACCAGCGGCACCACCGCCATGACCGTCGCGCTGCACGTCATGGACGTGCATGCCGGTGACGAAGTGATTACGTCGCCTTTCACCTTCATTGCGCCCTACAACGTCATCCTCAACGTCAGCGCTCTGCCCGTCTTCGCCGACACCGATCCCACCACGCTCACGATGGACCCGAAGAGCATCGAGAGCAAGATCACCGACCGCACCCGCGCCATTCTGCCCGTCCACATCTTCGGGTCGCCATGCGACATGGACGCCATCAACGCCATCGCCAAGAAACACAACCTCGCCGTTATCGAGGACGCCGCGCAGGCGTGTCTGGCCGTCTATGACGGACGCAACGCCGGCACGCTGGGCGACCTTGGCTGCTTCAGTTTCCAGGAATCAAAACACATGCCAGCGGGCGAGGGCGGCGCCGTTACCAGCATGAGCGCGGAGTTGATTGACAAGTGCAATTCCTTCCACAACGTCGGTCGTCCCGTCGGCACGTATCAAGGCAAAGGCGCTTTCACCGCTGGCCACAACCTCCGCATGATGCAAGTGCAGGCCGTCATCCTCCTCCAAGAACTCGAAGCCCGCAAACAAGACATCCTCACCCGTTGCGCCAATGCCGACTACCTCAGCGCCGCGCTGAATAAGATTCCCGGCATCGCCACCGCGCGCCTGCAAAAGAACAGCCGGGCGGTCTGGTATCTCTATCCGTTCCGCTACGACGAGAAGCAGTTCAACGGACTCCCACGCGAGAAGTTCGCGAAAGCGCTCTCCTCCGAAGGTATCCCGTGTTCGCCGTCGTACAAGGAGCAATACAACGAGGGTATCATAGACGAAGCGATCAACTCGCGCGGGTTCAAACGCCTCTGGACGAGCGCGCAGTTGAAGGCGTATCGCGACAGTTTCCAGCAGTTGAAAGGGACAAAGCAGGCCTGTGAGACCGTCGTTGCGATTGGCAACAAGATGCTGCTGGCCGAGCGCAGCGCGCTCGATCACATCCCCGAAGCCATCCGCAAGATTCAGAAGTTCAGCGCCGAACTGGCGAAGAAGTAGAGAGCAAGGAAACAGTTGGTAGTTACGAGTCAGAATAAGGTGCAGTCAGGACATCGAGCTATATTGGGAAACGCTCCGCCGAAGGACGTCAACCCAAACCCGATGACTCGGAATATGCGACGGACTTTCCAGCCAACTACTGTTCAGAACCACGTGCCATTTCTGTGCCAATTTGGCCTTGACAGGAGTTCGGTGCGGTTGTAATCAATGCTGTAAAGGAGAACATATGAGAACTTTCCACTGCTGTCTCGCCGCAGCCGTAGGTGGTGCGTTGTTTCTTACCACCACACCGGTAACTTTTGCTGGTCCCAAGCCACCTGAACCACCTCCGCTCGTCCAGCCAAAACCGCCACCTGCCAACGTCGCTTCTTCGGAAGCGTTCCCGCCATTGCCGCTGCCGGCGACGGCGTTGAAACGTCAGGAGAAAAAGAATCCGCCGGTGCCGCCGGTGTTGTTGACGAAGATCCGGACCGCCGATCCCGAGGACTGGGCGCGCACGCCCGATGATCTGCGCGGCCTATTGGCGTGGATGAGTTCCGAGATGAACGTCAACTTCAGTTCAAACATCAAGACCTTTACCGAAATCTCCTCCGATCCGACGGCCAATCCGATCGTGTATCGCACCGGCTACAAACCGTTTGAACTCAGCCAAGGCGAGATCCTCAGCCTCCGCGATTACCTCCTCAACGGCGGCACGGTGATCTTCAACGCGCTTGTCGGTCATCCGGACTTCTACCAGTCAGCCTTGAAGGCGGCTCGTTCGATCCTGCCTGAAAGCCCGCTCTACCGTCTGCGCATGGATCATCCGGTGTTCCACTCGTTCTACGACATCGGCAAGGTCGCTTATCGCGAGCGAATGCAAAAGGACAGCGTCGGCCTTGATCCATATCCGTACGTTGACGGCGTGGACATCGAGAACCGGACCGCGATCATCATTTCGCGTTGGGATCTCTCGCTGGGCTGGGAAGCCACCAAGTGGGAAAGCTGGGGCTACACCGACAGCGACGCCCGCAGGATCGGCGCCAACATTATTTCCTATGCCACCGCGATGAAAGACGCCGGCCGCAGCGTCGGCAAATCCGTCCAACTCGTCAACAGCGACCGCCAGAACGCCAGCAAGTTCCGCGTCGGCCAGATTATTCACGACGGCCCGTGGAAAACGCGCACCGCGGCGTTCCCGATGTTGCTGAACGCGTTCCACGAGTCCACCGGCACGCCCGTGTCGTTTGAGTTGCGCGACGTGCGCCTGACCGATGCTACGATCTTCACGATGCCGTTCCTTTATCTAACCGGCACGACCGACTTCCAGTTGACCGAACAGGAACGCGCGAACCTTCGCCGGTTCCTCAGCAATGGCGGCGTCCTCTTTGCCGAGGCCAGCGAAGGCCGTCCGACCTTCGATGCGGCATTGCGCGCCGAACTCGCGCAGATTCTGCCGGGTCGCAAACTCGAACCGTTGCCGAAGACGCATGGAATCTTCCGTCAACCGGCGAAGGTTGAAGCCGTCAAAGCCCGTCCCGCTCTGGCCGTGATGCGCGGCAACGAACTCCAACAGGCTCCCGAACTTCACGGCATCGAACTGAACGGCTCGCTGGCGGTGGTCTATTGCCCGTTCGATCTCAGCGCGGGCTGGGAACGCGCCATTGCGCCGTATGCCGTTGGTTATGAAGCTGCGGATGCCACAGCGCTTGGCGTCAATGTCCTGTTCCATTCCGTTGCGCACTAAGGTAGGAATCCTGATAGTTGCGTTGGTTGTCGGCGCGGGTTTACTCAACACCCGCGCCGCAACTGTTACAGAGCTTTGGCCTGTCACGCTCGTGCCGCTCGCTGCCGACGCCTTGACCGCTCGCTGCAACGCCCTCGATGCCGCGAACCTGCCCGCGAATCTCCGATGCGCCGCTCAACTCCAGAAGATCATTTTTCAAACAGTCTCCAAAGCGCCCGCAACCACGTGGCGCTCGACGTTGGAAACGCTGGCGTCGGCGGCAGAGAACGAGAGTGTGCGCGACGTTGCCCGCGTTTGGCTTGCACGCGCCCAGATCAAAGACATTGATGCGGCGCTGAAACGCTACTACATGAAGAAGGTTTGTTTCCCCGTCGCGTTGGCGGATCTTGGCGCGACATTGCCGGAACAACTCCGGAACGATCCGTGGGGCGAGCCGTGGTCGTACTCGTTACAAGCGCCGCGCGGCATGAGCAAACTCAAAGACCAACGCTACCAGCTCGGCCCGAAGCGATTTCCTGATTTGATGACACAAAAGCGTCCGCCCGTGCCGTCATTCACGAAGATCACACAGGGCCAGATCGGCAGCGACAAGATACTGACGTTGGAATCAGTCGCTGGCCGCGCTGCCATCCAACCCGGCGGCGTAGCCGCCGGCGCAACGCTGCTCCACATCGGCGCCAACTTCGCGTTGCTGGCGACACAAGACCAGTTGTTTGCGGTGACATTTTAATAACATGGCGAAACTTTCCGGTATCAGCGATTTCCTGCCGCCCGAGATGATGCGCAAGCTCGATATGTTCGTGCTGCGCTCGCGCTACGTCGTCGAGGGGTTCCAAGTCGGTATGCACGCCAGCCCGTTGAAAGGGTCGAGTGTCGAGTTCACCGACTACCGCCAGTACGTCAAGGGCGACAACCTTCGCAATCTCGATTGGAAGGTGTTTGGGCGGACGGACCGTTATTACATCAAGCAGTTCGAGGAAGAAACCAACCTCCGTGTGCAGGTCATCATTGACGCATCCGGCTCGATGGGCTACGGCTCGCCGGGGCAGTTGACGAAATATGATTACGCTTGCCGGGTCGCAGCGGCGTTTGGGTATCTTGTCATTCGACAGCAGGACTCGCTTGGGATTACCGTTTACGACAACGAAATCCGCTCCCACGTTCCGGCTCGCAGCGGCAAGCGGCACATGCGCGTCTTCTTGGAGCGACTCGCCGAAAACACGCCGCGAAACCGGACCGACACGGGGCGCGCGTTGCACGGGTTGGCGGAGATGATTTCGCGGCGCGGGATGATCGTGTTGATGTCGGACTTGTTCGACGACCCCGAATCGGTGTTCAACGCCGTCGCGCACTTCCGCAAGAAGATGCACGACGTGATTCTGTTTCACATTCTCGATCCGGTGGAACTGGAACTGACAATTGATCGGATGGCGGAGTTCATTGACATGGAGACGGGCGAGAAACTGGAGCTTGACCCCAGCTCGGCGCGTCTGGCGTACAAACAAGAGTTGCAGAAGTTCATTGACGCCGTGCGCGAGCGTTGCCAAGTGATGAATGTTGACTACCGGCTCGTGACCACGGAGCAAAGCTTCGAGGACTTCGTCCATCAGTACCTCGATGAACGGCGGAGGATGTCGTTGTAATGATGTTCCTCACACAATGGATGCTCTACGGACTTGCGGCGGTTGCCGTGCCGGTCATCATCCATTTGCTGCAACGGCGGCGCGTCGTGCAGGTGCCATTCAGCACGTTGCGGTTCCTGAAGCTCGTGATCGCGAAGACATCGCGACGGTCGCGGATCGAGAATTTGCTGCTGCTGTTGTTGCGCTGTTTGATTTACGCGCTGCTGATTCTCGCGACGGCGCGGCCGGCGATGTCGCCGCAGGCGGCCTCCTTCCTTGGCGGCAACGTACCACGCACCATCGTGCTGGTC
>Ga0233425_10001679_pt1 | contig 47840 bp, 43 predicted proteins | sample Watercolumn_Towu_2_FD_181712 | JGI IMG/M metagenome (GOLD analysis project Ga0233425, IMG submission 181712) | Freshwater microbial communities from Lake Towuti, South Sulawesi, Indonesia - Watercolumn_Towuti2014_140_MG | ecosystem: Environmental > Aquatic > Freshwater > Lake | place...
TTGATCATATTCCTTAAGCCTACGAGATCCCAATTTAAATGAAAAGAGCTGTTTTCTAATAACCATTCTAATCGTTTGGCCATACTTTATGAGTGTGTCATATGTATGGTACCATTACAGATTATGGACGATTGCCTAAAATTAAGCTAAACTACAATTAAATCGGCACAAAACTTCTGTTACGCTTAAACATTAGGCGGAGCAATGTTCGTGAAGCGTTCATCTTTAAATTTTAATAATGAGCTTGAATAAGTTCAGGCACATTTTGGACTGCGCAGCAGGCCAAAATGTATGCAAATAGGGTTTAAATATCATAATTGCGCTGGTTTTGGCAGGCTGTATAATTATGGATTAAAGCATTTTAATCCATATACTATGATCACCAAAGAAGCCGAGCAAAGGTTAAAAATCATCCTATTCTGGAAAAAACACGGTTTGAAAGCAGTCGAAGACGCATTCGGAGCTAAGCGCTCAACTCTATTTTGCTGGTGGAAAATATATGTAGAATCAGGACGGAAAATCGAAAGTTTAAATCCCGGATCACAGGCCAGGAAAGCTAACCACAAGAGAGAAATTCATCCCGAGTTATTAAAGGAAATCAGGCGGCTAAGACTGGAGATCTGCCCGAATATGGGCAAGGAAAAAGTTAAAAAGTATCTGGATATATTTTCTGAAAGAAACGACCTGCCGATATATTCCGAATCTAAAATTGGCCGGATTATTAAAGACAAAAAAATATATCATCACCGCCAGAAAGTATCACATTTCGGCCAAGTAAAGATACGATTAAAAGAGCCGAAAAAGCGCAAACCTGACGATTTTAAGACTAAAATGCCAGGAGATCTGGTTGAGATAGACACGGTGGTTAAATTCGCTTGGAACATTAAAAGATACATTATCACTGCCGTTGATGTCCATTCCCGTTATTCGTTCGCTTTCTGCTATGAACGGCCACAATCAATCAATGCCCGGGATTTCATTCAGAAGCTAATGGCTGTATTTCCATATCCGATCAAGGCGGTTCAGACTGATAACGGTTCTGAATTTCATAAATTTTTCAGAGATTATTTGAAAGAGCAAAAAATAACTCAATACTGGAATTACCCGGGCAGACCATACCGGCAAGGGCATATTGAAAAATTTAATCGGACAATACAGGAAGAATTTATTGACTGGAATGAAGTATTGTTAGATGATGCTAATATATTCAATCAGAAACTAACAGAATGGCTTATTTGGTATAATACAAAACGCTATCACTGGAGCTTAAATTTAACATCACCTGTGGATTATTTAATTAATAATGGCTACCTGTCCAAAATGAGCTGGACTAATACACGCTTTTTTATTTTATTAATCGGCATGCTATACTATTGACATACTGTTTGTCATACTTTATTATTTAAATTAGCACTCAAGGCAATAGAGTGCTAATTTAAAAAATAATTAATTTAATTTTAATATGTTTGATAAATTTACCCATAAATCGCAAGAAGCGATAATAAACGCGCAAATTATAGCTCAAGATCATGGCCAGCAGTATATTGAGGCCTTGCACGTCCTTGCTTCCCTATTGGATCAGCAGGAGGGCTTAATTAAGCCGATTTTAGAAAAAATAGGCATCAACGTAATAATTACTCGCAATAAAGTTGAAGCGGAAATAAACAAGCTTGCTAAAAATAAAGGCGGCTCTTTTAGCAATTCAAACGTTGGCATGGTGCAGGGAACGGCCGAGGTGGCCATGCTTTTAGAGAGAGCAAAAAAAGAAGCTGATAAAATCGGCGATGAATTTATTTCAACCGAACATTTATTTTTAGCCCTAATCGGAATAAAATCGCGGGCGCAGGAAATATTAATTAATATAGGCGTTGAATATGACGGAGTTTTAAAAATTTTAGCCGACTTAAGAGGAGCGCAAAAAATTTCCGATCCCGAGCCGGAATCAAAATTTCAAGTTTTGGAAAAATACGCTATTAATTTAACGGAAATGGCTCGGCAGAAAAAATTAGATCCGGTGATAGGTCGGGATGAAGAAATTAGGCGGATTATGCAGGTTCTTTCCAGAAGAACAAAAAATAATCCGGTTTTAATCGGCGAAGCCGGCACTGGAAAAACAGCTATCGTTGAAGGATTGGCGCAGAGAATAGTAAGCGGCGATGTACCGGAAACTTTAAAAAATAAAGAATTGATAAGCTTAGATTTGGGCTCTCTAGTCGCCGGCACGAAATTCCGCGGCGAATTTGAAGATAGATTAAAGGCTGTTTTAAGGGAAATAAAATCGCAGGGCGGTAAAATAATTTTATTTATTGATGAATTGCATACTCTTGTCGGAGTCGGCGCTTCCGAGGGCTCAATGGATGCTTCTAATATGCTTAAGCCGGCTTTGGCGCGCGGAGAGTTGCGCGCTGTCGGCGCAACTACAACCAAGGAATACCAAAAATACATTGAAAAAGACGCGGCCTTGGAAAGGCGTTTTCAGCCGATTTATGTCAGCGAACCAACGATTGAAGATACTATTGCAATTCTCCGCGGAATAAAAGAAAAATACGAAGTCCACCACGGCGTCCGCATCACCGATGACACCATAGTAGCGGCATCCAAGCTTTCAGCCCGCTATATCAGCGATCGCTTTCTTCCTGATAAAGCCGTTGATCTGGTTGATGAGGCAACTTCTGCTTTGCGCATGGAAATAGATTCCAGCCCGGCAGAGCTTGATAATCTAAAGCGAGAAATCAAGCGCTTGGAAATCGCGAAAGCAGGACTGGTAGGAGATAAAAGTAAAAGCGCCAAGGAAAAAATAAAAGAGATTAATAAAAATCTGGCCCAGCTTAGAGAAAAATCAGACCAATTAGAGCTCCATTGGAATAATGAAAAAGAAATTATTTCTAAAATTAGGGATTCAAAAAGAAAAATAGACGAATTAAAGGCGCGGGCGGAAATAATAGAAAGGCGGGGCGACGATCTTACTAAGGTAGCCCAAATACGCTATGCTCAAATTCCGGAATTAGAAAAAGAAGTTAAAAAGCAGGAAGCGGAATTAATTAAAATCCAAAAGGGCGGACAGAGGATACTGAAAGAAGAGGTTGACGCAGAAGATATCGCTCGCATAGTTTCGCGCTGGACCGGAATTCCAGTCTCTAAAATGCTGGAATCGGAAATAAAAAAATTAGCTAAAGCTGAAAGCGAGCTTAAAAAAAGGGTTATTGGCCAAGATGATGCTATAAAATCAATAGCTAACGCTATTAGGCGTTCGCGGGCCGGAATCAGCGAAGAAAAAAAGCCGATTGGATCTTTTCTTTTTGTCGGACCGACTGGAGTCGGAAAAACCGAGCTGGCTAAGGCCCTGACTGAATTTATGTTTAACGATGAATCGGCGCTGATCAGATTGGATATGTCTGAATTTATGGAAAAACATTCAGTAGCTAAAATTATCGGATCTCCTCCGGGCTATATCGGCTACGAGGAAGGCGGCCAGTTAACGGAAAAAGTCCGTCGCCGCCCTTATAGCGTAATTTTATTTGATGAAATAGAAAAAGCCCATCCGGAAATGTTTAATATTTTACTGCAGATACTTGATGACGGCCGCCTTACCGATTCCAAGGGCAGAATTGTAAATTTTAAAAATACGATTATAATAATGACTTCTAATTTAGGCAATGAAGTGATTAAGCAGTATACTATCGGCTTTGCCGACGAAGAAGATGAAAAAAAAGCCGGAGAAATCCGCAATGAGGAAATGAAAGAAAAAATAAATAAAATATTAAAAGACTATTTTAAGCTTGAATTTTTAAACCGCATTGACGAAACCGTAATTTTTAAGGCCTTGGACAAAGAAACATTAGCTGAAATTGTGGATTTAGAGCTGGCTAAAATTGAAAAACGGCTTAGAAATAAAGATATCAGCATAAAAGTCGGCCCTAAATTAAAAAAAATGCTCGCGGAAAAAGGCTTTGATACGACTTTCGGCGCCAGGCCCCTAAAAAGAATAATCCAGGCAATAATTCTGGACGAGCTGGCCCTGGAAATAATAGAAGGAAAAATAAAAGAAGGAGATAAGGTTTTAATTGATTTAGGAATTCAAAATAAAGCAATAATGACTGTTAAATAAACTTCTTTAATTTTAGCCGATTTAAAGCTAAAATATCTTAATTTATAAAGATGCCGGCCTATTTTATAGAGCTGGCATCTTTAATTTTAAAATATTTTATATTATAATATACCCATGGATAATAAAAAGAAAAAAATATTATTAATTTTATTTATTTTCAGCAGCTTTTTTTTAGCAGGCCGCTCAAACGCTCAAGATAATTTTAATCCGAATTATATTATTAGCGATTCGGAAATTACAAATTATTCTTCCATGAGCTTTAATGATATAGATAATTTTTTAAAAGGCAAAAACAGTTATCTTAAGCAGTACAGCTGCCAAAATCCGGACGGAAAAATAATGACTGCGGCTGAAATTATTTATGATCGCGCAACGACTAATAAAGTCAATCCCAGATTTTTATTGGCTTTGCTTCAAAAAGAACAGGGCTTAATTGAAGATTCCAACCCGACTCAAAGTCAGCTTAATTGGGCTACTGGCTACGGCTGTCCTGACGGCGGCGGCTGTAATTCAAGATGGCAGGGCTTTTGGAAGCAAGTAAATAGCGCCTCCCTGCAATTCAGGGATTATCTTGATAATCCGCACCTTTACACTTATAAGGCTGGGCAGACATACACTTTTACCAATACCGGCCGTGAGCCGACTACAATTACGCTGGCTAACCAAGCCACAGCCGCTTTATATAATTATACTCCGCATGTCTATAACGGTAATTATAATTTTTATAAAATCTGGCAAAGGTATTTTACCACAAGCTATCCGGATGGATCCCTTGTCCAAGTAAGCGGAGAAATTGGCGTTTGGCTGATTCAAAACGGGCAAAAAAGGCCATTTGTTTCCCGAAGCGCCCTGATATCAAGATTTGACCAAAATAAAATAATAGAAATCAATAAAGCCGACTTGGATAAATACGAAAAAGGAGCGCCGATTAAATTTCCTCAATATTCCTTAGTTAGAACGCCGAGCGGCGCCATTTATCTTTTAGTTGACAATAAGCGCCGCGGCTTTGTTAATAATTTAGCTTTTAAAAAAATCGGCTTTAATCCCGAGGAAATTATGGAAGCCAGCTGGGAAGATATAGATTCCTATGAAGAAGGCGAAATAATCACAGCTACTTCCACCTATGCTTTTGGGGCTCTGCTCCAAAATAAAAAAACCGGCGGTGTTTATTGGGTTATTGAAGGCGTAAAAGCGCCAATTTTAGATAAGATTTTTTTAAAAACAAAATTTAAGCGCGAAAAAGTAATAGCTGTCGCCCCAAAAGAGCTGGAAAATTTTACTACTGTCTCCCCTGTTCTTTTTAACGACGGAGAAATAATTAAATCTCCCGACTCTCCGGCTGTTTATGTAATCAGCAACCGTAAAAAACGCGTTATTGCTTCAGGCGAAGTTTTTGAGGGCTTGGGATATAAATGGACGAATGTTTTAAGTGTGCCTGAAAAAATTATTAACTTATACGAAACAGGCGAGCCGCTAGCTCAAGCCACTAATTAAAATTTCTAATTAGCAATTTAATTTAACTATATGCCTATTGTATTTTCAGCTATCACTCCCCACTCCCCGCTTTTAATTCCGGCAGTCGGAAAAGACAACTTAATCAGGTTAAAAAAAACTAATGCGGCTTTTAAAAAGCTGGAAGAAGAATTGTACGCCAGCAAGCCGGAAACTATTATTATAATTTCTCCCCACGGAGTAATCCAGGCCAATTCTTTTACTATGAATTTAAGTCCGAAATTTTCCGCCAGTTTTGAGGAATTCGGCGATTTTACAGTTAAAAAAAGTTTTAACGGCGACATCGGATTAGGCTATAAAATTAGGGAAAGAATGGAAACTAGAGCGCCCTTGCAATTAGTCAGCACTATTAATCTTGATTATGGAGCTTCTGTCCCGATTATAACTTTAACCGAGCATTTGCCCAATATCAAAATAATCCCTTTGTATTATTCAGGGCTGGATTTTGAGGCGCATTTCCATTTCGGCCAGCTTTTAAAACGCGAATTGCTGGTAAGCAAAAATCGGGTCGCTATTATAGCTTCGGCTGAACTTTCTCATAAAATAACAAAAAGCGCTCCGGCCGGCTATTCGCCCAAGGGAAAAAAATTCGATCTGAAATTAATAGAGCTTATTGAAAAAGAAAAAATAAAAGATATTTTAGATATAAATAAAAGTCTAGTGGCTGAAATATGCGAATGCGGCTTTAAGTCAATTCTTACGCTTTTAGGCATAATGGACGGCTTTAAATATAAGCCGCAGAAATTATCATACGAAGCGCCGTTCGGCATCGGCTATTTAATAATGAACTTTAAGATTTAGAAATCAGCTTAAAAAAATATTTCCATTTTTGCCCGGCCGGGCAAAGCTCCTTAGTATCATTCAAACATCTTTCAATATAAATTTTAGAATTTTCCTTGCAGACTTTAAAAACAGCGTTTCTTTTAAAATTCGGGATACTTAATTCGCTGATAATTCGCAAAGCTAATTCTTGCCACTCGTAAGCCGGCGGTTTTTTTGCTTTTTTTGACTTTAAGATATTGCTTAAATTTTCAAAGCCTTTGTCTGTTTTCATGCTTCTATAATAATACAAATCTAAAAATAAAAAAAGAGCTGATGATTTAGTTGTGTTTTTTGGGGAAATGAATTAATATAATAAAAATAATAAATAGAATAATTATGCCGATTTTAAAAATAATAACAAATCCAAATCAGCTACTCCGAAAAAAATCAGAAAAAATAAATTTAAGAGAAATAGGCTCTAAAAAATTCAAAAAATTCTGTTCAGCCATGGTCGAAACTATGATAAAAAAAGACGGCATTGGATTAGCCGCGCCCCAAGTTGGAAAAAATATCCGCCTAATAGTTATTAACACGAAAGAGGAAAAAATTATAATGGTTAATCCCGAAATTTTAAAGCGGTCTATTTTAAAAGAGTGGAAAGAGGAAGGATGCCTGTCTGTCCCTGATATTTTCGGCTTAGTTAAAAGAAGCAAGAAAATAACTTGCCTTTATTATGATTCGGCCGGAATTAAGAAAAAAATTAAAGGCGAAGGGCTGCTAGCGCGGGTAATTCAGCATGAAGTTGATCATTTGGATGGAATTTTATTTATTGACAAAGCGAAAGAAATAAAAAAAATAACTTCGGAAAAATTTGAATTTGAAAATGGAAAACAAAATTAAAACAATTTTTATCGGGACGCCGGAATTCGCAATCCCCTCTCTTAAGATTTTAATAAGCGATCCGGAAATTGAACTAGCGCTAATTATCACCCAGCCGGACAAAAAAATAGGGCGCAAGCAAATTTTAACTCCTCCTCGAGTTAAAATTTTTGCCCAAGCGCATAATTTGCCGGTTATTCAGCCCGAAAAAATTTCTGAAATTGAGCCCCTGCTCTACTCGCAGGCGCCTGATATTATAATCGTCGCCGCTTATGCCCAGCTTATTCCTAAAAGCATATTGAATATGCCAAAATACGGCTGTATTAACGTCCATGGCTCCCTTTTGCCAAAATACCGGGGATCATCCTGCATTCAAGCGGCAATTTTAAATAATGATATTAAAACCGGAATTACTATTATGCTTATGGGCGAAAAATTGGATAACGGGCCGATTTTAGCGCAAGCTGAAATTAAAATAGAAAATAACGATACAGCCGGCTCTCTATATAATAAGCTTTCTGCTTTAGGGGCAGAAATCTTATTGCCGACTATCAAGGCGCTTATTAAAAATGAAATCAGGCCAGTTCATCAAAATGAAAGTTTGGCAAGTTATGCGAAAGAATTAAAAAAAACAGATGGAAAAATAAATTGGCAGAACAGCGCCGAATATCTGGAAAGATTTGTCCGCGCTATGCAGCCCTGGCCAGGCGCTTGGACGAATATTAACATAGCTGATAAAAATTTAACTTTAAGAATAATTGAAGTTAAAATTGAAAATATTAAAAATAATTTAAGCCCGGGAGAAATTTTTTTAACCCCCGAAGGCTTAGCGGTTAAATGCGAGCAAAACGCTTTGCTAATTTTAAAACTGCAATTAGAAGGCAAAAGAGAAATTTCAGGAGCGGAATTTTTACGAGGCCATAAAAATATAGGCGGCCAAATATTATAAATAAAGCCAGCCGCGTATTAAAAAATACGCGGCTGGCTTGTTCCCCATGCCTTTATCCCGCGCTCCCTTTAAAAAATAAAGCGAGTCAGAATAAATATAATTTTAAACTAAATATAATTTAAAAAATTGTAAAGAGTATAACTGGTTGATAAATTGTTGACAATTTTTAATATTATCTGCTATTTTAACTAATATTAGAAATATTAAGGCCCTTTCGTCTATCGGTTAGGACATATGGTTCTCAGCCATAAAAGAGGGGTTCGACTCCCCTAAGGGCTACCAAAAAAAGACTTTCGGAATTTATTAAAGTTAAAATCCAAATTCTAAATTCTTAAATCTGAAATCTGAATTCCAAAGGTTGTTTTAATTTAAGCGGACTGATATTATTTTTTACTTGCTTTCCGCGCGCCGCTCTCATCAGATCCGAAATGATGCGCTATTTCATGCTTTAAGGTGTTGGCAATTTGCCTTTTTAGCTCATTGTCATTGTCGCAATAATTTAAAATCGCTTTTCTGAATAAAGTAATCCTATCCGGAAGCACAGGCCCGAAATTTATTTTTTTAGCTTGGCCATAGCCCTCAAATAAACCAAAAAGAACAGCGTCCTTGGCTAGTTTAACTTTATGAAGCTGTTCTTTTGTCGGATAATCTTCTACTAAAATCGCCACATTATTAAGTTTATCCTTTATTTCCTCGCTCAAACTGTCAAAAGCTTCTTCAACATATTTATTAAATCGCTCTTCCGATAAGCGCATATTAATAAGTCCTTAATTTAACAATCCCGTCGTGCTTTCTTATTTTTTCCAAGGCCTTGGCCTCTATTTGCCTGATACGCTCGCGAGTAACATCAAATTCCTTTCCGACTTCTTCTAAAGTATGCGATACGCCGTCAACCAAGCCAAAGCGCATTTCTAATATTTTCTGCTCGCGGGGGGAAAGCTGGGAAACTATTTCCTTAACATAATCTTTTAGCAGTTGCAATCCGGCGGCGCGGTCAGGCGTAACATTTTTTATGTCCTCAATAAAATCTTCAAGCGTTGAATCTTCTTCGTCTTCGCCTACTGAAGTTTCAAGCGAAATAGTGTCCTGCGATATTTTAATAACCTGCCCGATTTTCTTTATATCCTCCCCCATTTCTGCCGCTATTTCCTCGGGCATCGGCTCCCGGCCTAAATTTTGGATTAACTGCCTTTCAACCTGCTGGAATTTATTTATTGTTTCAACCATATGGACCGGAATGCGGATCGTGCGTGATTGGTCGGCTAAAGCGCGAGTAATCGCCTGCCGCACCCACCAAGTCGCATAAGTCGAAAATTTATACCCTTTCCGATATTCAAACTTTTCCACAGCCCGAAATAAGCCAATATTGCCCTCCTGAATCAAGTCTAAAAGGCTTAATCCTTTCGCGCCGGCAAATTTTTTAGCAATAGAAACGACTAAGCGGAGATTAGCTTCAATAAGAGCCATTTCTGCCTCTTTTTCTCCTCTTTCTTTTCTTTTGGCCAATTCTATTTCTTCGGCAGTGGTTAAAAGAGGAACCTTGCCGATTTCTTTTAAATACATCTGAATTGAATCAGAGCTTAATTCCGAAATATCCCCTCTTCCGGATTTGCTTTTTTCTATAATTTCATTAACAATTGAAGTCTGCTTATTTTCTTTTTTTATTTTTTTATCAGCCGGAGCTTTAAAATCCAGATAGCCGCCGGAATCTTCAATTATTTGCACGCCGTTTTTTTGAAGTTTTTCAAGGGCTAATTCGTAATTGTAAGTATATTCTTCAACTTCTGGAAAAATATAAAGAAGCTCGGTTTCTGTCACAAATCCGCGCGACCTGCCTTTGATGATTAAATTTTCAATTTCCGCTTCTGTCGGAGCCGCTGTTTTTTTATAAAATATCTTTTTATCTTTTAAGCTTTTTTTCTGTCTATCGCCGCTTTTTTTAGATTGCTTATTTTTTTTAAAATTTGCTTTTCTTGATTTTTTAATTTGCCGGCGAACAACTCGAAAAGAAGACTTTTTCGGCCTCCCGAGTTTTTTCTTTTTTTTATTAATATTCTTTTTCTTGGCAGCTTTTAATTTCATTTATTTATAAATATTGTTTAAATCATTTAATTCATCCGATAACAGTTTAAATTCTTTTAATAATTCGCCGGATAAATTTTTATCGGCCCTTTTTTCTTCTTCCCTGATTAATTTTTCTATATCTTTCATTCTTTTAGCCAAACTGGATTTTTTCAACGCTAAAATTATTTTTATCGTTTCCGCCTTCCCTTTTTCATAATCAAAATCATAAAAATCCTTATCTCCGATCAAGGCTAGTTTATCAAGAAAATTTGTCAAACTCCCTTCTTGCCCGCAGTCAAAAGAGTCGGATATATTATTTTGGCTTTCTGTTTGAGAAAGCCAAAACCTGAAATTCTTAAAATTAAAAAAAATATCAAAACTTTCCTCCTTTTGAGAGTTGTTTATATTATTATAATAAATAATTAAATTTCTGTAAATGCTTTTATTTTTTTCAGCCACAATTTCAATCGGATCAATATGGCTTATTGCATAGCCAAGCAATTGGGGAAATTTTATAATAAATACCAATAAAAGTTCAGAAAGCCTTTCTTCTCTTGCTGTTTTTTCTTGAATAACCTCTTTTTTTTCGCTGGCTGAATTTATTTTTTGATTCTGACTGCCGCCTGCTTTAGCCAATAAAGACTGGTTTAAAGCTTCAAGCAGGTAGGATTCATTAACGCTGACCTTTTCGGCTAGTTTGTTAAGCCAAAAATCTCTCTCTATTTTACTGCCTAAATCAGATATAACCGGAAGTATTTTTTTAACGGCTGTCTGCTTATTTTCTATCTGGCTTAAATCTAGCTCTTTAGCTGTTTTATCTATTAAATATCCTATAACCGGTTTGGCCGCAAAAACCGCCTTTTCCCATTCGCTAGGATTATTCTTAATGCAATCATCAGGATCTTTGCCATTAGGAACTTCAATTATTTTTACGTTCATTTCTGATTGCAAAGCGGTTTTTAATCCTCTTTCCGCCGCCATTTCGCCGGCCTTATCCATATCAAAAGCCAGAGCGATATTGTTTGTATATCTTTTTATCAGAATAATCTGTTCTTGCGTTAAGGCTGTGCCTGAAGAAGCGATTACATTCTTAAATCCGTTTTGGTGGGCCGTAATTACATCCATCTGGCCTTCCACTAAAATAGCCAGATCCAGTTTTTTGATATGGAGCTTGGCTTTATCAAGCCCGAAAATAATTCGACTTTTATTATAAATAGCCGTTTGCGGGCTATTGATATATTTGCCCATTTTTTCCGTTTCTTCCTGGCCGGGCATAACTCGAGCGGAAAAAGCAACCGTATTGCCGCTTACTTCATTTATGGGAAAAATTATGCGCCGGCGGAAACGGTTATAAAACGACTGGGCGCCTTCTTTTTTAACGCTTAAGCCAGCGGAAAATATTTCATTCTCCCGGAATCCTTTTGTTTTTAAAAAAATTATCAGATCATTCCAGGAATCAGTGCTATAGCCGATCTGCCATTCTGCGATTGTCTTTTCTTTCAATCCGCGCTCGCTTAAATATCCGCGCGCCGGCTCCGCTTCTTTTTTTTCTAGCAGGTTATCATGAAAAAATTTGCGGCTTACATCTAAAATATCTAAAATTTTATTTCTTTCCGAAGATATTTTCGGATCAATCTTTTTAAGCTCTACTCCCGCTTTCGGCGCCAGCAAGCGCAAAGATTCTATGAAGTTTATCCCTTCTATTTCTTTGATAAAAGAAAAAATATCGCCGCCCTTGCCGCAGCCGAAGCAATGCCATATCTGCTTTTCCGGGCTAACCATAAATGAAGGCGTTTTTTCCCTATGAAAAGGACAAAGCGCGCGAAAACTAGTCCCAGCCGGCTTAAGCTGGATATAATCCCTAAGGACGTCGACAATATCAAGCTTGGATTTTATTTCTTCGCTAGGTTGCATAAATTTTTGCGGCAAATAAACTATTTATATTATAAACTCTTTTATTCTTTCTATTTCTCTTTCTACGGCTTCTCCGTCATATTCGGCATTATGGGCGTGAGCGCCTTCGTAGCTTGCCTGCTTTTGGTCTAAATGGAGATTAAAAATTATTTTATCCCCTGCTTCATCAATATACATATGAAAACGCGGATAAAAATTTCTTCCGCAACGCCTAACGAAGCTTTCGTTTCCTGTTTTTCTGTCAATGATAAAACCATAGCCGGCCTTTTTTAAAAAATTAGCCGGATTTTCATTTATTAAATTTTTATCTAATATTAGCTTCATATTTAATATTATTATAAATTCCTGAATATCTTCAATTCCTTACTTAACTATAAGATAAAAATCAGATTAGGTCAAAATTATTTTAATTTACATTTTTAAATATTATGCTAATATAAACATATGCCTACTGTTTACTTTTGTACAATTTTAAGCGTTATAATCGTTTCCTTAGTTTCCTTTATCGGCATTTTAAGTTTTGCACTTAATAATGAAAAATTACGCCGGATTACTCTGCTTTTAATCGGACTTTCAACTGGCACTCTTTTAGGCGATGCTTTTTTGCATCTCCTGCCTGAAGCAATCGCCGATAACGGGGGAGATATGCAAACTTGGTATTGGCTCTTGGGAGGAATTATTATATTTTTTATTCTGGAAAAAATAATCCATTGGCGCCATTGCCATATTCAGCCCTCTGAAAATCATCTCCATCCGCTGGGCGCAATGAATTTAATCGGCGACGGACTGCATAATTTTATTGACGGCATAATTATAGCCAGTTCCTTTATGGCCTCATTGCCTCTTGGCCTGGCAACGTCAATCGCTGTTATTGCCCATGAGATACCGCAGGAGATAAGCGATTTCGGAGTCTTAATCCATGCCGGCTACAGCCGCGCCAAAGCGCTTGCTTTAAATTTCATTACCGCTCTTGCCGCAATTGCCGGAGCCGTGGTTGCTTTAATTATCGGTTTAAAGATAGAAAATTTTATAGATTGCGCTATCCCTTTTACGGCCGGCGGATTTATTTATATTGCCACGGCTGATTTAATTCCGGAATTAAAAAAAGAGCCGCATTTAGCTTCTTCTTTAAGACAACTAATAAGTATTCTAATCGGAATCTTAATTATGTTTTGGCTTAAAAATTTTTTAAATTAATTGATTGACAAAATAATAAAAGCTTTATAATATAGCACTATATAGCGTTAAATAATTTTTAAAAAGGAGGTGAGAAGGGTGGTTAGAGTGAAAATTAAAAAAGAAGTAGTGGAAAGAAGTTGTTTTGACACAGAATGCGGAAAAAAGTCAATTAATTTCGTTGAAGTAAAAAGCGGGGATTTTACTTTTCATGTTCCTTTTTGCCCTAATCCTTCGCACCGGGAAAGAGCTAAAAAACACGCGAAATTATTGGCAAACTAAAATTTATTAAAAGCTCGCAAATGAGCTTTTTATTTTTTATAAAGCGGAGAGAGGGATTCGAACCCTCGAAGGCTTTAACACCTTACCCGCTTTCCAGGCGAGCGCCATCGGCCACTAGGCGACCTCTCCATTTTTCTTATATTTTTTAAAAATTCCAATCTATTTTTTAATATTCCCCTGCCTTATCCGGTGCTGTGTCTATTTTAATATTTCATTTATTATGCTTCTTAATCCTTTTTTCAGCTTTGGGTTTTCGTGCCAATTTCATTGGCGCGCCGCCTACATTTTTAATTTTGCAATGTTGTAATCGGTCGTGATTGGACTATATAAAACTTTCCCTTTTCAAACGCCCATTCTATATCTTGCGGTTTTCTGTAATGTTTCTCTATATTAATACAGATTTTGGATAATTCCAATATCTGTTTGTCAGTCAGTTTTTGTTGGTTTTGTTTTGATTTTGGGACAGAAGCTCCTTTAATTCCGTTCTTGTTTCTAATTATCATCATTTTCTGCTCCGAAATATTTTTATCCAAAATCGTTTTATCGTTTTTATGGATAACATAGGCATCAGGCGTAATTTTACCGCCAACAATCGCTTCGCCTAAACCATACCCTGCTTCGATTATCATTTGATTTCTATCTTGGGTGACTGGATGAACTGTAAAGGTTATACCTGAAATTTCAGATTGAATCATTTTTTGCACGACAACCGCAACGGAAACTTTTTGTTTGTGTAATTTTTTTTCAAAACGATAGAAAATAGCTCTTGGCGTAAAAAGCGAAGCCCAGCATTTTTTTACATTTTCCAAGAGATTTTCTTTGGTTGTATTTAGATAACTTTCCAGTTCTCCAGCCCAAGAAGCGATTGATGAATCCTCGGCGGTTGCGCTCGAGCGCACAGCGACATATTTTGCCTTCAATTTAGCGAATTCTTTTTGAATTTCTTGAGCTATATCTTTAGAAAATTCTGTATCTAAAATCAAATCTTTTATTTCTTCCGACGCCATTTCTACTGAATTTATATCTTTGTATTTTACTTTTTTTAAAATGGCTTCGATTTCAACATCTAAATCTGTTTCTTCAAGAAATTTATCAAAAGAATTCGCTAAAACAACAACTCCAGGCGGGACTGGAATTTTATTATTAATCATTTCGCCAAGAGAAGCACCTTTGCCACCAGCGATACCCGTATCATTTTTTGAAAGTTGTTTGAAGTTTTTTGTAAACATATCTTTGAAAAGATATACTCCTTTTATTTTTTAGAGCGTATTTCATTATTAAAAACTGCCGCCTCCGACCCCTTAAATTTTATATTTATCAAATCATCTTGTCCTAAAGAAAAATTTATGGATTCGCAATTGCCAATATTATGATCTTGAAAATATTTTTGCAAAGCAAATCCCATATAATTTTCATGGCCGAATCCAAGTATTTTTATATTTTTCATCATTCCATGATCTTTAGCTTTTTTCAGACCGAAACTAATCAACTTGATTAAGTTTTTAAATTGCCTCTCGTACAAATCTTTTGCTGTTTCTAATTCTGGAAATATTTTAGCCACAGCTTCTGAATAGTAATAAAAATTTTCTCCCCATGATTTTTTATTGTTAGTTTCCACTATCTTTCTCGCCTCAATAAATTTACTTCTTATTTCTTCATCCACAGCTTGCGCATCAATCTTTTCCAATACATTGCCTGGGTTAAAAATACAGTTCAATAAAATATTTTTCACGTTCAAGGAAAGACTCTGAATAACCCGTAATTCATCATCATCAATTTTTTCAGTCATTGGGTTTCTGGTATTCTCTGGTTTTATTACCTCAAATCCTGCTTTCTTGGAGACTTTTCGATAAATATCCGCTGTTTCCAATGCACGAGCTTCATTACTTGAAACAAAAAATAGCACATCGGTTCGCGGATTCAAATTAGAAAAAAATTCCCTTGCTTTCTTTTCTGCCAATTCTGTGCCTTCAGACGATACATCGGGAGAAATTTGTTCTGTGAAATTTATACTTCCTTGCGGATTATCGGACTTAAGAACTTTATTGATGTTTTTATAGCCAGATTTAGTGTGTCTAATAAAGAAGGCTTCATTTTCATTTTTCTTCATAAAATTCTATTTATTTATCAATTGTATTAACTTTTTTTAAAATTCGAATTATACCTTTAGTTGCATCAACTTCAACAAAATCTCCGTCTTTAAAAACTTTGGTGCCATTAGTGGTTCCAACTATGCAAGGAATTCCCAGTTCGCGGCTTATTATAGCCGCATGCGAAAGCATTCCGCCCTGATCAGTTACAATGGCCCCTGCTTTATTGCAGAGAGCCATTAAATCAGGATTAGTACTTTGAACAACGAGTATGTCTCCTTTTTTCATTCTTTTTTCAACCTCCATGGCGGCCTTAATATCAAGCATAGGTGATATAACGACTTTTCCTCTAGCCATGCCCTTATTTGCTATATGCCCCTTTAGGCCCTTGGCCGCTTTTTTAAATTCAGCTTGCTCAAATTTTGCAAAAGATTGTGAAATCTTTCTTGCCTTCTCGTCCTCTAGGTAATAGACCTTTTTATCTATATGTGCGACAACAAACGATTTTTTTCTTTGTTTTATAATATTTAAGTTTATTTTTTTATTAATAAACAAGTTTCTTAAATCTTGAAGAAAAAAATATTTTATTATGTCTTTATTAATCGAATATTTTTGTGAAACGCATTTCAAAATATTATCAATAGTTCCATTTTCAAGTATAAATGAATTTAACAATGCTCTTCCTTTAAATTTTAATTTTTCCAAATCAGCAAGATTTTTTTTAAGAATCATGTTTTCTGTTTCTATCATTACTTTATGTGCTAAATCATGATAAACGAACTCCGTTATTCCGTAGTAATGCCAAAATTCCTGCAATTTATTTGTTAATTCAAAAAAATCTTTCTTTGAAATCTTAGAAGAAATATTTTTATATTTTGAAACAATATTTTTATCTGCAAATCTTATATATTGTTTAAATTCTTTGGCATATTTTGCATAGAGAGTTTTATTTCTAAAAATCCGCAATCCTTTTTTGGCTAATATCATCTCTGATTTTTTATATAAACGAAATGTCCACCATTTTCCGTCAAAAGTAATAATTGGGTTGCCTAAACCCAGTGAGCCGTGAATTATAAAATCACTAAGCAAGCCTGTAACCATTCCTTTGACAACATCTAACCTAAAAAGTGTTTGATAATCTTTCGGATAAAATTTTTTTGTCATAAGTCAAATAATTAAAAAATTATTTTATCAATTCATCAACACTAATATCAAGCGCTTTAGAAATTTTCCTAATTGCCGACCGCACTTTATTTTTGGATTTCATTTCGGCCTTCAAAATTGCGGAAAAATACCATGCCGAGGCGCTTTGCGCCGAGGCAATATCCTTACGATTTCACAAAAAGTGAAAATTGGCGGTGTGTATTTGAAAAAATCCGAACTGATTTTGCGCGCGATTGGCTCGGCGGGCGGAATTCCCCCCGAACCCCCCTTCCGCCCGCCTCGCTTTGAAGCGGAAGCGAAAAGGACAATTTCAAGTTTTTCGCTCCGCTGAGCGGGACTAACAAAATATTACAGATTTTACTCTTTGGCGGCAAATTCCTTTTAAAGTTTCGGTTGCCTTTCTTCCATTAATCTTCTAACAGTTTTCGGCCAATCCGATAATCTCTTGTCCGACAACATTGCGATAACTTCTGCTTGTGTATAACCCAACCTGCGTAAATCATCGAAAGCCGTAATAGCACTATCAATTATACTTCCATACTCATCAACCAAAACCCTTTTAGCCGTCTCCTGCCATAATATATCATCTTTCTTTTTGTCCCAATCTCTAAGTTTTGCCAAATAATCATATGAACCGCCATCTTTATCAAGAAAAATATTATAGTTATAACGAGGGTAATTAGGTTCCGCCTTCATTGCTATAATTTCATCTTTTGCTCTATTTAAAGCACTTTCTCTTTTTAACCGCATATATTCTCCGAGCAAAAAGGCTTTTTCTTCTGGCTCTCTAGCTGATTCATATCGTTGATACACCTCGTCTTCAAAATTTCTTTCGAACCCAAGCACTCGTTCTCCCACTTGATGTCTTAAAAATCCTAAAACGCCACGATTTAATGTTTCTCTAACGTCAGTCCGCACGCCACTTCTACCATAAATTTTTGGTGACATAAGCCGATTCTTTTGATGTTCCCGTTCATGAGGTACAATAGTCGCATGGTATTCCGGATTACTTACACTGTAATCATTATTTACAACCAAGTAATAAATTGGCTTTGAATCCGCACTTTGAGAAGCAAAACCCCCATATTGAAACCCAATTACTGGATCTTTTGACTTTTCAAATATTCTTCCGGTATTAAACCCAGAACATGATATTTCTAAAGACATTGGACCAGCCACAACTTTAAAATCGCTTCTGTCGGATTGAGTGAAGTTCATTCCGGTCAACCTGTTTATTAGTTTAATATCGTTGGGATATTTTTCTCTGGTTTCATTTACTCTTTTGTGGTGCTCGATAAATCCGTCAATTAACTGTTCTGCTGTCCTAATATGTTGCCCCACAAAGCCGTAGTTTGAGGCGAACTGCCCAAGTATGCCAATCATTTCTTCCCTCGATATATCGGGATTGGCCTCGATTCTTTCTTCAATGGTTGTCCTGCATAATGCCCAAGCTTCTCGTTGTCTAGCTAATTTATCTTTAAATTCGGCGACGGCCTCTTTCCGTTGTTCTCTGGGAGTTGACAGTAATTTTTTAACCCCTTCGTCGGGATCAAAAGTTCCCTCAATCTTAGGCACTCTTTGCAAAATCGTATCCATTTCGATAATCTGGGGAACTTCCCTATCAACTCCTAATTCGTCTGACTTTCGGAGAGGTAGGTTAGTTGGTGGTTTTTCAAATTGTGGTGTTTCCATAAGTTTATTTTAATAAATTTTCTATGCTTGTGTTAAGAGCCTCAGCGATTTTTGCCATAATATGCACAGTCGGTTTTGTAACAACACCACTCTCAATTTTTGAAAGAGTAGTGTATTTTACGCCTGACTTCCTGGCTAAATCGTCCTGCGTCAAATTGAGCTTTGCTCTTAGTTTTTTGATGTTATCCCCAATTGTATTTTTATCACTTGCCATATCTTCAAAGTTTTGATAGCATAAGATTAAAACGATATTTGCTTTCATTTTTATACTACCAAATAAAATGAATTTAATCAATAAAAATTCGAAAAGCCCGCTTCTGGCCAAAATAAAGTTCGAGCCGACATTTTTTCAGGTTCTTTGGCGGTTTGCTTTTTCGCTTCCGCTTCAAGGCGAGGCGGGCGGAAGGGGGGTTCGGGGGGAATTCCGCCCGCCGAGCCAATCGGTCGCAAAATCAGTTCGGATTTTTTTCAAAAAACACCGCCAATTAGGATTTTGCAAGTGGACAAAGGAAGCCTCGGCGCAAAGCCCCTCGGCATGGTATTTTTTTTGCAATTTTGTAAAATGGCGGAGAGAGAGGGATTCGAACCCTCGAAGGCTTTGACACCTTACCCGCTTTCCAAGCGAGCGCCATCGGCCACTAGGCGACCTCTCCATTTTTCTTATATTTTTTAAAAATTCCAATCTATTTTTTAATATTCTCCTGCCTTATCCGGTGCTGTGTCTATTTTAATATTTCATTTATTATGCTTCTTAATCCTTTTTTCGGTTCACCAATTGAGGAAATAAAATCTTCAAACGGATAGGCGCCGGGAAAAATTTTATTATTTATGAAAATGGTTGGCGTTCCAGTTACGCCAGAGCGAGTCCCCTCTTCTTTTTGTTTTTCAATTTCTTCTCTATATTTTTCTTTTTCTAAGCATAGATTAAATTTTTTCATATTCAATCCTAAATTTTCCGCGTCTTTTTTAAATTGCTCTGCGTTTAAATTTTTATTTACATTATTTTCAAATAGCTTATCATGCATTTCCCAAAATTTTTCTTGCTCAGAGGCGCATTCGGAAACAAGGGCGGCTGTCATCGCTTGGGCGTGAAAACGCATTGGAAAATGCCTAAAAACTATAAGGACTTTATCTCCGAATTCGCTTTTTATTTTTTTAATAGTGCTTTCAAAGCGCGCGCAAAAAGGGCACTCAAAATCGCTATAAATAATTATTTTTATCAAAGCGCCTTTATCTCCTATGGAATGATCTTTGCTATTTATTGGCTCCGGCCCGCTATTTTTTTCAGCAGCCATTTTTATTATTTCTCCGTTTTCATTTTTATTTTTTTCCGCTAGACCGGCAGAATCAGCCAAGGGGCTATTTTTTATCTCTCTAAAATAAAGCGGCATTAAAATCAGCGCCATAATAAAAACTGCCGCCAGGCCGCTTATTAAAAATACCATTAATATTTTATTTTTCATATTTTCATATTTTCATATTTATTTTTCTCTTAGCCCGCTCCGCCTTTTCTTCATAGATTCTCCCTATATTCAATAAAACTTCTTCCTTGAATCGGCCGCCTATTAATTGCAGGCCGATCGGCATATCTTCGCTGCCGTCTTTCGGGCGGGCGAAGCCGCAGGGGATAGAAGCTGCCGGCAAGCCGGCAAGCGAAGCGCCGGTAACAAAAATATCTTCTAGATACATTTTTAACGGATCTGAAGACTTGCTGCCGATTTTAAAAGCTACATGCGGAGAAACCGGAGTTAATAAGCAGTCGACTTTTTTCAGCGCTTCATCCATTTCATTTTTAATTATAGTTCTTACTTTCTGCGCTTTTAAATAATAAGCGTCGTAATAGCCGGCTGATAAAGCATAGGTTCCAAGCATTATTCTTCTTTTAGCTTCTGGGCCAAAACCTTGGCCGCGCGTTTTTTTATATATATCTATAAGCCCTCCATCCGCCAAAGATAAGCCGTATTTTATGCCGTCAAAACGGGCCAAATTAGAGCTTATCTCCGAAGGAGTAATTATATAATAGACAGGAATTCCGTATTTTGCGTGCGGCAGGCTTATTTTCTTAAATTCCGCGCCTAATTTTTTTAATTCTTCTATCGCTTTTTCAATAGTCTTTTTAACGCCATCGTCCATGCCGTCAATAAAATATTCTTTAGGCAAGCCGATTCTGATTCCTTTCAGTTTGTTCGCTCTTAAAATGGGGGCGGAATTAATTAATTGTTCATCAATAGTAGTGGGATCATTTTTATCAATTCCGGTAATTGCCTTTAAAACAATCAGGGCGTCTTCCGCTGTTTTTGTAATCGGCCCCGGAACATCAGTTGAGCTGGTCATAGAAATTAAGCCGAAGCGGGAAGCTCGACCATAAGTTGGTTTTAAACCAAAAACGCCGCAAAAAGCCGCCGGATATCTGATCGAGCCTCCTGTATCAGTGCCAAGAGCAAAAATGCACATTTGGGCCGCTACTGCCGCGGCGGAGCCGCCTGAAGAACCGCCAGGCACTCGAGAAATATCCCAAGGATTCCGCGTCGGCCCAAAAGCGCTATTTTCCGTAGAAGCGCCGTGGGCGAATTCGTCTAAATTAGTTTTGCCTAAAAGCACAGCCCCGGCGCTTCTTAGTTTTTTTATTACAGTCGCATCATAAGGGGCTATATAATTTTCCAAAATTTTAGAAGCAGCGGTAGTTTTTACTCCTTTTGTTAAAATATTATCCTTGGCTAAATAAGGAATACCCAGTAAAATTCCCTTCTCTCCCTTCTTTCTTCTTTCGTCAGCTTTTTTTGCCTCTATTAAAGCTTCTTTTTCGCATACTGCCAGACAAGCTCTTACCTTTCTGTCAGCTTCTTTAATGCGCGCCAAACAAGCCTGTATTAGTTTAACGGAGGTTATTTCTTTTTTAGCTAATTTTTCCGCCGCTTCTTTAATAGTAAGTTCGTTTAGCTTCATAATTATTAATTATTAAAATTAAAGATTTTATTCAATCACCCTCTTAACTTTTATTAATCTCTCTTCTTTTTCCGGAGCATCTTTTAAAGCGGCTTTAATTTCATCTTCATCCCAATTTTCTATTTTATCTTCGCGCAAAACATTTTTTAGGCCAGTAACCTGAGCGGTTGGTTCAACGCCGATCGTGTTAACTTCTTTAAGCTGATCTATATAATCTAAAATATCTGATAATTGGCCGCCATATTTTTCTAATTCTTCTTCAGTTAATTCTAAACGAGCCAAATTGGCTATATGTTTTATTTCTTGGTTTTTTAAAGCCATATTTTATTTACCTCTCTTATTTTATCTTCCCTTAGCAAGAAAAAATAAAAATTATTTTATCATTTCTAAAAATTCTCTCTCATTTATAATTTTAACCCCTAACTTTATTGCTTTGTCATGCTTGCTCCCTGGCTCATCGCCGACTATAATATAATCGGTATTTTTGCTTACTGCGGATGAAACATTTCCGCCCAATTCTCTTATCTTAACTTTTGCCTCCTCTCTTGTCAAACTATTCAAATGTCCTGTTAAAACAAAAATTTTCCCTGTTAATCTGCCCTGTCCGGCGCCTAATTCTTTATTTCCTATTTTTATTCTTACGCCGTTTTCCTCTAATTTTTTCAACAGCTCTATATTATGCTTGTTATGGAGCCATTCATAGATGCTGGCCGCCACAATCGGCCCGGTATCCTGCATTTTTTCTAAATCTTCCCGGGTTAATTTATATATAATTTTTATAATGCTGCCAAGGTGTATGCTCTTATTTTCGCTTTTTCTTTCCTTGAATTCGCTTAATATCCTTGATCCTAGCGTAATAGCCGTTTCCTCTCCCACATGCCTGATGCCCAGGCCGAAAATAAATTTTGAAAATTCTACTTCTTTTTTTTCCGCTATTGCATTAATTAAATTAACGGCTGATTTTTCCGCAAATCGTTCCAGCGGCTGTAAATCTTCTTTAGTTAATTTATAAAAATCGCTTTGATCGCGGACTAATCCTTCTTTCGCCAATTGCGCTATAATTTTTGGCCCCAGCCCTTCAATATCAAGGGCCCCCTTAGAAGCCCAGTGCGTAAGCCGACGCAAATTAACGGCGTAGCAGCTTTTATTAGAGCACCTATAGGCAACTTCTTCCCCTTCTTTTATAACTCGTCCGCCGCACATCGGGCATTTTTTGGGCCGGCTGATTTCTTTTTCCGTCCCCGTCCGCAATTCTTTTAATACTTTAATAATTTTAGGAATTACATCGCCGGCGCGCTCTAAAATTATAGTATCGCCGATTTTTATCCCCAGTCTTTTAATTTCATCCATATTATGAAGCGTTGCCCGGCTTACGATTACGCCTTCTATGTTAACCGGTTTTAAAATAGCCGTAGGAGTTAAAATCCCTGTTCTGCCGATCTGCCAAACAATATTCTCCAATTTAGTCGTTGCTTGTTCAGCTGCGAATTTATAAGCCACCATATAGCGCGGCGCCTTGCCCACTGCGCCGAGAAGCGGCCATAAATCTAAATTATTAACTTTAACAACAATACCGTCAAATTTAAAAGGCATTTCCGCGCGATGCTTTGCCCAATAATGATGAAGTCTAAAAACTTCTTCTAGGTCGCGGCAATCCCTATTTTGTTTTAAAACTTTAAATCCCAGCAGCTTAGCTAATTCATGTTCCTGCTTATGGGTTTTAAATAAAGAAGTTGAATTTCTCGCGGTAAGCTTAGCTTCCTGAATAGCGAGGGCATAAACATAAAAATCTAATTTTCTTTCTTTGGTTATTTTTGGATCTAATTGGCGGATTGAGCCAGCCGCCCCGTTTCTTGCATTAGCCAATAACGGCTTTCCTTCTTTTTTATATTTTCCGTTTAAAGCGTTAAACGTATCCGTGTTCATTATAGCCTCGCCGCGCGCTTCTATTATTCCTTCTTTTATAGCGGCTAATATTTTTTCCCCTTGCTCCTTATTAAAGCCGATTTTTATTAATTCATTCTCTTCCGGCAGGCGCAGAGAAAGGGGTATGGCTTCTATTGTTTTTAGATTATTAGTTACATCTTCGCCTACGCGGCCATCGCCTCTTGTTGCTCCGGTCATTAAAATGCCTTTTTCATAAATTAGGCTTACTGCCAAGCCATCCATTTTTAATTCAGCATAATAATCAACATTTTTAATAAAAGAGCCGTAAGAAGTTAAAATTTTTAATATTCTTCCTTGCCAATCTTTCATATCCTGCTCGGAAAAAGCGTCAAACAAAGACATCATGGGCGTAATATGCTCAACTTTTTTAAATTTATCCAATGGCTTGCCGCCGATTCTTTGCGTTGGAGAATCAAGGGCAATAAACTCCGGATAATCCCGCTCTAATTCAAAAAGTTCTTTTTTCAGGCTATCTAGCGCCGCTTCGCTTATTTCTTCTTTATCTAAAACATGATAAAAATAACGATAATGATTAATCGTTTTTTTTAACTTTTCTATTCTTTTTTTTGCTTCTCCCTTAATCATATTTTAAAGCCCCCTTTGTATAAAAGGTGTAGGAGGATTTACCTGCCTTAATATTTCACTTCTACGCCTCTTTTCACGCCCCGATAAGATCCGGTTGCCTGAAAAATAGTGTCTGGCAGGCTGCTGGCATAAATAACATAATATGCCGCCCCGTTTGTCAGATTATAGCTTATCGGCGCGCTTTGGCAAGTCGCCGGAGAAGTATTAAAATTAACATATGCGCTTGTTACGATATCGCAATTAGCAGACGGTTCTAATGGTTCAAAGTTAAGCACTCTGACATGGTATAATAATTCTTCCGCGCCGGTTTCAGCCGCAAAATAAGCTTTAGTAGAATAAGTCTGAGTGCGGCCGAGAATAAGGCCGGAAGAAATCAGACCGGCTACGCCTAAAGAAATAGTTAAAATTGCGGTTAAAATTAAAATAGCGATTAACAACGCCGAACCGCTCTTGTTATTATTTAATATTATTCTCGATATAAACATACCTATAATTTAGAAATTAAAAATTTTATTCATAATATCTTGCTGAAATAGTTGTCTGTAAGTTTGTTTTCTGCTTATGCGTGGCCTTTCCGGTCGTTTCTAAATTCAGCATAATTGTAACTGTCGGCTGAACGCTGAGAGGATTAGCTATATCATCTTCAATAACTTGAAATTCTAAATTATTAATCTTAATATTATCCGGAGTTAAGCAAGCTCTGCCGTCGCCCCTTCTTATTATTAATCCATTATCTACTGGGCAGGGGCCGAGATAATAGGAGACGCATTCGCCGTCTTTGTTTTTAAAATATAAAGTTCCGTCCAAACTCTTATTGCCAATTTTTGCGCCGCTATTTCTATTAAATATCCGATTGCTTTTTATATTCGGCTCGTTAGTCGGACAGATGCCGTTGCTTGATGAGGCCATTCTGATTTCCTTGCCTATCATTTCAAGGGCGTATCTCATATTCTCTTGGATATCCTGGGAAGCGATTGAATTGCGCTGGCTTTCAATAACGAGCTGGAAAATCTGCGTAGCCGCCAGCATAATAACAGCGAACAGCGCTATCGCGATTATCATCTCTAATAAAGAAAATCCCTTCCTATTCTTTCCTATTTTTTTAAATTTTAAACTCGCCATAATTTTAATATTTTATCTTTCGCCCCAATTATATAAATCAGTTTCTGCCACGTATTGATATTTATTTCCCCCCTGCTCGTATTGCGCCGTGCTTATGATTTTTAAGCTTTGACCGGCTACTAAATCCTGGATTGTAATCAGGCGCCTGAAATTAGTCGGATAAGAAGTAGTTGTATGGGCGAATGATTCTATGCCGCCAAATCCTTGAATATATAATTTGGCCTCAGGGTTATTTATATCCACAATGCCGTTTTGCCAGGTATTCATAGCATCAATAATATAATTGCCCGGCGTTATAGAATCATTCCAGCTGTTTTTTAGAAGCCAATTAGTATCTCTTTTCGCCCTGACTAATTCTAGTCCTTCCTGCGCCAACTGCGAAGCTATTAAGGCGTTTTTATTTATAAACTGTATCTGGATATTCTGAATAACTAAAGTAAGAACGCCTAAAAGGCCGACGGAAACAACCGCCAGAACGGCAATAATCTCCATAATACTGAAGCCTGACTGCCTATTTTTAATTTTTCTTCTTGCTGATAAAAATTTCATATTTATCTTAAATCAACTAAACCTAAAAAATTAATAAAAATATCTTTTGTCCTATTCGTTATTTTATTGCGCAGAGTAATTGTTAGAGAAACCGAAGCTTCTGCTTCTATATAGGTATCAGGATCAGGCGGGACAAAAGTTATAGGCACGGACCAGGAGGGAGAAGTAATTTCAACGTCGCCCGGCAAATCGTTTTCTTTATATTTTTCATCCGCTTCATATAATTTATTTCCGTTGCAATCAGCAAAAAGAGTATAGCTGTTCAGAGTCGGGGAAATAAGAACTCCCCAGCCGCCGGGCGGGACTTTATTCACGCCGCCGCAATTAAATTCTTTTGAGCCCAAAGTATAGCTCTGGGCCGTTCTTGTATCGCTTGCCAATTTCCGGGCCGCATTATTCAAGGTCGCCTGCTGGCTGGCATATTTATAATTAGCTAAAAATAAAACTGAAATTACAGCCACGATAGAAATGCTGACTATAGTTTCAATCAGGGTAAAGCCAGAAGTTTTTTGCCCTGAAAATAACGGTTTAAAAATCATAATTTTATCTTATAATTCCGTCTGTATTAGCGATCTCATCATCATCTAATTTAGTCGTTTCCGCTTTCATAATTTTTTTTATTTCCGCGCTTGTTTCGCTGTCTATGGCTGATACTTCTGTTCCGGAAAGCAAAACTAAAATTTTATTTTTGTCGGTTTCAGCCGGCGTTAAAGCGATGCTGAATTCAGCAGTTGCTTCATAAACGCTTATTGGCATTTTCCCAACATCCCAAACTACGGAATTAGACGAACTGTCAAACTGGATTGAGCCGACCGTGGCCCTATTTTTATTGTCCCATTTGATATAATTCGGCAGCTTAGTTTGGATTTTAACATTATTTAATTCATGCAAATTATTTGTAATTTTCCAATAGACCTTAAAACTGGTAGCCTGCCCTGCCTGCGGCGGCAAAGGCCCGGAGCCGACGGCAATATTATCAAGATCAAAATACCTTACTTCTTCTTTTAATTTTAAATCGCTGTTTATCTTGCAGGTTATAGTATTACTTTTAGCGTCTTCGGAATTTTTGATCGGAGTGCTGGTGCCGATGCTAAACTGAACGAAGCTTTTAATTTGATATTGCCTGGGATCCAAATTGGCCGCCTGCGCTTTTTCTAAAGGCAAAAGCTTGATAGAAAAATCTATTAAATTCTCATCCCCGCTCTTAATCGAGGCAAGCGCTGGAATTTCTTCCTTGCTCCAACTTAGAGCGCGCGTTTCTAATTGGCCTTTATTTTTATCTTCCAAGCTATCCCAATCCAATAAATCGCTGTCCAGAACTGCCATTATAACAATATCTTTCATCTCGGCTTCGCCTTTGTTTGCGTAAACTATGGTGTAATTCAAGGTTTGGCCGAATTCAACTCCCTGATCGGCGCGCGAACCGTTAAGTATTAATCCTAAATTTAAATTATTTTTCACGACTTCAAAAAAAAGCGTTTTTTCAAAAAATTTATAATATTTCTGGCCGTCTTCCGTATATTCTGCTTTTATATTTAAATTTTCCTGCGGCTTTTCCTTATTTCTAAATTTAAACTTTATATCCAGCTCGCCTTCCTCGCTGGTCGCGGCTCCGGGCAGAGAGGAGATAGCTGGTATTTTATTAATTTCCCAAGCGCCTGTTCTTATTATCCTCGACGCGCTTAAAATTCCGTTTTCAGTCGAAGTCGGAGATGTAAATTCAATATTCCCCAAAGGCTCGATTGATAAAATAAATTTATTGATAAAATTTTCCTTCTTAAAAGCATACTTGATAAAAATCGTATTTTCTTCTCCGGCCAGCGCGCTTGCCGGCGAATTAATATTGAAATTAAGGCCGATATCCTGAATTGAAATTTCAGAGCTTGCTTCTTTTTTAAATTGGGAGGAAAAATTAACCGGCGTATAAATTATTTCCGCAAAAGCTATCGCCCTCTGCCCGGCAAGGCCGACGATCTTCCCTTTTATTTTAATTTCGCCGCTTCTATGAGCCCCTATTTCGCCGATCTTCAAGCTGCTCTCGCTCTCGCCCCTTGGCTCGGAATTCAAAAAAATAAAATTTTCCGGATAAATTAATTTTATTTCCGCGTTTTGGAGATTAACATTGCTTAAATTCCTGTACTTAACAGTATAAAAAAATTCTTCACCGGCCGCGACTTTATCCTTGCTGTTCAAAGAGAATTCAATATCAGTCGCATCCGATCCTTTTTGCAGATACAAATAATAAGCTCCATAGCCCAGGCCGGCCAATATCGCCAGCGTGAAAAGAAAAGAAAAAAATCTGAAAATAATCCCCCGCCCTCTTTTAAAGGCAATCTTTTTAACATTAATAATTTTGCCTTTTTCGTCTTCATAAATTCTGGATAACCCTTCATCAATCTCTTCTTCTTTGACTTCTTCTTTTATCTGTTTTTCAATTTCCTGCATTGTTTTATCGCTTGCCAAGGGGCGGCGGGAAAAACTTTTACCGTTTTTTCCCGACTGACCTTGGTTGGCATTATTATTTGTTTGTTTTGGCATAATTGGTATAATAAATTATTTTATAATTATTTTTCAAATATTACGGCCCAGTATTTATCCGAGCTTAATTCTTCCCTGATTTGCCAGCCGCTTTTTTCCGCTCTTGCTCCCTTAGGGTAGCGCCAGACTATATCGGCTTCAGTCGGCAGGATTAAATCAGTATTAATTTTTACAGCCAGCGAACCAGCCTGCTTTTCGCTAAGCAAAGAATAGGCGTAAAATTTTTTCTCTTCGGCATAAAATAGCCCTTTTATGCTTTTAAGCAGATTTTTATCTTCTTTATCTTCCTTTTTTTCTATTTTAAATGGCAATTTATATTTTAAATTAATAATAGCGGTTTGACCCGGATCAACCATTGTCCAGCCGGCAAAAACTGTTTTTTCTGATTCATTGTATATTTTTATCTTGCTTGTCTCATGAATTTTAGTTTCTTTTTCGGCTCTGTTAACGTCTTTATCAATAATCCAATCCGGATCCGGCTCGCTGAAATATGACTGGTCGGGAGCGGAAAATCCGCTTGCTTCCAAAAGTTCGCTTCCTTTAGGGGTATACACTCTAAGCCAATTAACATTCCTTACTCCGGAAAATTCCTCGTTTTTTTCGCCGTTATGCCGCCGTTCTATCTTTATTGCATCTACAATAGACCCATCAGCTGAAATTTCCGCCTTGTGGCTTATAGTTTGGCTTATCTTTCTATCACTTTTCCCGCCGGCTATATTGGTATTAATTACCATTAAATAATCATGCGATGATTCCTTTATTTTCCCATCCCAGCCGTATTCGCTAATTTTATTTTCTAATTCTGGATCATTAAAATAAAATAAAATCTGCTTAGCGCTTAAACTTTTTTCTATTGTTTTAATTAATTCCGGCAAACCGTCTTTATTTAATTTCGCCGGCAGAATTTCAATTATTTTTTGCATCAAATCGCCGATAATTTTCTTCGGCTCCTTCGTTTTGTCCGGCTTCTGCTCCGCTAATCTCTGGGTTTCGAGCCAAAAATTTTCTGCGCTTATTTCTAAGCCGTATTTTTCTTTCATATCAATCGGGCCAATTATTTTTAATAAATCTTCCATGACAGTCGGCGTAAGAGCGATTACTCCGTCCACCGTCGGACCGTCGCTTTTTTCATAAAACCATTCCAGTTTGCGGGCCGATAAAGGCCAATCAGGAAACCAGTTGGCGTCCCAAAAATGCCATAAGGGGTTGACAAGCCAAAGCGGCTCCGGAGCTCTTACTTTTATTTTCATCCCTCCTTCGGTATCATAACTACCACCGCCCGGCGCTTCTATGTTTTTTATTTTTCCGGCGCTGAAATCAACAACCGCGAAACTGCCGATAAAGCCGCCGGTAGCGCGCATCTCGGCGTTATTCTGGAAAACAAGCAGATATTTTTTATTTTCATTAGCTCCTAAAAATAGCTTGAACTTTTTAACTATATCCACGAATTCGCTTAAACTGGCGCTTGCTAATTCCGTTTTTTCTTTAGCGTCTTGAAATTGTTTTCTATATTCTTCCGGCAACGCCTTAACATCTATTTTTTTTAAATAAGCATCTAATTCTTCTCCATCTTTTACCGCTTCCTCCCCTTGTTTTATAAAATTATCAATAATCCCAATTATATTTTTTTCACCGGCGCTTAATCCTCCCATGGCCAAACTTAAATCACGAGCTAATATTGAAGCTTTTTCGCCGGCCGCAAGAATATTTCTGCTCTGGCTGGCGAGCCGGAAGTTTTCTTCCGGAATAAGACCGGACAAAATAAAAAGAAAATTATTTATATTACCTAATTCATTCTGCGCTTCTATAAATTTTTCCGCTGAGCGGGAAAAATTTTCTCCAGCCTCGTTAAAATCAAAGTTTTTAGCTGATTCAGCGCCCTCTTTCAGATTAAAAGCGGCTTCTTCGCCGGCGCCTAAAATATTTTCTTTTACTTCGCCGAGGTTTAAGTCTTTATAAAAAGCAAGGAGCTTAAAAGGTAAAACCAATAAAATTAAAATTAAAAAGAAGAAAAAAGCCGGCCGCAATAATTTTAACTCTGGGCGAGGAAAAAATTTTTCCCGCCGCCATTCTTTTATTGCAAAAAAAAGGCGGGAATAAACTATTTTTTTAAAATTTATAAAAAAATAGTTTAAAAAATTTTTAAAGAAAAAAATAATTTTTATTGGCGCCAATATTATTTTTCTGCCCGAAAAATAGCTAATTCTAAAACCGTAAACTGCTAGCCAGCCTGTAAAATAGCAGAGCTTATAAGCTCCTCGGCCTATGTATTTAGCCGAAAAGAAAAAAAACTTTAAAATACTGGCTAGCACGATTTGACTAAGCGGAGAAAAAAATATTTTTGCTTTTATTTTAAAATTGCTGAAGTTAAAAAAAAATAATTTTATTTTCCTGAATTCAAATTTTTTCCTAAATACAGAAAAAAAAGCCAGCCCCGGCTTTTGTTTTTCGGCTAATTTGTCGGCCTTCTCTTTTAAATCAATAATAAAGCAGGATAAATTATCTCTTTTATTTATATTTAATAAACTTATTTTTTTCTTTTTTTCTTTAAGCATGAGCTGTTATTTTAGGCTTTTTGAATTTATAATTTTAATATTTAATAGTTCAAAAAAATAAATAATTAAAGCAAAAATTATAACTGTGTAAAAGTTATAAGCATAATTATATTATACCCTAAAATTAATTATAGCACAAAATTATTAATTCTCGTGACCTTAACGAACCCACGGTCAAGAGTCTGGACACTATTATTGTCCTGTGCTTTAATATAATTAATTTTATGAATATCATCTTAATCTATTTTACTATCCCCGCCAAAAAAGAAGCGGCAAAAATAGCCCGGCATTTACTTAATAAAAAGCTGATTGCCTGCGTTAATATTTTTCCAGCTGACAGTTTATATAAATGGAAAGGAAAAATAGCAGAAGAAAATGAATATATTTTAATCGCGAAAACAATTAGCAAAAATTATTTAAAAATAAAAAATAATTTAGAGAAAATCCATCCCTATTCTGTTCCTTGTATAATTAAAATCTCAGCTTCAGCCAATAAAAAATATCTTAATTGGCTTAAAGGCGAAATTAAATGATTTTAATCTTACTAATGTTCCGATAACTTTAAGGAGGAATTATGCCTGAAAATGAAAGCCTTGAAGAGAAAAAAGAGATTTAATGTATTTTTTTCATTCCGGGATTTGATGCTTGCGAGAAGTGCCTCGAGCCCTGCCCGTATTCTTACGAAAATATTGAAAAATAAAATAAGAGGTAAAAAAACCTCTTTTTATTTTTTATAATTATCGAACGCCGAATTTTTCCAATTCTTTATCTATAAATTCTTTTATTTCCAGCTTAAAGCGCTGGCTGGAATATTTTTCAGCATGCTTTCTGATCTCCAAGGGATTATATTTTTTTATATCAAATTTAGCTACCGCCTCAACAAGAGCTTCTCTAGTCTGCTCATAAAAAAATTCGCCGGTTAGGCCCGGAATTATTGTCTCTAAAACTCCTCCCCTGCCGTAGGCGATAACCGGCCTCCCTGAAGCCATTGCTTCAATCGGCGTAATTCCAAAATCTTCTTCCTGCGGATTTATAAAAGCTATGCATTTACTGTAAAGCTTATATTTCTCTTCTTCAGAAACCCGCCCTAAAAATTCAATATTTTTATTGCCGCCTGCTATACTCTCTAATCTTCCTCTATCAATGCCATCGCCGTAAATTTTTAATTTCAAGCCAAGCTTCTTAAACGCTTCAATAACAATATCAATTCTTTTATAGGGAACTAATCGACCGCCGATAAGATAATAGTCGCCTATATCTCCGGCTATTTTAAAATTTTGAATATCAACCGGAGGATTAATAACAACTGATTCGCGCCGATAATATTTTTTTATTCTTTTAGCCACGAAATTAGAAATAGCAATATAAGAATCTACGCGGTCAGCCGCAATCCGGTCCCAAATCCTGATATAATTCAAAACTAAAGAAATTAATTTTTTAAAATATTTATTATATTTAAGCTCATTAATATAAGAATGGGTATCGCTCCAGACGTAGCGAGTCGGCGTATGGCAATAGCAAATATGCAAAGTATCGGTTTTAGTGATTACGCCTTTAGCAAAAGCGCTAGCGTCGGAAATAACAAGGTCATATCCGGACAAATCAAAAAATTCAACTGCCATGGGCATAAACGGCATATACCACTTGTAATGGCTTACGCCCCAGGGCAATTTTTGGATTATTGAGACCTCAATAATCTTTTCCTTATAATGCCTGGCGACAATATTTTTATCGTAAAGCAAAGTATAAATAGGCGCTTCCGGAAATATTTCCGTTAGGACTTTTAATACTTTTTCCGCTCCCCCGTCTTGGGCGAGATGATCATGAATTAAGGCAACTTTCATAAATAGACTAATGGCTAGATAAAAATAATAAGCGAATTAATTATTCTGCTTTTCTATTTTTAAATACCGCTATCGGAGTCTTTAATAATATGGCCAAATCAAGAAATAAGGACCAATTTTCAATATAATAAGTATCTAATTTTACCTCCTCTTCAAAACTCAGATCGCTACGGCCGGAAATCTGGGCAAGGCCGGTTATTCCCGGCTTTAAGGTTAAAACTTTTTTATGGTGATGCTCGTATTTGGCAACTTCTTCCGGCAAGTGCGGCCTAGGGCCGACTAAGCTCATATCGCCTTTAAAAACTAAAAAAAACTCCGCTAATTCATCTATGCTCCATCTTCTTATAAATCTGCCGAAACGGGTAACGCGCGGATCGTTTTTTATTTTTACCATCGGCCCATCAGCTCTTAAATTTTTTTCAGCCAGCTCGTCATACCTCATATTGTCTGTCCCGGGAGTCATAGAGCGAAATTTAAAATAACGGAATAATTTTCCTCCTTGGCCGACTCTATATACCGGATTGCCGTCGTCGCGGGCTGAAAAAAAGACAGGGCCGTAAGAATCAAGCTTGATAATTATAGCCGTCAAAATAAGGACCGGGCTGGTCAAAATAATAAGAAGGGCGGAATTAAAAATATCAAAAATTCTTTTTACAATCCTTCCCCAGCCGTCTAAAGAAGTTTTTTTAACTTCCACAATCGGAATTCCGGCTATTTCCCGCACTTCAGTTTTTAAAACTTTTGCTCCCAATAAATCAGCGGCGTATTTAAACGTTAAATGGTATTCATCGGCAAAGTCATAAAGCCGCAGAATTTCAGTCTTGCTTAAATTCGGATCGGATTGGATTATTTCATCAACTTCTTTGCCTTTTAAAAATTCAGCCAGCTCTTCTGCTGTTTCCAGGCTAAAATCAGGAAAACGCTTTAATACTTCATAGCCGGATATTTTGCCGGCGGAAAAATAATGGATTAAAATATCGGCGCTTTTGCTGGCGCCGACTATAACTACTTTATGCACGCCGATTCCGCTCTTGTATAATTTTTTTTGTAATAATCTAATAAAAGAACGAGCAATGGAAATATAAATAATGGCTATAATCCAGCCAGCTAAAACTATGAAGCGGGAATCAAACAATTCTCTTCTTAAAAAAATTAAAACCACAATCAGCATCAGGCCGGTAGAACAAGCTAGGATAATTTGATAAACTTCCTTAGCTAATCTTTTTGGCTTTATTGCGTATAGTCCGGCTAAAGCAAAAATTATCAGCCAAGCCAGAGCGATAAATAAAAGTATTTTTAAATAATCATTAAAAGGCAAGTTAAAAACTACCGGCCTAATCTCGGTAGTGAATCTGGCAAAACGGATGTAATAAGCAGTAGCGCCGGCTAGGATAATCATTATAAAATCAAGCGGCACTAATAAAAACGAGAAAAAAAGTTCTGACTTTTTCATAATATAATCCTATAAATTAACGAATGCATGTAAATACTGCAAATTTACCTCGCTAAAATAAAAACAGCCGTTCAAATAATTTTTTATTGGAAGTATTCTCATATAAATTTGCATCATTCTAATTATATTTATAAATTTTAATAATATCAAGGCAAACTATAAGCCGGATTCTGTCCCCGCTTCTTGTAAGGAGCGGGAGACGATTATCTATCTAGGCCAATTATTGCTAATTGGCTCATGCGAGCTACTTTTCATCTCTTCGGCGCTAAACCAAAGAGGTTTGCTCTTGCTCTAAATGGGGTTTGCCGCGCATTCTTGTCTCCAAGAAGCGGAAGAAGTAACGCAAATTAGTGGAATTCCATTCTAACTTATATACCTTCTTGCTTTTCACCTTTCGTCCGCCTAAGCGGATTAGTATTGTCTCTGTGGCACTTTCCCTCACTGGCACATTGCTATGCCGCGGGTGGGCGTTACCCACCATCTTTTTCTTCCCAATTGTTCGGGATTCGAGAGTCCGGACTTTCCTCCCGGCCGCTCGAGAGCGGCAGGGCAATCGTCCGTTTGCCTTGATATTATTAAAATTTAATGACCTAATTTAAATTATATTAACATATTAACAAAAAATAATCAAGGACAGTATATCTCTTCAAAATTAACGCTTCTTGGTATTAATTTTATGCCGGGCGCAATAATTAAGCTTACAACTAATTTGATAAGGATATTAGAAATTACAATTTGAGCAACAATTACTATCGGCAAAACGCCGAAAAAAGCAATCAAGCTGAAAATAATGCTATCAAATAAAAGGCCAATAAAATTTGAAATCAGCACGGCGATTATGTCGTTTGTTTTTTTATAAATAAAACTGAAAATTTCCGTATCAATTAATTCGGAAATTATCTGCGCGCTAATACTCGCGAGAATTATTCTTCCGACAGGCAGTAAAATTAGCTCGTAAGATTCCTGCAGATTCCAGGCCGGATCTGGCGTCATTTTGCCGACAAGCCAAAATAAAGCGAACATAACCAGATTTAAAAAAGCAGCAATAATTATAATCTGCCTTGCTAAAATTTTTCCCCAGGCCTTATGGACAAAGTCGCGCAAAGTAAAAGTTAAAGGATAAATTATCGTTCCGCCGTCAACCGCTAAATTTAAAATCGGCAAAAGAGCTATTTTTGTTGATAATATATTGGCGAAAATTTGCGCCGCCACGTAAAACGAGCTGCTAACCATGCCGATTGTCAGCATTTTTCTATTTTTAAACATAAATTAGATAACTTATAATAAAATTATTTTTACAAAAAAACCGCGGAGAAGCGGCGCGCACATAACATATGCCTATTAAATTATTGGCTGAAATTAAATAATTATTATACTAATATATATAATCATAACTATTTCTGATTACATATATTTTATATCTCAATTTTACCACTTTGCCTAATTTTGGCAAATAAATAAAATATGGTAGGATAAAATCATGCCTAAAAATTTTTGGGAGGGAATTAAAAAACCGATTTTCGCCCTAGCGCCGATGTATGAAATAACCAATACCTGCTTCCGCCAAATTATAGCTAAATGCGGCCGGCCGGATATTTTTTTTACTGAATTTGTTTCCGTCGACGGCCTTATTAATAAAAAATCAAGAGCTAAATTAATCTCTCATCTGCTCCGGTTTGAAAAAATAGAAAAGCCGATTGTCGCCCAAACTTGGGGAAATGATCCAAAAAAATTCAGAACAGCCGCGGCGATAATAAATAAACTGGGCTTTGACGGAATTGATATTAATATGGGCTGCCCTGACAAGGCAGTCGTAAAATCAGGCGCTGGCGCGGCTTTAATTTTAAATCCCGAACTGGCGCAAAAAATTATTAAAGAAACAAAAAAGGGGACTAAAGGACTTCCGGTTTCAGTAAAAACTCGCCTTGGTTATGATAAAAAAATAACTAAAGAATGGATTTCATTCCTATTAAAAGCCAAGCCGGCGGCAATAATAATTCACGGTCGGACAAAAAAAGAAATGTTGAAAGCTCCGGCTGACTGGGAAGCGATCGGCGAAGCGGCTGAATTGGCGAAAAAAAGCGGGGTTTTAATTCTGGGAAACGGGGATTTAAAAAGCTTAGCCGAAGCCAAGGAAAAAATAAAAAAATATAAATTAGACGGGGCTATGATAGGAAGAGCCGCTCTGACTAATCCCTGGATCTTTAATAAAAATTCTAATATCGGCGAAGTAACCTTAAAAAAAAGGCTGGAATTGCTTATTATGTACGCCGAGCTTTTTGAAAAATATTTTAAAGAAACAAAAAATTTCCAAATAGTCAGAAAAAATATAAGCTCTCTTACCGCCGGCTTTCCCGGAGCTAAAAATTTAAGGGTTGAATTAATGGCCACTCAAAGCGCTAAAGATATAAAAAAAATTATAAAATCCCATAAGACTATTCCTTTCTAAGAGCGTCCATCGGAGTAAGTTGCGATGCTTTGCGGGCCGGATAATAACCGAATATCATTCCGGTCGCGGCTGAAAATCCAAAAGCTATTAAAATTATCCACCAAGCTAATGAAAAACGGAGAAAAAAACCAAAATTAGAGGCGACTAGCTCAGCTCCGCGCGATATCAGCCAGCCGATTATTATGCCGGCTAAGCCGCCGATTAATGTTAAGAAAACAGCTTCTAAAAAAAATTGGGTTAAAATATCGGAGCTAGTAGCGCCGATCGCTTTTTTTAAGCCGATCTCAAAAGTCCTTTCAACTACGGCCACATACATAACATTCATAATGCCAACGCCGCCGACCACAAGAGAGATTGACGTTAGAGCTAAAAGCAAAGCATTAATAATAAAAAAAACTTTATCAAGAATATCCATTACCTGCACGATTGAATCAGCGGCAAAATCGTCATCTTCTGTATTAATAATTTCGTGCCGATCGCGCATGGTTTGGTTGATATCTTCCATAGTTGAATCTAGGATGCTGGTATCTTTGGCTGTAAAAATCGCGAATTGAATATGATCAATTCCCATTATTCTTTTCTGTAGCGTCCTTAAGGGCATATACATAGTATCGTCAAAATTAAAAAAACCGGCTAATCCCCTTTTTTTTAAAACTCCGGCCACGCGGTAAGTCTGTCCTTTTACTTTAATATACTGGCCGACCGCGTCAGCGTCTCCGAAAAAATAATCTTTTATATCGCTCCCCAAAACAACCACCTGCTTTAATCCGCTATCATCTTCTTCGCTGAACATCTCGCCTGCTTCTATTTCCGCTTTTTTGTCAGCTTGGGTCACGCCGGCAGTCACGCCCATAATATATACTTGCTTTTTCTTATTTTCAAAACTAGTTATCTGCTGGCTCATAATTCCGGCATACCAAGCGCCGATATTAGGAAGAGCGGCGACTGCCTTAGCATCGTCGTATTTAAAAGTTGTCACCTGCGTGCCTCCGATCATTCCGCCCGCGTTCTGCGCCGAAGCATGGCTTGTTTTAGGAACTTTTATTTCTATTTGGATTATGTCCGTGCCGAATGAAGAAACTTGATCTATAACGAAATTTTTTACTCCCATGCCTAAAGATAAAACTAAAATAACCGAAACTACTCCGATTACAATGCCGGAAAGCGATAAAATTGTTCTGCCAATATTGGAACGAAGATTTTTAAAAGCCAAAATTAAGGAAATTAAAAATTTTTTCATAAACTATTATTCATGCCTTAATGCTTCTATGGGGCTTATACGAGCCGCTTTTTGAGCCGGGTATATTCCGAATAAAATACCAATAGAAATTGAGACTAAGGCAGCAATGGAAATTGATTGGAAAGAAACTAAAAACGGCCAAATATAGCCGAGAGACTGCACGATTAAAGAAATTATAAAAGCAAAACTAGAGCCTAAGATTATTCCTATCGCTCCTCCCCAAAAAGAAATTGTAGCTGATTCTACTAAAAACTGCAAAAGCAGGTCTTCGTCGCGGGCGCCTAAAGCTTTTCGCAAGCCGACCTCCCTAATTCTTTGATTAACCGCAATTAGCATAATATTCATAATACCGACTCCGCCGACAATTAAGGCGATAGTTCCGATAGCTAAAAGAAAATAACGGAGAATATCGGTTACATTCTTTATTAAATTTATTGCCGTTGCCTGATCGCGGACAGAAAAATCATCATCAGCCGGATTATTGATATTATGCTGGTTGCGCAAAATAATTTTAATATTTTCTTTTGCGCTTTCAGTTAAATTTTCATTTTTTATTTTGGTTCTGATATAGCCCAAGTGATCTATGCCTAAAATAGTTTTTTGCGCCGTGCGCAAGGGAATAACGACTGAATCATCCTGGCTGGCAAAGCCGAATCCGGTCGATCCTCTTTTTTTAAAAATACCGACAACAGTAAAATTTTTGTCTTTAATTTTAATAGTCCGGCCTAAAGGATCAATATCGCCAAACAGATCTCTGGCCGAACCGCTTCCTAAAACAGCTATTCTAGAAAGGTTTGTTTCCTCATCTTCTGTAAAAAATCTGCCGCGCTCTATTTCAGCGTCTTCGACGTTAATATAGCTGGCTGTCGTGCCGGTAAAAGATAAATTCATCGCCGTGCCTTCATGGGAAACTGAAGCAGTTCCTAAAACATAGCCGGCGGCATCTTCTACTTCTGGAGCTTTGCGCGAATCGCGCAAAGCTTCTAAGTCGTCATATTTTAAAGTTGTTATAGCAATGCCCATAACAGCGGCCGGAGGCCCTTTTTCGTCAGAAGAACCAGGCAAAATTCCGATTAAATTAGAACCGATGCCGCTAATCTGATCTAAAATCAAGGCTTGAGCTGATTGGCCGATAGCCATAATCAATATTACCGCCCCTACGCCGATAATAACCCCCAAAATCGTTAAAAAAGAGCGGAATTTAGCCGCCATTAAGTTCTTGTATGATATTTTAATCGGGTTTAAGAGCAACATAAAAAATTTAAAAAATTATTTTAATATATCTCCGTCCCGGGCGATCCTTCTATTAATTACCGGTAAATCGGAAATTACCGAGCCGTCTTTCATTTGTAAAATTCTTTTGGCATGCTCGGCCGTATAAGTTTCATGAGTTACTAAAATTATAGTATGGCCGGCGCTATTAAGCTCTTGAAAAATTTTCATAATTTGCAGGCCTGATTTTGAATCTAAATTTCCAGTCGGCTCATCGGCAAAAATCAATTCCGGATTATTAACCAAGGCCCGGGCAATCGCCACTCTTTGCTTTTCGCCGCCGGATAGCTGATTGGACATATAATTAGCGCGATGTTCCATTGATACGGCTTGCAATGCCTTGATTACTTTTTCAGAATTTTTTACGCCATTTATTTTTTCCCGGCTATAAATAAGAGGCAATTCGACGTTTTCAAAAACAGATGTTCTTGGAAGCAGATTGAATGTCTGAAAAACAAAGCCGATTTTTTTATTGCGGATATCGGCCAGCTCGTCACCGGAAAATTCTTCAGTATTCTTACCTTCAAAAAAATATTCTCCGGCAGTCGGCCGATCTAAAAAACCGAGCAATTGCATTAAGGTTGATTTTCCCGAACCGGACGGACCCATTATAGAAACAAACTCCCCTTTTTCAATATTAAAACTAACGGCGCGCACAGCATCTGTTTTTACCATATCATTCTCATAAGTCTTGCTTAAATTCCTGATTTGAATAAATGAATTTGTCATTAAATTATTTTCCTTCTTTAACGGAAGTTATCGCCAAATCGCCTTCTTCCACTCCGGTTAAAATTTCTACCATCCCCCCATCGCCTTTTAAGCCGACAGTTATCGGCATTTCTACTAATTCACCGGCTCTTAAAATTCTTATTATTTTTTTGCCATCCTTTTCCATAATCGCCCGATTCGGGGCTATAAGGACATTCTCTTTTTGGGCCGTATTTATAATAGCGTTCGCTGTCATTCCCGACTTTATCTGCGCTAAATTAACTTCACCTTCCTTTAAATCCATAAACATGAGCTTGGTTTTATAATAAATAACATCTTGGATAATCGTCTCAGCCGGTTCAATAAAATAAACTTTGCTCAAAAATTTCTTATCGCCGCCGAAAGCGTCAAGAGTTATTTGCGCTTCCTGGTCTTTCTTGACCTTAGCGATATCAGCTTCTGAAATTAAGATCTCAATTTCTAAATTATTATTTCCCAGCATGGAAATAACAGCCTTAGTTAAGGCGGCATCCTCTCCGATTTCATAATTTACCTTTATAATCGTGCCGTCCAGCGGCGCTTTAATAATGCTATTTTCAATCTGTTTTTTTACTTCAGCTAAGCCGGCCTGAGCTTGCTCTACCTGCGCCTTAGCTAGAGCAATATCTTGCGGCCGGGCAGGAGATTTTAACTGGGCCAATTGCGCCTTGGCCACCTGGTAGGCCTTATAATAAGAGTCTGTCCTGTTTTCAGCGATTGTAATCTGCTGATCGCTATTTAAATCGGCGCTAGCTAAAGCATTTTGCGCTGTTAAAATAGCATTGTCTAAATTTGCCTGCGCTTGGGCTAAATTTTTTTGAGCTGAAATAGTGTTTGTCTCATAAGAAAGCTGGGCGTCGGCTAAATTCTGTTTAGCGGCTTCTACGGAAGATACGGCTGAAGTAATATTAGCGATTTGCGTATTTACGCTGGTTTTAAAAGTGTCTAATTCAGTTTGCGTAAAAGAAAATGTTATTATGCTATTTTCTAACGCTTTAAAACAATAATTTAAGCAAATAAAAACTTTATTTAAAGCAGTTAAGCTGTCGTTTGCCGCGGCCTCAACTTCATATTGGTTTTGGCTAGCCTTGGCTTTATTTAAACTTGCCTCTGATCTACTTATCGAATCGCCTGCTTCGGCGTAGCTATTTTTAGTTAAATCTAAATAAGTCGTATTTTTAACGCTTAAAATATCTTTTGCGTCTTCATCCGTTATTATGCGGTTTACAGCATCAAGCGCTGATTTGGCAGTGGAAATTTTCGCCTCAATTGTCGTTAGAGCAGAATCGCGCTTATTATTAATTGATTTCTGATAAGTGCTGATTGTATTTTCTAAATTGGACTGGGCAACAGCTACTGCTTGCTCCTGCGGCGTAATATCAGAGCTTGCCTTGGATTTAAGGTCGTTTAAGGTTTTCTGGGCTTGGGCTAAATTTTCCGCCGCCGTTTTTTTTGTTTTTTCTAATTCCCTTAAAGATGATTCATAAGAAGCTTTCGCCTGATTAACATTAGCCTGGCTTACTTCTATTTCCCCTGAAGCCGCTCCGGCTAATAATTTAGACAAGCTTGCTTCGGCGCCGGTTAGACTTGCTCCTGCCTTTTGTTCGTTAATTTTTAAGGTTGCATAATCAAGCTCCGCTAAAATTTGATCCTTGCTTACTTTATCGCCGACTTTAACATTGATTTTCGCTATTTTTCCGCTTTGTAAAAAATTCAAATCCAGCTCCTTGGCCGCTTTTACAGTGCCGGTCTCGCTAACTGTTTGGATTATTTTTCCCCGCTCAATTTTAGCGGTGATATATTCAACTTTGCCGTTGCCGCCAAAAACAAAATAAGCGCCGACGCCTAAAATAATAATTACGGCCGCTATAATTATTAATAATTTTTTTTTCTTGAGTATGCCTATAATTTTTTCCATATTTTATTTTATCTATCTATTCTTTTTTTATTATTAAATATTTTTTTTATTTTATCCACTAAATCGTCAATATTCAAATCATTCTTTAAAAAATACTGCTCAGCTCCGAGTCTTAATCCTTTTGACCTGCTATCCTCGTCGCTTAAATTAGTAAATATAAAAACTGGAATTTTTGAAGTTTCGCTATCTGCCTTTAAAGCTTTTATTATCTTAAAACCGTCGATATTAGGCAATATTAAATCCACAATAATCAAATCCGGAATATTTTCTTTTATTTTTCTTAAAATTATCTGCTCCTCGTCTCGGCCGGAATCAATAGTGATATTAAACCCCTCAACGCTCAATTTTGCCTGCAAGCCATACAATATATTGGCGTTATCTTCAATAATATATATCTTATTAGCCATAGAAAATTATTTATTTTATTTTAATAGATAATTATTATTTTAATCTTAACATCTTTTTTAAAATATGTTAAGATATGCTTAAGCTCCGCTTTTAGAGCGGAAAAGGTCGAAAAAATAATAAATTAAAATTATTTTAAAACACTATGCTTAAAAAAATTATCTTTTTATTGACATTATTTTGCTTTTCTTTTTCTTTGGCAGTCTTGCCTGTTGCAGCTGAAAGATCAAGCACGACCGCCTCATGGCTTAATGCCAGCACTACTCCCGCCAACCTTCCGGTTAAACCAAAAGTTGATTTTGATGCGGCCTGCATACTGGCCGCTCTTGATAAAAGGGATACGGCAATTATTGCCGCCCATAACGCTTTTAGCGCAGCCATAGCCAAAGTTCTTGAAACTAGAAAAAATGACTTGAAAACGGCCTGGGGAAACGCTGACCGCAAAGCAAGAATTAAGGCGATAAGGGCTGCTTGGAAAAATTACCAAAAAGAAAGATTAAAAATAAAAAACAAACTGCATGCAGATACTAAAGCCGCCTGGAAAGAATTTAATACCGAAAAAAAGAAATGCAAAATTTCGACCTTTGACGATTTGACCGGTCAAGGCGCCGATCTTGATTAAAAATAAAATAAGCAAAAAAACAGTTCTAAATATTTAGGGCTGTTTTTTTATTTCCTTTCCAGCGGAACCTGCCAATAGTTTAATAAAAATTCGGCAATTTCGCCAAAAAGAGGAGCGGCCGAACTTTCCGCCCATTCTACGTCTCGCGGATTATCAATCCGGACAATCATAGCGAATTTCGGATTATCAACCGGAGCGAATCCGGCAAAAGATCCGATATGGGCGTTAGCTTCGTAGCCGCGGCCGTCTTTTTTAGGAATTTGAGCCGTGCCGGTTTTGCCGGCCACCCAATAACCTTTAACTCCGGCTTTTTGACCATGGCCGTTCTCCACTACATTAACCATCATTCCGCCCAAAAGAGTCGCGGCCCTCTCGCTAATAGTTCTTTTTATCTGTCTTGGATTTATAATTTCTTTTTCGCCGTTATTTTTTATGATTTCCCTGACAATATAAGGTTTCATCATTATGCCGTCATTAGCGATTGAGGAAAAAGCCGCAGCCATTTGCAGGGGCGTAACTGAAATCCCTTGCCCGAAAGAAATAGTCGCTAAATTAAGATCTTTATTAATGTTGTCATCCAGCCCCTTAATATTGCCTCTGCTTTCGCCTTCTAATTCAATTCCGGTCTTTTCGCCAAAGCCGAAATTGCGGATATATTTTTTAAAATTATCAATTTCAATTTTTCTAGCCACAAAAATAACGCCTGTATTTAAAGACTGCTCTAAAACATTCGTCATCGTAACTAAGCCGTGCGACTTGCGATCCGAATTTTCTATAGTATAATTTTTTATTTTTACCGGTCCGGAATCGTTAAACATCGTGTCTGGAGTTATATCGCCATTATCCAGCCCGGCTGCCATGGTTATTACTTTAAAAATTGAACCCGGTTCATATTGGTCAAAAATAGCCGGATTATTAAAAATTTTTATTTTTTCAACTTCGCTATAATTATTGGGATCAAAATCAGGATAAGAGCACATGGCTAAAATAGCGCCCGTTTTCGGATCTATAACAATAGCGCTTCCTCCGTCCGCTCCATGCCTTAAAACAGCTTTATTTAATTTATCGCAAACCGAAAATTGAATAGCATGGTCTATAGTAAGAATAACATCGCTGCCGTTCTGGGGCTTGTTATATTGCCTGTCGCCGACAATAACCAAATCTCCGCTAGCGCCTCTTTCCGTTTTTATCGACCCCGAAACTCCGCAAAGTTCATTATCAAAAAATCCTTCTAGGCCGTAATGACCTTTTTGCTTTTCTCCTTCCAGGCCCACAAATCCTAAAATATGAGCGCCGATATTAATTTCCGGATAATAGCGCAAAAGCCGGCTGAAAAAAGCGATGCCCGGAAATTTTAATTCCCTTTTTTTATTATCTGCATCCTTAAAATATATCGCGTTATCCTCTATTACTAATTTTTTTCGATCAATCCCCTCGGAAAAAATTTCGGACGAGCTTGCTGTCTGGCTATTCTGATTTAAAATATCAGCTGATAAAATAGAATATAATTTTTTTAAAGTCTCTTCCTCTACTTTCTTTTCTAGCGGCTCAAAAGGATCTTCGCCCTTGTTTAAAGACTTAGAATACCCGCTAATTATTTTTTCTTTGCGCAGATTAATTTCAGCCTCTCTTTTTATTTTTTGGGCTTCCCGCCATTGGTTGTCGTTTTTTAAATTAGCAAGCCTATTTTTTATTTCTTCTTCTTTTTTCTTTTTTTCATCTCCGCTTAAATTCTTAAGGGCGCCAAGCTCGCCGCTCTCCCTGATTTTATCTTCTTTGGCTAAAAATTCATCAACTTCTTTTTCTACTTTTTCTTTTTTAAAAACAAAATAGAGAATTTCGGCCGTTCTCCTTGAATTTTTTATTTCTTTAGGTATGGCGTATAAAAAAGCGAATTCCTTATTCGAGGCAATAGGATAAAGCTTATCAGTTTCGCCGGCGGAAGTATCGCTTAAAAAAATCCTCCCCCTTTCCGGCTCTAGAATACTGGAAACAGAATGCTGGCCCAGAGCTTTGGCTGAATATAAGTCATGATTCTTAATTTGCAAAATATACAATCTGCCCAAAGTTAAAATACCGCCTAAAAAAATAATCGCCATTATTATTTTAATGCGACTATTTTTTTCTTTTTCTATTTTATTATTCCTGCGCCAAATCATAAAAATATTCCTAAGTTATAAATAGCTTATATAAAAATTATTTCTTCGCGACTAAGCCGGCTCCGGCTAAAATATAATCCGCCTGTCCCGTTTTTACCATGCCGATTTCAGCTATCTTTCTGTTTAAATTGCTATAAGAGCTTAAATTTATTATATTAGATTCTAATTTTATATTTTCTCCGCTTAAGCCGTTTAAATCCTTCTTAAGCTCATTAAGCCGAAATCCCTTTATTACTAAATCATTCGCGCCCGCTACATATATAACGCCCACAGCGATAATTAAAATAAATAAAATTTTATTAAAAATCCTTAGATTAAATTTTCTTTTGTTCTTATTTTCTTCTATTTTTGTTTTTTCCATAGTTTGTTTTGCTCTTTTGTTTTAAATTATATTTTTTCCGCAACTCTCATTTTTGCGCTCCGCGCGCGCGGATTATTTTTTATTTCTTCTTCGCTGGGCGTTAATATTTTTTTTCTAATTATTTTAAGGCTGGCTTTATGGCCGCATTGGCAAGCGGGAGCTTTCGGAGGGCAAAGGCAATCCTTGCTTTCTTTCTTGAAAAATAGCTTGACGATTCTGTCTTCTAAACTGTGAAATGATATAATCGCTATTCTTCCTCCCTTTTTTAAAGCTTCCGCGGCCCGAGGAAGAACTTCTTTTAAATTTTCCAATTCGTTGTTTGTAGCTATCCGCAAAGCTTGAAAGGTGCGGGTGGCAAAATGGATTTTATTGCGCTGATATTTAAACGGCACGGCTTTTTTTATTATTTCCACCAATTCGCCGACTTTTTCTATCCGCTTTATTTTTCTCTGCTCAATAATTTTTTTGGCAATCCTTCTAGAAAATTTTTCTTCGCCGTATTCTCTTATTATTTTCTCTAATTCTCTTTCCGGCCATTCGTTGACAATCGTCAGCGTATCTATAAAAACTTGACGGCCGAAAGCCATGTTCAGCGGCGACTCCAATAGCTGAAAAGAAAATCCCCTAGCCCTGTCCTCGAGTTGAGTTGATGATAACCCCAAATCAAGTACAATGCCGTCAAATTTAATAGCCGGCTGACCGGAAAAAACTTCTTTAATAATATTTGATAAATCCTTAAAGTTTCCATTTTTTAAATTTATATTTTTATTTTTTATTTTGCTCTTGTATTTAGCTAAAGCGCTTTCATCCAAGTCAATCGCTAAAATTTTTCCGGTCTTTCCTATTTTTTCGCTGATCGCGGTTGTATAGCCGCCGCCGCCCAAGGTGCAATCAATAAAATATCCTCCTTCCTTCGGCTCCAAATATTTTACTACCTCTCCAAGCATAACTGGCACGTGCGCAGATTCATAATTCATAATTCATAATTCATAATTCATAATTTCTTAAACTCCCAGCTCTCCCAATGCTTCGGCGATATCGGCTGAATTTTTTTCCGCTCCTATTTTATATCTATTCCAACTTGCTTCATCCCAAATTTCTAAGCGGTTATAAAGTCCGGCAATTACTATTTTCTTTTTCAAGCCGCAGAATATTCTTAAATATTCTGGCAAAGTTATCCTTCCTTGCACGTCAAAATCAACTTCCATGGCGCCGGCCAGCATATGGCGGCCGAAAGCCCTAGCCTTGGCCTGGCTGATCGGCATGCCCGCGAGCTTATTAGCCAAATTAGCCCACTGCTTTTTGGGATATAAAAAAAGACAGTTGTCCAATCCTTTAGTCACTACCGCTCCCCCCTTTAAAAGCGCCCTGAATTTAGCAGGCACCGCCAACCTTCCCTTATCGTCTAAATTATGTCTATATTCGCCTATGAACATTTTTTTAAGCCTTACAAGAAGTCTAGCCTACATGCGCCCGAAAGCGCCGCATAGACAAGACCCCTTCTTAGTCTTAATTAAATCTTTTTTGCTTGTCCCAAAAGGAGCAAGTCTTTTTCTAGCCGGCGCTTATAATCTTGGCCGGCTGAATAATTTTATTTTTGTTTTAAAAAACCATTAATATTATAATTATGGCAAAAATTATTATTTCTATTCCACACTATACCCCACTATTCACCAATATAATTTCATTATACACCACCAAGAGACAAAAGTCAACCCAAAAATGCTTTAAAAATCCTTAAAAATAAAGAGTTTTAAAAAATAAAATTCTATCCACAGTCTTTTTGTTTTTTATAATAAAAATAAATAAATTATTTATCAAAGTTTTCAACAGGTAATCCACAAAAAAAAACTTAGCCCTAAAAGCTAAGTTATCCGAAAATACTAATATTTTATTTAAAATATAATATAAAAATTCTTTTTTAAGATTTAATAGTTATATTCGGCTCCCGGTCGTAAATCGGCTTGCTAATATTGAATTTATTATTTTTGCCTTTTATTTTCAGCTCCCTGCTTGAATCACTGTCTTTAACCGGGATTCTCAAGCCGTAGCCTAAGGCATTTGCCGTGGCTACGCCTATGCGCAAAGCAGTAAAAGACCCTCCTTTATTAGCAACTTCTATCTTCTTTATTTTCTCTATTTTTATTTTCTGCTCCTTCAGTAATCGGCTGATAAGCGGTAGAAGCTTTTCTGCCTGCTTATAGGGGGCGCTAATTTTCTTTAAACCCACAATCCTCTCCCCTTCCCTTAGGGCAATTTCAATTTCATGTCCCTTAGTTGTATTAATATAAAGTATCATATTACTAAAATATAATTTCTTAAAAGCTGGAAAAATATTTTTTTATATCCTGTCTTTAGTGTGTTATTTTTTTAAAAAAAAGTCAATAAAAAGACCGCCAAAACTATAAAATCTTGGCGGCCTGAAATATTTTACAAACTACTGCACGCACACCTTTAGGGCATGCGTTCCGGCATCGTAGTAGTTTGAGCCGGAAAGATCAATGGAGGAATTTTTAGAATCTCCTCCGTAAAAAAA
>Ga0233425_10001680_pt1 | contig 47804 bp, 45 predicted proteins | sample Watercolumn_Towu_2_FD_181712 | JGI IMG/M metagenome (GOLD analysis project Ga0233425, IMG submission 181712) | Freshwater microbial communities from Lake Towuti, South Sulawesi, Indonesia - Watercolumn_Towuti2014_140_MG | ecosystem: Environmental > Aquatic > Freshwater > Lake | place...
TTGCACATATTGCCGATCACTGAGTTGGATGCAGGACGAGATTACAGTTAAAACCGTAACCGCCAGAAAGAGGTGAGCCAGACTCTTCAACTTAATCATGGTGGGGTATCGCAGTTCCGAATCTTAAAGCCCGCTCCATTGCAGCCGGAATTCTGCCATTTTAATCGGTTTTAACGTCATCGGTTAGCAGAAATTAATAGGAAAATGTTCTTGAGGACTCAGCTTTTCAACAATTCTAACAAAGTCCGGGCAGGCTTCGCCCCCCTCGATTACATCCCAAATCCTGTAATTAAATAATATATTCGGTTACTTATAACTTCTTAGCGGTCAATTGATTAAGGAAGATTAGTCCTATATCTTATTTCCGCTAAACATTTATTTGGATAAATGCAAACCTTATGCCGGATCAATATTCTTATTTTTTTTAGCTTGAGATGTGAACAAAGCCCCTGGGAGCCGGTAGGGGCGAAAAGGTGAACGGCATGACGCCTAGGCCTCTGATCAATTTATTAACTTTATTATACAATTATTTAAGATAGTTATATCTCACACCCCCCAGGAAATGAAATCTGCGAGCAGATTGACATGTCAATTCATTGACGCCAAATATGGTCCTTTGCCGCCTCAACGACAGAGCTCCACGGCTTCGTCTTCCAGTTCCACGGCCAAGGCCCGGCGGAACATCTCCACCTCGATGACCACCTTGCGTTTCTCTTTTTTGGCTTCGAGGATGAAGCCGATGACTCCGGCCAGGGGCCCTTCCACCACCAGCACCCGTTTACCCTTTTGGAGAAAAGGGTAGGGATAATGGGGCCGGTTCCCGGCCACGGCCAGCTTGATGGACTCGATGGTTTCTGCGGGCAATGGCAGCAAGCCGGTGCTGTTGGCCAGAACCCGGACCACCCTCGGGAACTTAAGGATTTCGTTATAAACGGGGGTATCAAAGGCATTGCGGATAAACAGGTACCCGGGGAACAGGGGGACCCGAAGGATCTTTTTCCGGTCCCGGCGGCGGCTGGCCGTCAGATACCGGGGCAGAAAGACTTCCAAGCCTTTTTGCCGCAGCCTCTCCTCCACCCGGGCTTCGTGATGGCAGCAGGTATGAATCACATACCAGGGGATCTCTTTGATACCCAAAGGCTTGGGAGTATTCCCGTAATAGGCGCCGATCAGATTGGATGACCAAGGTCCGGGCATGCTTAGCCCCCCTTAATTACATGACTAAAGCCATATAATTCTTAAGCAATCCAATTAGTTACAAGCATTTGTACTAAAAAGCCCGGCTAACCGGGTCCCAATCTACACATTATCGGGCGCAAAGATGTGCGCCATGCCGTGAGGATTTTATCTGCCAACCTCATAAGTCTAAATCTGCTTTAGTTGCAGTGGATTTAGAATAATTCCGGTAATCTTGGGAATCCTCGGGATACTTCATGGATGAACGCTGTCCGGCGGTTTTGCCCATTTTCTATACGAAAATTTCCGATCCCGATAACAAATATAAATAAAATTTATTAGTTTTTCATCAATAAAGTGCCGATCAATTCGCACCAGGGAAATTCCCGGCATATATTGCGGTTTATTGCTCTCCGTGACGGGCATCTCCTTGGGAAGAGGCCGGGACCACCATGAACTGGAACTTCATGGCGTTTAGGGAAAAGTTGATCTTTTATCCTTAAATTTTTTTATGGCTATTAAATTTTATTAATATTTTGCATTATGCACATTGTTATGTCAATAAATATCTTCTTCCATGTAGGTTTGTGAATATTCTTTACAATTTGGGAGGATAAACTCTACCGTTTAATTAGATCTTTCCCGAAATGCGGTCACGGTGCGGGCCAAGCCTTCTTCGAGGCTGATGTGGGGCTGCCAGCCCAGAACCTCACTGGCCAAACCGCAATTAAGAGAGCTGCGGCGCTGCTCTCCGGGTTTGGCGGGGCCATGAACCGGACCTTTAGGCGAGGCCAGCAATTTTTGGATAAGCAGATAGATGGTGAGGATATCGGTCTCCTTACCCGTGCCGATGTTGAAGATCCCGGCTTCGTGATAAAGCAGGGCTTTGACGTTGGCGGCGGCGACGTCCTCCACGTAGGTAAAATCCCGGGTCTGGAGGCCGTCGCCGTTGATCACCGGTTGAGCTCCGGCCAGGAACTTTTCGATGAAAATGGCCACCACCCCGGCCTCTCCCATACCGTTCTGCCGGGGGCCGAAGACGTTGGCATAACGCAAGGCCACGGGGACGATGCCGTGCTCCCGGTGATAAAAGTGCAGGTAGTGCTCCACTGACAGCTTGGCGATGCCGTAGGGGCTCTCGGGCCGGGGCGGGTCCGTCTCCTGAGCCGGCACCGGGGCCTCGTTCCCATACATTGCTCCCCCGGTGGAGGCGAAGATGAATTTTTTAACCCCCACCAGGGCCGCGGCGTTAAGGATGTTCAAGGATCCCAGGATATTTTCCTGGGCATCGGCAATGGGATCTTTCACCGACACCTGGACGCTCATCTGGGCCGCGTGATGGATGATTACCTGGGGGCGCCAGTCCAGGATGAGGGCAAAAGTCTTTTCATCCTTGATGTCATAGGGAAAAAACTGGGCGGCAATGGGCACGAACTCCCGGCGGCCGGTGGAGAGGTTGTCCACCACCGCCACTTCATGGCCCGCCGCCACCATCAGGTCCGCCGCGTGGGAGCCGATGAATCCGGCGCCGCCGGTGATCAAAATCCGCTGCATGGAGTAAATCCTTTATGAGATATAATACCCATATGAAGTATATTGCCACAGGCATGACAAATTATGGAGTCTGAGGTTCTCTCAATGCTTCAGTTTTGGTGTGCAAAAAGGTTTCCACCGCGGCGAGCACTTCCTCGGCCGATTGCAGGGCGCCTTCTGCCTGGGAAAGGGTGTAGGTTTCACTGGGTATAGCCGGAAAAGGCAAACCGTTCGGATAACGGGTCGGTATGTAGAACTGATCCAACAGCCCGGCGACTGCGATTATGTCAGCAAAAGCCGGATGATATCTCTCACCAAGCCTCACCAGTTCCCGGATGGAATGGCCTAAAACCACTCTGCGGCCCTGACTGAATAATACCGCTTTCATGGCCTTTTCCCCTGCCTGCTGCGCCTGAAAGCAGGCGGCGGCGTAGTGGCCGGCGCTCTTAAGAGACCGGACCACTGCCAGATCCTCTTGGGCCTGGCGAAACCAGCGTTTAGCTTCCCCCAGGGGAACGTTCATAGAGCACCTGTCCTTCCTGGTGAATCACCCAGCCCAGCCCTGATTCCTTCATGGCCTCGAATTCTTCTGGAGTATAAACCAGAACTTCCACGGCCCGGTCAAAATCCAAAATATAGTGAACCATTTCCTCAAGCCGTTTAAGAAACGGTTGGTCCGTGGCTTTGATGACCGCCACGTCGTAATCGCTGAATTCGTCCCCCTCACCCCGGGCCCGGGAGCCGAAGAGAATGATTTTCTCCGGATCATAAGGCCTTAATAAGTTAACCAATTTTTCCAGGAGGGGATCGGTAAGCATACTCGCTCCTTGGCTTGGGAGATTCCCCATAAAGTCTCTTCCAGACCTAGGTTTCGTGCACCTTAAAACCTGCTTCTGCTTTTTCTGCCCACTGCCCTCTGCTTACTGGTCACTGCTTACTGCTCACTGCTTCTGGCCCACGTAAAAATATTCGAACCCCAGCTTTGCCAGTTTTTCCGGGTTATATAAGTTGCGGCCGTCGAAGATGACCGGGGATTTCATCAGGGACCGCATCTTTTCAAAATCCGGCTCCCTAAACTTGGTCCATTCCGTGCAAATGACGAGGGCGTCGGCCCCCTCCACGGCCTCGTAGCCGGTCTTGGTAAAACTGACGGCTTTATGGTTCCCCAGGTAATTCTTGGTGGCGGTCATGGCCTCCGGGTCGTGGGCCTGGATAAGGGCCCCGGCCGCAGTCAGTTTCTCGATTAGAGTGAGGGCCGGGGCCTCCCGGATGTCATCGGTTTGGGGTTTAAACGACAGGCCCCAGACGGCCAGGACCTTGCCGCTGAGGTCGTTTCCGAAATAGGCGGCAATGCGGTCGTAAAAGAGTTGGCGCTGCTCAAAGTTAACAGCCTCCGCGGCCTCCAGGATGCGGGGGGTGTAACCCCGGGACCTGGCGGTGTGGATCAGGGCCTGCATGTCCTTGGGGAAGCACGACCCGCCGTATCCCAGCCCGGGAAAGAGAAAGAGGTGGCCGATCCGGCGGTCGGAGCCGATGCCCTGGCGCACCATGCCGATGTTGGCGCCGGTCCTGCTGCAGATGTTGGCCAACTCGTTGATGAAGGAAATCTTGGTGGCCAAAAAGGCGTTGGCCGCGTACTTGGTCAATTCCGCGGAGACCACGTCCATGATGATCACCGGATGGTTGGTGCGCACGAAAGGAGCGTAGAGCTCCTTCATCAGCTCCCCCACCCGCACGTCGTCGCAGCCCACGACGATGCGGTCCGGCTTCATGAAATCGTCCAACGCGGTGCCTTCCTTCAAAAATTCCGGGTTGGAGACCACGTCGAACTCGATCTCCTCCCCCCGGGCCTTCAGCTCCGCATTAATCGCCTGACGCACCAGGGTGGCGGTGCCCACGGGCACGGTGGATTTCTCCACGATCACCTTATAGCCGTTGATACAGCGGCCGATCTCTTTGGCCACCTCCAGCACCATGGACAGATCCGCGGAGCCGTCCTTGTCCTGGGGGGTGCCCACGGCGATGAAGACCACCAGGCTCTTCTGCACCGCGGCCGCAAGGTCGGTGGTAAAAAAGAGGCGGTGTTCCTGGGTATTGCGCTTGATGTAATCCTCCAAACCCGGCTCGTAGATGGGAATGATCCCTTGTTCCAGGGCTTCCACCTTGGCTTTGTCCGCATCCACGCAGGTCACTTCGTTGCCCATTTCCGCAAAGCAGGCCGCGGTCACCAGACCCACATAACCTGCCCCCACCATCGCCAGTTTCATAAGCCGCTTATTCTCCTATCGAATTTATCGTAGTTCCGGCAGGCAGCCGGGACCTTTTTTCAGATCTTGTTGTTGTTCTGCAAAGTATTGCTCTAGGTAACACAGGTTTTTACGGAATGGAAGATATGGGGCAGGAAATACAGGTGTGGCCCTAAGCGCCCCCTCTCCCAAGATTACCTCAGGCCTGCACAATATGCCCGCCCCGCACCCCTTTAAAGGCGTTCCGGGTGTCCACCACCAGCTTGGCCCGGGCAGCGATCCGGTCATAGTCGTAAGAGCTGTGGTCCGTCACCAGCAGGACGCAATCCGCGTCCGCCAGGACCTGGTCGGTCAAAGGCACGGAGGCGATGACCAGACCCGGATAATGCCGCCCCCCTTGATATTGCGGGATGAAGGGGTCGTTATAACTCACTTCTGCCCCTTCCCCTTTAAGCAGTTGCATGATTTTCAACGCCGGGGATTCCCGGGGGTCGTCCACATCCCTTTTATAGGCCAGCCCCAGGAGCAGGATTTTCGCTCCTTGCAGCGGCTTTCCCTGCCGGCCCAGGGCCTGGGCCAGCCGCTGCACCACGAAGTAGGGCATAGCCGTGTTGATTTCCCCGGCCAACTCGATGAAGCGGGTGGAAAAATCGTATTCCCGGGCCTTCCAGGTGAGGTAAAAGGGATCGATGGGAATGCAATGCCCGCCCAGGCCCGGGCCGGGATAAAAGGCCTGGAATCCGAAGGGTTTGGTCTTGGAGGCCTCGATCACCTCGAAGATGTCTAGCCCCATCCGCAGGCAGAGCATCTTGAGTTCGTTGACCAGGGCGATGTTCACCGCCCGGTAGATGTTTTCCAGGAGCTTGCTCAGTTCCGCGGCCTGGGTGGAGGAAACCGGCACCACCTTCTCCACCACCTGCCCGTACAGGGCCACGCCTCTCTCCAGGCAGGCCGGGGTGATCCCGCCCACCACTTTGGGGATGGTCCTGACCTCGTAGTGGGCGTTGCCCGGGTCTTCCCGCTCCGGGGAGAAGACCAGAAAAAAGTCCTTCCCGGCTTCAAGCCCCTTCTTCGAATCTAGGATGGGAAGCATTAATTCCCGGGTGGTCCCGGGATAAGTGGTGGATTCCAAGGAGACCAGTTGCCCCGGACGCAAAGTGACGGCGATCAAGCGGGCGGTGTCCTCCACATAGCGGAGGTCCGGCTCCCGCTTCCGGGTCAAAGGGGTGGGAACGCAGATTATTAGGGCATCCGGCTCCCCCAGCCGGCTCATGTCGCCGGTGGCCTCGAAGGGCCGGCCGTTTCCGGGCTTGACCAGCTCCGCCAGGCGGCTGGAGGAAATGTACTTGATATAGGATTCCCCCCGGTTGAGGCGTTCCACCTTTTGGGGGTCCGTATCGAAACCCAGAACCCGAAAGCCCACCTCGGTGAACCTGAGCACCAGGGGCAGACCCACATACCCCAGACCGATAACACCCACCAGGGCTTTTTTCTCTTTAATTTTTCCCATTAAATCCATGCGACGAACCCAGTCATCCTCTGGTGCGTAGAACGCACCCTACTTTGCGCCCCGCGGTTATTGCTGCCATTTCACCCGGGGCAGGATATAGTCCGGACAGATCCTCTCCCGGTATCTCCGGACGAAGGCCAGCATGCCGGTCAAGACTTCGGCGGTCAAATAGTGGGGGGTAAGCCCCAGAGACAACAAGCCGGAATGGGCGGGGTTATAATAGTGTTCTTCCGCTTCCCGGCGGGGGTTGGGGATCTTGTTGATTTTGACCTGAAGGCCCAGTTCCTGGCCGGCTACCACCACCCTGTCAGCCAGTTCGTTCACCGAGAAGGTCTCCACGAACTGGTTAAATACGCGGTATTCCCCTGTCGACGCGGGATGAAGCAGGGCCAGTTCCACGCAGGCCAAAGTGTCTTTGATATTCAGGTAGCCCCGGGTCTGGCCGCCCTCGCCGTAAACGGTCAAGGGGTGGCCCGCCACTGCCTGGACGACGAAACGGTTCAAGACGGTACCGAAGATGTCGTCATAATTGAAGATGGAGGCCAGCCGGTCATCCGTTCCGGACTCCTCGGTCACTATCCCGTAAACCGGCCCCTGGTTGAGATCCGTCACCCGGATGTCCCAGGTGCGGCAGTAAAAATAGAGCATGTCGCCGTCCTGGGACTTGGTCAGGTGGTAGAGCGACCCGGGAGTCTTGGGATAGAGGAATTTATGCTTCCGGCCCTTGTGCTCCACTTCCAGGTAGCCTTCTTCGATATCGATGTTGGGAGTGCCGTAGACCCCCATGGTGCCCAACTTGACGATATGGCAGTCGGGGGCGAATTCGGCCACCGCGTGGATCAGGTTAAAAGTGGACACCAGGTTGTTGGTGAGGGTAAAGAGCGCGGCCTCCCGGCCCATCATGGAATAGGGGGCCGAAGGTTGTTCCGCGTAATGCACCACCCCTTCAGGCCCGGTCTCCCGGAAGACCTTGGCGAGGAATTCGTAGTTGGTTACGTCGCCGATAAAAACCTCGATCTGCCGTCCGGATATTTCTTTCCAGAGTTGGGCCCGTTGGTGGAGATTGGGCACCGCCAGCAAGGGCTCGCAATTCAGTTCCATGCCGGCCCGGCGGCGGAAATAATTATCCGCCACCGCCACCTGGTGCCCCTGCCGGGACAGGTACATGGCGGTGGGCCAACCCAGGTAGCCGTCTCCTCCCAGGATCAATACGCGCATAAAAGTTCTCCGGGAATTTGGGGCCTCCGGGGCCGCCAAACAACAACAATGGCTTCCCCGGCCGCGGTTAACCGCGGCCGGGTTCTTATTTCATAGTTTATCATGGATGTGGGAGGCATGCAGGACTGGCTGGGGAACCGGTATACCTCTTCCAGGTGAGCTAAAATCTAGACGATAATGTACTTTTTTTATCACAAAAAGCAATCAGAAAAAAGAATCGGAAAAACCCTAGGGAAACTTCGTTTTCTTCGTCACCAGTCCACAATTCCACTTGCCGATTACTACCAAATTCGGGATGGGAGGGGTTCTCTTATTTAAAGGCCAGGGGATAATGCTCCGGTTGTTCCAAGGCTTCGATTTCGATATCCGCGTCTAAATCCGGCCAGTGTAATTGCGTCTGAGACAAGCGCTGCATCTGGAAAATCTGCTTTATGGAAGCATTTTTAAAAACCGGATAATCGTCAAACGGAACAAAGTATTCTTTATCGTCCACCAGAATCCAAAACCCCAGCGGTTCGATATTGGTGACTTCACTGGCCGAAATGCTGGTTCCAGGCTGACTTGAATTCATCCTCTTTCTCCCTCACAATTTTTTCAATCTGTTTCAGTTCCCTGGGAGATAAACGGTAATGGGAGGCCAGCGATACAATGGGTTCCAACCAGAACTTGGCCATCCCTGCCGGGCAAGATACATGAATGTGTTGTCTAATTTCTTCCCTGCTGTTGAAGAAGAATCGATACGGTCCGATCCTTAAAATAGTAGGAGACATTGACGGAGCCTCTTGCTTAATATATCTAAAATTACAAAGAAAAGCACCTGATAAAAACCCCGCGTCCTTCAAGGACGCGGGGCTGCTGTGAGGAAACCAATTTCGACGGCGTCCTGTTTTCCCTGGCGGCACAGGGTTTCCAGCTTGTGCGGATTTCTTGACATACCTGGTAAGGCTTATACCACTAAGGCGTGAGCACAAAGGGAGTTAAGAGTCGTTGGAAAACGTTCCCAGGTTAAAGTGTCCAGACGTTAAGTATTTGATTGACCTTCAAAATAACTTGTGCTATTGTTCTTTCTCCTTGAGATCCATTCGGCAACAAGCGGAATCGCGAATTCGGTTTCGGCGATGAGTGTACCACAGTCATGACCGTCCAATTTCCCACATTTTAGGAGGGAAAGTGACATGGCCCAAAACGGAAACCCATGGAAAAGGACCTTGGCCTTGGTTTTTCCATTGCTGTTTCTGCTGCTCACCGTCCAGCCGCAGGCCTGGGCCGCGGCGGAGGACGCGGCCCTGTTTTATGAAGACCTGGCCAAGTATGGGGAATGGGTGGATTATCAGAAGTTCGGACCGGTGTGGCGTCCCGCCGGCGTCAAGGAAAACTGGCGCCCCTATGTGGACGGCCGCTGGGTACCCACCGACCAGGGCTATGTCTTTGAAACCCAGGAGCCCTGGGGTTGGGCCGTGTACCACTTCGGCAACTGGATGCCCACTGACGGCTATGGCTGGGTCTGGGTGCCGGGGCGCACCTGGTACCCGAACACCTGCACCTGGCGCACCGGCGATCAGTTCGTGGGCTGGGCTCCCATCCCGCCCCCCGGTTATGAACCCTCCGGAGGCTATGAGCCTTCCGGGGGCTATAAGCCCCGGCAGCCCGCGGCCGAGCAAATTGCCCCTCCTGCCTATATCTTCGCCAGCGGCGAAAAATTCCTGCCCGGCCTGGGCCAGCCGTACGACCCCAGCTACTCCTACATGAACAGCGCGGCCCTGGCGCCGCCGGAATATGTGCCGGTGGTCTATCCCCAGACGGCCCCGGTCTCCACCTATGCCATGCCCACCTATTACCCTTCTTTGCTGGGCTTAGGCCTGGGGGTGGGATTGGGGCTGGCCGCCTACGCCTGGGGACCGCCCACCTCCTATGTCTCCGGGGTTACCGGGGTTCCGGCGGTGACCATCAATAACACCATCAGCGGCAATTCCGTAAACTGGGGCAACATCAACAATGCCGTTCCTCCCCCCAATGTGCTGGCGCAAAATCCCGCGGTACAGCAGGTCTTGCCGCCGAACCTGCCCCAGGCCATTGCCATGCCCCAACCCCAATTGCTTCCCAATGCCCCCCAGGCCGCGGCCAATCTGGCCAACCCCAATGTCATGCCGCTGCCGCCCCAGGTGGCTCCTTTGCAGGCCCAAATTCCCAAGGCGCCGCCGGTGGCTCCTTTGAAGGCCTCCCAGGGGGTGGTGGCCGCCAGCCTGCCGGCCAGCGCGGTGCAGCCTTTGACCCCGGCGATGCAGCAACAGATCAGTAAGTTGCCACCCAAGCAGCAGGTGGCGCCGGTGCAGCCTTTGTTGGCCCAGCCTGCGGCCAAGCCCCCGGCGGCTCCCGCGGCTGTGGCGCCCAAGCCCCCGCCCCCGCCCGCGGCGGCGGCCCCCAAACCGGCAGGGCCGCCGGCTCCCCCCGCGGCCAAGGCCCCCGCGCCCCCGGCCCCGGCTAAACCGGGCCCGCCAGCCGCGGCTCCCGCGCCCTTAAAGGCCCAGCCCGCGGCCGCAGCCCCGTCTCCCGGGCCGAAAATGCAGCAAGGTCAGCAACAATTGCAGCAACAGCGCCAGCAGGCCATCGAACAGAGAAAGCAGCAGTTACAGCAGCAGCGCCAGGAAAAGCTGCAAAAAGTGCAGCAGCAACGCCAGGAAAAAATGCAGCAGAGCCGCCAGCAGCGCCAGCAGCAGGTGCAACAGAAAGGACAGCAAGCCTCGCCGCAGCAGAAATCAAAACTTCAGCAAAAACCCCAACCGGCCCAAAAGCCCCACCCGGGACCGCAAAAGCCCCAAGCAGGACCCCACGGCCAGGCCCATCCGGGGAAGCATCCCCCTGGCCCCTGATGGTCGCTTCCCCTTAGCGGATTTAATAGCTGCAGGAGGGTAATCCCTCCTGCAGCCCACCACTCCTTCAGCAATTTATGCCTCCCCCCCTTTTTGTTCTAAAATCAGGTCTTATAAATTTCTTTAGAGCAGTTCCTAATAGGTCTGTGTCGCACCCGTTAAACAGAAAAACCCGGCCCCCCTTACCTCTGCCCTCGCCCCCCGCCAGTCAGCGGGAGGGGGGAAGGGTACCCCATAGGCGGGGGGAGAGGGAGTAAGTCCGCGGCATACCATGGTTTTTACTGGCCACTGACCACTGGCCACTGACCACTGACCACTTTCTTTTTAGCTGGCCACTGACCATTTGCCACTAACAGCTTTCTTTTAACCTGGAACCTGGAACTTGGAACTTGGAACTCCCAAATAATAAGCCTGTCTCCGCTTCGGCATCTCCGGCCTCCCTGCCCGGACTCGCGCCGGTGGATGAGTACAATACCGCCCTGGCCGCCAATGTGCGCCCCGTCGACTGGGTGAACCCCGAGCCGGCCGGAAGATACAACCTGGTGGTCATCGGTGCGGGAGCCGCGGGGTTGGTGACCGCGGCCGGGGCCGCGGGGCTGGGGGCCAGGGTGGCCCTGGTGGAGCGGCATCTCTTGGGAGGGGATTGCCTCAATTACGGCTGCGTGCCTTCCAAGGCCGTCATCCGCTCCTCCCGGGCGGCGGCGGAGGTAGAGGCTGCCGACCGGTTTGGGGTTCGGATCCCGGGGGGCCGGGAAGTGGATTTCCCGGCGGTAATGGCGCGCATGCGCCGTATCCGCGCCGGTATTAGCAGCCATGATGCGGCCGCCCGCTTCCGGGACCTGGGGGTGGACGTCTTTCTCGGGGAGGCCCGATTTACCGGCCGCCACACCGTGGAGGTGGCAGGGAAGACGCTCACCTTTAAAAAAAACGGTCATCGCCACCGGCGGCAGGCCGGTGCGCCCTCAAGTGCCGGGGCTGGAGCAAGCGGGCTATCTTATCAATGAGACTATCTTTTCCCTGACCGCCCGGCCCGAGCGCCTGCTCATCATGGGGGGCGGCCCCATCGGCTGCGAGTTCGCCCAGGCTCTGAATCGCCTGGGTTGCCGGGTGACCCTGCTGCACAAATACGACCGCATCATGAACCGGGAAGACGAGGATGCGGCGGAGCTGATCCAGCAAGTCTTTCTCCGTGAAGGCATCGACCTCATCCTGAACGCCAGGCCCCTGCAGGTGGAAAAAACCGCGGCGGGCAAGCTGGTCAAGTTTGAGAGTGCCGGCCGGGCCGGAGAAATCGAAGTGGATGAGATTCTCATCGGTGCGGGCCGGGCCCCCAACGTGGAGGGTCTCAATCTCGAAGCCGCGGGGGTCGACTACGAGCCCGGGAAAGGCCGGGGTGTGTTGGTGAATGACTTTTTACAGACCAGCAACCGCCATATCTATGCTGCCGGGGATATCTGCCTCCCCTACCAGTTCACCCACCTGGCCGACGCCGCGGCCCGCATCGTCATCCAGAATGCCCTCTTTTTAGGCCGCAAGAAACTGAGCGCCCTGACCATCCCCTGGTGCACCTTCACCGACCCGGAAGTGGCCCACGTGGGGCTGAACGAGGCAGTTGCGGAAAAGAAAGGGATCAAGATCGGCACCTTTACCAAACCTTTCAGCGAGGTGGACCGGGCCGTACTCGACGGAGAGGAAGAGGGCTTCGTGAAGATCCACGTCAAGAAAGGGACCGACAAGATCGTGGGCGCCACCATCGTCGGCCGCCACGCCGGGGAGATAATCAGCGAACTAACCGCGGCCATGGCGGGGGGCTTAGGTCTTGGAGCCCTGGCCGGGGTGATCCATCCCTACCCCACTAAAGCCGAGGCCATCCGCCAGGCGGGCGATCTATATAACCGTAGCCGGTTGACGCCCCGGCTTAAACGCTTCTTTACCTGGTTTCTGTCCTGGCGGCGTTGAATCCCGCGAATTTGTTAAAGACTTGCCCCGGAATTTCGTTTATCCTCTAATTGATGACCACCAAATCCCCCCAAGCCAAGGCCGTGGCCATTGTCGGGCCTTCCAATTCCGGCAAGACGGAGCTTATCTGCCGCCTGGTGGACTGGTTCCAGACCCGGGGGCTTAAAGTGGCGGTCTTGAAACACAGCCATCATCCACACCTGGGGGACACCGGCAAAGACACCGGGCGCTACCGCCGGGCCGGGGCCAAAAACGTGGCCCTGGCCGGGCCGGGACTCCTGCAGATCACCCTTTCCCTGCCGTCGGACCCGGATGTGGAGGAGGTTTTTTCATCCTGGGACCCGGACGCGGACCTGATCCTGGTGGAAGGCTACAAATCCGGTCCCCTGCCGAAGATCGCGCTGGTGGGCTCCAAGTTGGAGAAGGTCATCACCGACTTTTCAGATGTTATAGCCCTGGTGAGCGAGGATCCCAGTGGTTTACCCCTGCCGGTGTTTGCTTCCCAACAGGTGGAAGAACTGGGCCTTTTCATCCAGGAATTTCTTGGGTCTTGGAGCAGTGATCGTATGGGGTGAGGCAGGAGCCGAGACAGATTCCCTCAGCCCCTGCCTCCTCCAAGAGGGAGTTGCTGAAAATGCAGGCAGGCCGGATTATTTCAGTCGGGGATCGATATTACCGATCCCCCCACACTCTGGCAGGTAGCAGGTCACATCTTTAAACTCACAGGTCTTCTGGCACGAAGGGCAAACCTCCGGCGGCCGCTCCGCCTGGAGGATAAATCCGCAGTCGGCGCATTTCCAATGTGTCTGGGATTCAGATTGGCTCATGGACTCTATCTCCTCTGATCTTGGTAGTTTTTGCCAGCCAATAGCACTCAGCCCTTCTTTCCCTCCAAAACATCATGCACCCAACTGAGGGCCGCGGAGGTGTTGGGAAAGCCGATGGTGCTGGTGAGCAAAACGATGGCGTGCACGATTTCCTCGGGCGAGGCCCCGGCTGCCAGAGCCCGCCGCGCGTGGCTGTGCACGGAGCCTTCAGAGCGGATGGCCGCGGCTGCAGCCAACTGCACCAGATGAGAGGTCTTTTCATCCAAGGGGCCGGATTTTCTTACAGTTTCCCCCAGCCGTTCCAACGCCTCAAAAAACCCGCCGTGCTTGGACTTCATGAAACTATACCATTTGGGATACGTTTTCTCCGCCATGCGCCTGCCCTCCTCGGGTTAATTCCCTTCTTCGGTTATCGAGCGGTTTTGGACCGAACAATTTAGAATGAACCACCTGGCCAGTTATAGCGGATGCCAAAAGTCTTTTCCACCCCCCCCTCACCCTAGCCCTCTCCCCCCAAGGGGGGAGAGGGAATAAAAGGAATAAACTTCTGGCAAATGCTATAAGTTATTGAAAACCTTTCTTTCTTTTACCGAAAACCGAAAACTGAAAACCGAAAACAGTATTATTCTGGATATATGAGGAAAATAGTGGTTTGATTAGTTGCTGGCAATAGGTAAATCTTTGGGGAAACTACTTTTAGGATTTTTATGGCGAAAGAACGCTTGTCCAAAGGCATGATCCAGGTCTATACCGGGGACGGCAAAGGCAAAACCACCTGCGCCCTGGGGCTGGCCTTACGGGCGGTGGGGCAGGGCTTCCGGGTCTATCTGATCCAGTTCCTCAAAGGCCGGGAGACCGGGGAAGCCCAGGCCGCGGCCCGCCTGGCCCCGGAGATGACCTTGCGCTATTTCGGCCGCCCCGGCCTGGTGAACCTGAAATCCCCGCCCCCGGAGGACCTGGCCCTGGTTCAGGAGGCCTGGGACCTGGCCCGGAAGGTGATCACCGCCGGGGAACACGACCTGGTGGTCCTGGATGAAATCAACCTGGTACTGACCTATAACCTCGTCCCCCCGGACGAGGTCCTGGAGGTCCTGCGGACTCGCCCCCCCTGGGTGGAAGTGGTCCTCACCGGCCGCCAGGCCCCCCCGGAACTGGTGGAAGTAGCGGACCTAGTCACGGAGATGCGGCCGGTGAAACACTACTACCAGGCCGGGGTAAAGTCCAGGCGGGGAATTGAATGGTAATTAATGAGGGGAAAAGGTTTTCTTTGGGGTGAGATTTAAGGCACTTGCTGATTCCATCACTTTAGGCCACATTTGCAAATTGCTCTTTTTCCCTGTTCCCCTTTTAACCTTTTCCCCTTTTCCCCCTGATCAATCACCTTAAAAGACCCAACAACCCCCAAACCTCCGCGTCGGCCAGGTACAAAGCAACAAAGGTCAGTCCGGCCATCAGCAGAGAGGTGGCGTACAGGACTTTGATTGCCTGGCGGTGGTGGGGTCCGGCCAGGGGCTGGCAGAGATCGCCGATAAAAGGTTTTTGGATGACCTGGCCGAAGTAGGTGCTGGGCCCCCCCAGGCGCACCCCCAGGGCCCCGGCCATGGCGGCTTCGGGCCACCCGGCATTGGGGCTGGAGGCGTTGCCCGCGTCCCGGCGCAAAATCCTCCAGGATTCCCAGTAATCCAGGCCGGCCAGGATTGCTGAGGCCACCATGAGGAGCGCGGTCAGGCGGGCCGGGAGGAAGTTGATAACGTCGTCGGCCCGGGCCGCCATCTTCCCGAACCTGGCGTAGCGGTAATTTTTGTAGCCCACCATGCTGTCCATGGTATTGGCGGCTTTATAGAGAAAAAGTCCGGGCAGGCCCAGGAGTAAAGTGAAAAACATGGGGGCCACCACCCCGTCCGCCAGGTTTTCCGCCACGGTTTCGATGACGCCCCTTCTGATCTCCTCCGGGCCCAACTCCGTGGTGTCCCGGCCCACGATCATGGCCAGGCGGGACCTGGCCTCCGCCATGTCCCCCCGGCTCAAGGCTTCTTCCACTTTGCGGCTTTCGTAGTGGAGGCTGCGGGTGGCCAGGCCGGTATAAAGCAGGTAGGCGAGGATTGCGAACCCGGCCCAATGGGGCAGGAACATCACCGCGCCCAGCACTCCCAGCGCCCCGATCAAAGTAGTCCCCATCACCCCCAGCCAGAAGAGGACCCCTGCGGCCACCCGGGGCCGGTAGCAGACGCTTTCCCAGTACTCGATGACCCGGCCCAGGAAGCGCACCGGATGGGGCCATTGGGGCGGGTCCCCCAGGAGGAGGTCCAGAAAGTAAGCCGCGAGGAAGGGGAAGGCCAGGTCCATGGGTACTCCCTAAATACAGTTTTTAGTTTTTGGTTTTTGGTTTTTGGTTTTGCGTCTTTGGTCTTCGGTTTCCGGTGGATTCCGGTTTACTTTATCTCTTTAAGAATTCCCCAATTATCCAAAAGGAAAGAACAAGGTGGGGCAAGCCTCCGCTCCCGCCCAGTCTTATTATCCACTGACCACTGACCACTGACCACTGTCTTTACCTGGCCCCTGACCCCTGGCCCCTATCTTAAGACATGGCCCAATGCCTCCAGGAGCCTCTGGTTTTCTCCCCGGTTCCGCACCGCCACCCGGAAAAACCGTTCATCCAGGCCCCGGAAATTGCTGGCGTCCCGGATCACGATTTTCTGCGTCAATAGCGCTCGCTGCAGGCTAGGGGCAGTAAATTCCGGGCTGTTGAGCTTCACCAGGAGGTAATTCACCGTGCTGGGAAAGGGCTGCAAGCCGGGCAGGGCGGTCAGCCCCTGAAAGAGGTATTCCCGTTCCTTCCGGACCAGGTCCCGGGAGCGGGCCATATAATCCACGTCTTTCAAGCAGGCCCGGCCCATGGCCTGGGCCAGGGTGTTCACCGACCAGGGTTCCTGCACTGCGGCCAGCCGCCGGATCACCTCCGGGGCCGCCAGGAGACAACCCAGGCGCATGCCGGGAATGGCAAAAAATTTGGTAAAGGAGCGCAGGATCAGTAAACCGGGAAATTGGGCCAGACGGGTCTTTAAAGAAGCCTCTTCCACGAAATCCACGAAGGCCTCATCCAACAGCAGGAAGACACCTAAGTCGTCCAGCCGGGCCGCCACCTCCAGCAGCAGGTCCGGCCCCAGCAGGACGCCGCTGGGGCTGGCGGGCTGGGCCAAAAAGACCAGATCCGCGCCTTTGGGGTCCAGGGGCGCATCCAGGGTATAATTTTGGGATTCGGTGGTAATCTGAAAATCCACCGGCACGCCCGCGGCCTGTAAAGCATGCTCGTACTCGCTGAAGGCCGGAGCCACGATCAGGGCCTTCCTGAGCTTCAGGGCCCGGGCCGCCAGGTAGATGAGTTCCGTGGAGCCGTTTCCCACCAGGATTTCGCCGGGGCTGAGGCCGTGGTAGGCCGCCAGATCCCGGGTCAGCCCCAGGCAGCGGCGGTCCGGGTAGTGGACGATTTCCGGCAGGGCCTCCCTAACGGCCTCAAGGATTCCCGGGGGGAATCCCAAGGGATTGATGTTGGCCGAAAAATCCAGTAATTCGCTAAGCTCCAGCCCCAAAGTGCGGGCCAGGTGGTAAACGTCGCCCCCATGCGGCGGGGTCTTTTCAGGAATAGTATTGTGTATATCCATAAGTCTTTCGTAGGGAGCGTCTTACGCGCCGTAAATGGTGCGTGAGACGCACCCTACCGCGTTCCCAAGCTCCGCTTGGGAACGCACTTGCCGCGAAGCTCCCTGCTTCTCTTTAGGTTCTCAGGCATTTAAACCTGAGTATTGTTTTGTTCATCTGAAAAGTTCCAGGAAATCAAAATGTTAACTTTGAACTTTGAACCTTGAACCTTGATGGCCTGGTAAAAAGTCGAAAATCCTAAAAATCGCCAAATTAAGTTGCTGATTTTATTGAGGACGATTAGGGAAAATCAGCATATTTTTGACTTTTTACAGTGCCATCAACTTTGAACTTTTCTCATACCTGGATCATAGCCCTGATACAAGCCACATCCAGATGCTGCCGCATCATCTCCGCCAGCCGGTCCAACTGGGCCTCCTGGAAGTCCTTAAAAGACCAGCCCGCGGCAGCTTCCCCCGTCTGCCCGTGACTCTGCGACATTTCCCGGAGAAAAACCCGGCGGAATTCATCATTATCAAAGAGGCCGTGCAGATAGGTTCCCCAGACGCGGCCGTCGGGACTTATCCACCCGTCCCGGACCTTAACCGGCACGCCGTTGCGGCTGACGATCTTCATGGCCGGCCGGCCCTCGCCCTTGGGCCTGGTCTCCCCCATGTGAATTTCATAAGCGGTGACCAGCGCTCCGGCCCCCTGCCCTGCCCGGGCCTTAGCCTGCACCTGGGTGGTGGTCTTGGCCCCGGCCATGACGGTGACCACCGGCAGCAGGCCCAGGCCCGCCTCGGCCCGGGGCGGCCCCTCCACCCCCAGGGGGTCTTGGATTTCCGCGCCCAGCAGTTGGTACCCGCCGCAGATGCCCACCAGACGGCCGCCGCTTTTGGCGAAGGCCTGAATCTGGGAAAACAGGCCGGTTTCCTTCAGATAGAGGAGGTCGCTGATGGTATTCTTGGTCCCCGGCAGAATCAGGAGGTCCACCCCCTCCAGGTTCTGGCGGTGGTCCAGGTAGCGCAGGCTCACCCCCGGTTCCTGCTCCAGGGGGTCGAAATCGGTGTAGTTGGAGATATGGGGCAGACGCACCACGCCGATGCGCAGGCAACCGGCTTCCGCCCAATTCCCGGGGCAATGCTTGCGCCCCAGGGCGACGCTGTCCTCCTCCGGAATCACCAGATCCGTGGCATAGGGCAGCACCCCCAAAACCGGGCGGCCGGTGCGCTTGGCGATGATCCTTTCCCCTTCGACAAACAGAGCGGGGTCTCCCCGGAATTTATTAATGATAAACCCGGCCAATAAGCGGCGCTCGCCTGGGGTCAGCAGGTGGAAGGAGCCGATGGTGGCGGCAAAGACCCCGCCCCGGTCGATGTCCGCCACCAGGAGCACCGCAGCCCCGGCTTTCTTGGCCATCTGGAAGTTCACCAGGTCGTTTTTCTTCAGGTTCAGCTCCACCGCGCTGCCCGCGCCCTCCAGGATGATGAGATCGTAAGCTGCGCTCAGGCGGCGGTAGCTTTCCATCACCTTCTTCACCAGCTTGGGCTTGTGCCGGTAATATTCCTGCGCGGAAAAATTGCCGTAAACCTGCCCATGGACAATCACCTGGGACCCTACCTGGCTGCTGGGTTTAAGCAGGATGGGGTTCATGTCCACGTGGGGGGACAGCCCCGCGGCCTGGGCCTGCACCACCTGGGCCCGCCCCATCTCCCCGCCCTCCGGGGTGATGAAACTGTTCAAGGCCATGTTCTGGGCCTTGAAGGGCGCGACCCGCACTCCCTCCTGCCGGAAGATGCGGCACAGTCCTGCTGCCATCAGGCTTTTGCCCACGTCCGAGCCGGAGCCCAGGATCATTAAAGGACGGTATTTCATGTTCAAGTTGCCAGTAGTCAGTGGTCAGTGGTCAGTAGTCAGTAGTCAGTAGTCAGTTTATGACCTCGTTCCCAAGCTCCGCTTGGGAACGCAATTGCCCGTCCAAGCTCCGCTTGGACACCTTATTATTCCCCGCCGCTCTCTTCCGACACCTGGTATTTATTCAAATACCCTCTCGGCGTAATCATGTACGGCCCATAAGTAAACGTCTGGGAATTGCCCACAATCACAATGGTCTGCATATCCACCTGATGCTGCAGCATCTCTCCCAGGGTGGTCACCACCGCGTCCTGGCCCTCCCGCATGGCCCGGGAAACGATGCCCACCGGGGTGGCCGGGTCTTTCACCTTGAGCAATAGGTCCCGGACCGCGCTAAGTTGCCAGTCCCGTTTCTTGCTCTTGGGGTTGTAAAGGACGGTGACCAGATCCCCTTGGGCGGCCAGTTCCACCCGCTTCTCAATGAGTTCCCAGGGGGTGAGGAGGTCGCTCAGGGAAATGACCGCGAAATCATGCATCAGGGGCGCGCCCAGCAGGGCCGCGGCCGCGGCCAGGGCCGGCACCCCGGGGACCACTTCCAGGTGGAAATCCACTTCTCCGGCAGTCCCCGGCGGCCCCACCTTCAGCTCCCGGGCCGCGCAGATCTCCAGGACCAGCCCGGCCATGCCGTAGATGCCCGCGTCCCCGCTGGAGACCAGGGCCACCTGCTCTCCCGCATAAGCCCGATCGATGGCCGCCCGGCAGCGCTTCACCTCCGCCTTCATGCCCGTGGCTACTATTTCCTGGTGGGTCAAAAGGGGCTCGATCAGGTCAATGTAAGTACGATAGCCCGCCACCACCCGGGCCGCGGCCAGGGCGGCTTTGGCCTGGGGAATGATATACTCCGGAAACCCCGGCCCCAGGCTCACCACCGTCAGGCGGCCCGGGCCACGGCTAACGTAGCGTTGGCCCCCTTCACCTTGGCCATCACCAGCTCCCCGCCCGCCGCCTTCAGGGCCGCGGCCTCGCTGACGCTCGGCGTCCCCACATGCTTCGCCGCCTGCTTCGAGGGATGGGGCACGGTTATCTCCTGCAATTCTTCCTTGGTAAACCATATGAATTCCACGCCCAACTCTGCGGCTGCCTGCCGCAGGCCGGGTTCCTCCTTTTTGGCCTCGATGGTGGCCAGGGCTTTGAGAGATGTGAGCGACAGCCGTTCCTGCCTGAAGATTCCCCGTAAAAACTCCAGAATTTCCGCAGCCGGGGTCCCCTTATGGCAGCCCATGCCGGCCACCAGGTTCCTGGGGCGGAGAATCAGCCACCCCGGGGGCCAGGGACGCTCCCGGAAACCGGCGTAAACTCCGGGGCCTTCTCCGGCCAGGGCCGCGTCCAGGTCTTTTTCGGTTTCGGCAATGAATAAGCCGGGATTTTCCTCCAACAAATCGGCCAGGCAGCCGTCCGGGTCCACCAGGCGGACGGGTTGCCCGGTCAGGAGCGCCATGCTCACTTGCCGCACCACGTCCAGGTTCTCAATGGCCAAACCCCAGGCCGCGGCTAAAGAGTCCAGGGCCGGCAAGCCCCGGACGTCGGTGGCGGTGGTGATCACCGGTGTGCCACCCAGGATTTCAGCCACCCGCCGGGCCAGATCGTTGGCCCCCCCCAGGTGACCGGAAAGCAAGCTAATGGCAAATTGCCCCGCCTCATCCACCACCACCACTGCCGGGTCGATGTCCTTCCCCTGGAGAAAAGGTGCAATACTCCTGACCACGATGCCCGCGGCCATGATGCAGACCAGGTCCTCCCGGAGCGCAAAGGCCTCCTGAAAAACCCTGGCCAGGCGGTCGAAGGCCAGGACCTCCGGATCATCCCCCGCCAGACCCCGGGGCAGCCGGCACCGGGCCCCGGGCAATTCCCGGCAGAGCCGCCGGGCCAGGGCCGCGCCTTGGGGGGTGAGGGCCAGGACCTTGATGGCGCGTTTCATAGATTACCGATTTTCAAAAATCCCAAGATTGATGGAAAAATTCTTTAAAGTCCCCCTTTCTTAAAGGGGGATTTAGGGGATTTTCGAAGGCGTATAAAATCCCCCCCGCCCCCTTTAGAAAAGGGGGAGAAAACCTCGCTTTTCCACGGCCATTTCCTTAGAGAAAAATTATGAAGTTAAGATTTCTACCTCTAATCTTTCGAACCGGCCCGGTATCCATGAGAAAAAGTGCGATCGTAAAGCTTGGACTGGGCCTGGAGCCGCCCTTCCCGGGCAGACAAAGCCGGACTCACCATGATCAGGGCCTGGCGCTCGATGCCCGCGTCTTTAACCTTGGCGGCAATGTCGGCCAAATTTCCCCGGATGAGCCGCTGGTCCGGCCAGCTCACCCGGTAGGCCACCGCCACCGGGGCTTCGGGACCGTAGGCCGGGGTCAATTCCGCCACCACCTTCTCGATGAGCTTGGTGCTGAGATAAATGACCAGGGTGGCCCCGTGCCGGGCCAACTCGCTTAGGGCCTCAGCCTCCGGCACCGGGGTGCGCCCGGCGGCCCGGGTCAGAATCACCGTCTGGGTCACTTCCGGCAGGGTGAGTTCCTGGGCCAGGGCCGCGGCCGCGGCGGCCGCGGCGGTGACCCCGGGGATTACCTGACAGGGGATGTCTTCCTGTTCCAGGATCTCCAGTTGCTCCTGCATGGCGGAAAACAGGGAGGTATCCCCGGAGTGGACCCGGACTACCCGCTTCCCGGCCTTGTGGGCCTCAATGATCTTGGCGACGATCTGCCCCAGGTCCAGGGGCGCGGTGTCGATCAGCTCCGCGCCGGGCCTGGCCCAACCCAGCACCGCGTCCGACACCAGGGAACCGGCATAGAGGACCGCATCCGCCGCGGCCAAGGCCCGCTGGCCCTTGACCGTGATCAGCTCGGGGTCCCCGGGGCCGGCTCCCAGGAAGATGACGGGATATTTTTCTGTCATGTGGTACCGTTTTTCGTTTTTTGCTTTTCGCTTTTCGCTTTTTACTTTTTACTTTTGACTTTGCGCTTTGGCGTCTTGGCGTGAGATTAATTTCTCGCAAAGACGCAAAGAACGCCAAGGTTTATTTATAAGCGGCAACAATCCATACCGGGTTCAGGGCCTGCATATAGGTCCCCTCCCCCAAAGGCTGGGAGCGGCTCACCTGGAGGTGAACCACGTCAATGCTCCAGCCCGCTTCCGAGAGAATCCCCCGGGCCGTCTCCAGGGTCTCCAGGAGGGCGGCGGTGAGGACCACCTTGCCGCCGCGGTCCAGGCGAGCCATTGCGTCTTTGAGGATATCCCTCAAATCTCTGCCCCCGCCGCCGATGAACACCCTCTGGGGAGCAGGGAGACCGGCCAGGCACTCCGGCGCGCGGCCGCAGACCACTTCCAGGTTTCCCACCCCGAATTTTTCCCGGTTGGCTTTAATCTGCCCGGCCCGCTCCGGGTTCTGCTCCACTGCGATGATCCTCCCCCCGGGCAGCAAGAGGCTGGCCTCCAGGCCCACGGAGCCGCAGCCCGCGCCCACGTCCCAGAGCACCAGGCCGGGGTACAACTCCAGTTTGGCCAGGACCACGGCCCGGACCTCGGCCTTGGTGATTAACCCCCGCTGGTGGTCCAAAGCCTCTTCAGGGAGGCCCAGATATAAACGGGAGACCCCCGGTTGCGGCAGGGAAACGTCCAGGGGCGAGGCTTCAACTTCGGAGTCCAATTCTTCCCGTAGAAGCGAACCTTGTGTTCGCCCCGAAGCTTGGGCGAACACAAGGTTCGCCCCTACGTCTAGCGCCTGTTTGACCGTAACACGCGGGGGCAGAATCACCACCATATTCAAAGGGGAAAACTCCCGGTCCTGCGCTTCCGCCGGGCTGAGCCGGGTAACCCTCTCCGTGTCCTGGCCCAGGTCTTCGAGGACGCAGAGTTGGGCCGCGCCCCGGCCCCGGGCCAGCAGCAACTGGGCGATGGCGGCCGGGGTGTGCTCCGGGTCGGTATAGACGATCAATTTTTCGGCCCGGTCCAGGGCTTCCTCCAGCGCCTCAAAGCCGCGGCCGTGGAGGCTGATGATCGCCGCGTCCTGCCAGGCAACCTTGAGCCGGGCGCACGCGGCCTGGACCGCGGTGATATTGGGGTGCACCACCACCTTCTCCGGCCCCAGGAGCTTGACCACCAGGGGACCCACCCCGTAAAACAGCGGGTCCCCGGAGGCCAGGACCACCACCCGGTGGTCCGCGGCCAGGGCCGGGATTTGGGCCAGCGTCCCTTCCGGGTCCTTTCCCAGGATGATCTTCCGGGCCGGGTGCTCCGGGAAATACCCCAGAAGGCGCCGCCCGCCGAGGAGCACCTGGGCCTCCCGGATGATCTCCAGGGCCTTGGGCGCCAGGTCCTCGGTGGACATGCCCAGACCGATTACATGTACCGGAATCATGTTATAGCTCTCAGCTCTCAGCTTTCAGCCGTCAGCTAAACCCAAGAGCGGCGACGGCGGCAGTCAGCTTTCAATGGTGGGGCGGGCCTCCGTGCCGGTGGAGCGGGCGTCCCCGCCCGCTGACCTCTTGGGCGGCCAGGGACGGCCGCCCCACCATTATTTATTCTCTCTCATTTATTCTCTCTTGCGTCTTTGCGCCTTGGCGTCTTTGCGTGAGATTTTTGTATTCTGATTGTCCTATACGTTCCCCGCGCCACAGAGGCTCCCCCGCAAAATCCAGGATCACCGCGGCCAGATCCGGCCCCGGCCCGGCATAATCCCCCAGGGCCGCCAGCATCCGTGCCCCCACCGCGGCCACCACCGGCCCTGCCTGCTCCGCCAGCAGGATCTCCAGGGCCTGGCGCGCGGTGTTGGCCCGGGAGACTTCCTGAGCCAGCTTGGCGTCCCCGGTCGTCTCTGCCGTCAACCGGCCCAGTTTTTTCAGGTCGGCCAACCCCCGGGAGGCATGGGTATGGCCCCAACCCTGGGCGATTTTCAGGGCCTTGCCGAAAAAAGCCCCCACCGTGATCTCCGAAAATTTCAGGTTGGCCGCGGCCTTCAGGGCGAAGCGCACGTAATCCCCCATCTGCACAAAGGCCTCTTCCGGCAGCTCGGGCAGCAGGCCTCGCAGATACTTCTCGCTCTTGCCCCCGGTGCTGAAGACGACCTTTTGTATTCCCAAGGCCAACGCCACCTTCAGGCTGGCAACAATGGTGGCCCGGTAGGCCGCGTGGGAAAACGGCTTCACCAGCCCGGTGGTGCCCAAAATGGAGATGCCGCCCAAAATCCCCAACCGGGGGTTCAGGGTGTGCCGGGCCATTTCCTCGCCCCGGGGCACGAAAATTTCCACCTCCAGCTTCATGGGCTTCCCCGGAAATGCCCCTTGCCACACCTTCTCCAAACTGCGGCGGATCATCTTCCGGGGCACCGGGTTGACGGCCGGCTCCCCCACGGCCAGGGCCAGCCCCGGCTTGGAAACCCGGCCCACGCCGGCGCCGGCCTGGAATCGAATTTCTTCCTTGGCGTCATTACCGCCGCTCAGCAGCCGCACCCTGGCCCCGATCTCCGCGCCGTTGGTTACGTCCGGGTCGTCTCCCGCGTCCTTGATGACCGCGGCCAGGCCCTCTTCTCCGTCTCGTCTATGATAATTAAGCGGAATGCCCAGGCTGCCGCCGCCGGGCAGGTCCACTTCCACCGCCTCCGGGCAGGGCAGCCCCAGCAGCTCCCGCAAGGCCCCCTGGGCCGCGGCCGCGGCCGCGGTGCCCGTGGAAAACCCCTGGCGCAGCTCCTTCCGGGGCCGCGGCGGCTGGTCCAGGTCCGGATAATTAAATAAATCTAGATCTTCCAAATAATTCCTTGCGTCTTTTCTTTGCGCCTTTGCGTCTTTGCGTGAGATAAATTTCACGCCAAGACGCCAAGGCGCAAAGTCAGTCTAACCCCACATCGCGTATGGCACCGCCACCGCCACGAGGCTCACCAGGCGCAGACCCTGGCTGAGGATGAGGTATTCGGTTCCCAATTTCGGAGAAAAAATCCCCATATGGGACGGCAGTTGATGGCGCACGGCCCGGATGGGGGTGGCCACGATATTGCCCAGGATCAGGGCCAAAACCGTCTGCTGCACCGTCAGGGCCCCGGCCTCCATGAACGCGCCTGCGGCGGCCATGCCGGAGGTGAATTCCGTGGCCACGCTGAAGATCACCACGCTGGCCGCCTCCATGGGCAGAAAGCCCACGGACACGTAGGCGGCGGTGGCCTCCCGGAGCCACTTAAAAAATCCCGCATCGCTGAGCAGAAAAATCAACAGGTAGATGGGGATGGTATACAGCACCACCCGGGAAAACCGGGTCTGGAATTTGCCCCAGATTTCCTGGAGCATGCCCTCCTTCTTCTCCGGGGCCTGGATCGCTACCGCTTCCCCCACCGTTTCCGCAGGCAGCCGCAGCCGGGCGTAAACCAGGTAGGCCGAGGTTCTGAGCACGGCCGCGCCCAGAGTCAGCGATAGATAGATCAAGCCTGCCTGCCGGGTCAACGGCAAGATGATAAAAAAGGTGGTGGGCAGGTGCAGCAGATAAACCGGCAACCCGCTGTTTAATAAATAAGTTACCGTCATCTCCCGGCGGCTGATTTTACCCTCCTGCCAGAGGGTGAATAACATGGTATTGGCCAAAATCCCCGAGAAAAAAGCGGCCGTGAAGCTGGCCCCGCATTCTTTCCTTAAGTGCCCCCAGCGGAGCAGGGGCGCGGTCCATCCCCCCAGTTTGGCGGCCCAGCCCAGGGACTCGATGGCCTGGCCCACCAGCAGGCCCACCCCCATGTAGAGCAGCAGCCGCAGCAGCGGGGAGGCCAGTTGCTGGTAGAGCTTTGCGGCCGTGAGGTGTTGCCCGCCGGGCCACCAGCCCAGCCAGTAGCTTAAGGCCAGGAAGGCGAACATCAGGAGCACGATCCAGCGCCCCCAGCCTCCCGAAGTTTTCGGCCGCGGCCTCAATACCCCTTGCCTTTCTTTTTAATAATAATCATAGAGAGATAGGGCATGGACTCGGCTTTTAAATCCCGGAGGTTTTCCACCACCGTCTCTCCGTCCAGGCCGCAGCGGCTGATACACACGGCCCGGTCCAGCAGGTCCAGTTCCTCCAGGGTGCGGTAGATTTCCCCGAAATTGCGGTAGGTCTTGAGCATGACGATGTTGTCGCTCTTATCCGCCACTTCCCGGAGCCGGGCCGCGCCTTGGGCCCCGGACACCAGGGAAAAGGATTCCTCCCCTTCGGTGAGCGGGGTATGGGTCAGGGCTGCAGCCGCGCTGTACGAAGTGATGCCGGGAATGGTCACCACCCGCGCCTGAGGCTGCAGCCTCTTTAAGGTCTTCAGCAGATAACCGAAGGTGGAGTAAGTCAAGGGATCCCCCAGGGTGACGAAGGCCGCGTCGCTGCCGGCATCCAGGACCTCCAGAACTCTGGCCGCGTTTTTCTCCCAGGCCTCCTGCAAGACCCGGGGGTCCCGGGTCATGGGGAAGGGGAGATGCTCGATTCCGGCGCCGTTCAGGTGGCAGCGCACGATATTCAGGGCCAGACTGTAGCTGTTCTTGCTGGAGCAAGAGGCAAAGATGTGGGGGATCTTTTGCAGCACCTTTAAGGCCTTCAGGGTGATCAGTTCCGGATCGCCCGGTCCCACGCCAATCCCGTAAAGGGTCCCGGTTTTCGAGGTCATGATGGCACTTCCTCCAGGGCCATGACGGCCAGGGCATTGATCACGGCCGCGGCCACCGCCGAGCCGCCCTTTGGTCCCAGGGCCGTGATATAAGGACAATTCTGTCGAGTCAAGGCTTCTTTGGATTCCGCGGCGTTGACGAATCCCACGGGCACCCCCACCACCAGGGCCGGAGGCGGCGCGCCGGCCGCCAATAATTCCAGGAGGCGGAGCAGCGCGGTGGGCGCGTTGCCGATGGCCACAATCCCCCCGGCCAACTTGGGCAGGGCCAGTTCCAGGCCCGCGGCGGTCCGGGTGGTTCCCTGCCGGATTGCAGTTTGGGCCACTTCCGGGTCATCCAGGATACAAAAAGGCTCCACCCCTAACCGCTGCAGGCGGCCCGTGGAAATGCCCGCCCGGAGCATGCGGGTGTCGGTGCCCAACGCGCAGCCCCGGCGCAGGGCCTCCACCCCCGCGGCCACGGCCCGGGGGTGGAAGCACACCGTCTCCAGGTAACCCAGATCGCCGCTGGTGTGAATTATCCGCCGCACCACCGGCCAAACTTCCAGAGTAAAACTATGGGGCCCCACCTGGGCCTCGATGCGGCGGAAACTCTCCGCTTCGATCTCCTGGGGCAGGCGCGGTTGCCAGGTCATTTCTTTACTCTCCTATGATGGGAGGAGGCGAAAATGGAAAAAGGGGAAGATAAAGGAATTCGATCCGATGGGCAAAATCCTTTTCCCCTTTTAACCTTTTCCCCTTTTGCCCCCTCCTTAAGCGACTTTTGCCACTTTCACCTTATAATCAAGGCACCTCTCCACCAGGTGCCGCGCGACCGCCGGGTTGCTGCCGAAGTGCAGGTGCACGTAGCTGGCCAAAACGTTATTGACGGAGTAGCCTTCCGGCGCCGTCTCCTGGCCCTGTCTGGCGGTGATTTTATACAACCTGGGCAGATCTTCGAGTTCGGCCGCGATTTCCGAGTAGTGGAATTCATGGCCCCTGGCCTTGGTCCCTTTAGGACCCAACAAGCCGGAGCCCGTCAGGGTGATCTCCCGATAGCCCAGGGCCTTGAGCCGGGGCAGCATCCGCACCGAAAGCGGCAGCACCCCGGCCATGGGGTGGCGGCGGCCTTCCAGGTCCTCAATCTCCCGGGAGAGATACATCAAGCCGCCGCACTCCGCGTAAACGGGCAACCCGGCCGCGGCCTGGACCGCGATGCTGCGCTTCATGCCGGCGTTAGCCGCCAATTGAGTCGCATACAATTCGGGATAGCCTCCGCCCAGATAAACCCCGTGCAGGTTTTCCGGCAGTTCCCGGTCCGCTAAGGGTGAAAAGGGAACCAGTTCCGCGCCGGACTGCGCCAACAGTTCCAGGTTCTCCTGATAATAAAAACAGAAGGCCGGGTCCCGGGCCACCCCCAGGCGCACAGCGGAGGGGCCGGGGGTCAGGGGCCCGGTGAGGGGCCAGGGGTCAGGGGTCAGGGGCCGGGGGTTAAAGGGAGAAGCTTCAACCACCGGGGTTTCCCTGGAGAAGGACAAGACGGGTAGTGCGGCCAGCAAGCCGTCCAGATCCAGGTTTTCCTCTAAAAAATCCGCCAGATGCGTCAGGCGGCTCTCGTCCAGGGGGTGATCCTCAGTGGTAAAGAGACCCAGGTGCCTCTCGGGGATGGCTAAATCCGCTTCCCGGGGCAGGCCGCCGATGCAGTTAATCCCATTCAACCCGCTTAGCGCCTGTTCCAGGTAATGCAAATGCGCCGCGCTCCCCACCCGGTTAAAGACCACCCCCGCCAGGGTCAGCTCACGGTCAAAAGTGGCGTAACCATGGACCAACGCGGCCGCGCTCCGGGCCAGGGAGCGGGCGTCCACCACCAGCAGGGCCGGGAGATTCAGCCACTTGGCCATCTCTGCGGTGGAACCGGCTTCGCTCAGGCCGTCATAGCCGTCAAAGAGCCCCATGACCCCTTCCACCACCGCTATTTGAGCAGCCGCAGCATGGCGGCGGAAAAGGGCAAGATTGGTGTCTCGGCTCAGCATCCAGCCGTCCAGGTTCCGGGAGACGCGGCCCGTGGCCCGGCTATGGTGGCCCGGATCGATGAAATCGGGGCCTACTTTGAAAGGCTGCACCGTCAAACCCCGGCGGCGCAGGGCAGAAATCAGCCCCAGGGTGACGGTGGTTTTGCCCACCCCGCTTTGCGTTCCCGCAATGACTAATCCTCTTGTTTGTTGGGCCATGATCTGTATAGTTCAAAGTTCAAAGTTCAAGGTTCAAGGTTAGGCCACCGATCGCGTATTTTTTCATGATGATCATTCGCGAGTCTTCGGCTCATCAATAATTCCCAATAATTCCTTAAAATTCGCAGTCTTAACTTTGAACTTTGAACCTTGAACTTTGAACTCTTAAGCCTGTGAGCCAAAAAGCTCATTAATAAAACTAACCCCTACTTTCCCCACACATTCGGATGAAGAAACCGGGCCAGCTGCTCCACCGCCTCCGCCGACCGGGGGCCGGGGCGGGAAAAAAGGCTTTCCTCCACCACCAGGACCCGGCGGTCCTTGACGGCGCGTAATTCCTGAAAGTGAGGCCGGGTATAAATATCTTCCGGACTGCGGTTCATGGCCCCCTGCTGGATCACGTAGACTTCCGGCTGCGCCTGAATCAGGGCCTCCAGGCCGAAGGGGGCCAGCTTCTGCCTGCTGTCGATGATGTTTACGCCCCCGGCCCGGTTGATGATGTCGTTCACCATGGAGCCCCGGCCTGCAGCCAGGAGGTTGTGATAACGCACCTCAAAAAAGACCCGAGGGGGTTTACGCCCGGCCACCCGCCGGGCCACCTCCTGAAGCCGGGCTTCCATCGCCCGGTTTAACGCGGCCGCGGCCTCAGCCCGCCCGGTGAGTACCCCTAAGCGTTGGATCATGCTGAATAATCCGGAAAATTCCCGGGGTGCGAACATGGCCACCGGCACTCCCTCGGCTTCCAGCCTCTTTAAAGCCGGCATGCCCTTGGGCACCCCGCCCTGGACCACCAGATCGGGTTTGAGCGCCAAAATCATCTCCACGTTGGGCTGGAGGTGCGTGCCCACGGTGGGGATGTTCTGCAGGGTGTCGTCCCCCTGGATGCGGGCCACGATGCGGTCCCCCGCACCTAGTGCAGTCAGGGTTTCCGTCAAACCGCCGTATAAAGAGACAATACGCCGGGGCGAACTGGCCAAAGAAATCGTCTCCCCCCGGTCATCCTGGATTTGCACGGCCACCCAAGCTGGCCCGGATAGAATCGCAATCCCCAACAGCATTGCCAAAATGACGATAGGGGTCAGGGGCCAGGGGCCAGGGGTCAGGTTCCACCTCGTGCCCAAGATGTGCTTTATGGGACGCTCCATACGAGATAATCACCCAATAATTAGGCATCCAAAAACGGGACTAACGCCATTCGGATACCTTTTAATTAGCCTTTCATAATTTTTTAAATAATTCTCATTATGAACATTATTCTTTAACCACATTTTTGCACCTTCTATAATATCAGTGCAAAATTGACGCAAATTAATCAAAAGGGATTTATCTTGGCCCTTTGATCCAACGATACAGCAATGAATACTATCAATTCCAGTTTTTAATCCTGGTTCTGTAAATAAAATCCTCTTATATTCAATTCCATGATCATGCTTTGTCCGTCCTTGATGAAGTATAGCGCATCTAAAATTCCATATTTGTTCAGCCGATAATTGCCTGCCATATTTTTCTGGTCTGGCTTGTATTAGATATTCTTTAATCCGATGTTTATACTTTTCACCATCCGCCCGACCATCCTCAGATTCAAGAGCTCCATATATATCAGGAATACATAATGCTACAAATAAAGATATATAATACAGGTTTGCATCAAGACCTTTTTTAATCTGTTCTAACAATAATTCCATGATTCCTTGCCCTACCCCTCAAGTTCCCATCGGCTCTAACTTTGAACCTTGAACTTTGAACTTCCCTCATCATCGGGCCGCCTCCAACAATTCCTCCTCTTCCTGCAAGTCCGGCGTCAGCGGCAGCATCACCGCATAAGGCCGCTGATGCCCGGGGTGCCGGATGACCTCCATGGGGGTTTCGTAAACTTGGCCCAGAATATCCGGGGTAAAAACTTCCTCGGTGGGGCCGTCCTCGAGGATGCCCCCGTCCTTGATGAACATCAGCCGCCGGCTGTAAAGCGCAGCCAGGTTCAGGTCGTGCATGGCGCAGAGCACGGTGAGGTTCTGGGTTTCATTAAGGAACTTCAGGATTTCAAAGATCTCCAGTTTTTTCCGGACATCCAAAGAGGAGGTGGCCTCGTCCAGCAGCAAAATCTTAGGGTCCTGGGCCAGGGCCCGGGCGATCACCACCCGCTGGCGCTCGCCGCCGGAGACTTCGGTGACCGGCCGCTGTTGCAGATGCTCGGTGGTGGTGCGGCGCATGGACCTGAGCGCCCAGAGCAGGTCTTCGTCCGTCAGGGACCCCAGCCGCTGGCGGTGGGGATAGCGCCCCATGAGGACGATCTCCAGGCAGGGGAAGGGAAAGCGCACTTCGCTGGCTTGCGGCACCACCGCCATGATCCGGGCCCGTAGGCGGCTGCTCAAGTTTCCCAGATGCTCGTCCCGAATAACGACCCTGCCCCGCAGCGGCGGCAGCAGCCCGGAGAGGGCGTGGAGCAGGGTGGATTTGCCGCTGCCGTTGGGACCCAGGATGCCCACGAATTCTCCGGGGGGCACCCGGAAATTCAGGCCCTGAAGCACCAGGCGCTCGCCGTAGCCCAAGTCGAGGTTCTCCGCCCGAATCACCACATCCCCCTGGCCCGCCGGGATTTCAGCAGGTAAAAGAAAAAAGGCCCCCCCAAAAGTGCGGTGACCACCCCCACCGGCAGCTCCTGGCCGCTGGCCAGCAGCACCCGGGCGGCCACGTCCGCCCAGATGAGGATCAAGGCCCCGGTGAACGCGGATAAGACCAGCAGCCGCCCGTGCGACGGCCCCGCCAGGACTCTTACCAGGTGCGGCACCACCAACCCCACAAAGCCGATGACGCCTGAGACCGACACCGCGCCCGCGGTCAGCAGCGACGCGGCCAGCAGCAGATTAAGCCTCACTTTGGAGACCGCCACCCCCAGGTGGTGGGATTGCTCCTCACCTAAGGCGAGGATGTCCAGTTCCCGGTGGTACGAGAAGGCCAGGATCAGGCCCAGGACGGCGTAAGGCAGGAGGAATCCCACGTGAATCCAGCCACGCCCGGAAAAACTGCCCATGATCCAGAAGACGATGGCCGAGAGAGACTCTTCGTCCAGGCTTTTAATCAGGCTGATGAGTGCGGACAGAAAGGTGGATACCACGATGCCCGCCAAAATCAGGGACTCTTTGCGGATGCGCCCGCCGGACTCCCGGGACAGCGCCAGCACCGCCACCATGGCCCCCAGGGCCCCGGCCAGGGCGCCTAAGGGGAGCGGGCTCAAGCCCAAAAACGACCCGCCCGCGCCCAGCATCACCAACAGCGCCACCCCCAGGGCCGCGCCAGTGGACACTCCCAGGGTGAAGGGGTCCGCCAGGGGGTTTAAGAGCAGCCCCTGGAAGACCACCCCGGCCGCGGCCAGGGCCGCGCCCACCAAACCTGAGAGCACCACCCGGGAGAGCCTGATGCCCCAGATGACCACCTCCGTAGTGCGGTCCATCGGCGCCGCGGCCAATCCCAGTTTACCCAGAATCACCCCGAAGACAGTGGGCCAACCCACCTCCATGCGGCCGACGCCGGTGGCCAGGACCACCGAGGCCAGCAGCCCCAGGCACAGTACCAGGAGCGCGGCGGCAAAGCGCCGGGAGCCGGTCCGGCGCCGCTCCCGGGCGGCGGCCAGGTCCAAATGCGTTGCGGCCTTGGCGGGATTGGACGAATCAGGCAAATTCATTACTTCCTTAACTCCAAAAAAAAATCCTTAAGTCCCGATGGACTTAAGGATATACCCAGCTGATTCATCCTTAAGGAAGGAGGCGCTTGTCCAGGGCGTCTCCGCTGTCCGGGCCTCTCGTCTCTCGCAAAGGCTCCGGACCTCCAGGCAGGTCTTCTGGCTCCCGGATCTCTCTACCGCCTGCGCCTTCCCACCCCGCTTCAGCGGAGCAGTGGCTCGTTGCAGGTTTCGTCCCCGGACACAGCGGCGGGACCGCGACGGCTCTCCGTCTTCCCTATTAAACCCCGAAGGGCGCCTGGATGATCAAGCATATCCGGAAATGGAGGGGCTGTCAACTTCTAGCGTTTTCCGTTTTGGATTATCGATCTTTGAGGTTGAAAGGGAAATTCGAGAATTGTTTCCAGGGGGAGAATAGATCCCCTGTAACGATTATCGAAACCGTTTTTGGCTTTTCGTTTTTCATGGAAATTAATAGTATTTTATAATAGCACTACTCATAACCCGTAACCCATAACCCGCAACTCGGAACTCGGAACTCGGAACTTGGAACTCGGAACTAAAATCAAACTCGGCGTCAGCTCCTGCCTTTTGGGTGAAAAGACCCGTTACGACGGCGGCCACAAATGGGAACCCTTCATCACCGAGAGTTGGGGGCCACACCTGGAACTTTTGCCCATCTGCCCGGAGGCAGAATGCGGCCTGGGCGTTCCCCGGGAAGTTATGCGCCTGGAGGGAGAGCCTCAGGCTCCCCGGCTGTTCACGGTCAAGACCCGGATAGACCACACCGGCCGGATGCTGACGTGGACCCGGGAGAGCCTGGTGATGCTGGAGGCGGAGGACCTCTGGGGATTTATCTTCAAGAGCGGCTCTCCCAGTTGCGGCCCGGCCCGGGTTAAAGTCTATGACCCCCAAGGCAGACCCCGGAAACAGGGACAGGGCCTCTTTGCCGGAGCCTTTATGACGACCTTTCCCCTCCTCCCGGTCGCTGACGAAGTCCGCCTCCATAACCCCCAATTCCGGGATAACTTCATCGAGCAGCTCTTTACTTTGGGGCGCTGGCGGGAGTTGCTGCGGGAAAAATGGACTTTAGCCGATCTTATCGCCTTTCACACCCGGCATAAGCTGCTGCTCCTGGCCCACAGCCCCAAGCATTACCGGCTTATGGGCCGTTTGCTGGCCGCGGCCGAAGAAACGCCGGCCCAGAGACTGGCCGCCCGCTACCAGGCCCTGCTGCTGGCAGCCGTGCGGCTCCAGGCCACCCCCAGGAAACAGGCCAATGTCTTGCAGCATATCCTGAGGTACTTCAAAAAGGTCTTGTCTGCCAAGGAAAAGCAGGAGTTGCTGGAACTCATCGATTCTTACCGCCGGGGCAACCTGCCTTTGCTTGGGATTCTGACGTTGCTCAATCACTATGTCCGGAAATACGGTTCCACCTATCTTCAGGAGCAATATTTTCTCCAGCCTCACCCCGTGGAGCTGCTGCTACGCTTTCATGCTTAAAAACCTTAACGGAAAGCGAAAAACGGAAAACGAAAACGCTACCATATGGTATGCTATGAAAAAATGACCCCAAAAGCCCTGGTGGAGTCTGCATGACTTATAAACGCCCGGTATTCCCCTTCGCGGCCCTGGTGGACCAGGAGCGCCTGAAAAAGGCCCTGATCTTAAACGCCATCAACCCCTTAAGCGGCGGGGTGCTGATCCGGGGGGAAAAGGGCACGGCCAAATCCACCGCGGCCCGGGGGCTGGCCGCGCTGCTGCCTCCCATCCGCATGGTGGCGGATTGCCCTTTCAACTGCGACCCGGAAGCTCCTGAGACCATGTGCGACGCCTGCCGGGGCCGCGCCGCTGCGGGACAGAAACTCACCATCCGGGAGCGGCCCATGGCCGTGGTGGACCTGCCGTTGGGTACCACGGAGGACCGGCTGCTGGGCACCATCGATTTGGAAAAGGCCATCAAAAGCGGGGAGAAGCACTTCGAGCCGGGTATTCTGGCCGCGGCCAACCGGGGCATCCTCTATGTCGACGAAGTCAATCTCCTGGACGACCACCTGGTGGACGTGCTCCTGGATGCAGCGGCCATGGGGATCAATGTGGTGGAGCGGGAGGGCGTCTCCTTCGTGCACCCGGCCCGCTTCATCCTGGTGGGCACCATGAACCCGGAGGAAGGGGAACTGCGGCCCCAGCTCCTGGACCGCTTCGGCCTCTGCGTGGAAGTGGCCGGATTACAGGACCTTCAGGACCGCATCACCGTGGTGCAGCGCTGGCTGGACTATGAAAGCGACCCGGAGGGATTTTCCAGAAGATGGCAGCCGGAGCAGGAGAAGCTGCGCCAGGCCATTCTCTCCGCCCGGGAGCGCCTGCCAAGGGTGAGATCCAAGGAAGGCCTCTTGCAGCTCATCTCCCGCATCTGCCTGGACCAGGGGGTGGACGGCCACCGGGCCGACATCTACATGCTGAAAGTGGCCCTGGCCCTCGCGGCCTATTACGGCCGGGAGGAAGCCGGGCCCCGGGAAGTCCGGGAGGCCGCGGAACTGGTGCTGCCCCACCGCTTGAGACGCAAGCCCCTGAGCGACCGGCAGATGGACCTGGAAAAGCTGGAGGAGAGCCTCAGACGGCACCAGGAGAGCCTGAAGCACCGGACCCACACCCCCGCCGGCCCCGGCTCGGATAAGGACGCAGCCCAACGCTCCAGCCAGGACCCGGGCATGAAGGAAGTGGTCTTTGCTCCCGCCGCCACTTTTCCTGTGAAACCCCTGGACCTGCCCCCGGACCGCACCCCCAAGAAGGCCCTGGGCCGCCGCACCCAGGCCCCCACCGAAGACAAGAGCGGCCGCTACGTGCGCTCCACCCCGTCGCCCAGGGGCGCGCCGGACCTGGCCCTGGACGCGACGCTAAGAGCCGCCGCGCCTTACCAGGCCTTTAGGGACAAGGGCAACCTGGCCCTGGCCGTGGCCCCCCCGGACGTGCGCCACAAGGTCCGGGAAAAACGCATCGGCCACCATATCCTCTTCGTGGTGGACGCCAGCGGCTCCATGGGCGCGAGGGAACGCATGGCCGAGACCAAGGCCGCGATCCTGTCGCTCTTACTCGACGCCTACCAGAAGCGGGAGCGGGTGGGGCTCATCACCTTCCGGGGCCAGAGCGCGGAACTGGCGCTGCCTTTCACCAACAGCGTGGAGACCGCGCGCCAACACCTGGAGCACCTGCCCACCGGCGGCAAGACGCCGCTGCCCCACGCCCTGAGCCTGGCTTTTGAGACGATCAACCAGGAAAAACTGAAGCACCCCAAGGACGCCTTCCTCCTGGTCCTGATCACCGACGGCAAGGCCAACATCTCCCTTACCGGCGCGCCGGCCATGGTGGAGACCAAGAAGCTGGCCGCCAAACTCCGGTCCCTGAACATCAACACCCTGGTCCTGGACACCGAAGTCCACACCCCCATGATCGACTTCGGCTGCCTGCCGGAATTGAGCAAGATTTTGGGCGGGCGATACATCGATATCGAGGACTTGCAGGCCCATGAAGTGGTGGCGCGGATCGCGGAGTCGCGGCAGGGGTAGGGTGCGTCTTACGCACCACCTGAGAGGGGTGTAGGGTGCGTCTTACGCACCACTAAAGGCAATCCCGAAAAGATAAACCTCACGCCAAGACGCCAAGGCGCAAAGAAAGGCGCAATATCAGCGGTAGCACAGGCTTTCCAGCCTGTACGAATTGCCGGGGCGGGCGGGGACGCCCGCTCCACGGGACACCCGCCCCACGGCAGGAAGGCCCGCCCCGCCGGGACCTGCAAATCCCCCTTCCGTCATTCCGAACGGAGCGCCGCGGCGTGAGGAATCTTGCATTGAATTTTCTTGTAAAATTTCCTTTTTTTGTTATGGTGCCTGGGTGATCTATAAATGGCGCCATAAATAATTGCGCATTTTGATCTCTGCGCTCTCTGCGTCTCTGCGAGATAAAAAGGTTTCTCGCAGAGGCGCAGAGACCGCAGAGAATGTCAACCGCGGTTAATTAAGTCGCTCAGTTATGAATTTCTTGCAAACACCGGCGCTCATTTAGCAGTCAACGCGTTGATAAGCGGATTTTATTACCCATAACCGCGAACCACCCAATCCCCAAAGACATTAAACCAGGCGCCGCATTCTAAACCGTATTTTAGGAGGCGAACCATGGCAATGGTAGAAGCGAATCCCACCGGACGCGGCAGCGCGTTGCTCCTGCTGGCCCTTTTCGGCCTGGGCCTGGCCTGCTTGGCCGTGCCGAAGACCGCTGAAAGCGGGGTGGCCACCGCCTGGGTCAGGAAGTACAACGGGCCCGGAAATGGTGATGATGCACCCAAGGCCATCGCAGTTGACAGTCAGGGCAACGTCTTGGTCACCGGCTCGTCAAGTAAGGGGGAATATCACTATGGCTACCTCACAATTAAGTACAGCCCAAGCGGGAAACGTCTCTGGTCGCGTCGTTACGATGGGCTGTCAAACGGCAGTAGTCATGCCACAGCCATGGTTATGGATCACCAGGACAATGTCTTGGTAACCGGTTACACGGAGGGGGCTGATACGGGCTTGGATTATGTTACCATCAAATACAACCCAGATGGTAAACAGCTTTGGCTTCGTCGCTATAATGGACCAGGAAACGGGCAGGATTTTCCCAACGCTATTGGTGTGGACGCACAGGGCAATGTCTATGTAACTGGACATTCCTGGTCCGGTACTAGCTCTGACTTCCTAACTATTAAATATAGTCCTGATGGTAAGCGTATCTGGGCAAGGCGTTATAATGGTACTGAAAACAGTGCATATATGGCCAATGCCATGGCTGTAGATGCAAACGGCAATGTTTATGTCATCGGCTCAAGTTATCCTTCCCACGGTGATGATTGGATGACTACTATCAAATACAACACAGATGGCAGGCTACTTTGGGTGGCCAGCCACTTGGGACCAACAGTCGACCTGGATGCGGCTAGGGCCATCGCCGTAGATGCTCAGGGCAATGTTTATGTCAGCGGAGGTAATCATGGTTACTTTTTGACCATCAAGTACAGCCCCGAAGGTCAGCAGTTATGGGAACGCCAGGACGGCAAGGGAAAATACGGCGCACCAGAGGCTATCGCCGTTGATTCCGCGGGTAATGTCTATGTCACAGGGACTTCTGCCACTTTAAAATACAGCAACGATGGCCAGTTATTGTGGAAATTAGGCAGTTACGCAGAGGCCTTGGCGCTGGACCCCCAAAGTAATGTTTATATCACCGGATTTCCCGGGGAAACCTTTAAGTATAGTTCCCTCGGAGAAGAAATGTGGGTCGGCGGTTACAAAGAGCCAGGAAGCAATTACTATCGCACCCAGGCCATAGCATTAGACAAACGAGGTAATGTCTATGTCACGGGATATTCTTGGCCTAACGCGAAATACATTACCATCAAATACATACAAAGCCCGCGTACCGGGCCATAGGTCTTTGATAAGAAAACTGTTTCATCCTTTGTATATTAGTGGGAAGGGATTTTTTCTCCTCTCTATTTCTCCTCTTCCTCCAGCTCCCGCAGGCGCCGTTCCGCGTCTTTCTGGCGCTTGAGGGCGTCCTCCTGGCGTTTGACAGCCTCTGGCAGGCGCACGCCGGGATGCTGTTTTTTCTCCTTCTGATCGAGATATTCCCATTCTTCCTGCCGCTTCTGTTGCAACTCTTGCTGGCGCTTATCTTCCAACGTCTGGGACTGGCTTTGGGCCAAGACCCGGCTCGGGAGCCAGAGGTTGCCGGGGATTGCCAATGAACCTGCCAGGAGCACCACCCCCACCCCCATGATCCTTTTCATCTGCCCCTCCTACCGGTCCTTATTCATAACACCCTGAAGGCATTAAAATTTCTCACTTTGCCGCCTTATCTTCCCAAATTTTTGCCGCAAGATTCCGGGCGGTCGATATATCGATATTGAGGCTTCCAGGCCCTGGAAGTGGCGGCGCGGATTGCCAAGTTGAGACAGCGCTCAGTGGTCAGCTACCAGAATTATTAATAAGCACCTGTTCGGAGAAGTAAAGTCCCGGAAAGATAATTCATTGCTGCTGTCCCGATGGACTATAATGCCGTTTGAGCCAGGTGCTTAAGCCGTCGAGGCCGGGGAACAACACCCTTTCCGTCAGATTGCATTGGTCGAGTTTATCCCGAACCTCCCATTTCAGGGCGGCGGGGATGACAATCTTGCGGCAAATGTCGGGGTGTGACTCAAACCAATTATCGAGTCCCAGGGTCGGATCGGACATTACGGAAAACAGGGCGTATTGGTTGACAATTCTGTCGTCCATGGACGGCGGCTCAAAAAAAAGCAGAAAGGGGGAAGATGAAAGCCTATCGAAATGATCAAGAGTATCGACTACTTTTGAAAGAAGCTGGGTCGTGAAGATGTTGGCTCCTTCCTCCACCAGCGCGTCACACAGCTCGGCAGGAAGCCGTTTGTTGGCCTCTTCGCAATTGACTGCCCAGATAGCTCCGTCGATATCGAATTTATCGATATTGGAGGTGGCAAAATGAACCGCCACCAGCGGAGAATAGGTCCAGTCGAGGAGGCGGGTGGGGAGGCCGTGGTGTTGGGCCACGGAGAGCCAGTGCCATAACGAGGCTTCCTGTTCCACGTCCCGATGGGCGTATTTGATGAAGTTACGCATCAGATGGCGCTCGAGGCGCGCATACTCGCCTCCGAGACGCATGAGGCTGGTGACAATGGAATATCCGGCATCAGACAGGCCGCGAAACGCCCAGGCAGAACGGAAACGGTTAATTCCCGGATTGAAGGACCCCTCAAAGAGACAATCCTGCAGGTGGCTGAAGTTCCTCGCGGTTTCAATAATCATCGGCCAACTCCCGAAGACGATTTCATACCAAACGATATTTTTAAGATCACGTTCCCTGCCCCGCCTTCTCCTCCCACAACTTCGCCAGTCTGGCCAGGTGCCCTTTTTCCTCCTGGGCCAGGGTGTAAAGGACCTCCTTGGCTCCGGCATGGGTGAGTTTTTGGGCGAAGCGGAGGTACAGGTCCAGGGTCTGGGTCTCCAGCATCAGGGCCAGCTCCAGCATTCCGGATAAGGTCTGCATCTGGGCCGCGTTTTGCTCCAGGAATTCCCGGGGCTTGAAGCCCCCCTCCATCATTTCCGGTTCCCGCTCCGCCATTAACCCGGGCAGATCCTTACCCGACGGCTCCAGTTGCCGGTAGAGGGCGGCCAGCTTCTCCTCGTGCAGTTCCTCATAATGTGCCAATTGCCGGCAGAGCGCGGCCAGATCCGCGTCCGCACTCTGCGCGGCCACGGTTTCATGAAAGGTTTGCAGGCCCTTTTCCATGGCATAGGCCAGAACCGCCACTTCCTGGGGCGATTCATCGCCCCGGATCAGGTCCAGGTTGAGTTCCCGGGGGCCGTGGGCCTTTTCGCCCTGATAGGCCTTGATGCCGCCGGCGAGGTTATAGACCTCTTTGAAGCCCAGCCCGGAGAGAAACTGGGCCGCCACCCGGCTGCGGCCGCCGATGGCGCAGTGAACCAGGGTGGGTTTGTCCGGCTCCAGGTTCCGGTATTGGTCGTTGAGGTTGGGCAGCGGCATGAGAATGGCGCCGGGAAGGTGCTCCTCCTCATATTCCCAGGGCTGGCGCACGTCCAGGAGAGTGAAGGCGTCTTCCGCATGGGAGGCCAGGTATTTCCGGGCCTCCTCCGCGTCCATTGATGCCACGGGGGTGAACAGTTTTCTAAGCTGTATCATCTGCGGTAAAATTTTAACTCTGCAAAACCTTATCCCCCCAGAACCTCCCCCAGGGCGGAGATGACCCGGTCCTGATCACCGTCGGTCAGGCCGGGGTACAGGGGGATAATGACGCTGCGGTCCTGGAGGCGCTCGCTCACCGGCAGCGGGAATCTCAGGGGCGACCCTGCGTAAGCCTCCTCCCGGTGGGCGCACATCACCCCCCGGACGGTGCGGATGCCCCGGTTAAGCAAGGCCTGCATCACTTCCTTCTGCCCCCGGGGGCATTCTTTTTTCAGGATGACCCAGAAGGACTGCCAGTTGCTCCGGGCAAAAGAAGGCTCCTGGGGCAAATCCAGGAGGGGATGGCCGGCGAGGGCCTGCCGGTAGCGAGCGGCCAGCCGCCGCCTCTCGGCCACGAGTCCGGGCAGGCGCTGCAACTGCTCCCGGCCCACCGCGCCCTGGATATCGCTCAACCGGTAGTTAAAGCCCACTTCCGGGTACTTTTCGAAGACAATGCCCCCGGCCCGCTCCCGCTCCGCGGTGGACAGGGACATGGCATGGGTGCGCAGCCGGGCCATGCGGGCCATGATCTCCGGGTCCCGGCCCGTAACCATGCCCCCGTCCCCGGTGGTGATGACCTTCCGGGGGTGGAAAGAAAAAGTGGCCAGGTCACCAAAGGGCCTGCCGATGGGCTCCCAATCCCCGGCTTTCAGGCTGATTTCGGAGCCGATGGCGCAGGCCGCGTCCTCCACCAGTTTGAGACCATGTTTCCTGGCTAGAGGCAGGATGCGGCCCAGGTCGCAGGGGATGCCCAACTGATGGGGGGCCAGGATGGCCCGGGTGCGGGGGGTGACGGCCGCCTCAATCAGGTCCGGATTGATATTGCCGGTGGCATATTCCACGTCCACGAACACCGGGGTCGCGCCTACGTAACGCACCGCGTTGGCCGTGGCGATGAAGGAATGGGACACGGTGATCACTTCGTCCCCGGGGCCCAGGTCCAAGGCCGCCAGGGCCAGGTGCAGGGCCGCGGTGCCGCTGGAGCAGGCCACCGCCAACGGGGCGCCCACCAAAGCCGCGAACTCCTTCTCAAAGGACGCCACCTCCGGCCCCTGGACCACCCAGCCGGAGAGGATCGCCCGCCGGGCCGCGGCCGCCTCCTCCTCTCCCAGGGTGGGGCGGGCTACCTGGATCTGGGTCATTCCCGGTCTCCTTCAGTTCTTAGGAAAAGGGCACAGGGGCATAGTCCTCGAAAAACTGCACCCTTCCCCCTATGCTTTTTACATATTTCTTTATATATTCGCCATATTCGGCCGATACACCATTAGCCTGCCGATGGGAGGAGTATGTCCATGACCGAAGAAAAGCCCCCGGAGTCTCTGGACCTCCACCGGGAATCTTTGGAAAAGCCCCTGGAATCTCTGGAAAATCGCGCTGAAGCAACGGCTCAGCCGCCGGAATTCCGGGAGAGGCCGAAAGAAGTGGTCTATGCCACCCGGTTTATGATCGCTTCCCTGGTTTTGGCTGTAATCGCCTTTCCGCTAAGAGGAGCTGAACTCAAACCGCAGCTCTGGTTTATCGGCATCTTTGCCATAGTTTTGACCGCAATATTTACCCTGTTCTTATTATTCATGATTTTGGGCGGCCGCAATTGGGCGAGATTACTGTATGTCACCCTGTTTTTCATAGGCCTCCCGTTTTCGCTCCCCGCGTTCGTCATCGCCTTTTCCAAAAATCCCGTGGCCGCGGTGGCCACGCTGATACAATTGGCTTTGCAGACGATGGCGGTGGTGTTGCTGCTGCAAAAGCCCGTCCGGGACTGGTTTAAATTCGTTAAATTGCGGAAATTGATGGGTTACCCTTAATAATAACCGTTTTCCGTTTTCCGTTAAGTAATTAATAATCTTATCTGAATGTCACCCTGCAAGTTTGTTTCATTTGAAAGATAAGATGGGATAAATCAGATTTTCTCCAATTTATCCCAAGCCAGCCGGGCGGCACCCAGCACGCCGGCGTCGTCCCCCAATTTGGCGGGGACCACGCTCAGGGCCTCCCGGGGAAAGAGGGTGAGACGGCGGTAGAGTTCCTCCTGGAGAAAGAGCTCGAAGACTTCCCAGGCCCGGGCGAAACGGCCGCCGATGACCACCCGGGAAATCCCCAGGAGGTGGACCACCCCGGCAATGGCCTGTCCCAGGCTGCGCCCCACCCGCTCAAAGGCCTTGATGGCCAGGGGATCCCTTTGCTGGGCCGCCACCACCAGGGTTTCCCCGCCGATGGCCTCGGGGTCCGTCTCATAAAGTTCCCGGAGCCAGGACCCGGCGCCCTTGGCCAACTGCTCCTTGACCCAGGTCACCGCCCAAAAACCCGAAGCCATGGTCTCCAGACACCCCCGGTTGCCGCAGTGGCACTTCCTGCCGTCCGGGTCCACCGTCAAATGGCCGATCTCCCCGGAGGTGCCCGCGGTTCCCGACCAGAGGCAGCCGTTTAAGATCAAGCCGCCGCCCACTCCCGTCCCCAGGGTGATCCCCAGCATTTGGGGATGATTCGCGCCCGCGCCCAGCCAATATTCCCCCAGGGTAAAGAGGTTGGCGTCATTTTCCAGGAACAGGGGCCAGGGGGATTGGGGCTGGAGGCGGGGCACCAGAGGGCAATTGTCCAGCGCCGGGATATTGGGGGAAAAGGCCACCCGGCCTTCCTCAGGCAGCACGCGCCCGGCCACCCCCATGGCCATCCCCTGAACCTCCGCTCCCAATTCCACCGCCTTTTCCTGACAGATTGTCAGGTCCGCAGCCAGGGTCTTCACCAGCGCATCCTGGTCGGGCATGGTGGCCGTGGCCCATTCCCAGCGCGCCAGGATCACCCCGCCCCGGTCCACCAGGGCCAGGCGGGCGTTGGTGCCCCCCAGATCAAGGGCGACGACTACCGGTTCTTTGGCCATAATTAAAGATAGTTCAAAGTTCCAGGTTCAAGGTTCCAAGTTGGAAAGGGCATCCCGATATTTTAAATCAGGAACAATCTCCATCAGTTCTTCATTGCTTATGGCGCCCGGCCGCACCAGCCGGGGCGGAGTGACGGTAACATCCACGATGGTGGACGGCAGCCCCCCGGGGCAGGGTCCGGCATCCAGGATCAGGTTCACTTCCGGCCCGAATTCCCGGGCCACCTCCTCCGCCAGGGTGAGTGGCTCGCCGCCGGCCCGGTTGGCGCTGGTGCCGGTAAGCGGCATACCCAACGCGGCCAGCAGACGGCAGACCACGGCCTGCCTAGGCTGCCTGACGCCCACGGTGCCGGTGCCGCCGGTCACCAGGCCCGGCAGCTCACGTTTGGCCGGTAGTATCAAGGTCAGGGGCCCGGGCCAGAAGCGGGTCATCAGCCGCGCTGCGATCTCCGGCGCTTCCTGGGCCACCTGCCGCACCATCTCTACGTCGGCCACCAGGAGCAGCACCGGCTTCTCTTCGGCCCGTCCCTTAAGGGTAAAGAGCCGTTTTAAGGCCGCCGGCTGATACGGATCCACGGCCAGGGCATAAAAAGTCTCGGTGGGCAGCGCCAGGATGCCGCCGGCGGCAAGCAGGCGCCGGCTCTCCGCAAACGCCCCAGAGGATTCCGGGTCCCGATCCTGCCACTTAAAGATGCGGCCCATGTCCCATCATACCTTCCCCGCCTGCTCCTGACAAGGCTTGACGGTAATTTCTGGGCAGGTTAAAAATTAAATAAGAATTAGGAGAGGATTTTCAAGAGAAATAATTGAGGTTGAAAGGCGAAAGAGTTTCCCCTTTTCCCCTCTTCCCCTTTTTCCCTTTTAGCTATGCGCCCCATGACCATCCAACCGGAATGCTACGACTGCCTGCTGCGCCTGGTGACCCTGACCGTGAACCTGGCAGGGGGTGGTCCGGAAAAGGAGAAGCAGGCCCAAGAAGCGTCTCTGGGCATTATCCGCAGGGAATTCCGGGACGGGGCCATCCCCGCGGCCATCGCCAACCTGTTTCACCGGGCCATCCGGGACGCGACCGGCAACCCCGACCCTTTTTCATCCCGGAAGGCCGCGGAGACGGCCTTCCTGGGCCGCATGCATGCCCGCATCGCGGCCTCCTACCATGGAGACCTGGATTCCCTCCTGAGACTGGCGGTGGTGGGCAATGCCATTGATTTTTTCCGGGAAAAGAAGGAAGTCACCCGGGAGATGCTCTCCCAGGCGCAGTGGACCCGGGCCGATCTGGAGCCTTTGCGCCGCCGTCTGGAAAATGGACCGGGAGATCTCCTTTACCTGGCGGATAACGCCGGAGAGCAGTTCTTTGACCTGCCCCTGGTCAGCCATCTGCGGCGCCTAGGTTGGCAGGCGCACTACGTGGTCAAAGGGGGTCCCATCCAGAACGATCTTACCCGGGCCGATCTTTACGTCTCGGGCCTGGGGGAGGCCCTGGAGCCGGTGACCGATACCGGCGCGGCCACCGTGGGCCTGGTGCTGCCGGAGGCCGGCGCCGCGTTTCAGGAACTTTACCGGCAGGCGGACCTCATCCTGGCCAAGGGCATGGGCCATTTCGAAACCATGAGCCATTTAGAAGACCCCCGGCTCTTTTTCCTCCTCCAGGCTAAGTGCTCCCCCGTGGCCCGGGCCCTGGGAGTGGACCGGGGGGCTTTCGTGTTGCAGCAGGCGGTTGGCGCCTGATACTCAATTCGCGGTCAAAAGGAGTTATACTGAACGACTTAATTAACCTCGTTTAGCACCATCTCTGCGGCCTCTGCGCCTCTGCGAGAAACCTTTTATCTCGCAGAGACGCAGAGAGCGCAGAGATGAATAATGGGCAATTATTTATGTCGCCATGTATAAATTGTAAGGGCGAACCTTGTGTTCGCCCTGAACGCTTGGGGCGAACACAAGGTTCACCCCTACAAAAAACTGTCGCTTGATTGCGAACTTGGTATGAGGAGAAATTTTTTAAGAGGAGACGCAAATGCCGGAAATCAAGGTTAAAGGAATGAGTTGCGCCCATTGCGCCGCCGCGGTGGCCAAGGCTTTGCAAAGCCTGCCGGGAGTCTCGGAGGTGCAGGTGGACCTGGCCGGCGGCAGGGCCACCTACCGGAGCGCCGCTCCCATCTCCCCGGACGACCTGGCCCGGGTGATCAAGGCCGCTGGCTTCGAGGTGACGGAGTAGCTAATACCAGGTTCGCAGAGGTTTCTACTTGCCAGAGGCGTGCAAATTCGCGAGGGGACAGAAATGGTGGAGCGGGCCTCCGTGCCCGCTTACTGTCTTGAATAGTCTTAGGCGGTGGCACAGGCTTTCCAGCCTGAGCGAATAACTCAGGGGGGCGAGGACACCCGTCCTACGATTTTTATGCTTTATGGGTGGGCCATATGGCCCCTGAAGAACTGTTTGATCTTATCCCCTCAAGCCCGGCGTTGCCGCCGGGCCATTGATTAGAACCACACCGAATTATGAGCTGACCGCGTTGCGAGGCTCAACGGCCGCGTCCGCCGCCACCGCCCCCACCGCCGCGGCCTCCCCCTCCGCCGCCGCCTCTGCCGCCACCCGACGGCGCGCTGACTCCTCCTCTGCCTCCGGATGGCGCGCTGCCCCCTATAAACCCGGAGGAAGCTCCGCCGCTGCTCCGGGGCGCTTGCAGGCGCGGCGCCGGGGCGGATCTGGGAGCCTGCATTCCTCCGCCCCCCCGGCCGGTTTGCGGCCGGAATAACTCCTGGCGGCGGATCTGTTGTTCCTCCCGCCGGAAGCGCTGCTGTTCCGCCCTGGGAAATCCCCGCTCGGATTGTTGCTGGCGCCTGAACTGGTCCCGCACCTCCCGGGATTCCCGCACCGACTGGGGCGGCAAACCCATGCCCCTTCTGCCGTCGCCCGCGGTGGCGTCTCGCGTCCGGCTGTCGGGAAGAGCCCGGAGGCCATCCGGCCCCCGCCCATCCCCGCGGGCCTGTGGGACTTCCACCATGCCCCCTTCCCGCCTGGTCCCCCGGATCACTTCCACGCCTTCCGGCCCCCGGGTGGTGATTCTCCTGGGCGCGGCCACCGCATCCGGACGCCCCACGTTGGCCCGGGCCTGGCGCACGTCCGCGGCCTGCCTGATCCCCAAGCGCTGCCCTTCCCGCAACTCCCGGGGCACCGCCTCCCGGAGACGCTCGTGGCGGCTCAATACCGCCTGGGGGGGCAAACCGTTCCGAATTCTATTGACCCGAACGTTATTCACAAATTTATTGATGTTGACGATATTGATGTTGGTAACCCTGGCCACAAAAGGAAATCTCGGGCCGAAGAAGAAAAATGCCCGGGGCGCGAAGGGGAAGAAGAAGTAATCCGCCAACAACAGGGTGCGGGGAAAGATAAAGGGAATGGCGCTGAAAGGATAAAGATAGCCGGTGTTGTAATAGGAATAGACAGGAGCGTAAGGCAGCCCGAACCCCGGCAGAAAGTAGGGGGCCTGGCAAAAAGTCCAAAAAGGCGGAGAGATCCGATCCAACACCGGGGCCCCCGGATCATATCCGGTCGGGGGATAATAGGCCGGGGCCGGCTCGTAATCAGGCGGCGGGATGGGAGCCCAGCCGATATACTCGTCGCTGGTGCGCCAGGCCACGGTGGACGGATACCAGGTGGCCCCCGGAGACCACACCCAACCGTATTCGTCGGTGGGCATCCAGTTGCCGTAATGATAGGTCGCCCACCCCCAGGGCTCATCCGTTTCGAAGACCCAGCCATCTTCGGTGGGCACCCAACGGCCGTCCACATAGGGACGCCAATTGGCGGTCACCGTGGTGGGATACCAGACCTGACCGTATTTGCCGTAATCGATCCAAAAGCCGTAGCGGGACAGCTCGTCATAGAACATGGCCACTTCCTCCTGGCCCGCGCCTACGGACGCAACCGGCCCCAACAAGCCCACGAGCATCAATACCGCCATAACGCCCATGATTTTTTGCCGGATTCTCGTTTTCTCTCTCCTTGGTAACATGCTGCCCCAGTCTTAAACACTCTAGCGGCAAAGCCCCGGGCGTCAGGCCTGCAGGATGGTCATCTCCTGATATTTAGACAATCTCTCCGCTTCTAATGTTTATGATAGAAATTTTCTCAGGCCGTTCAAGGGGGGGCGAGAAGAGTCTTGGAAGTCCAAGGCGATGGGGTCTGTTCAACGAAAAACGAAAAACCAAAAACGAAAAACGGTATTCTCAGGCCGCCAACTCCGCCCGCCAGAAGATCTGGTGCGCCGGCTGCAGCCGCCACCGCTCGACCCCGGCCTCCTCAAAGAGCCTGGCGAAATCCCCGTTCCTTAGGGCGTGGCCCCGGGCCAGGGCTCTGAAAACCAGAAAGAGCAAAGGAAAAAAGAGATTCTCCTGAGCCGCAAAGCTGCGCAGCTCCCGGACGGAGGCGTCCCGGTTCATCTCATAGAGCCAGGCCCGGCCCCCGGGCTTGAGGACCCGTAAGATTTCCGCCACTCCCACATCCGGTCGCCGCCAATGATGGAGGCTCATGGTAGCGATTGCCTGATCGAAAAAGGCGCTCCTGAAAGGCAGGGCCTCGGCCCGGGCCGCGACCCGGGGCGTGGGAGAGGGATTGAGGTTGGATATCTTTTCTTTTCCCTGATACAGCATCCGGTGGTCCAGGTCCAGGCTGCAAAGCTCAAGGTCCGGGCGCAGCGCGGCTAAGTAATCCGTCAGGAAACCCGGACCGGCCCCCACGTCCAAAAGCC
>Ga0233425_10001681_pt1 | contig 47797 bp, 44 predicted proteins | sample Watercolumn_Towu_2_FD_181712 | JGI IMG/M metagenome (GOLD analysis project Ga0233425, IMG submission 181712) | Freshwater microbial communities from Lake Towuti, South Sulawesi, Indonesia - Watercolumn_Towuti2014_140_MG | ecosystem: Environmental > Aquatic > Freshwater > Lake | place...
TCGCCAGCGCCGAACGCGCGGCGATCGAGCTGATGGATGACGTGCCTGCGAGCCTCAGTTTCGACCATGCCGACAAGATCTTCGAGAATCTCACGACGCTTCGTCCCCGTCTGGCGACGGACCTGCTGAAGGGTTGCACGAGCATCAGGGCCAAGCGACTGTTCCTGTTCTTTGCCGATCGTCACGCGCATGGCTGGACGAAGCGGATCGATCGCGACGTCGTCGATCTGGGCCGGGGCAAACGCCAGCTCGTCCCCGGTGGCCGACTGGATGCGCGTTATCAGATCACGGTGCCGGAAGCCTTCGGTCCCACAACCGAAAGTGAAGACCAATGACGGCGCAAATCTATGCGGACCAGGTGCGCCTGCTGGTCCGCGCCATTCCCGAAATCGCGCAGGAGGAGATCTTCGCGCTGAAGGGCGGAACGGCGATCAACCTGTTCGTGCGGGATCTTCCACGCCTGTCGGTCGACATCGACCTCGTGTACCTGCCGGTTGCCGATCGCGAGAGCTCGTTGCAGGCCGTGAGAGACGGGCTCGAGCGGGTCGCCGGCCGTCTCGAACGGGGTGGCCGCATGGCGGTCGAGCGCCGTCTGCTTCCCGACGGCAAGCGCCTTGTCGTGCAAGCAGACGGTGTGACGATCAAGATCGAGGTCTCGCCGGTCCTGCGCGGGACGGTCTTTCCGCCTGCCGTGCGATCGGTCAGCCCTGCGGTCGAAGACCGTTTCGGATTTGCCGAGATGCAGCTGGTGTCCGAGGCCGATCTCTATGCCGGCAAGATCGCAGCCGCGCTAGACCGCCAGCATCCGCGCGATCTGTTCGACATCCACTTTCTCTTCGCCAATGAAGGGATCAGCGATGACCTCTTCAAGGCGTTCCTCATCTACCTCGTCAGTCATCCGCGCCCTGCGCATGAGTTGCTGTGTCCGCACCGGCTCGACATCCGCGATCAATATGGCGCCGAGTTTCTCGGCATGACCGTCACAGACCTGCCGCTCAAGGCGCTGCTCGACGCGCGAGAGCGGTTGATCAGCGAACTCGGCGAACGGGCGCGACAACCCGCCAACCAGCGGTTCCTGATGTCCTTCCACGAACTCGCGCCCGATTGGGCAGCGGTAGGGCTCGATCCGGAGATCGCCGAACTGCCCGCGCTGCGATGGAAGGCGATCAATCTCGAGCGTCTGCAGCGCGAGAACCCCGACAAATTCGCCGTCCAGCTCCGCGCGCTCGGCGACTGCATCGGCGAGGAGGCGGCGTAAAGCCTCGCTGGTTTTGTTCCATCTGTGTTCCGTGATAGGCTCTCGCATCGATTCGTTTTGTGAGATGCGAGAGGTGAGCCATGTCCCGGCTCTACACGCTCATCAGTACAGCCTCCGAGGTCGCCGCGCATTTCAATGCCGAGGCGAAGCCTGATCTTGTCGTCCCATCGGAGACCGTCGAGGCCCTGCCCGGCCTTGTTGCCTTCGAAAAGGGCGGCCGCCGGATCCTGCGCGAAATGGACTGGGGCTTTCCGCGGCTCACTCGTGAGATGCGCGAGCGGGGCGAGCCGCCTGGTCGTATCGGTCTCGTCGCCGACCTGACCAATCCGCTGTGGAACAGCATCGTCGTCCAACCGCAATATCGCTGCCTCATACCCCTCACCCATTTCGCCAATCCGCATGGCGATGCGGGGGCCAAGACGCGCAGCTGGTTTTCGATCGTCGACCGGCCGCTTCTCGCCTGGGCGGGCTTCTGTCGCAATATCCCGGAATATGGGTCGGTCTATGCCGGCATGACGATGGACGCGAACAGCGCGGTCATGCCGTATAATGACCGTATGCCCGTTTTGCTGGAGCCGCAGGATTATGCGCGCTGGCTGGGCGGCACCATTCAGGATGTGATCGGTTTCCAGTTTCGCCCGCCAATCGCGGCCGAGCGGATACAGGTGCTTGATAGCGACGATCTCTGGCGCAGCGGTGATCTGCCGGCTGCGCTGCGCCCGCAAATGGCGTTGCTCTGAGCATGGCTGTGAGCAACAACCCGTACAGCAGCGTCGCCGAGGGCAGCCATGTGTAATCCTTATACCGTGCGCAAAAGCGCCGCCGAGGTCGCAGCCCATTTCGGTGTGGCAGCGCCGGCGTCGTTCAACACGCCCGAGGAGACCCTGCCGGGATATCCGGGAATGGTGGTGCGCGAAGCCGATGGCGAGCGCGTGCTTGAATCGATGGTCTGGGGCTTTCCGCGGCCGATGAAGAGCAAGACGACCGGTCTCCCGATCAAGCCGAAGCCGGTCAACAATATCGCAGACCTCACCAACTTCATGTGGCGCGGGATTGCCCCCAAGCTTCAGTGGCGTTGCCTCATTCCGCTGACGGGATTTGCCGAGGCGGAAGGCGAGAAGGGATCGATGACCCGGACCTGGTTTCGGGTGAAGGATGCACCGATCTTCGCCTGGGCGGGGATGTGGCGGCACAGCGATGAATGGGGTGCGGTCTATTCGGGTCTGATGACCGATGCGAATGCCGCGATCGCGCCGGTCCACAATCGGATGCCCGTCCTGCTGCACGAGGACGAATATGATCAATGGCTGCACGGCTCACTCGCCGACGTCGAGGCGTTCCGGGATCGGGTGTTCCCGGACAATTTGATCGAGATGGACAGGACCACCGGGCTGTGGTCACGCCGCGCGGTAAAATCGGCGGAGACGAACTAACCATCGCCGATCAGGCATGAAGCCCTCAAGCTGTCGCAGCGCCGTTCTGCTTTGTTGACGACGCTGTCTGGGCCTATCGCTTCGCGATGGGCTTTCTCAATCAGCGGCCCGCCTGAGACGCTCAGCAATAACGGCTGTCTTGCCTGTAAGTGGCCAATTGACGAATGTCAGGTTTGGAGCAGGGTCGGGAGGATAGCTGCCCCTCACGCGGATTCGGCTGCCGACTAGAATACCTCGCTGGTCGGCCGGGTTAGGGACGGCAGCTTCTTAGCCAAAGCTGACGTTTCTGATTTGCAGAAGTGCCGATGCTGCCTGAATAATGCTGGCCGAAGGCGACTGGCTGAATTCAGGGCGCGATATGGAGACAGTGGCCTTCCCGATATTTTAGCGGGATTGCTTACAATTCCTCTTCATCAATCCGGCATAAGCGCCCAGCCGCGAAGCTGCAGTGTTGTAATTGTCGTCATCGCGGAAACATCGACGCGGACCCCCTGCGCCACCTCGCTGCTTGCAAAGCCATTGCCGTGCAGTGCCTGATCGCAAACAGCTACAACCACGCCGGCGGAGCGCAGTTTCGCTATGAGGTCCAGATTCGGATTGCCAGTCGCTCCTGTCTTTCGAGAATAAGTGTTAGCCTTGGTGACGATCGCAGTTGCCGGGCCGTGAACGATCGCCACGACATCACCCGGCTTGATGGATACGCTGTTAGCAGCCAAGAGATTAAGGAACCGCGCGACTTTATCGAGCGACGGATTGACCTTGTCGGGGCTCGGCGCCGCCTTGGTAATGCTGAACACGACGCGATAGGTCAGCTTGGGATCAGGGTGCCCCTGTGCATCAGGCGTGGGATAAATACGTCCATGTTCGGGCACGATCTGTCTTGGCTGGGGACCATCCTGCGCAGCCACCTGAGAGGGCAGGATCATGGATGCCAATGCAATTGCGACCGAATAACGCATGTCAGTCTCTCCTGTCGTGACGGGCGGAACGGGCCGGCATAGTTGATTATTCAGTCACCCGATCCGCGCGAAAGCTGCGGCCCCCAGCGACGGATCCGAACCATCACGGGTAACCTTGGCCTGTCCGCGACCCGGTGCTGGAGCGACCCGGGGTTTCGGGGCTGAGGCACCCGAGCCGCCAAGCATATGTTCCATTGTCTCGACACAGGTGCGTACATCATCATCAGCGAGGCTGTAGAAGACTTGCTTGGCGTCGCGCCGCGTCATGACCAGATTGGCTCGGCGCAGTTCAGCGAGCTGCTGGCTGAGGGCTGGCTGCGTCACGCCGGTCAGACGCTCGATCTCGGCAACCTTCTGCTCGCCTGTCAGAAGACAGGACAGGATCATCAAGCGCTGGGTCTGGGCAAAGACACGCAGCTTCTCGGCAGCCGCTTCTGCGAGATCACGCGACTGGTGCAGCGCGGTCATGCGTCCGGCGCCGATCGACAGAACCACGCCTTGTCGCCTGACGCAGACAGATCGGGCGGAAGCAGAATGTCGTCGCCAGGATGCCAGTTTGCCGGCGTCAGGACAGAGTTCTCGGTCGATCGCTTGAGCGCGGCCAGCGTCCGCAGCATCTCAGCGATCGAGCGGCCAATGCTCATCGGATACCAGTTCATGGCGCGGATCACGCCATCCGGATCGATGAAGTAGGTGGCGCGGACGGTCGAGGCGTCCGCCGCATCCGGGGCGAGCATCCCATAGGCCTTGCCAACTGCCATCGATGGATCCTCGACGACCGGAAACGGCACTGCGACGCCGAAAGCGTCTTCGATCGCGCGCAGCCATGCGATGTGGGCATAAAGGCTGTCCACCGAAAGGCCCAGCAGCGCGCAGTCGAGCTCCTCGAATTGAGCAGCCGCCTTGGCGAGGGCGATAAATTCGCTGGTGCAGACCGGCGTAAAATCTGCAGGGTGCGAGAAGAAGATCAGCCACCGGCCGCGATAGCTTTCGAGGCTTTTCTCCCCCTGCGTTGTACGCGCCGTAAAATTCGGCGCCTGATCGCCGATCCGCAAAGGCCGTGGGGAGAACTCATCCTGCATCGGGATCCAATGCCAGCCAGCGCGCGTTGACGCAACATAATTTATGAATTACATAAACAGTGAAATCACGAAAGGATGTGCGCGATGGATATAGCGCTTGACCATGCTGGCGAGCTGGTTCGCGCTTCGCTGCGGACTGGCACAAAGGCCGAAATCCGCTCTTTCTTCGACGAGCCAACCAACACCGCGAGCTATGTAGTCTGGGACGCGGCCACAAAGCACGCGGCGATCATCGATAGCGTCCTGGACTTCGACTCGGCCGCCGGCCGCACTGACACCGCCTCGGCTGATGCGATCATTGCGTATGTGAGAGCGCAGGGCCTGACGATCGAATGGCTGCTCGAGACCCACGCCCATGCCGACCACCTGTCGGCCGCGCCCTATCTGCAGAAGGCGCTCGGCGGAAAGCTCGCGATCGGACGCGAGATCATTCGTGTGCAGAGTGTGTTCGGCAAGATCTTCAATGCCGGCACCGAGTTCGAGCGCGATGGGTCCGAGTTCGATCATCTGTTCGACGACGGCGATCGCTTCACGATCGGCGGGATCGAGGCGATCGCGCTGCATGTTCCGGGACATACCCCTGCCGACCTCGCCTATGTCGTCGGCGACGCGGTGTTCACCGGGGACACGCTGTTCATGCCCGACTACGGCACAGCGCGCGCTGACTTCCCCGGCGGTGACGCGCGCGAACTGTTTCGCTCGATCCGTCGCCTGCTCAAGCTCCCGCCCGAGACGCGCCTGTTCCTGTGCCACGACTATAAGGCGGCTGGACGCGACAAATATGTGTGGGAAACGACGGTCGGCGCTCAGCGCACCGGCAATGTCCATGTTCATGAAGGCGTCGATGAAGACGATTTCGTCGCGATGCGCACCAAGCGCGACGCGACGCTCTCGATGCCCAAGCTCATCTTCCCGTCGATCCAGGTCAATATGCGCGGCGGCCATCTTCCTGAGCCCGAGCCCAATGGCACCCGCTATCTGAAGATCCCGTTGGACGTGTTGTGATGCCGGGCTTCCCGCAAGCGATTCCGCTCCATGGGCTGATCGGCGGCCTCATGATCGGTTGCGCTGCGGCGATCATGCTGCTGGCCAACGGACGGGTCGCCGGCTGCAGCGGCCTGTTCGCTCGCGCCGCCGGCCTTGCGGTGTCGGGCGCTCCGCGGATGATCGCTGTGGCGTTCACCATTGGTCTTCCGCTCGGTGCCGCCCTCATTGGCATGACGATGGGGATCACGTCTCATTTCCCCGTATCGCTCAAGCTGCTGGCTGTCGCCGGCCTGATCGTCGGCTTTGGCACGCGCCTCGGTTCGGGCTGCACCAGCGGGCACGGTGTCGTTGGCATGGCGCGTCTCTCGCCGCGATCACTGGCTGCGACCGCCACGTTCATGGCGACAGGCATCGCCACGGTGACCATCCTGCGTGTGGCCGGGGTGGCGTTGTGATGCGCCAGATACTCATCTCGCTGGTCAGCGGCGCGCTATTCGGAGCGGGCCTCGCCGTTTCGGGCATGATCGATCCTGCCCGCGTGCGTGCCTTTCTCGATATTGGCGGCGCTTGGGATCCGACGCTGGCCTTCGTCATGGGCGGCGCGCTGATCCCGATGGCGTTTGCCTGGGCGATCGTGCGGCGCCGTGAGGGTCCATTGGTAGCGGCCCGATTCGATCTGCCTGCGACAAAGCCCATCGATGCGCGGCTGATCCTGGGCGCGGCGCTGTTCGGCATTGGCTGGGGCCTGGCAGGCCTTTGCCCTGGGCCTGCGGTCGCCGCGCTCGCGGTTGCGCCGGTTCCCGCCCTCATTTTCTGTCTCGGCATGGCGGCGGGCTTTGCCCTGTTCCGCCTGCTCCCCACGCCTCACACCAGCAATCAAGGAGAGCGACATGGCTTTCAAACGACTGGATGACAGCCTGTCGGTATCGCCGCAGCTCAGCCTCGGTGACGTCGCCCGGGCATCGCGCGACGGGTTTCGTACGATCATCTCCAACCGCCCCGACGGCGAGGAAGCCGGGCAGCCCAAGGCGGCCGCGATCCAGGCCGAGGCCGAGCGTCACGGCATGGCCTTCGCTCATATTCCAATCGAGTCCGGCAAGGCCGGCGATGGGGACGCCGACGCGATGGCGCAGGCACTCGCGACAATGCCCAAGCCCATTCTCGCTTACTGCCGCAGCGGCGCTCGATCCACGACGCTCTGGGCACTGGCGAATACGGTCTCATCCGATTCCGCCAGTCTCGTGCGTCAGGCGGCCGGAGCGGACTACGACATCGCCGCCCTCGAACCTCAACTCCAACGCCGCAGAAAGGCTCTCACCATGACCTATGACGTCGTTATCGTCGGGGGTGGTGCCGCCGGCATCGCCACCGCGTCCAGCATCCTCAAGCGCAATTCCAAGGTGACGATCGCGATTGTCGATCCGGCCAAGGACCATTTCTACCAGCCTGGCTGGACGATGGTGGGTGCCGGTGTCTTCACACCAGAACAGACGCGAAAGGCCGAGGCTGATGTGATGCCCTCGGGCGTCGACTGGATTCAGGTTGCTGCGAGTGGCTTTGATCCTGATCGTAACGCAGTTGAACTGGCCGACGGCAGGACGTTCACCTACCGCGTCCTGGTCGCGGCACCGGGACTGCGGCTTGCCTGGGAAAAGATCGAAGGGCTCGAAGCGGCGCTCGGCAGGAACGGGGTCACCTCCAATTACCGTTTCGACCTTGCGCCCTACACGCACCGACTGGTGAAGGAGACACGCTTGGGCCGCGCGCTGTTCTCGCAGCCGGCGATGCCGATCAAATGTGCCGGTGCCCCGCAGAAGGCGATGTACCTGTCCTGCGACATCTGGCGCGAAGCGGGCGTCCTCCCGCAGATCGACGTCGAGTTTCACAATGCCGGTGCCGTGCTGTTCGGGGTCGCGACTTACGTCCCGGCACTGATGGAATATATCCAGAAGTATGGCATCGACCTCCAGCTCGAATCCAATCTCGTCGCGGTCGATGGCGAGCGTCGTATCGCGACCTTCGAGCGCAAGAAGGACGGCGAGACGACCCGCATCGAGCGCGAGTTCGACATGCTCCATGCGGTGCCGCCACAGGTATCGCTCGACGTAGTCGCGCAGAGTCCGCTCGCCGCAGCGAGTGGGTTCGTCGAGGTCGACGAAGCGACCTTGCGCCACAAGCGGTACGAGAATGTCTTTGGCCTAGGTGACGGTGCCGGCACCAGCAACGCCAAGACGGCGGCTGCCGCGCGCAAGCAGGCTCCGGTGGTCGCAGTCAATGTGCTCGCCGCGCTCGACGGCAAGCCGCCGGTCGCAGATTATGACGGCTATGGGTCGTGCCCGCTCACGGTCGAACGCGGCAAGATCGTGCTCGCCGAGTTCGGCTATGGCGGCAAGCTGCTGCCGAGCTTCCCGTCCTGGCTGATTGACGGGACGAAGCCCACGCGGGCTGCCTGGTTCCTCAAGGAGCGGATGCTGCCGCCGCTTTACTGGAATGCGATGCTCAAGGGCCATGAACTGATGGCCAAACCGCATCGGATCGGCACCTCAGCATGACGCTCGAGCCGATCCAGTATCTGCTCGGTGCTTTGTCAGGCAGCCTCGTCGGCTTTACGCTCGGGCTGGTGGGTGGCGGTGGTTCGATCCTCGCAGTCCCGCTCATGGTGTATCTGGTTGGCGTGCCGAGCGCGCATATGGCGATCGGCACCAGTGCGTTTGCGGTTGCTGCCAACGCCGCGACTGGGCTGATTGGCCATGCCCGTGCCGGCACCGTCAAATGGCGCTGCGGGGGTATGTATGCAGCCGCCGGCATCGTGGGTGCTTTCGCTGGCTCGACTGCGGGTAAGGCCTTTGACGGGGGGAAGCTATTATTTCTGTTTGCGTTGGTGATGGTCGTTGTGGGCATTGCAACCCTTCGCGGGCGAAAGGCTGAGGGCGTGCCGGGCGCCCAATGCAATCGCGAAAATGCGCCGAAGGTGCTTGGCTACGGCCTTGGGACTGGCCTCTTCTCGGGATTTTTTGGCATTGGTGGCGGTTTCCTTATTGTGCCGGGCCTGATCGGTTCGACCCACATGCCTATGCTCAATGCAGTTGGCACATCCCTGGTCGCGGTCGCAGCCTTCGGCCTGACCACGGCCCTCAACTATGCTTTCTCGGGCTATGTCGACTGGCCGCTCGCTGGCGTCTTCATTGCAGGTGGCATCATTGGGGGCTTGCTCGGGATCACGGTCGCACGACGACTGTCGGAAAGCCGCGGGACACTTACGACCGTGTTCGCCGTACTGATCTTCGTGGTGGCTGCTTATATGCTCTGGAAAAGCTGGGCAGCACTGTGATTGCAATCGTCGATAAGGACGAGCGCTGTCGCGCAATCGCCTCTCTCATCGCATCGGGGCGAGGGGTTTGCGAAAGCTGTCGAGAAATCGGCATTTCGGAAAAGACATTTCAGCGGTGGAGGCGATTGCGCTCGGCTGCATCAGACAATCAGACAAGGTGCCGCGATGTTGGAAAATCTTGACGCAGTCTTACTCGCGCGAATCCAGTTCGGGTTCACTGTCAGCTTTCATTTCATCTTCCCCGCGTTCTCGATCGGTCTCGCGAGCTATCTCGCCGTTTTGGAAGAGCTATGGCTCAAGACCGGCAAGGATCTCTACCTCGACCTTTTCCGCTACTGGGTGAAGATTTTCGCTGTCGCCTTCGCGATGGGCGTCGTCTCCGGCATTGTCATGTCCTACCAGTTCGGCACCAACTGGTCAGTGTTCTCGACCAAGGCCGGGCCGGTGATCGGGCCCCTGATGGCCTATGAGGTACTGACCGCCTTCTTCCTGGAAGCAGGCTTTCTCGGCGTGATGCTTTTCGGGATGACGAAAGTCGGCAGGGGTTTGCACTTCGCCGCGACCTGCATGGTCGCACTCGGCACCTTCATCTCCGCTTTCTGGATTCTGAGCGTTAATAGCTGGATGCAGACCCCTACCGGTTTCGAAGTGGCGCCCGACGGCCGGCTACTTCCAGGGCCTTCGTGGCTTGCCATTATCTTCAATCCCAGCTTCCCCTATCGCCTCGTCCACACCGTGATCGCGGCTTATCTCACCACCTCACTTGTCGTAGGAGCAGTCGGTGCGTGGCATCTGCTTCGCGACCGCACCAATCCGCACGCGCGTAAGATGTTCTCGATGGCGATGTGGATGGCAGCGATCGTCGCCCCAATCCAGATTTTCGCCGGCGACATGCATGGTCTTAACACGCTTGAGCATCAGCCGGCCAAAGTGATGGCAATGGAGGGGCATTACCAAAGCCACCCCGATGGCGCGCCGCTGATCCTGTTCGGCATCCCGAACCCGGCTGAGAAGCGCATCGATTATGCGGTCGAGATACCCAAGGCATCGTCGTTGATCCTCAAGCACGACCCGGACGCGCCGCTTGCTGGGCTCGACAAGATCCCGGATGATCGCGAGCCGCCTGTGTCGGTTGTGTTCTGGTCCTTCCGGGTGATGGTTGGCCTGGGCTTTGCGATGCTTGGGCTGGGTCTGTGGAGCCTCGCCGCCCGCATCCGCCGGCGGCTCTACGACTGGCCGTGGCTGCACCGCGCTGCCGTTTTGATGGGGCCATCGGGTTTTGTCGCCGTCATAGCCGGATGGATCACGACCGAAGTGGGCCGTCAGCCCTACACCGTCTATGGCCAGCTTCTGACCAGCCAGTCGCACTCACCGCTTGCGGCACCTGCCGTCGCAGCGTCGCTGATTGCCTTCGTGTTGGTCTATTTCGCAGTCTTCGGCGCTGGCACCTGGTACATTCTCCACCTGATGCATCGCCCGGCACAGCCGCACGAACCTGAACCCGACGCGACGCCGGTGCGCGCTGCAGGGATCACCCCAGCGCCGGCGCTTCAGCCGGTTTCGGCGGAGTAACGGCGATGGGCGTCAACGTCGATCTGACCACCGTGTGGGCGTTCATCATCGCCTTCGCCGTTTTCATGTATGTCGTGATGGACGGCTTCGACCTCGGCATCGGCATCCTCTTTCCGACCTTTCAGGTCGGTGAGGAACGCGATCAGGCGATAAACTCGATCGCGCCGGTATGGGACGGTAACGAGACATGGCTGGTGCTGGGCGGCGGCGGGCTCTTTGCTGCCTTCCCGCTGGCCTATGCCATCATCCTCCCCGCGACTTACCCGCTGATTATCGCGATGCTGCTGGGCCTCGTCTTCCGCGGCGTGGCGTTCGAGTTCCGCTGGCGCGACCCGCGTCATCGCCCGCTATGGGACGTCGCCTTCAGCCTCGGCTCATTTGTCGCGGCCTTCGCGCAAGGCGTTACGCTTGGCGCGATCCTTCAGGGGGTCACAGTTGCGCACGATGCCTATGCCGGGGGATGGCTCGATTGGCTGACGCCGTTCAGTCTGCTCACCGGTGCCGGCGTCGTGGTCGGCTACGCGCTGCTTGGCGCCACGTGGCTCGTGTGGAAGGTGGAGGGCAGCGCGGAAGCACATGCCCGTCGCCTTGCGCTCTATGCCGGTATCGGCACGCTTCTCGCGATGGCGGCGGTCAGCCTCGCCACGCCGTTCCTGCAATATGAATATTGGCGGCGCTGGTTCGCCATGCCGGGTGTCCTCGCAACGGCGCAGGTGCCGCTCGTCACCGCGATCGTCGCCTTCCTGTTCTTCCGCTATCTGCGGCGCGGCGCGATGGCGATGCCCTTCCTGCTCACACTGGCGCTGTTCGCGCTCGGGTTTGCGGGGCTGGGGATAAGCCTGTTCCCGTATATCGTGCCCGACAGCGTCACGATCTGGGACGCTGCCGCCCCTGAACGCAGCCAGGTGTTCATGCTGGTCGGGACTGCCGTCATCATGCCCGTCATCCTCGCCTACACCGCCTGGGCCTATTGGGTCTTCCGCGGCAAGGTCGGCACGCACGGCTATCACTGATGGACGCGCCGGCGAGCATCTGGAAGCGGATCGGCTGGCTCGTGCTGATCTGGGCGTCAAGCGTCGCTTGTCTCGGCGTGGTGGCAGGCCTGCTCCGTTGGTGGCTGGCGGCCTGAGTGGGAAACGCCATCGTCATCGGGCCGCTGATGCTGGCTGTCGATCGCGGGCTGGCGGTGCTGTGCATCGCCCTGTTCTTCGGCCTCGCCGCGCTCGCGGCGCGTTTCCGCCTGCCCCGTGTGTCGGCGGTCGCGACCAGCGCCATCCTGATCGGGCTGGTGACGGCGCGGATTGGCTATGTCGCCGCCCACTGGTCGAGTTACGCCGACGCGCCGCTATCCATCCTGGCGGTCTGGCAGGGCGGCTTCTCCGCGATCGGCGGCCTCGTCGGCGCCGCGGTGATGCTCGCGATCCGGCTCGGCCGCACCCGCTCGCTCGCAGTCGGATGGGGGGCGTTGGCAGTGTCCGGCGGCCTGTGGTTCGCACTCCAGGCGCTGATCCCGCCCGTCAGCTATGGACCGTTCCCCTACAACCTGACGCTCACCACGGCGACCGGGACACCGCTGCCGCTCGCCCGCTTTCGTGGACGTCCCTTCGTCGTCAACCTCTGGGCGAGTTGGTGCGGCCCGTGTCGGCGTGAACTGCCGATGCTCGATGCCGCAGCGTCGCGCGACGGCGGGGTGCCGATCCTGCTCGTCGATCAAGGTGAAGCGCCGACGACCGTTGCTGCCTTCCTCGCGCGCGAAGAAATCGACACCGGGCATGTCGCCCTCGACCCCTCCCGCTCGCTCAGCCGCGCCTTCGAGGTCGCCGGCTACCCTGCGACTGCGTTCGTCGCGGCGGACGGCACGATCGTCCAGCTCCAACTCGGCGAGCTGTCACGCGCCGCGCTCGCGGACGGAATCGACATTGCAAGGAAACACCGATGAACCGACGCTCCCTCCTGGCCCGCGGCGTTCTCGCCGCGATCACGATCGCACTGCCGCTGGTGCCCGCCGGCGCCCAGCAACGGCCCGATCTGTCGCGCAAGGCGGTGACGGACGATCCTGTCACCCCCAAGCGTGCCGGCCCCGGCTACGACGTCACGATCGTCGAGTTCTTCGACTATAACTGCCCCTACTGCCGGCGCATGGAGCCGGTTTTCGATAGCCTGCTCAAATCCGATCCCAAGGTGCGGATCGTCTATCGCGACTGGCCGATCTTCGGTCCGGCCTCGCGCGAGGCGGCGCGCGCGGCGATCGCGAGCCAGTGGCAGGGGCGTCACGCCGCTTTTCATGAGGCGCTGCTGACCTCGCCGGCACGGCTCGATAGCGCCGGAGTCAGGGCAGCAGCGGCACGCGCGAAGGTCGATTGGCCGCGCCTGCAACGCGACCTGAAGACGCACGGGTCGGAGATTGACGCGCTGCTCGCGCGTACCGACGCCATAGCGAACGCCATCGGGTTCAACGGCACGCCCGCGCTGATCGTCGGCTCGCAGGTCGTGGCCGGCGCGGTCGACCTGCCGGCGCTACGCCGCCTTGTCGCGACCGCCCGCGCGAAGCCTGAGGCACGCTGACGATGCCTGCGCCGCTCAACCGGAGGCAGGCTGTCGGGTTGGGCGCCGTAGTGGTGGGCGGCTGGGCGGTCGGGCAGGTACTGCGGCGGACCGCCCCAATCGGGCGCGATATCGGTCCGCGCGCGGACGCGATCCTGACCGGGGGCAGTTCGCCGGAGGACGGCCCCGCTGACGCGACGCTGCGCCTCGCGGTGTTCACCGACTATCGCTGCCCCGCCTGCCGCCATGCCTTTCCCGCGATGGAAGAGGCGGTCCGGCGCGACGGCAAGGTGCGGATCATCTACAAGGACTGGCCGATCTTCGGGCCGCCCTCCGAGCGTGCCGCGAGTGTCGCGCTCGCATGCGCCGAGCAGGGGATCTACCCCGCCGTTCACCGTGCGCTGATGACTGACAGTCGGATCATCGACGACGACATGCTGCGCGAGATTGTCACGGGGTCCGGTGGCGACTGGACGCGCGCTACGGCCTGGCTTGCCGCAAACGCGCAAGCCGTCTCGGCACGCCTGCGCGCCAACGGGCAGCAAGCCTACGCGATCGGGCTTTCGGGCACCCCCGGCTATCTCGCCGGACCGATGCTGGTCATGGGCGCGATCGACGCCGGGGATTTTGGACGACTGTTCGCGCGGGCGCGGGCGGCGAATTGATCGAACGAGAGGACAGGACCATGATCGAGTATCGCCATGAGGGCATGACGGTCGCGTCGCTCCACGACGAGCGCACCGGCAGCTTCCAGTACGTCGTCGTCGACGAGGCCACGAAGGCAGCCGCGATCGTCGACCCCGTCCTCGACTTCGATCCCCGCGCCGCTGCGACCTCGACCGTCAACGCCGATCTGATCCTCGACTATGTCCGCGAGCGGGGCCTGACGGTGGAATGGGTGCTCAACACCCACCCCCATGCCGATCACTTCTCGGCCGCACCCTACATCGCGGCGCAGACCGGGGGCCGGACCGCGATCGGCGCCAAGGTCATCAAGGTGCAGAAGCTCTGGCAGGCCATCTACTGCCTGCCCGATCTGCCCGTTGACGGCAGCCAGTGGGACACGCTGTTCGCCGATGGCGAGGCGTTCCGGATCGGCTCGCTCGACGCGCGCGTGATGCTCACGCCGGGGCATACGCTCGCCTCGATCAGCTACGTCGTCGGCGACGCCGCGTTCGTCCACGACACGCTGATGGTGCCCGACAGCGGCACCAGTCGGGCGGACTTCCCGGGCGGCGACGCGCGCGCGCTGTGGCGCTCGATCCGGGCGATCCTCGACCTGCCGCCCGGCACCGCGACTTATGTCGGTCACGACTACGGGAAGGACGGTCGCGAGGTGATCGGGCGCTCGACCGTGGCGGACCAGCGTCGCGACAACATCCACGTGCGCGACGGCATCGACGAGGCCGAGTTCGTCGCCACCCGCGAGAAGCGCGACGCGACGCTGCCGCTCCCGGACCTGATGCTCGCCGCGCTTCAGGTGAACATCCGCGGCGGTCGCCTGCCGGAGGCCGAGGCGTGCGGCACGGCGTTCCTCAAGGTGCCGCTCAACCACTTCGGGCAGGGGAAATGACCGAACCGCTACCGCCAACGCCCGGCGACGATGGCGATGCCCAGCGCATCATCTTCGGCATCACCGCGGCGCTGCTCATCCTCGTCGTCACCTACAAGGTCGGGCAGTCCGACGCGCCCGTGCGGGCGCCGGACGAGGTGGCGGCAGACGCCGCCTTCTCGCCGCCGACGGAAAGCACCATCCCCGCCGGGCCTGACGGCGACGCGATCCGGCGCGGTCGCCTGATCTTCATCGAGACCGCCGCCCGTGCCGGCCGCTATGTCGGCAACGGCCTGACGTGCAGCAACTGCCACCTCGACGCCGGGCGCAAGGCCGATGCCTCGCCGATGTGGGCGGCCTGGGTCAGCTACCCGGCCTATCGCGCGAAGAACGGTCGGGTGAACACGATGGAGGACCGCATCCGCGACTGCTTCCTATACTCGATGAACGCGCCCGCCTCGAAGGCCGGCGCCCCGCCGCCTTACGGCGACGATATCTACCGTGATCTTCAAGCCTATTTTGCTTGGCTCGCGACCGGCGCGCCGTCCGGCAAGCCGCTGCCCGGTCGCGGGTTCGTGAAGCTGGCCGCCACCCCGCTCGGACACGATCCGCTTCGCGGCGCGACCGTATTCGCCGGCCAGTGCGCGTCGTGCCATGGGGCAAACGGACAAGGGCAGGCGAACCCGGACGGCAGCTATACCATCCCGCCGCTGTGGGGATCGCGCTCCTACAATTGGGGCGCGGGTATGACCGGGGTGGCATCTGCGGCCGGGTTCATCAAGGCCAACATGCCCTACGGACAGGGCAATACCCTGACGGACCAGCAAGCGTGGGACGTTGCCGCCTATGTCGACAGCCGCGAGCGCCCGCGTGATCCGCGGCAGACAGCGACCGTCGAGGACGCACGGAAGCAGTTTCACGCCAAAGGCGACTATTACGGTCAGACGGTCGACGGGAAGGTTCTCGGAGGAAGCTGACCGCCCTCATCCCATTGCGTCCAACACACAAAGGTAGCTCATGCGCGCTTTCATTCTGACTGCCCTCTCCGCGATGACCATCGCCGCTCCGGCCTATGCCGGACCCGTTCACGTCTTCGGGCCTGGTGGCCCCGCGCCGGCGATGAAGGAAGCGGCTGCGACCTTCTCGAAGCTGCGCGGCGTGAGCGTCGAGGTCGTGGCCGGGCCGACGAGCGATTGGATCGACGCCGCCAGGCGGTCTGGTGACGTGATCTACAGCGGCTCCGAAACCATGATGACCGATCTCCAGATCGCTATGGGCGACCGGATCGATCCGGCGACGATCACACCCCTCTACCTGCGGGTGTCGAACATCCTCGTTCGGCCCGGCAACCCGGGCAGGATACGCGGGCTCAACGATCTTTTTCGCGCTGGTCATCGGGTGCTTGTCGTGAACGGTGCCGGGCAAAACGGCCTGTGGGAGGACATGGCGGGCCGTACCGGCGATATTGCGAAGGTTCGCGCACTACGTTCGAACATCGTCCGATATGCGAAGAACAGCGCGGAGGCGAAACAGACGTGGGCCGCCGATCCCAGCCTTGATGCATGGATCATCTGGGGCATCTGGCAAAAAGCCAATCCTACGCTTGCCGACGCCGTTCCTGTCGAGGAACCCTATCGCATATATCGCGACGCAGGCTGCGGACTGACGGCGATGGGGAAGTTGAACCCGGACGCGGTTGCATTCGCGAACTGGCTGACGACACCGGCCGCCCGGGCGATCTTCGTAAAATGGGGCTGGGACGCCAACTGATTGCTGTCGACGATTACCCTTCCGTGATTATGCTTGCCCGATCAGGGACGGCAATCGTGACGATCGACGCATTCCTATGGAGATAATAACTTGGGAATGCCAGTGCTAGTCCTGATCCAGGATCAGCGCCGCTCACGCTCGGATTGTTGGGTGACAGGGCGCTGATGCCAGTACGTCGCTGGTTGCGGGAGTGGCGTTCGACCTGACGACGGCACTCAGCTACGCTTTCTCCGGATGATCGATTGGCCGCGCACCCCCGTCTTTTCTGTGCTGATCTTCGTGATTGCCGACTACATGCTCTGGAAACGCTGGGGGCCATGTAACCCGGCCTTGGCTCTGCCAATCCCCCTATGTGCGGTGCTTTGACTGCCGGAGAGAGGGGCGTATCGCCCTTCGAACGCGTCGTCCTATCGACCGCCAGCACCTGCGACGTGGATCAGCTTTGATGCTGGCAAGCCCGTATCGATGGAGCCAAAGAGCGACAAGGAATCAACATCGACCACCTCGACCATGCTTTTGTCCGAAAGACTGACGAAGGATCGCTCGCCATCCCCTGATGCGCTGATGCTCGCAGGAGAGCCATGAACGTCGATGTTTCCGATAAAGAAAAACTTGTCGGCGTCTATCGCCGCTATGCTGTTGGCGGCAGGCAAACTCACCAGAGCAATGTTCCGATGACCCCTTCGGACGAACTGTATCGATCTTGCCGTTGCTGGAAGGTCGATCGCCTTGATGACAGCAAATGGCGGTTTGGTTCGTACAATCGAAATTTGAGGTCGATCGCTCCGAACGATCCAAAGCTCATTGTCGGTAGGCGACCGCATCAAGTCAGCGCCGATGCCGAATTTTGGCAGCTCGCCGGATAGTATGCGACCGGATCTCTCATCAATTACATGCAGACCACCTGCCTTCTGATCCAAGATGTATAGATTATGCCCCTTGAAATCGGCGGATAGCCGAGCAGCTGCGAATGGAAGCGGGATGGTCCGCAGCTGACCTGTATTGAGGTCGATATCAACAACCTCATTGCGCCCGGACAACCCCACCCATAGCTGGCGGCTGTTCTTGGTGAAAACGGCTCCAACTGCATCGGCGGGCAGAAGTACCGTCATTGGCTGACGATCATTCTTCGTACTTAACAGGTGCAATTGCTGGGAGTCTGCAGTCGCCACGAACCGGCGATTACACGATGCCGCCAGTAACTTACCGTTCGAACGCGCCGTGCCAAGCGCCTGCAATCGGTAGGCATCTGCGAGCAGAATGCTGCCGTCATCCCGCTCAATGTACAATTGATCTTTCTTGCCACGATATCGATCGGGTTCGCCACATGGCGATTGGACGGCCAAAAGATCGACTACCGTATCATCCGAGATCTGGGCGGTAGCTGGTAACGATGCAATGGGTATCATCGTAGCGCCTAATAAGATGGTCGCGATCTGCACTCTCATCCCGATAATTCCCTGCTGAGCTACGAGCTAAGGCATCAGGTTCTGCTTAAAGCAATCTTAGCGCATCTGAGGCGACACGAATGTCACGCCTTGCCAGCTCAACGGCGCCGATAAGATTGCCTTAAGCTGCGCGGCTATCTCCCGGCCTCAAGGGAGCACGGGCATGGCCAACCGCTATCAACTACTTTGTAAGGGCACCGGATGCTAGCGATCGTCCGCATCGCGCTCGCGCGGCCGCTGACCTTCATCGTCATGGCGATGCTGATCGCCGGGATCGGTGTGCTGACGGTCCTGCGTACCCCCGTCGACCTTTTCCCGCGCATCGGCGTGCCCGTCGTGGCTACCGCATGGACCTATGCCGGACTTTCGCCGCGCGACATGGCTGGCCGCATCGTTACACCCTATGAACGCGTGCTCACCAGCACGGTCAACGATATCGAGCATATCGAAAGCCAGTCGCTTGCTGGCGTTTCGGTGGTGAAAATCTACTTTCAACCTGGTGTCGATATTCGCACCGCGACCGCACAGGTCACGTCGATCTCGCAAACCATCCTTCGCCAGCTCCCGCCTGGCATCACGCCGCCGATGATCGTCAATTACGATGCGTCGACCGTGCCGATCCTTCAGCTCGCGCTGGCGGGTGAAGGTCTGACCGAGCAACAACTGTTCGATCTTGGGCTGAACCAGCTGCGTCCTCCATTGGTAACGGTGCCCGGTGTCGCGATGCCCTTTCCGTTTGGCGGCAAACAGCGGCAAATCCAGATCGATGTCGACCCGCAGGCCTTGCAGGCGCGCGGACTTTCCGCGCAAGACGTTGCCACCGCGCTGGCGAACCAGACCCAGATCAATCCGGTTGGCTTTGCCAAGATCGGCGGCCTTCAATACAACGTCCAGCTTAACAACGCCCCTCAGTCGGTCGAGCAGCTCAACAACCTCCCTGTCAGGGTAGCCGATGGCGGCACAATCTATATGCGCGACATCGCGACAGTTCGCGATGGCGCCGCCCCCCAGACGAACATCGTTCATGTCGACGGGCAGCGATCCGCCCTCATGACGATCCTGAAGAATGGTGGGGCATCAACACTGGCGATCGTGGCGGGGATCAAGGAGCGGCTGCCAACTGCGCTTGCCAGCCTACCGCCGAATTTGAAGGTTTCGCTGATCGGCGACCAATCCGTGCTCGTCAAAGCCGCAGTCAACGGCGTTGTGCATGAGGGTCTGATCGCAGCTGTCCTTACGTCGCTCATGATCCTTCTCTTTCTGGGTTCGTGGCGATCGACGGTCATCATCGTCATCTCGATCCCGCTGGCGATCCTGGGTGCCATTATCGCCCTCTCGGCAACCGGGCAGACCCTGAACGTGATGACGCTGAGTGGCCTCGCTCTTGCCATCGGCATCCTCGTCGACGACGCCACGGTAACGATCGAGAACATCAACTGGCACTTGGAGCAGGGCAAATCCGTGCGCGACGCGATCCTCGACGGTGCAGCCCAGATCGTCACTCCTGCCTTCGTGGCGCTGCTGTGCATCTGTATCGTCTTTGTGCCGATGTTCTTCCTGCCTGGAGTCGCTGGCTTCCTGTTCGTTCCGATGGCCCTCTCCGTGGTGTTCGCGATGATCACCTCGTTCGTGCTGTCCCGTACGTTGGTACCGACGATGGCGATGTTTCTCCTTCGTCCCCATCAATCGCACGGCGCGCAGGGTTCGGGTCCGCTCTCACGCTTCCAGCAAGGGTTTGAGCAGCGCTTCATGTGGCTCCGGGAAAGCTACGGGCGCTGGCTTACGCGCGCATTGGAACGACGCCGGCGTTTCGTTCCGCTCTTCGCCTCGGCCCTGCTTTTGTCCTTGCTGTTGGTCCCGTTCCTGGGTCGGGACTTCTTCCCGTCGGTCGATTCCGGACAGATGGCGATGCACGTCCGCGCGCCCGTTGGCACACAGATCGAGGAGACGTCGGACCTGTTCGCGCGTGTCCAGAAGAAGGTACGCGAGCTGTTGCCAGCTGGCGAAATCGGGTCGATCGTCGACAATATCGGGCTGAGCACGGCACCGCTGAACAACATCTACGCGAACTCCGGGACAGTAGGTCCGAATGAAGGCGACGTCCTGATCGCGCTCGCTCACGGGCATGCCCCGACAGCCGATCATGTCGCATTGCTACGAAGGGAACTGCCGCGCGCCTTCCCCGGCGTGGATTTCGCTTTCCTTCCGGCCGACATGACCAGTCAGATCCTCAATTTCGGTTCGCCTGCTCCGATCGATATCCAGATCAAGGGTCGTCAGCTTCCCGAAAACATGGCTTATGCGAAGAAGCTGGTGAAGAGGCTTCGGACCATTCCGGGGTTGGCTGACGTACGCATCCAACAGTCCGCGCGATATCCGCAGCTCAATGTCGATGTCGATCGCAGCCAGATGGCGCAATACGGCATGAATCAGCGCAATGTGACGTCGGACTTGGGCATCGCATTGGCCGGAACGCAGCAATCATCGCCCATTTTCTACCTCAATCCCGAAAATGGTGTTTCCTATCCCGTTGTAGCCCAGATACCTGAGCGTAGCGTCGGCTCGGTAGCAGACCTCGCAAATATCCCGGTGTCGGGTGCCCGAGACGGATCGCAGCAGACGCTGGGCGGGCTTGGTACGATCAGCCGGGGCGCCACCATGTCGGTGGTCAGCAAATACAACATTGCGCCGGTCATTAACATCTTCGCCTCGACGCAGAACCGCGACCTGGGCGCCGTGGCTGCCGACGTTCAAACTGCCATCGCCTCTCTCGACGGCGAGCTGGCAAAGGGCGCAACGGTCACTCTGTCGGGTCAATACGGAACGATGAACACCGCCTTCAGTGGCCTAGGCTTTGGCCTCGTCGGCGCGATTATCCTCATCTACCTCGTCATTGTCGTGAATTTTCAGAGCTGGGTCGATCCGCTCGTCATCATCGGTGCGTTGCCCGCCGCACTCGCGGGCATCGTCTGGATGTTGTTCGTGACCGGGACAACCGTGTCGGTGCCGGCGCTGACGGGGGCGATCATGTGCATGGGGGTAGCGACAGCCAACGCCATTCTTGTCGTGAGTTTTGCGCGAGAACGGCTTGCCGAGACGGGAGATGCCGTGAAGGCGGCGCTTGAAGCGGGTGTGGTTCGTCTGCGACCGGTACTGATGACTGCTCTCGCCATGATCCTGGGCATGGCGCCTATGGCGATAGGTCTTGGCGAAGGTGCGGAACAGAACGCGCCGCTTGGTCGGGCGGTGATCGGCGGCCTCATCTTTGCGACGGCGGCGACGCTGTTCCTCGTGCCCGTCCTCTTCAGCATCGCACATCGCGCACGCGCGCCAAAATCCAGCTCCGGGGAGCTTGCACTACACCATGCCTGAAACCAGTTCGAAACGCCGCTTTCTGATCGGCAGTGGGGCAGCTCTCGCGTTGGTCGCCGTAGTCGGCGGCGGCATCGCCGCGCGCTACAACGCGGAAGCGGAAGAGGCTGCGATCGCTCGCGACAACGCGCTGCCCACGGTATCGGTGATCCGTGCCACTGTTGCGAAGGGCGGCAATATCGGCCTGCCCGGCGAGTTGTCAGCTTTGAACGAGGCCGAGATCAACGCCCGGACGAGCGGCTACGTGTCACGCTGGCTCGTCGACATCGGTCAGACGGTGCGAAAGGGGCAGCTGCTCGCGGTTCTCGACGCCCCCGAACTGGAACAGCAGCTGGCCCAGGCTCGGGCTGATCTGAAAAGCGCCGTCGCCAATCGAGATCTTGCACGTACGACCGCTGAGCGCTGGCGGACGCTGCGCGGGAAGGATGCTGTATCGACTCAAGAGGCGGACGAGAAGCAGGGGCAATATGCCGCTACGGCCGCCCGTGCCGAGGCGGCGCGTGCCAACGTCAGGCGGCTTGAAGCACTCGGGGGATTCACCCGGATCGTCGCGCCGTTCAGCGGCGTCATCACCAGTCGCAACGTGCAGCTGGGGGCACTCGTTACCACCGGGGCGGGTGGCAAACCCTTGTTCACGATCGCCGACACCACAAGCATGCGGGTCTATGTTCGCGTACCCCAAAACGTGATCGGGCAGCTGAACCCCGGCATCACGGCCGATGTCACCGTTCCTGACCGCCCGGGACAAAGTTTCGGCGCCACGCTGGTACGTACGGCGCGATCGGTCGATCGCGCATCGGGCACGATGCTCGCCGAGTTCCGGATCGCCCAACCAAGCGATGCCCTGGTTCCCGGGTCATTTGCCACGATCGACCTTGGACTGCGCGCGGCTCCGGGCACGATCGAGCTTCCCGCAACCAGTCTCATAACCAACGCCAAGGGAACACAGGTCGCGATCGCCGATCCGCAGGGGCGCGTGTCGCTCCGCCCGGTCAAGGTCGGACGCGATACGGGACGAAGCGTCACCATCCTGAGCGGGGTCCGGGAAAATGACCGCGTCATCGCAACGCCCCCCGATGCGATCGAAGCTGGCGACCGTGTTCGTATCGTCGCACAGCGCCCATCGGAAAAGCCCAATGCGAGCTAGGGTCTGGGGCAGTGTGCTGCTTGTGATAGCTAGCGCGGGATGCTCGCTCCAACCCGACCGGGCACCGCCGGAGATCGCCGTGCCTCCGGCATTCAAGCACGACGGCCCCTGGCGTAATGCCAACCCATCCGATCGCGAGGTTCGAGGATCTTGGTGGGAGGCGTTTGGCGATCCCCTTCTGAACGATCTCGTGGTGCGGATCGATGCTGCCAATCCGACGCTGGAAGCGGCACTCGCCAACCGCGATCGGGCACTGGCCGCAATGCGTGAGGCAGGAGCGGATCGACTGCCCACGATCACGGCCACGGCGCAGGCTTCGCGTGAACGTCTCTCGGGCGGGCGGCCCATTGGACCGGGCGTCCCGATCGAGACCAATCAATATCTCGCAGGTGCCAGCCTAGCCTACGAGATCGACCTTTGGGGTAGAGTCCGCAACGCGGTTGCCGCCAGTCGCGCCGATGCATCTGCAGCGGAAGCGAATGTCGAGGCTGTGCGCCTGAGCCTGCGTGCGACCCTTGCCGATACCTATTTCCGTCTTCGCGGCCTGGATGCTGAACAAGCGCTGCTGCAGCGTACCGTCGCGGCCTACGAACGAGCATCCCGGTTGATCGGGGACCGCTACGATGTCGGCATCGCATCGGGTGTGGATCGCAGCCGCGCGGCTTCGCAGCTGGCAGACGCCCGGGCCCGCGCCGAAGCGATCGCCGGCGAACGGGCGGCGCTGGAACATAGTATCGCAATTCTGGTCGGAGAAGTGCCGTCCTCCTTCGGCATCGAGCGCGCCGAACAGCGCGTGTCGCTCCCTCGTTTCACCCCCGGCGTGCCCTCCGCACTGCTTGAAAGGAGGCCCGACATCGCACGGGCGCAGCGCGAGCTTAGCGCCGCCAATGCCCGTATCGGGGTCGCTCGTGCAGCGCTCTATCCTGACCTCACGCTAGGGCTGTCGGGCGGGGTGCAAGCCGTGCAGGCGCCAATATTCTCGGCTCCCAACACCTTTTGGGCACTCGGCCCGCTCAGTTCGCTGGCCGCCCTGTTCGATGGTGGGCGGCGCCGCGCACGGGTCGATATCAGCGAGGCTGCATATCGTCGTCTGGCCGCCGACTATCGGGCAACGGTGCTTGATGCGTTTCGGGAAGTCGAGGACGCCTTGGCGCGGACCAACGCCCTTGAACGTCAGAGCCAGCAGCAGTCGCAAGCCGCGACGGCAGCAGCCCGCACCGAAGAGCTGGCGCTGATACGCTATCGCGATGGTGCTGCCGACTATCTGGATGTCGTGACGGCACAGACCGCTGCATTGAATGCGCAACAGGCGAGTATTGACGTCCAGGTCAATCGACAGCGGGCAGTGATCGCGCTGGTCCGCGCGGTCGGCGGAGGGTACAGCGAGACGAGGAACTCGCCCTCTTCGAGTTAGATCGTTCTAGGATGGAGAACCCTGGGTGGCAGGTCGCGAATACCTTCGCGGTAGAAAGTGGGAACGACCATGATGCGCATCCTTGTGGTCGAAGACGACGAAGTCCTGCAGGAAGGCCTGAAGCTCGGATTGGAGCTGGAGGGATTCACCGCCGATGTCGTAGGGCGCTGTGACGATGCGGACGCATGCGTACGTGGTCGTGACCACGATGCCGTCATACTGGATATCGGCTTGCCTGACGGTTCGGGGATTGATCTGTTGCATCGATGGCGGCGAGACGGCCTCGACGTACCGGTACTGCTGCTCACGGCCCGTTCCATGGTCGAGGATCGGGTGGATGGCTTGGATGCCGGCGCTGACGATTACCTGGGAAAGCCGTTCGAGCTTTCAGAACTGGCGGCACGTATTCGCGCGATATCGCGCCGGCGAAGTGGTCGAGCGGAACCGACAATTTCAATCGGCTCCCTTGTCATCGATCCGGGACGCCGCTGCGTGCTGCTGGACGGAGATGTCGTACCTCTGTCACGGCGCGAGTTCGCTGTCATTCATGCGCTCGCGGAGCATCCAGGTTACGTGCTCTCGAGAAATCGACTCGAGGATCGTATTTACGGATGGCAGGAGGAGGTCGAGAGCAACGCGATTGAAGTCCACATTCATAATTTGCGAGGAAAGCTCGGCCGGGAAATGATCGAGACCGTACGAGGCGAGGGGTATAGGATACGCCTGCGATGACATCGCTGCGCCTGCGCCTGTTCGCGATGCTGGTGGCGATGACCGTTCTAGTCTGGGCGGGTGCGGCAGCTTGGACAGCGATCAGCACAAAGACAGAGGTAGAGCGCGTACTCGATCGCCGTCTTAGCGAAGCAGCTAGAATGGTAGCTTCCCTGGGGGTAACTCCTCAGGCGGTTCGGGGAAGGGAAGCGATAGCCGCGATCGGCCGTTACGACCGGCAGCTGTCATGCCAGATCTGGTCTCTCGACGGGCGGGTGGTTGGGCGATCGGCGAGTGCCCCGGCCCAACCACTCGCGCCTGTAGCAGGTGGTGGGACCGGCTTTTCCCAGCGGCGCGTCGAAGGCGAGGACTGGCGCGTCTATACGCTGGTCGATCGGACTCATGGCGCACGGGTGATGGTCGGTGACAATCTGAAAGTGCGTCAGCATCTTGTGGCTGATCTGATGACCGGCTTGTTGTTACCCGCGATAGTAGGCCTCATAGCGCTTTCCCTTCTCCTCTGGGCTACCATAGGCCGCGGGCTGGCTCCGCTTCGCGCTATCGCTCGGTCACTGGAAGGTCGTTCGCCGGAGGACCTAGCTCCCTTGTCCCCGGTCGATACCCCGAGAGAGTTGCGTCCTGTCATCACGGCTCTCGACGGGCTGTTCGGTCGACTGGCCGACGCCCGTGATGCTGAGCGGTCCTTCGTCGCCAACGCCGCCCACGAGTTACGCACGCCGCTTGCGGGACTTGCGACCCATGCGGATATCGCTCGGCGCAGCGCTGATCCAGAGGTGCGTCAGCGCGCGCTCGGGCGCATAACGGAGTCGGTGGATCGTATGAACCGTTTGGTCCAGCAACTTCTGCTGCTGGCACGGCAGGAGGCTCACGGCGCGGACGTAGGCGCATCGGACGCTTCGGTGGTGGTGGCCCGTGTCACTGCGGACCTGAACGCAGCCGCGCGTGCCCGTGGGATAGAGTTGCGAACGGCAGGTCTGGATCAGCAAGCCTCTATGCCGATCGGCGATGAGCGATTGGGCATTGCGGTCCGCAATTTGGTCGAGAACGCGGTTCGACATGGCCCTGCGAACTCGCCGGTCCTGATTCGATGGTGCGCTAAAGATCGCGAACTGACGATCGAAGACAGGGGGAGCGGCATCCCTGCTGTAGAGCTTGGACGCGTCCGGCGACGCTTCGAACGGGGAGCCGGCACTACAGTAGCTGGTAGCGGCCTCGGGCTTTCGATCGTCGATGCTGCTATCAGGGATACGCCTCTTAAACTACAGCTGCGTTCGCTGATTGGCGGTGGCTTTGCGGCTTCAATTTGCCCCAAGCAATGAACGTCTAATCTATAATAATATTCCATCGCGTCGATTTTAGATAACACAAATATGTCTTTGCGAATATATTGCCAATATAAATAGAATAGTAACTATGCAAAGCTAGATAAATGATTGTTCAATAGCTAATACGTCAGATCTTGTCTTGGGGATATAAAGTTTAGACACCTCAACACTTGATTAAGAGCTGATCGGGCGTCAGAATAGCTTCAAAAACAGTTGGGTGTGAAGAAGGAACCAAGCTACACATCGGCGCTTGTCGCTCATAGGGTTGTCCATTCGCGAGATAAGGCTGCCTTAAGCGAGCTGAGCAAACGAGCGCCTATGGACGGCGTCATCCGGATTGGTTTTCTCGCACTTGCAGTCGACAGATTGCTCGCCGTCGTGGCGATCATGGTTTTCGTAGCGGCCACCCCTTTGCTGGCGGAAAGGCTCGGCGTTCGACGCCCCAGGGTGTTCATCGCGCTGTTGGCAGGCATCTCCGTTGCGCGCATCGCGTTCGTCCTCCAGAATCTTGACGCCTTCGTCGTGGATCCTGCTTCCGCCTTGTGGTTTTGGCAGGGAGGGTTCACGCTATGGCCCGGCGCCGTCACGGCGGCCATCGTGCTCGCATCGGGCTTGCGACCGCGCCGACGCGCTGGTGCGTTGGCGGCGGTGCCGCTGTTGATCGCAGGCCTGTGGGTCGGGGCGCATCGCATTCTCGCCGTTTCTCCACGGCCGTTGCCATCGGGACTGGTCGTCAGCACGGTTGAGGGCAAGATCATGCACCTCGACAAGCTGAGGGGACAACCGTTCGTTCTCAACCTCTGGGCAACCTGGTGTCCGCCTTGTCAGCGAGAATTGCCGATGATGGTGGACGTGGCATCGGCCACGCCGATACCGGTTCTTTTCGTGAATCAGGGCGAGACGGCTGATCGCATCCGCACTTTCCTTCGGGCACGCAAGCTGACCAAGGCCTCGGTGCTGAGTGATCCGAACGGCCGTGTCGCGACGGCGATCGGCTCACCTGCACTGCCCACGACCCTTTCCGTCGACGCCGAGGGGAAGGTGCGAGCGCGCCATTTCGGCGAGATATCCCGCGCTGCGTTCATCGCAGCGATCAACGATCTTGAAAGGAACCCGACATGAGAAAAATGTCCCTCGCCGCTATCGCGATCGGCGTCTTCGCGCTCGTCGCGGCGCTTCTGTTCAGACCTGCTGCCGATCAGGCAAATGCTGCGCAGGGGGCATCGCCGCCCTCAAGTGCCGACCAGGCCGCAGCGGCAGCGCGGGAGCGGCGCAAGATTACCGACGACCCGATGGTGCCGACGAACGCGCCAAAGGCCTATGACGTCACGATCGTCGAGTATTTTGATTATCAGTGTCCCTACTGCCGCAAGGCGCAGCCCGTTCTTGCGGCACTTCTCGCCAGCGATCCAAAGATCCGCCTTGTCTACCGCGATTGGCCGATGTTCGGCGGAGCATCGATAACCGCGGCCAAGCTCGCGCTCGCCGCGAAACATCAGGGGAAATACGTGGCCTTCCACGATGCGCTGATGCAATCGACGGGTAAGCTCGACGACAAGGTCATTCGCGCCGCTGCAGACAAGGCAGGCGTGAACTGGTCGCGCCTCCAAACCGATCTTAAGACCCATCAGGCTGACATTGACGCGCTGCTCGACCGAACCAGCCAGCAGGCGGCGATGATGGGGCTTCAAGGCACCCCGGGCTTTCTCATCGGGCCTTACCTTGTGCCGGGCGGCATGGACTACGCTAACATGAAGAAGGCGGTCGCCATGGTTCGCGCAAACCCGACGGGTGATCCGGCCAAGGAGCCCAAGGAGCAGTGATCCGACTGCTACTCCTTCTGACAGCGCTGGTCGGTGGTCTGTCGCCCGGTTCTGTATCGGCGCAGGGTCCGGCGCATATCTCTGTCGATATCACGGTCGAATCGCAGCAACCGGCGCCCGGGCGACCGACGCCGCTCATCATCCGGATGGTGCCGCAGCCCGGATGGCATGGTTACTGGAGCAATCCGGGCGACAGCGGCCTGCCTCTCGAGGTCACGTGGAAGGCGCCCGCAAACATCACGTTCGGACCGCTGCGGCATCCCGCCCCGACGATGCTCGAGCTCGGCGGCATCGCGAGCTATGTCCATGCCGGGCCGGCATCGCTTGTTTCCAGTGTCACGCTGCCGAAGGACATGCCGATCGGCAGCAAGGTTGCGATCGAGGCGAGCCTTCGGTGGCTCGCCTGTTCCGATACACTCTGCGTGCCCGAACAGAAGACGATCGGCCTCACCCTCACGGCCGGAAACGGTGAGGCGGATGCAGCCAGCGCGGACCTGGTCGAGGCAGCTCAGCATGCGCTGCCAAGTCTGGCACGCGATGCGCGCTTCGACACCACGGCCGACACGCTCGTCCTCAGCGTTCCAGACGCGGCCCATCGGCTCGATCCTGCTCGTACACGTTTCTATCCAGCGAACGACTCGATATTTGCAGCAAGCGCCCGGCAGCGGGCGAGACGGGCTGCCGACGCTGTCGTCATCACCACTGGGCAGGTCGCGATCAATGATGCGGACCGGATCGCAGGAGTCGTGTCAGATGGTCGCGCCGCCTATTCGATCTCCGCGACGCGCGCCAAGATTGCGTCGGTGGGGCAAGCCTCTGCGACCCCTGCAGTCGATGTCGAGCGACAGCCCACCGCTCGTCGCCACGCAGCCGCCGGCAAATCCGTAGCGGCTTCGACTGGACCCGCAGTTGTCGACGAGTCGACGGCCTTTGGCGGTCTTCTATGGACACTGATCGCAGCCATCGCAGGTGGCGTGCTTCTAAACCTGATGCCCTGTGTGTTCCCGATCCTCAGCCTGAAGGCCTTGGCGCTTGCGCACGCCGGGCGCGGCGCGGGTGCTCGCCGGGAAGCGATCGCCTACACTATCGGTAGCATCGCGGCCGCGATGGCGCTCGGCGCTGCGCTGCTCGCCTTGCGAGCAGCGGGCAGCGAAGCGGGTTGGGCGTTCCAGCTTCAGGACCCGCGTGTGGTGCTGGTCCTGCTGACCTTGTCCTTGGCAATCACACTCAATCTGGCCGGCCTCTTCGAGTTGCCGACTGCGGTGACATCGCAGGGCCGCAACCGCGGCGGCTTCGCGACCGGCGCGCTCGCCGCGTTGGTGGCGACGCCTTGCAGCGGTCCTTTCATGGGCGTCGCACTCGGCGCAGCAATGACGATGCCGCCGGTTCAGGCGCTCTTCGTCTTCGCCGGTCTCGGCTTCGGCGTCGCGCTGCCCTTTCTTCTCGTCGGCTTGATACCTGCGCTTCGCGATCGGCTTCCGCGGCCGGGAGCCTGGATGCAGACGTTGAGACAGATCCTGGCCATTCCGATGCTGGTGACGACGGTCGCGCTTGCGTGGTTGCTTGGCCGGCAGGTCGGCGTCGATGGCATGGCGATCGGCCTGGTCGCCGCCGCAGCGACCGGCGCGATGCTCTGGTGGGCCGGCCTGCGGCAGCGGCGCGGCGCCAGCGCGACCATGCCGGCGCTGGCGATCGCGGCAACCCTCGTCGTCATCACAATTGCCGTCGAACCCGTGACCTCCGTGCAAGCCGTTCCGTTCGAGACTGCGGATCAGAACGCCTTGCCTTCGCGAGAGCCTTTCAGCGAAGAGCGTCTGGCAGAACTGCGCCGTGCAGGTACGCCGGTGTTCGTCGACTTCACCGCGGACTGGTGCCTGTCATGCAAGGTCAACGAACGTATTGCCATCGACACTGATCGGACGCGCGAGGCGTTTCGCGATCACGGCGTGGTGACGCTAATCGGAGACTGGACCCGCGCCGATCCGGCGATCACCCGTTTTCTGCAACGACACGGGCGGAATAGCATCCCGTTCTATCTTTATTACAAGCAGGCCGCGCCGGTTCAGGTGCTGCCGCAGATTCTTGGACCGTCAACGCTTTCGGATATCGCCCGGAAAGGCACGATATGAGCTTGAAAATGCTGCTACCCGCGCTGGCCGCAGCCCTGTGCGCTGCTAGCCCTGCTGCAAGCCAGGTCATGGTGTACGGGCCGGGTGGCCCGGCGCCGGCGATGAAAGAGGCCGCCGTTGCCTTCGAACGCGAGACCGGGCAGCGCGTCGTCGTCACCGCCGGTCCGACGGATCAGTGGTTGCACCGCGCGACCACCGACGCCGACCTGGTCTTCAGCGGTGCCGAGACGATGATGACGGCATTCGAACGCGCCTTTGCCGGCCAGATCGACCCAGCGACGATCCGGCCGCTGTATCTGCGCGCCGGGGCGATCCTGGTGCGCCCAGGCAATCCGGGCGGCGTGCGCGGCCTGCGCGACCTTGCACGGCCCGGCCACCGCATCCTCGTGGTTGAAGGGGCTGGCCAGAACGGCTTGTGGGAAGACATGGCGGGTCGTACCGGCGACATCGATCTGGTCCGCGCCATTCGTAGGAACATCGTCGGATTCGCCAAGTCCAGCGCAGACGCAAAGGAAACGTGGACCGGCGACCGCTCGATCGATGCCTGGATCATTTGGACCATCTGGCAGGAAGCCAATCCGGCCATAAGCCAGGCGGTGCCGGTAGAACGCGATCTCGTCGTCTACCGGGACGTCGGCATCGGCTTGACCGGGCTAGGCAAGAACAATCCGGCGGCACAACGTTTTGCCGACTGGCTTGCCAGCGGCCACGCGGATGGCATCTTCCGGCGCTGGGGTTGGACAGTTCCAGATAGAAAGGCGACAAAATGAGAATGTTGGCGGCAGGGATTGCGATGCTGGCGGCTGCAATGGCGATTCCGGCAGCATCGGCGCAGACCCGTGACGGGCCGGCGATCGTCGGTTACGGCAAGACCTTTCCGACGGATGGCGCGCAGACGCGACCGGATGCCAAGCTACGGTATCGGGTCCTGTTCAATATCACGAAAGCCGCCCCGTCACCCGACAAGCTCAATCCTTCGCTGGAGAAGGTCGCCCGGTTCGTGAACCTGCTCGCAATCGATGGCGTGAAGCCTTCGCCCGGCGACATCGTCGCGATCGTCCACGGCCCTGCGACGCCATCGATCCTGCAGAACGCGGCATACGGGCGCAAGGCCGGTGGCAAGCCCAATCCCAACCTCGAGCTTCTGACCAAGCTCAAGGCTGCCGGAGTCACGGTGGCGGTCTGCGACCAGGCGTTGCACGGGCAGGGATTTCAGAGCGAAGATGTCGTGCAGGAGGTGCGGATCGACGTATCCGCGCTGACCACGCTCGCCACGCTGCAACTGAAGGGTTGGGCGCTGATCCCCGACTGAAGTCTTAAGGTTGCCTTAAGACAGGCATCGTCGTTTCCTCGACCATCGGGCGAGGAAACGACATGCGTAGCTGGCTGGCTGGAATTTTGGCGGCAATATTAAGCACCGGAGCGGTGGAGGCGTCGGATCGGCGCATCACCATCCTTCACACCAACGACATGCACGGGCGGCACGCGCCGTTCGATGTCGCTCCGGGTGATGCGACTTCCCAGACAGGCGATCCCGGCCGCTCTCCTTCGGAGTTCTCTCGCGCCGGCCGGATCGGCGGCTTCGCGACCATTGCGGGCGTTGTGAAGCGGACCCGTGCCGAGCTCGGCGCTGACAACGTGCTGTTGCTCGATGCGGGAGATACGTTCAGCGACGATCTGGTCGGTAACGCGACCAGGGGCGAGGCCATGATCCGCCTGATGAACGGCTTGGGCTACCAGTTCATGGCGCTCGGCAATCACGATTTCGACTATGGGCTTGAGCGCACCCGCGAGTTGCAAGGGATCGCCAGCTTCCCAATGCGCGGTGCGAACACGCTAGAGAACGGTCGCCCGGTGTTCGGGCAGCCGTGGCAGATCTTCACCGTCAACGGTGTCCGCGTCGCAGTGCTGGCGCTGAGCTACCACAATACCGGCGAGACCGGATCGAAGAGGAATACCGAGAAGCTTACGTTCACCAGCGGGATCGAGACGACGCGCCGGCTGTTGCCGTCGCTGCGACGTCAGGCGGATGTGATCGTATTGTTGTCGCATCAGGGTACGGCGGTCGATCGCAAGCTCGCGCGTGAGGTGCAGGGCGTCGACCTCATCGTCGGCGGCCATTCCCACGACCGGATCGCGCCGCCGGAGAAGATTGGCGGAACCTGGATAGTACAGGCACTGTCGGATGGCGCGATGCTCGGCCGCCTGACACTGACCGTCGGCAGCGATCGACGGGTGAAGGCAGTGGATGGCGAAGTACTCGAATTATGGAACGACCGTTTCCAGCCCGATTCCGAAACGCTGGCGGCGGTCGCCGCCACGGACGCCCCGCATCGCGCCCGCATGGACGAGGTGATCGCGACCGCCTACGACCGCATCGGACGGCAATATAAGTCGGAAAGCCCGTTCGACTCGCTGGTCGGCGATATCATGCGCGAGGCCACCGGCGCCGACGTCGCTTTCATGCCGGGCGTCGGCTACGGCGTTGCGATCGAGCCGGGCCCGATCACCCGCGATCGTCTATACACGCTGTTGCCGCATCCGACGAAGCTGGTCACGCTGGGGATGAGCGGCGAACAGATTCTGTCGGTGCTCGAGCAAAGCGCGACCAACCTCAATCCCGGCGACGACATGGACCGTGTCGGCGGACTCGTCCAGACCTCGGGCATCGCCTGGACGGCCGACCTCACCCGACCGCTGGGAGCGCGGGTGTCCGGCGTCACCCTGAATGCGGTTCCGCTCGATCCGACGCGACGCTACAAGATTGTAACGAATGTCGGCATGCTGGAAGGGCTCCACCGTTATGCTGCGTTCGCAAGGGGAAGCGACGTCGTTACAGACAAGCGCAGCGTGACGGACCTGGTCGAGGCGGCGCTGAAGGCGCGCGGCACGATCGTTGCGCCCGAGAGCGGATTCATTCGCGTCGTTCCGGTCGCGAAGCAGTGATCCGACGGGTCGGGCTAGGCGCGGCGGCGCTGCTGGCGGCGAACGGTGCCGCGGCACAGGAGAAGGCAGAAAATCCGCTGCACGAAGCGGTCGGCGCTCCTGAAAACCTGAAGCTTTCTGGAACCTTCCGCGTCCAGATCGAGAGCATAGACGGGCAGTTCCGGCCAACGGCCGCCCGCGACGACCGTTTGCTCACCCTCAGGACGACGATCGCGGCCGAATACGATACCGGCCCGTTTCGCGTCGGGGTGGAGCTGTAGGATGCGCGGGGCTATCTCGAGGAACGTAATTCCTCTGCGGGGACGGGAGAGGTCAATGCGCTGGAGATGGTCCAGGCCTATGTCGGGTTCGATCTTGATGCTCAGACAACGCTCGATGTCGGACGCATGACCGTCGACATCGGCTCGCGGCGGCTCGTGTCGCGGCAAAACTTCCGTAACACAACCAATGCCTTCACAGGAGTGCACCTTCATCGAGAACGCGAAGGCGGTTCGCGGCTGGATGTTTTCTGGTTGATGCCACAAATGCGGCTGCCGGATGACCGCGATGGCATTCTGGCAGACCGCGTCGAATTCGACCGGGAAAGTACGGCCCTTCAGTTCTTCGGCGCATCTTACGAGATTGCGGTCGGACATGGGATGTGGCTGGAAGCCTACGCCTACGGTCTAACCGAGCGTGACTCGCCGGGCTCTCCCACCACCAACCGGCATCTTGCGACGCCCGGGGTGCGCTTTCATCGCAAGGCGGCACGTGAAGGCATCGACTTTGATGCGGAGCTAACCGGGCAGGTCGGCCACGCGCGCGGTTCCACCAGCCCGACTGACCTGCAGGACCGGCGCGTCAGGGCTTGGGCGACGCATGTTGAGATCGGCTACACCTTCGATGCCGCGTGGCAGCCGCGCGCAGCACTTGCCTATGATCAGGGCAGCGGCACCGGAGGTGGCAAGGGGATCGGTCGTTTTGACACGTTATACGGCGCGCGCCGCTTTGAGCTCGGTCCCACATCGCTCTACGGCCTCGTATCGCGCGCAAACAGCATCTCGCCTGGCATCCGCGTTGAGGTAACACCCGACAAGCGGTGGGACGGATTTGTCATGTATCGGGCGCTCTGGCTGGCCAGCGCGACCGATGCGTTTGGCGCGAGCAGTGTGCGCGATCCAAGTGGTCGGTCGGGCCGCTTCGCCGGTCAGCAGATCGAAGGGCGCGTGCGCTACTGGCTGGTGCCGAAGATCGCGCAATTGGATGTCGGCGCCGCTGTGCTATTGAAGGGGCGCTTCCTGCGGGATGCGCCCAATGCGCCGCCGAGCGGAGACACGCATTACAGCTACGTCGGCCTTAATCTGAACTTTTGAGGCGATCATGGGATTGACGATCGGCCTTCTTCTCGCCCTCAGTTTCGTGGTTTCGCTATTCGCGCTCGCGTTTCTCATCTGGGCCGTTTCGAGCCGTCAAATGTCATTCGACCAGGCGCAGGCGCGAACGATCTTCGTCGCTGGCGAGGAAGGGCGGCCAGACGATCCCGGCACCGCGCCCGAGACCGACGAGAAGGTGCCGCACCATTACGACCCGGCCCGAGCAGGCATCGACTCGGTGTCTGCCCGACCAGTGACGGCGCTGCTTGCCAGCGCCGTCTCCTGGCTGGTGCTTGGCTCGCTATTCGGGCTTACGGCATCGCTGAAACTGCATTGGCCGGACTGGCTCGACAGTGCTGCGTGGCTGACGTTCGGCAGAGTCCGTACGCTGCATCTCACGCTGGTCATTTACGGCTGGTCGTCGCTTGGGCTCATCGCCATCGTGATGTGGGTGGCACCGAGGATGTTTCACACGAAGTTGCGGCATCCGAACCTCCCCATCATCGGAGCCGTGTTGTGGAACGTCGCCTTGGTGGTCGGCACCGTCGCCATCGCCAACGGGTGGACCGACGGGGAAGAATGGCTGGAAATCCCCTGGCAGGTGGACATCCTGCTTGCCGTCGCCGGCTCATTCTTCGTCCTTCCCCTGCTGCGGACGGCGGCAGCCCGCAACGTCCGGCACATCTACGTGACCGGCTGGTACTGGATGGCGGCGATCTGTTGGTTCCCCGTCCTCTTCGTGGTCGCCAACGTGCCTTATGTCTTCATGGGCGCGGAACAGGCCACGGTGAACTGGTGGTTCGCCCACAACGTCCTCGGCCTGTGGCTGACTCCGCTTGCCGTAGGGGCCGGCTACTATTTCATCCCGAAAATCATCGGTAAGCCGATCTATTCCTACAGCCTCTCGCTCCTAGGCTTCTGGGCGCTTGCGCTATTTTACAGCCAGGTTGGCATCCATCATTTGATCGGCGGACCGGTGCCGACGTGGGTCGTAACGCTTTCTATCGTTCATTCGGTGATGATGTTTGTTCCGGTGATCGCCGTTGCCATCAACCAGCACGTCACAGTGGCGCAGAACTCATGGGCCTTGAAGACGTCCGTCCCGCTTCGGTTCATTTCGCTTGGCGCCGTTTGTTATACCCTGGCGTCTTTTCAAGGGTCCGTCGGGGCTATCCGATCGATCAATACTGTCGTGCACTTTACGCAATATACCGTTGGCCACGCGCATCTCGGTGCCTACGCTTTCGTATCATTCACGCTGTTCGGTGCGATCTATCACATGATGCCCCGGGTAACTGGACGTGCCTGGCCTTGGCCTCGTACGATCACGTTGCATTTCTGGCTCGTCGTTGCCGGATTTGGCATCTATTTCTTTTCTCTTACGATAGGCGGGGTGTTTCAAGGACTGGCAATGCTCGACGCGACGCGGCCGTTCGAGGACAGTGTGACTTTGCTGAAACCGTATCTGGAAGGTCGTTCGGTCGGCGGTGCGCTGATGACGGCGGGCCACTTGCTGTTCTCTGCGCATTTCACCGCGATGCTGCTGCGCCGCAGCCCTGAGGTACCCCACCCGGCACCGATGGCGACGACACCGGCGGTGGCGGCATGAACCGCATCTTGCCACTCGGGATACTCGCGTTGGCAATCCTCGCTTTCGCGACGCTTCTTCTCGTCATTGTGCCGGGTATGCAGATTCGCGCCCAGCCGGCGACGCCCGGACTGCAACCTTACACGCAAATGGAGCTGAGGGGGCGGCAAAGCTACGTCTCGCAAGGATGTGTCTATTGCCACAGCCAGCAGCCGCGCATTCCGGATCAGGCGCCGGACGGCGAACGAGGCTGGGGACGCGCAGCGGTTGCGTCAGATTACGCCTATGATTCTCCACACTTGTTGGGGACGATGCGTACGGGGCCGGACCTTTTGAACGTCGGTGCACGCCTTCCCAGTCGAGATTGGCAACTGGCGCATCTCTATCAGCCGCGCAGCATCTCCCCGTGGAGCATCATGCCGGCCTATCCTTTCCTGTTCACTGTCAAGGACCGTGCCGCGCCGGGAGACGTGGTCGTTGCCGTTCCCGCCGGTCAGGGTCCCAGGAACGGCGTTGTTGTCGCGAAGCCAGAGGCGCTGGACCTTGTCGCCTATCTGCTCTCGCTTGACCGAACGATGCCTGCGCCCGTGAACGGAGAGCGTGACGACGGCTACGCGAGGATCAAGCGATGAACGCTTCCCGCGCCCCGGACGAGACATTCGAGCCCTACGAAGAGCATCGCGGCATTCCGCTCCCGGTGCTGTGGATTGCGATCGCGCTCGCGATCTGGGGTGTCGTCATGCTGTTTCACACCCATCACGCAGTCGGCGTCGCACGCGTGGAACGTGCCGGTGAGGCCCAGGTGCAGGCGGAAGACACGCCATTGAGCGGCGCGTCGATCTTCGCCGCGCGCTGCGCGACCTGCCATCAGCCGAATGCCGTCGGTGTGTCCGGGGCAATCCCTCCTCTTTCCGGTTCGCCGTTTGCCGCGGCAAGGCCGGAGGTGGTCACGCAAATTCTTCTACACGGTATCGATGGACCGATCGAAGTCTCCGGCGCGCGATTCGACGGGCACATGCCGAGCTTCGCGAGCGTTCTTTCTGATGACGATCTCGCACGCGTGGCGAACCACGTCCGCAAGACCTGGGGTGGGGCAAAGTTCGACTTGGATGCGGCCTTCGTCGCACGCGAGCGCGCACGCTTCCCGGCGCGCGGGGCGTGGACGGGTGGTGCCGAAATTGCCGCGACCCTCGACCCGACGCTGCCTTCGCAGCCCGCCTCCATTCCGGGGCAGACGGAGCTTGCGGATGCGGCAACGCTGTCCATCGTCAATCGCGGCTCCGGCGGCGGCTGGGCGTGTGCTTCGTGTCACGGCGCCCGTGGCGAGGGCCGGGGCAACGTGCCGCGCCTTGCGGGATTGCCGGCCGACTATATCGTCAAGCAGCTGGACGACTTTGCCACGAAGCGCCGCGACAATGAAACGATGACGCTTGTGGCGCGCTCGCTGTCCTCGGCGCAGAGGCGGTCGCTTGGCAGCTATTATGCCGAGATGCGTAGCCCATCGTCAGCCCGGCCCGAACTGGGAGGCGATCTGTCGCGGGGCGAGACGCTTGCACTTCAAGGGGATTGGGCGAAAGGTATCCCAGCCTGCTTCTCGTGCCACGGACCTTCCGGCTTCGGCGTCGCGCCGGGATTTCCGGCGCTGGCCGCGCAGCATTCCGGCTATACCGCCGGACAGCTTGCCGCGTGGCGCGGAGGGACACGGCGCAACTCGCCCGTTGAGATGATGAACCGGATCGCCGCCGCTCTCGGCGATAGCGATCGCCGAGCTGTCGCTGACTATCTCGCCACCTTGCCGCCGGTACCTGCCGCGGCCCCCAAGGAGACCGCTCATGGCCGATCCGGCGCCCGATGACCTCGCGCCCGATGCGGCAAGCACGCGTCGGGAGCGTCACGCGAGCACGGCCCGAACCGCCGTCCTCGCGGTAGCCGGTGGTACCGCGCTGTTCGTCCTCGGGTCGATATTCATTGACACCGGCCTGATCGGTCACGCCGATACAAACCGAGACGTCGTAGCATCCGAACCCGCCGCTTTCTCGCCCCCCCCAATGTCGTCGATTCCTGCTGGACCGGAGGGTGATGCGATCCGGCGCGGAATGCAGATATTCCTTAATCCGGGGACGAATGCTCGTGAGTTCGTCGGCAACAGTCTCGCATGTAAGAATTGTCACCTCGATGCCGGCCGGAAACCGGATAGTGCACCGATGTGGGCGGCATGGGTCGCCTATCCTAAGTATCGCTCTAAAAATAAGCAGATCAACACAATGGAAGATCGGGTGAAGGGTTGCTTCACCTATTCGATGAATGCGCAGGACGGGCCCAGCGGCAAGCCGCCCCCGCCTGGATCGGATATTTACAAGGACCTGGAGGTCTACTTTCACTGGCTCGCGAAAAATGCGCCGACCGGCGTCGATATGGAAGGTGCGGGATATCCAGAGCCCACACTGTCGGCTGCCGGCTACGACCCGGTTCGAGGCGCGCAGGTCTATTCCCAGAACTGCGCAGCCTGTCACGGCAGTGACGGTCAGGGACGCCAGGACATCAACGGTCGTGTTGTGTTTCCGCCACTCTGGGGACCGCGTAGCTACAACTGGGGCGCAGGCATGGCGCGCATCGATAACGCCGCCGGGTTCATCAAGGCGAACATGCCCCTTGGACAGGGCAACCGGCTCAGCGATCAGCAAGCGTGGGATGTAGCCGCCTTCGTCAACAGTCACGAGCGCCCGAAGGACCCCCGCCAGACCGGATCGGTTGCCGAAGCCGCCGCGAAGAACCACAAGGACGAGAAGAGCTATTACGGCAAAGTGCTCGATGGACGCCTGATCGGCGTTGGGACGCCGCTGCCGGCACGTTGATCCTCATGGAAGCGCGCCAGCTTTTTGCAATCGATGGTCTGTTCTGCGGCGGATGCGCGCGCGGGCTGGAATCAAGATTGAGCCGGCTGGACGGAGTCGCCGCTGCCGGCGTCCACTTCGTCACCGCGTCAGCGTTCGTGCGCTGGGACCCGGCACGTTGCGATCCGGCGCGGATTGGCGCCTGTATCGAGGGGGCCGGCTACCGAGTCGTAAGCCAGAAATCGCTGAAAGAGACGGCGGACAGACTTAGGGAAGGTGCGCGTGGCGTTGCCGTCCGGCTTTCGGTCGCTGTCTTCTTCGGAATGTGGACGATGGCGGCCGCGCTGGTCGTCTATTTACAGCCGCCACAAGCGAATGTTGCACGCGCGCTGGCGTTTGCGGAAGGGTGCCTGAGCATTCCCGTCCTCTGCGCGGGGGGTCGCATTTTCGACATGGCGGCGCGATCGATACGGATGAGTACCCCCGGGGTCGATGCAGCCACTGCGATCGGAGCCATCGGGGCAGTCTTGCTCTCGCTGGCGAGTCTCGGACGCGGTGGGTCGCAGGTCTATTTCGATGCTGCAACGATGCTAATAACGTTTCGCCTGCTGGGCCAACTGGTCGAACTGAAGTTACGGGGAGACGCCGTCGAGGCACTTCGCCTGCTCGACAATCTGACACCGGAAACCGCGCGCCTGAAAGCCTCTGGCGCTGTCGTTCACATCCAGACCCTCATGCCGGATGACCTAGTCACGATCGACGCGGGCGAAGTCGTTACGGTCGACGGGGTGATCGAGGAGGGATCGAGCGCTGTCGACGCCGCCATTCTGAATGGCGAGTCCACACCTCGCCGGATCGAAACGGGTGATCGCGTCCAAGCCGGGGCGACTAATCTGGAGCGCCGCATAATCGTACGCCTCGATCGCGCTTTCGGAGATCGAGACATCGACCGCATGGGTGGGCGGGTGGCGCTGGAAATCGCCGGTCGCGGTGAATGTCAGACTGCGGACGAACGTCTCGCGAGATGGCTGGTCGCGGGTGCACCTGCGTTCATGGCGATTGCCGCCCTGCTTGGCTATGCTACCGGCTCCCTTGCCGTCGCCGCAGAGCGGGCACTGGCTACGGCAATGGTCATCTGCCCGTGCGGTCTGGCGATCGCCCGACCGCTTGCTCAGCTTCGCTGCGTGGCCCGTGCGGCGAAATCGGGCATCCGGATCTCTAATCCAAAGGCGGCAGACGCGCTGGTGGCAGCGCGGACGGTCATCTTCGACAAGACGGGCACGCTGACATCGGACCGCCTTGCCGTATCAGACATTCTACCGGAGCCGGGCGTGAGTTCTCAAGCCGTGCTTGCGGCGGCTAGCGCCGCCGAAGCCAGTATTCGCCATCCCGTCGCTGAGGCGATCATTCGAGCCAGTGGTGAGCCGGGAGCGGCAAGCGGCATCAGGCTCGATCGCGGCGCGCTGGGGCACTGGGAAGGGCAATCGGTATCGGTTCGAGCGTCGGAGATGTCCGTGTCGGATGGGCGCACCTGGGTCGATGTGCTGGTCGACGAGCGTCTTACCGGACGTATTGCCCTGTCGGCGACGATAGACACCACCGCCCCGCATACGATCGGCCGACTTCGCCGCGCCGGGATCCATGTCGGATGCGCAACCGGCGACAATGAGAGTGCCGCTCGTATGGTTGCAGAAGCGGTCGGGTTGCAACCGAGTGACGTCGCCTCCGCCTGCTCCCCGGTCGACAAGGCGGACAGGGTGCGCCGCTCGATGCGTCCTGTCGTGTTCATCGGCGACGGCGTCAACGACGCACCAGCACTCGCCGCCGCCGATTGCGGGATTGTCGTGGCAGGTGCCCATCGCGCCGCGGCTGTCACCGCCGACATCGTCCTCGTAGAAGGATCGATCGACCGCCTCTTGACGGCACAGGCGGCAGCGAGACACATGAGGGCTGTTACCCGCGTCGGTCTGGTGCTCGCGGCTGCCTATAATGCTGTCACCATCCCGGCTGCGATACTTGGGTTCCTGTCACCGGTAGCTGCTGCCGCCGCGATGACCGCCAGTTCGGTTCTGGTCCTCGTCAACGCGGCACGCGCATGACGCTTCTCAGTCGTCCGCAGCGGGCGGCGTGAAATAGTCAATCAGTATCGTCAGGAAGGAGCGACCACACGGCTCAGCCGCCGGCATGTATCGGGAACCGTACCACCCTGCCCAAGCACGATTTCGGCTTGTGCTTCCTACTCATCCTCCAACTCCTTCGTCGTCAAGATAACAAAGTTTTTGGACCACCCAGACAGGGGCAGATCAATCCCTGCTGTAGATCTTGGACGCGTCCAGCGACGCTTCGAACGGGGAGCCGGCACTACAGTAGCTGGTAGCGGCCTTGGGCTTTCGATCGTCGATGCTGCTATCAGGGATACCCGGTTGACGCTCAGGCTGCGGTCGTTGGCTGACGGCGGGTTCCTGGCATCAATCGGGCATAAAGACCGTGCTTGAATAGGCTAAGCCTGCCTTAAGCCTCGACTGTGAACCGTCCCAGATGGACGGTGTTATCCAGATCGGGTTTTTGACCCTGGCGGTTGATAGGCTGTTGGCGATGATCGCGATCACCGCCTTCATCATCCTGGTGCCTTTGTTCGCCGAGCGACTGCACGCGCGGAAGCCGCATGTCATCATGGCGACGATTGTCGGCATCCTGGCGTCGCGAGCGGCGTACGTTCTCTTGAACCTTGAGGCGTACAGCATCGAGCCCTGGTCCGCCCTCGCGTTCTGGCAGGGTGGCTTTACCGTTTGGCCTGGTGCGATTGCTGCTGCGGTCGTTGTGGCATGGCGGTCAGGTAACTGGCTAAAGGCTTCGGCGCTTGCCGCCGTGCCGCTTGGTATAGCGCTGATCTTGACCGGCGCCCATCGCGGTCTTGCCGCGCCGCCTGTCCCGCTTCCTTCGAGCCTGGTCGTCCAAACATTGGACGGGAAGCCGATGCACCTCGATGCCATGCGCGGCGAACCATTCGTTCTGAACCTGTGGGCAACATGGTGCCCGCCATGCCAGCGCGAGATGCCGATGATGGCCGATGTTGCTGCGCGTTCGCCGATTCCCGTTTTCTTCATCAATCAGGGCGAAGATGCGCCGAAAATCCGCGCATTTCTCAACGATCGGCGCCTGACGGAGGCAACCGTGCTCGTCGACACCCGCGGTGCGCTCGGCTCGGCGCTACAGGCACCTGCGCTGCCTACGACGCTGTTTGTTGACGCTACAGGACAAGTGCGCGTGCGCCATTCCGGCGAGATTTCCCGGGCTGCACTCACGGCAACCATCCGAAACCTTGAAAGGAACCCACCATGAGGAAGATGTCGCTGGCGGTGCTTGCGATGGGCGTCATCGCCTTAGTCGCTGTCCTGCTCCTCCGGCCCGATTCGGATCGCGCCAACGCCGCGCAAGCCAAGCAGCCGACCGGGGCTCAGCAAGCAGCGGCAGCGGCCGCAGAACGCCGAAAGATCACCGATGACCCCGCAGTTCCGACAAATGGCGCCCGGAGTTACGACGTCACCATCGTCGAATATTTTGATTATCAATGCCCTTATTGTCGGAAGGCGCAGCCGATGTTGAAAAAATTGACGGCGAGTGATCCCAAAATCCGGATTGTGTATCGCGATTGGCCCATCTTCGGGGAACCGTCTGTCCAGGCCGCCAAGCTGGCGCTCGCGTCAAAGTATCAGAATAAGTACGTCGCGTTTCACGATGCATTGATGCAGTCGTCGGGCAAGCTCAATGACAGCGTCATTCGTGCGGCAGCGAACAAGGCAAGGGTCAACTGGCAGCGCTTGCAATCCGATCTGAAGGCGCATGGATCAGAGATCAATTCGGTTATCGACCGAACGAATCAGCAGGCGGCGATGATGGGCCTACAGGGCACGCCGGCTTTTCTGATAGGTCACTATCTGGTGCCGGGAGGCATGGACAACGCCAACATGCGAAAGGCGGTCGCGATGGTTCGTGCGAACCCAACTGGCGACCCGTCCAAAGAGAAGCAATGATCGGGATGCGGCTGTTCCCTGCGGCGCGAGCACCGATCTCCAGAAAACGCAGCGACAATGGCCTGACTGGCTGGCGGTGAGAACTTGGCGGACATCCGCGCTACGACCATCGAAGGAATGACATGACCGAGCTTAGCTTTCTCCAGATTAACGACCTCCACGGCTATGTCGCGCCGCATTTGGAACTGATACGCACAGACGCTGGCGATTGGCAGTTTGCAACGCTGGGAGGTTTGGCGAGGATTGCGACGATCTTCGACGAAGTCCGCGCCGAAGCCCCGGGATCGGTCATCGCGCTCGACAATGGCGACACCTTTCATGGCACGCATCTCGCCGTGTCGTCCCGTGGGCATGCGCTAGTGCCCATGCTGAACGCGCTCGACCTCGATGCGATGGCGGTACATTGGGAGTTCGCGTTCGGGCCGAAGGGTGTCGAGGAACTCGCTGCCTCGCTGAAGCACCCGGTCCTAGCGATCAACTGCCATCGCAAGGCGGACGACCAGCTCCTTTTCCCGCCCTACCGGATGATCGAGCGCCAGGGTCTGCGCATCGCGATCATCGGCATCGCCTGCCCGATCGTCAACAAGACAATGCCGCCGCCATTCAGCGAGGGCGTCTATTTCACGATCGGGGATCGCGAGCTGCCGCGCTGGATCGCCCATGTGCGCGGCGAGGAGAGGGCAGACCTGGTCGTCGTCCTGTCGCACCTCGGCTTTCCGCAGGACGTCAAGCTCGCTGAACTCGTCGACGGCATCGATGTTCTCGTCAGCGGACACACGCATAATCGCATGGAGCATGCGATCGTCGTAAACGGCGCGATCATTTTCCAGTCTGGCTGCCACGGTTCGTTCGTCGGCCGTCTCGACATCAAGATTGCCGATGGCAAGATCGCCAGCCATCGCCATCGCCTCATCCCGGTTGCCGACACCCTTGCCGAGCAAGGCGAAATGCAGACGCTCGTATCCGATGCCCTGCAGCGCGAGCCGCGCGAACTGCAGCAGGTTGTCGGCACCGTGACGGCCCGGCTCCACCGCTATGCCATGCTCAGCTCGCCTATGGACGATGTCCTGCTCGAGGCGATCTCGGATGCTGCCGGCACGCGCATCGCCTTCTCAAATGGCTGGCGTTACGGCGCGCCGATCGCCCCGGGCCCCGTGACGCTGAACGACCTGTGGAACATCATCCCGACCAATCCGCCCGTGTCGGTCGTCGAACTGACCGGCGAGGAGATGGTGGAGATGCTCGAAGCCAATCTCGAACGCACCTTCGCCGCCGATCCCTTCGAACAGATGGGCGGCTATGTGAAGCGGATGCGCGGCGTCCGTATGTATTTCAAGGCGGAGAATCCCTCAGGGCACCGGATCGATCGGCTGTACGCCGAGGACGAACCGATCGACCTGCACCGCAGCTACACCGTCGCGTTTGTCACGGCGCAGGGCGTCCCGATCAAGTTCGGGCGCAACCGCCGGAAGCTAGAAATCGATGCCATTAGCGCGCTGAAAGCGTTGTTTGCGAAGCGAGGCACAGTGACGCCCGACAGCACGGAAACCGTCGTCGAGGTGTGAAGCACCCGGACGGAGAAGGAGAACGACATGATCATCGAAAAGATCAAATCGGAGGGTCTGGCCCATCTGTCCTATCTGATCGGCGACGGCGGCAAGGCTGCGGTCATAGACCCTCGCCGCGACTGCCAATGCTATATCGACACGGCAAGGGCGCGTGGCCTGGAAATTACCCATGTCTTCGAGACGCATCGCAACGAGGATCTGATTTCGGGCGCTCGCATTCTATCCGAACGAACCGGTGCGCAGGTCTATCACGGCCCGAACCCGGACCAACCGATCAGTTTTGCAAAGACAGTTAGGGAGGGAGAGTGCGTCCCGATCGGCGGCGATCTCACCATCTCGGTGCTCGAAACGCCGGGCCATACTGACGACAGCCTTTCCTTCGTGGTGAATGACAAAAGTTATGTCGACGGCGCCGTTGGCGTGTTCACCGGCGACGCCCTGTTCGTGGGCGATGTCGGGCGCACGGACTTTTACCCCGATCGCGCGGCGGAGGTCGCGGGCCTGTTGTTCGACAGCCTGCGCAAGCTGCTGGCTCTCGGCGACCAGACCATCATCTACCCCGCCCATGGCGCCGGTTCGGTGTGCGGTTCGGGGATGGCCTCGCGCGAATTCTCGACGATTGGCCATGAACGCCGCAATAATCCAAAGCTCGCGATCACCGACCGGGATGCCTTCATCGCGGCCAAACTCGCCGAGACTCACTATGTGCCGCCCTATTTTCGGACAATGGAGCGCTTGAACATCGAAGGCGGCTCAGCAATGTCGCGCACGAAAATCCCGAGGCCGCTGTCTCTTAAGGAACTGGAAGAGGCAGACGTCGACCGCGTCGTAGATATCCGGTCGGTGACAGCGTTCGCGGGCGCACACCTTCCCGGATCGCTCGCGTTGCCGGTTTCGATGATCCCGGCCTTTGCGGGTTGGTTTCTCGATGAGAAGCAGAAGCTCGCTCTGGTTGCCGATGACATGGCACAGACCGAAGAAGCGGTTTCGCATCTTGGTCGGATCGGTTTCGATCACGTGGTGGGCGCCGTGACTGGCATGCCCGGATTGGCAGCGAAGGGGACATCTTTTGCGGCGATCCCCATGATCGATGCTGCCACCGTCGCCGAACGCTTGTCGCGCGCCGATCCGGACTGGACGCTGCTCGACGTCCGCGCAATCGACGAGGTCGAGAAGGAGCCGATGGAAGGAGCGCTTCATGTCTACATAGGGCATCTGCGCGACAGATATCGCGAGCTGCGAGGCGATGCTCCGATGACCGTGATGTGCGCGAGTGGCGCGCGGGCGACAGTCGCCGCTGGCTGGCTCGCCGCGCACGGGTTCACGAAGCTCGATATCTTCCTGGGTTCGATGGGCGCCTGGAAGGCCTATCACTCACCGAACATCTCGCGCTGAGCCTTTTCCAACTCTTCGGCATAACGGCGGCGTACATAGGCTTCGGTAAGAATGCCAAGAACCTGCGATCGATCGTCAACGATGGCGAGCTCATCCGTCTGTGCTTCATCAAATGCCTGCATTACCTCGACGATGTCCATATTGGGGCGAAGGGTGAAATGCCTCGACACATCCAATGAGCCCAACGCCGCGCTTGCTTCATGCCCCTCGGCAAATGCTAACGCCGGATCGATGATTCCGGCGTAGCATTGCGCATCGTCGACGAGGACCACCCGGCTCGTCGATCCCAAGGGGAAGCGACGACGAAACTCGCCGATTGAGATAGCGGTCGCCGCCAGATTGGGTTCACGTCGCATCATCCGGCCAGCCGTCAGCGTCTTCACCCATCCGACATCGCGGGCGCTGCGGATCGTCTCGCCGCGAAGATGCAGGCGCCAGGTGGAAAAGGAATAGCCGAAGAACTGGCGGACGATGATGGATGCCACCAGGCTTGCCGCGAGGACTGCACCCGTCAGGCTGAAATTGCCGGTCGCTTCGAGAACAAGCATAGCCATCGTGAACGGCGCGCCGATGATGGCCACAGCCATAGCGGCCATGCCGACCATCGCGGCATTCCCGGGATCGACGACCGACTGGCCGACGATCCACGCAAGACCCCCGGCATAGAGCTGGCCAACCAGCGTCCCAAGGAAGAGCGAAGCGAAGAACAGGCCACCCCGAAATCCGAATCCAAGCGACACGACCGATGCCAGCGCCTTGGCGCCGAGAATGATCGCGAGCACGAGCAAGGGCGCCGACGATATCAGATCGATGTGCAGTGCGCTGTGCCCCGCTGACAGCACTTGGGGAGACGCCAAGGCAATCATCGCGAGAATGGCACCGCCGACGATTGGACGCGACCAGGAAGGAAGGACAGCGCGAGACGAGCCTTCGACCAGCGCGACCGCGCGCATGATCGCAATACCGATCAGCGCGCAGCCGATGCCCAACGCGGCATAGATGAGATAGCCAAGCGTATGGATCTCGGGGCCTGGTCTCACGTCGACGATATAGGGAACCACGCCGAGCCGCTGCGCCGTCTGTGCACCGGCCAGGGCGGCAGCCACAACCGGCGCGATTGCTACAGGACTGTATGCGCCGATCACGACTTCGAACGCATAGAAAGCGCCTGCCAGCGGAGCACCGAAAGCCGCCGCAATGGCGGCGCCTGCTCCCGAGCCGACCAGGGTTCGTACATCTGCGCGCCTGAGGCTGAGCCAACGCGCCGAGAGTGAGCCCGCAAGTGCGCCGAGCTGCGCATAGGCAGCCTCCAGCCCGACTGACGCACCAAACCCATTGGATAGGATCGTTTGCCCGGACACGATCGCGCTATCGGTCGAAGACATGCGCCCACCGTGCAATGCGTTAGCCTCCACGGCATCGACCAGTGAACGCCGCCGCGCCTTAACGGCGTAATTGAACCCGACCAGGATCGCACCGCCGGCTGGTAGGAGGAGCAACTGCCACCAACCCAGGGATGGGCTGCCGCTCAACCGCACGCCGTCAGGCAGGGCGAACAGATAATGCTGCAGAGTTCGCGCGATCGCACCCTGCAGGACGGCGAAAAGCCCCGCAGCCATTCCGACCAGAATTGCAAGCAGGACAAACAAGATCTCGAAGGTTCGGATTTGCCCGCCGATCCACCGGAGCCATGCCGGGCCGCGTCGGAGCGTTCGCGGCAATCTCGGCAGAAGGGATTTTGACTGGGCCATCTTCGACATTCTTCAGGTTTACGTCCCAACAAGGGTCGTGCTTGTATCACGGACTGCCCGCGACGCCTTTAATCAACACTTGTGCCGATCACATATTGAGGCTCGGTTGGCATAGCTATCGACGTTTGTAACACGGGCAGAACATCAGGTCGTAACAGTCCGCATGATCCGTTAGCGTGGCGCATGTTTTCAGCGTCTCAGCTTGCCCTTGCCTATCTGCTGCTCGAATGGGCGATCCGCCTCGCCATGGTGGTCATCATCCCACTGCGTCGTCCGCCAGAGTCAGCGCGTAGTTGGTTGCTGCTGGTCCTGTTCCTGCCTGTGCCTGTCAATCGGCGTCCAAAAAGGACCCCCTATCGGCGTGCAAAAGGGACCCCCTTCGTCAAGCAGCGTGACGGGTATGGGGGTCGCACCGTTCGCGCTGGTTGCGGCGTAGGGCGGGCGTAGCCCG